>Ga0079224_100013871_pt1 | contig 11240 bp, 9 predicted proteins | sample Stecom2015_FD_80414 | JGI IMG/M metagenome (GOLD analysis project Ga0079224, IMG submission 80414) | Agricultural soil microbial communities from Utah to study Nitrogen management - Steer compost 2015 | ecosystem: Environmental > Terrestrial > Soil > Agricultural land | place: USA: Utah...
CGTTCTTGGCGACGTAGCGCGCGGCATAGGCTGCCGAGCGGTCGACCTTGGACGGGTCCTTGCCCGAGAACGCGCCGCCGCCATGCCGGGCCCAGCCGCCGTAGGTGTCGACGATGATCTTGCGGCCGGTCAGGCCGCAGTCGCCCACCGGGCCGCCGATCTCGAACTTGCCGGTCGGGTTGATGTGGTACTTGGTGCCCTTGTGCAGCCACTTGGCCGGCAGCACGGGCTTGAGGATCTCCTCGCGCACTGCCTCGATCAGGTCCTTCTGCTTCACGCCGGGGGCGTGCTGGGTTGACAGGACCACGGCGTCGATCGCCACCGCTTCGCCGCCTTCGTAGCGCAGCGTGACCTGGCTCTTGGCGTCCGGGCGCAGCCACGGCAAGGGCGAATTCTTCCTCTTGCGCACCTTGGCCTGCTGCTCCACCAGGCGGTGGGACAGGTGGATCGCGGCCGGCATGTGGCTGCTGGTCTCCCGGGTGGCGTAGCCGAACATCAGGCCCTGGTCGCCGGCGCCCATTTCCTCCGGCGTCTTGCGGTCCACGCCCTGGGCGATGTGCGGCGACTGCTTGCCGATCAGGTTGAGCACGCCGCAGGTGGCGCCGTCGAAGCCGACGTCGCTGGAGTCGTAGCCGATGTCGAGGATCACCTTGCGGGTCAGTGCCTCCAGGTCGATCCAGGCACTGGTGGTGATCTCGCCCGCGACGATCGCCACGCCGGTCTTGACCATCGTCTCGCAGGCCACGCGCGCGCGCTTGTCCTGGACCAGGATGGCGTCGAGGACGGCGTCGGAGATCTGGTCGGCGATCTTGTCCGGATGGCCCTCGGACACCGATTCGGAAGTGAACAGGTAGCTGGACATCGGCGTTGTATCCCTGCATGCGGATAAAAGGATGGCCGCGGATGATACAGCCACGGCCGGCTTGGCGCATTCTGGCTTCAACCCGGTTTGGCTGCGGTAAAGCCATCCCGCGCGACTGCGCCCGGTAGCATCGCTGCCATGGACTCACTGACCCAGATCCTGCTCGGCGGGGCCGTGGCCGCTGCGGTGGCGCCCCACGGACACCGGCGGGCCGCATTGCTGGCGGGTGCGGCGCTGGGGACGTTCCCCGACCTGGATGTCTTCCCGATCGCGCTGTGGACCGATGACCAGGTGCAGCGGGTCACCCTGCACCGCGGCTTGACCCATTCGTTGCTGGTCCTGCCCTGGATCGGTCTGGCCTTGTGGGCCTGGCTGCGCACGCGTGGGGGACGGGTGGCGCAATCACCCGGGCGATGGTTCGTGGCGATCCAGCTGGCCTTGCTGACGCATCCCGTGCTTGACGCATTCACGGTCTACGGAACGCAGCTGTTGTGGCCGTTGGCGACTCCGCCGGTGATGTGGTCGAGCATGTTCATCATCGATCCGCTGTACACCGTGTGGCTGTTGCTGGGCTGCGTGGTCGCATGGTTCGCGCGGGGACGACGCGCAGCGCGGATCGCGCTGGTCGCGGGCCTGGCGCTGAGCAGCGGCTACCTCGGGTTGTCGCTGGCGGCCAAGGCGGCGGTCGAGCGGCACGCCGGCAGCGCCCTGGCCGCACTCGGCCTCGGGCACGCCCCCCGGATCTCCGTGCCGATGCCGTTCACCACCCTGCTGTGGCGGGTCCTGGTGATGACGCCTGACGGCTACCTGGAAGGCGAGTGGTCCCTGGTTGCCGACCGTGGGCCAATGCAGTTCCGGCATTACCGTGCCGACCCGGGACTGCGCGCCGAGGCGGCGACGCTGCCCGCCGCAAGGCGGCTGGACTGGTTCACCCGGGGCTTCTGGAAGGTCGAGGAGCGCGACGGCAAGCTGGTGCTGAGCGACCTGCGCATGGGGGCCGAGCCGGACTACGTCTTCCGCTACCTGCTTGCGGTCCGGGAAGGCGGGGAGTGGCGAGCCGTGCGCCCGGCCCAGGTCAGCTGGCCGGACCGCGACGACCGCGCGCTGGCGCGGGTGTGGGAGCGGATCTGGGCCCCCGCGGTGCCTGCCGCCGGCCTGGCGGATCCGGCCGCCCCCGGTACCGGTGCCCGCTGACCCGTCAGTAGACGACGGCGCGCGCCTGGACGAACGAGTAGAAGAACACTGCGTTCGGATCGTTCTGCACCTGGCTGAGTTCCTGCCGCATGCCGTCCACCACGTCCCGCGTGACCTTGCCGGCCTCCACCAGCTGGTCGGCCGCCGAGAGCAGCAACTCCTCCCAGTACGCGATCATCGTCTTGCGTCGTGCCGGCTCGCGGTTGTCGAAGTGGTAGGTGAGCACGCGGGTGCTGACATCGCGGAAACCGCCGGCAAGCAGCAGGTTGCCCAGCTTCGCACCAACGAAGGGGTCGCCCCCGCTGTCGATCTGGAAATCGTTGAAGGCCATCCAGTAGCGCCAGGTGCAGGGCGAATACGGATCGAGCAGGAACGAGCCGTTCATCACCTCGGTGATGTACACCGGCGAGCCGGGCGCCAGGACCCGGCGGACCTCGCTGAGGACCCGGGCGGGCGAAGGGACGTGCTCGAGCACCCAGCACAGGAAGGCCGAGTCGAAGCTGCGCGGCTCGAACGGCAGCTCGGCGGCGTTGGCCTGCCGCAGCGCATAGCGGTCCGCCAGCCAGGGCCTCGAGCCCAGGTTCGCGCGCGCGGCCGAGAGCTGCGACTCGTTGAGGTCCACGCAGGTGACGTGGAGGTCGGGAAACCGGCGCAGCAGGATCTCGGTCTGGGCCCCGACGCCACTGCCCACCTCCAGCAGGCGCTGCGCCCCGCCCAGGTCGATGTGGTGGAAAACCGTCGATTCGGCCAGTCGCGCCTGGCGCACCAGGCGGTCCTGCTCGTCCGGCGAGAAGCCGTGCAGGTAGGGGAAGTCGGCGCAATCCTCGTGCATCACATGCTCCGGTCAGGCGGCAGCCGGCAGTATGGGGGGCGCGCCCGCCGCCAGGGCGTCGAAATACCCGCGGGTCAGGGAGAGTTGCGCGTGTGCGGTCTCGGCCCGGTTGACCACCGCCCGGAAGGCGGCGTTCTCCGGGCGGTCCTTTGCATACCAGCCAAGGTGCTTGCGGGCGATGCGCACGCCCTTGTGCTCGCCGTAGAACGCATGCAGGTGCTCGAGGTGCCCGAGCAGGATGTCGCGGACCTCGGCCAGCGGAGGTGCCGGCAGTTCCTCGCCGGTGGCCAGGTAGTGGGCGATCTCGCGGAAGATCCACGGCCTTCCCTGCGCTGCGCGCCCCACCAGCACCGCGTCGCAGCCCGTGTGCTGCAGCACCTGCCGCGCCTTGCGCGGCGAGTCGATGTCGCCGTTGGCGAGCACCGGGATCGTCAGTGCGGCCTTCACCTCGGCGATCGTGTCGTACTCCGCTTCGCCCCGGTACTGCTGGTCCCGGGTGCGTCCGTGGATGGCCAGTGCGGCAATGCCCGCGGACTCGGCAATGCGGGCAATCTCCAGGGCGTTCTTCTGGCCCGCCGCCCAGCCGGTGCGGATCTTCAGGGTCACCGGCACCTCCACGGCCCCGACCACTGCCTCGAGGATGCGTGCCACCAGCGCCGGCTCGCGCATGAGCGCCGACCCCGCCCAGGCGTTGCAGACCTTTTTGGCCGGGCAGCCCATGTTGATGTCGATGATCTGCGCGCCATTGGCCACGTTGTGGCGCGCCGCCGCGGCCATGACGTCCGGCTCGGTGCCGGCGATCTGCACGCTGACCGGGTCCGGCTCGCCTTCATGGTCCATGCGGTGCCGCGACTTGGGCGTGTCCCACAGTCGCGGGTCGGACGTGGTCATCTCCGACACGCACAGCCCGGCGCCCAGCCGCTTGCACAGTACGCGGAATGGCTTGTCGGTCACGCCGGCCATCGGGGCCAGCACCACGGGAGGATCGATCAGGTAGGGACCCAGGCGCATGCCGGCGATTCTACCAACCGTGCCTGTCATGCCCCCGGGGGCCGTCGGACGGCTTGGGAGTGCCGGCTACTCCGGGCGCAGGCGTGGCATCGAGGATGCGGCCCCGTGCCGCTCCGTCGACGCGGCGGCATAGCGGCCAGCGAAGGCGACGTGGCTTTCGAAGTTGCCCGTCCCGCGGGCAAGGGAGGCCGCCAGCGCACCGTTGAACGCATCCCCGGCCCCGGTCGTGTCGACCGCGTTGGCGGGCGTGGCCGGTACCCGATAGCAGGCCCGGCGATCGCCACGCCGCGCGTCCTCAGGGTGGGACACGAAGCATCCCGCGGCACCGAGCGTGACCACCACCGAGCCGTGCGGCATCAGGTCCCGGCACAGCCGATGCAGGGCGTCGTCGCCGGTGCCGGCGACAGCACCGGCATCCAGGGCGTGGCCGGAGTGCCGCAGCAGCTGGGCGGAGAACTCGGACTCGTTGGGCGTGAGCACGTCGGCCAGGCGCAACAGCTCCGGGTCGACCCCGGCATCGACCGGCGCCGGATTGAGCAGGGTCAGCACGCCGGCCGCGCGGGCCAGGCTGAAAGCCGCCAGCACCGCCGCCGGGGGTGATTCCATTTGCGCGAGCACGACGCCTGCGCTGGAAATGGCCGGTGCGTGGGTGGTGACGAACGCCGCGTCCAGGTCGGCGTTGGCGCCCGCGCCGAAGGCGATGGTGTTGTTGCCGTCCGCATCCACGTAGATGCCCGCCGTCCCGGTGGGCTGCCTTGACGTGGCGGCGTGCAGCGCGATGCCGTCCTCCTCGGCAAGCCTGCGGGCGAGGTTGCCGCCCTCGTCGGCACCCAGGGCGCAGATGAAGCTGGTGGCGGCACCGGCCCGCGCTGCGGCGGTGGCCTGGTTGAAGCCCTTGCCGCCGGGGCCGCTGGCATAACGGCCGGCCAGGGTCTCGCCGGTGCGCGGGTGCCGTGGCAGCGACCAGACGTGGTCGACGTTGAACGAGCCGACTACGACCACCATCATGCTCAGGCTCCCAGGCCGGTCAGGACGCCGGCGATCGTCGCGGTCATCAGGGTGGCGAGGGTGCCGCCGAGCACCGCACGCAAGCCGAAGCGGGCGAGGTCCTGGCGCCGGTCCGGGGCCAGCCCGCCAATGCCGCCGATCTGGATCGCGATCGAGGAGAAGTTGGCGAAGCCGCACAGGGCATAGGTCGCGATCAGCCGGCCCTGGTCGGTCAGGGTCACGTCCGCATTCTGGCCGGTCACGATCTCGGACAGGTGGAGGTAGGCGACGAACTCGTTGAGCACGATCTTCTCGCCGATCAGGCCCCCGACCACGATCGCGTCCTGCCACGGCACGCCGATCAGCCATGCCACCGGCGCCAGCAGGTACCCGAGCAGGGTCGCCATGCTGGTCGGCCGACCGAGCAGCTCGGCCAGGCCGGTGGCCTGGCCCAGCCAGGTGAGGGGCCAGTCGATCATCGCGATCAGCGCAATGAAGGCCAACAGCATCGCGCCGATGTTCAGCGCCAGCCGCAGGCCGTCGCCGGCCCCGGCCGCCGCCGCGTCGATCACGTTGCTGGTGGTCTTTTCGACCTCCATCTTCACCGTGCCCCGGGTCAGCGGCACTCCGGTTTCGGGAACCAGCAGCTTGGCCACCACCATGGTCGCGGGCGCGGCCATGATCGAGGCCGCGAGCAAGTGCTTGGCATAGAACGCCTGGGCCACCGGGTCGCCGCCACCGAGCATGCCCACGTAGGCCGCCAGCACGCCGCCCGCGATGTGCGCCATGCCACCGACCATCATGGTCAGCAGCTCGGATTCGGTCATCCGGCTGATGTAGGGCCGGACGGTCAGCGGTGCCTCGGTCTGGCCAATGAACACGCTGGCACTGACGCTGGTGGTCTCCGCGCCGGAGACGTTCATCACCTTGGTGATCGCCCAGGCCATCGCGCGGACGATCGCCTGCATCACCCCGAGGTGGTACAGCACGCTCATCAGCGCGGCGAAGAAGATGATCGTGGGCAGGACCTGGAAGGCGAAGATGAAGCCGTAGGTCTCCACGTTCATCAGGCTGCCGAAGATGAACTCCGAGCCGACGTTGACGAAGCCCAGCAGGCGTACGAAGCCGTCGCCGAGGGCGTCGAATACGTCACGCCCGCCCGGCACCAGCAGCACCAGGGCGGCGAAACCGACCTGCAGCGCGATGCCGGTCGCCACCAGGCGCCAGTCGACCTGCCGCTTGTGGCTGGAAAACAGCCAGGCGATGCCGACCAGCACCGCGAGCCCGAACAGGCCGAAGCCGATGCGCGCCAGAACGTCCATCCACATTCCCCGGGCGCGGACCACGCGCCGCCAAACCCCGCAGATTACGGGCGCAGGGCCCTGCACGGCAACTTGCGCAGGCTGAATCAGGAGTCCCGTGCGATCACCCGGTTGCCGCCTTCGAGCTTGGCCTGGCGCAGGCGGCGGTCGGCGCGGCGCAGCAAGCCCGCCAATGCGAGGCCGTCTCCGGGGCTCGCGGCGATCCCGGCACTGAAGCTGACGTACATCCGCGCGTCGCCGCGACCGGCGACGAACGGGCGCATCGCCAGCTCCCGGCGCATTGCGTCGACGCGCTCCCAGGCCGTGCCGCTGGGCTGCGGCAGGACCAGCAACAGCTCGTCGCCCCCGAGCCGCACCAGCCACTCGCCACGCGCGGACAGTCCACGCACCACATCGACGACGTGGCACACAGCGCGGTCCCCGGCGTGCTCGCCTTCCTGCTCGTTGATCCGGCCCAGGCCATCCAGGTTCAACAGCGCGAGGCTCAGGCTGCTCTCCTGCGCGCGCGCCTCGGCCAGCAGGGCAGGGGCGCGGTGCACCAGCCAGGTCCGGTTGGGGAGGCCGGTGAGGCCGTCATGGCCGGAACTGAGGACCAGCCGCTGCATCCGGAAGGCGAGTACCGCGGTGACCGCCGTCACCATGGCCAGCAGGGCCAGGCGCTGCAGCTGGGTGCCTCCGGTGACCATGCCGTAGGCACTCGACAGCAGCCGTTCCGGGGTGTCCGCGGTGGCGATGACGACTGTTGCCAGTACCCCGTACTGGAGCAGCGCGAGCGCCCCGGAGAACACGCTGACCCGCCCGGCGCCCCGCAACGCGGTGAACATGATCGCCAGCGCATAGCAGCACCACACCACCATGCTGTTGAGTCCGGCAGCCGGGTGGCGCCAGGCCAGCAGCGCCAGCACCAGGGTCACCAGCGTGACGTCGAAGGCGGTGGTCACGAAGGCCAGCCACGGGTAGCGCCTGGGCCCGCGGGCGAGCTGCAGCCACAGCAGCGACAGCAGGTTGATGACGATCGCGCCCGCCAACCCGACCAGGGTCTCGTCCAGGCTGCCGCCGGTGAGGATGTTGACCAGGGGCAGGAGCAGCAGCAGGGCCGCCACCACCAGCCGCACCCGCGCGACCAGCAACTCCCCGCCGGCACCCAGTTCGAGCACGATCCAGTCCGGGCGTGCCGCGAGGCGCCCCAGCAGGCGGTGCAGGCCCTGCAATCCCTGCATCATCGTGTCCGGTCCCCCTGAACGTCCGTGCCGAGCATAGCGCGGCGCGGGCGCGCAGGAGGTGCCGCCCGCGTGCTGGCTACACTGCAGTGCCCCCCGTTCCGCATCCCGGAGTCTTCCATGGAGTACCGCCGCCTCGGCTCGTCCGGCCTTCAGCTGTCCGCCTTGTCCCTTGGTGCCTGGGTCACCTTCGGCAACCAGCTCGGCCGTGGCGCGGCACGCGAGCTGGTCGCCGCCGCCTGGGACCACGGAATCAACTTCTTCGACAATGCCGAGGGATACGCCAATGGCGAGGCCGAGCGGGTCATGGGCGACGTCATCGCCGACCTGCGACTGCCGCGGGACGGCTTCTGTGTGTCCAGCAAAGTGTTCTTCGGGTCCGCCGCCGACCCGCGCCCGACCCAGAGGGGCTTGTCGCGCAAGCACGTCACCGAGGCCTGCAACGACGCCCTGCAACGGCTGCGGGTCGAGTGCCTGGATCTGTTCTACTGCCACCGGCCCGACCCGGACGTGCCGGTCGAGGAAACAGTGTGGGCGATGGACACGCTGATCCGGCAAGGGAAGGTCCTGTATTGGGGCACCTCGGAGTGGTCGGCGGAATTGATCCGCCAGGCGCACGCGGTCGCCGCGCGCCACCATCTGCATGCGCCGACCATGGAGCAGCCGCAGTACAACCTGCTGCATCGCGAGCGGGTCGAGCAGGAGTACGCACCGCTGTACCGGGAGTTCGGAATGGGCACGACGGTCTGGTCCCCGCTGGCCTCCGGCCTGCTCACCGGCAAGTACAACGACGGCATCCCGGGTGATTCCCGCCTCGCGCGGGACGACCTGGAGTGGCTGCGAAGGGAGGTCGTGGCCGAGGAGCACCAGCGGCTCCAGCGTGCCCGTGCCTTCACCCGCGTCGCCGACGAGGCGGGTGTCGCGGCGGCGCCGCTGGCGATCGCCTGGTGCCTGCGCAACCCGCGGGTGTCCTCGGTGATCCTCGGTGCCAGCCGGGTGGAGCAGCTGCTGCAGAACCTGGAAGCGCTGGAGCTCGCCAAGGGCCTGGGCGAGGGCGACTGGGACGCCGTGGAGGCTTCGGTCGCCTGAGCGCCGGCACCGGACCATACGCCCGCGGTCCGGAGCCGCCGCCGATCCGGGATAATGGCCGCCCCCTTCCACGCCGGATCGCCATGACCCGTAAAACCATCCTCAACGACAGCCACCGTGCGCTCGGCGCGCGGATGGTCGACTTCGGCGGCTGGGACATGCCGCTCAACTACGGCTCGCAGATCGAGGAGCATCACCACGTCCGCCGCGACGCCGGGATGTTCGACGTCAGCCACATGGCGGTGATCGACCTGCACGGCGAGCGCACCCGGGAGTTCCTGCGCTACCTGCTCGCCAACTCGATCGACAAGCTGAAGGTCCGGGGCAAGGCGCTGTACTCGTGCATGCTGGACGAGAACGGCGGGGTGATCGACGACCTGATCGTCTACTACCTGGGCGAGGACTTCTTCCGCGTGGTGGCCAATGCCGGCACCCGGGAAAAGGACCTGGAGTGGATCCGCCGCCACGCTGCCGCCTACGGCGTCGAGGTCAGGCCGCGCGACGAACTGGCCATCATTGCGGTGCAGGGTCCCCAGGCGCGGGATCGGGTGATCGCGCTGGTGGACGGCGACGACCGCGGGGTGCTGGGTGAACTCGGGCGGTTTGCCACGGCGGAAGTCCGCAGCGGCACGGGTGCCCGGCTGTTCGTTGCCCGCACCGGCTACACCGGCGAAGACGGTTTCGAGATCGTGCTCGAGGCGGAGCAGGCGCCAGCGTTGTGGCAGGCGCTGCTCGACGCGGGCGTCAAGCCGGCGGGCCTGGGGGCGCGCGATACCCTGCGGCTGGAGGCGGGCCTCAACCTGTACGGCCAGGACATGGACGAGACCGTCACTCCCTACGAAGCCGGGCTCGGCTGGACCGTGTCGCTTGACGAGGGGCGCGACTTCATCGGTCGCAGCGCACTGGAGCAACAGAAGTCGGCCGGCGTCCCGCGGCAGTTGATCGCGCTGGTGATGGATGAGCGCGGCGTACTTCGCCACGGGCAGAAAGTGCTCACGCCCGCGGGTGAGGGCGCGATCCTCTCCGGCACGTTCTCGCCCACCATTTCCAAGGCGATCGCGCTGGCCAGGGTCCCTGCCGACGGGTACGGCCCTGGCGCAGAGGGCGTGCGCGTCGACATCCGCGGCAAGGAGGTCCCGGTCCGCGTGGTCGCCGCGCCCTTCGTCAAGAACGGCCGGCCCGCACCCGGGATCGAAAGCTGATTCTTCCCCGCCTGCGCATCCGCAACTACCCGGGCGCCAGTACACTGTGCGCCCGTTCCATCTTCCTGCAGAGGGCAATGCCATGAGCGAGATTCCCGGCGACCTGAAGTTCATGAAATCGCACGAGTGGGTGCGCGTGGAGGGCGACGGCAAGGTCACCGTCGGCATCTCCGACCACGCCCAGGGCCAGCTGGGCGACCTGGTGTACGTGGAGCTGCCCGCCGTCGGTGATCACTTCGATGCAGGTGATTCGTGCGCGGTCGTGGAATCGGTCAAGGCGGCGTCCGACATCTACGCTCCGGTGGCGGGCACGGTGGTGGCCACGAACGACGCGCTGGCCGATACACCGGAAACGGTCAACGAGGATGCCTTCGGCAACGGCTGGTTGTTCACCCTTGAGATCGACGACGCCGAGCAGCTCAACGCCTTGCTCGACGCCGATGCATATGGCGCGATGATCGAGGCCGACGAGGGTTGATCCACCACTTGCGCCGCCCTCGCGCAGCGCTCGCAAGAACAGAAACCCGCACCCCGGATGGTGCGGGTTTTTTCTTTTTGCATGACGTAGGCGAACCGGCGTTGTTGACACCCCACCGCAGCGTGATTAGGTTTCGCCAAGCAGACGTCTCCTGCGGAAGCAAGTGAGAGAAACCTACGCGACAACGCGCGCTGCACCCTTGACCTTCTCCACCAGGACGAACGGTACGGGCTGGTTTCCCTTCCGCACCGGCATACACATGACGTCATCCCTCGGGTTCCCGCCTCCAGCCTTGCCGCGTTTCGTGGCGCGCCAGCGCATGCGCCATCGCGCGTGGTCAGCGTGGAACCAGACCCGATCCGCTCCGGTGCATGTTGCACTGGCGGTTGGCCATGGGCACCGCCCACGGCATTTGCTTGGTACTGGGCTGTAACCCCGATAGACCACTGACGAGGAGCCACCAAATGGCCACCAGGAAGACCGCAAAGACCACCGCCACAGCGGGCGCAGCAACAGACAACAACAACCCGGGCGAAACCTCCACCACCACCGGCTCGACGGGCAACGGCGTCAGCGCGCCGACCAAGACCGCGACTGCCAAGAAGGCCGCCGCCAAGAAGGTCACCGCCAAGAAGGTCACCGCCAAGAAGGCCACCGCCAAGAAGGCCACCGCCAAGAAGGCGACCGCCAAGAAGGCGACCGCGACGAAGGCGACCGCGAAGAAGGCGACCGCGAAGAAGGCGGCCGCCAAGAAGGCCACCGCCAAGAAGGCCACCGCCAAGAAGGCCACCGCCAAGAAGGCCACTGCCAAGAAGGCCACTGCCAAGAAGGCCACTGCCAAGAAGGCCACTGCCAAGAAGGCGACTGCCAAGAAGGCGACCGCCAAGAAGGCGACCGCGAGGAAGGCGACCGCGGAGAAGGCGACCGCGAAGAAGGCGACCGCGAAGAAGGACACGGCGAAGAAGCCGACGGCGAAGAAGGCCACTGCGACGAAGACCGACGCGAAGAACACCGACGGGACGAACGCAGCTGCGAAGAGCACC
>Ga0079224_100013872_pt1 | contig 11240 bp, 6 predicted proteins | sample Stecom2015_FD_80414 | JGI IMG/M metagenome (GOLD analysis project Ga0079224, IMG submission 80414) | Agricultural soil microbial communities from Utah to study Nitrogen management - Steer compost 2015 | ecosystem: Environmental > Terrestrial > Soil > Agricultural land | place: USA: Utah...
TAACGTCGTTGTACGTCCTGATCGCGTGCTGCGGCGTGGCGTTCGTCTTCTGGCAGCCGCTCTACGAGTACTTCGTCGACTACTTCGGCGAGTACGGCGGTCAGCTCATTTATACGCAACCAATGGCCGGCTTCATGTTCAGCATGAAGTTGTCGGCGCTGGCCGGTCTGATCGTGGCCTCGCCCGTACTGTTCACGCAGGCCTGGCTGTTCGTGGCGCCGGGCCTGTACGCGCGCGAGAAGAAGGTCGTCATTCCCTTCGTCTTCTGCGCGTCGGTGTGCTTTCTGAGCGGTGCCTATTTCGCGCATGCGGTGGCCTATCCCGCGATGTGGCAGTTCTTCGCCAGCTATGAGGGCGAAGGGCTGCTGTTCATGCCGAACCTCGATGTCACGTTCGGCCTGTACGTCAAGGTCATCCTGGCGCTCGGTCTGATCTTCCAGATGCCGGTCGCCGTGTTCTTCATGGCCCGCTTCGGCGTCATCTCGGCCGGGTTCATGATCAAGCACTTCAAGTACGCCGTGCTGGCCATCGTGGTCCTGGCTGCTGTCATTACGCCGTCAGGAGACGTCGTGACCCTGAGCATCTTTTCGGCACCGATGCTGGGGCTCTATATCCTGAGCATCGGCGTGGCATGGCTTTTCGGGAAGAAGCGCCCCGGGCGCGGTCGTACGGACGAGGAGTGAGGGGGATGCGCCGGATGCGAGCACGGTCAATCGTGGCGGGCGTGGTAGCGGCCGGGACACTGGCTGCCGTCGGCGGGTCCGTGAATCTGGCCAGTCAGGACCGCGTCAATGAACGGATGCGCATCTACACGGCGGCGCTGGCGGCCATCGAATCCGAATACGTCGAGCCGCTGCCCGAAGTGTGCGCCGCGCAGGAAGTCTGCGGCAGCGAGATGCTGGTCTACTCGTCGATCAGCGGCATGCTCCGCACGCTCGGTCCCCATTCGAGCTTCTTTTCGCCGATGGATTTCGCCCGGGTGCGCGAGCGCCAGGAGGGCCGGTACTACGGCATCGGCATCCAGATCGTGCAGGATCCGGCAACCCGGGAAATCCAGGTGACGGCCCTTTTCGAGGGGTCGCCGGCCTACCGCGCGGGCATTCGCCGCGGCGACATCATCGCCGGCGTGGGTGACGAAGATGCCGAAGACTGGACGACGCAGGATGTCGTCGACAGGGTCAAGGGACCACGCGGCACGACGGTGGATCTGCGCATCAGGCGGCCCGGCGTCGAGACCGAAATTCCGCTGACGGTCGAGCGCGACGAAATCAGCATGGCAAGCGTGCGCGCCTCGTTCATGCTCGACGACCGCACGGGGTACGTCAGGCTGCAGGATTTCACCGAGAACACCAACGAGGAGCTGGGCGCGGCCCTGACGAAGCTCCGCGGCGAGGGGATGCAGCAGCTCGTGCTCGATCTGCGCGACAACCCGGGTGGGCCCCTCGATCAGGCGATCGCCGTCTCGAACCGCTTCCTCGAGCGAGGGCAGGTGATCGTCTCGACGAAGGGACGCGTGCGCAATTCGGACGAGGTCTACAGGGCGCGCCGCCAGGGCGACTATACCGATGTGCCGCTCGTCGTGCTGGTCAACCGCGACAGTGCGAGCGCGTCCGAAATCGTCACCGGCGCCATGCAGGACCACGATCGCGCGATCGTGGTCGGCGAGACCACGTTCGGCAAGGCACTCGTGCAGTCGGTCTATCCGATTGCGAACGGCGCCGGCCTGGCGCTCACGACCGGCCGCTACTACACGCCAAGCGGACGCATGATCCAGCGGCCGTGGGACGGCAGCTTCGACGACTACATGCTTTACGCGCAGCAGGAACAGAACGGCCCGCGTGAGCACAGCGACGACGAGATGAAGCTGACCGACGGAGAGCGCGCCGTGTATTCGGGTGGTGGCATCGAGCCCGACTATTTCGTCCCCGGTCCTGTCGACGGGTTCAATCCGACGCGGTTCTCGCGGGCCCTGCTTGGCCGGCGCGTCTTCATCACGTTCGCCGAGCGGTTCACGCGCGAAGGAGACACCCGCCCGGGCGCCCAGTCGGCGGCCATCTACACGGTGGGGCCCGACTGGGACGTGACCGAGGAGATTTTTGCCGCCTTCCGACAGTTCCTCGAGGCCGAGGGGGTCACGATCGACGAAGCGGCAATGGCGGCCGACCGTGCGTTCATCGAGGCGATGATCCACTACGAGGTCGACACCGACCTGTTCGGCCTCGAGCAGGCGCGCCGCTCGCTGTCGCGGGTCGATCCACAACTGCACGCGGCGCTGACCCACTTTGACCAGGCCGAGAGCATGCTCGAGGCGGCACAGGCGCGGTACGATGCCTCACAGGCCGCATCCGGCCTCTAGTGAAGGTGGTCCGGTCCCCACATCTTGTGGGGATGTTTTCCCTTGCCCCGATAGGTAGCGCTTGCTAGACTGCCGTCGTTCCGTGCAGGCCAGCCGCGCGTTTCCCTCCCGAGCCGCGGTGGGCTGCCGAGGCGTGGCTGTGTCGGTCTGTCCTGGAACCTTTCTGCATGCGACTGTCCAAACTGCACATTTCCGGCTTCAAGAGCTTTGCCGAGCGGGCGGAGCTTGGCTTCGACGACGGCGTGACGGCCATCGTCGGCCCCAACGGTTGCGGTAAGAGCAACGTCGTCGACGCGATCACGTGGGTGCTTGGCGAACAGAGCGCCAGGAGCCTGCGCGGCGAGCGGATGGAGGACGTGATCTTCGGCGGCAGCGAAGGACGCAAGCCGACGGCGGCCGCCGAGGTGCGGCTGGCGTTCACGCAGGTGCGCAAGGCGATGTCGATCGTCAGCGAGGCCGAAGATCGTGACGGCGATCCGCTGCTCGACGAGCAGCCGGTGATTACGCGTGACGTCGAGATCGGGCGCCGCCTCTATCGGTCGGGTGAGAGCGAATACCTGATTGACGGCGAAATCTGCCGGCTCCGCGATATCCACGATCTGCTGATGGATTCGGGGCTCGGCGTGAAGGCCTACGCTGTCATCGAGCAGGGCAAGATCGGGCAGATTCTCTCGTCGCGTCCGGCCGAACGGCGCATGCTCATCGAGGAGGCGGCCGGCGTCACGAAATACAAGGCCCGGCGGCGGTCGGCCGAACTCAAGCTCGAAGCCGCCCAGCAGAATCTGACGCGCGTCGACGACGTCATCTACGAGGTCGAGAAGCAGCGGAACGCGCTCAAGCGCCAGGCTGCGCGGGCGCGCCGTTACCGCACGCTGCGTGAGGAACTGCGCACGTGGGAACAGGTGCAGACGGCCCGCCGGTACGACGCGCTTCGCGAAGCAATCGAGCAGGCCGGCGCCCGGCTCGATGCCGCGCGTGAGAAGGAAGTGCTTGCCGCGGCGCGTATCGCCGAGCTCGAAAGCGCGATCGAAGCCGTGCGCCTCGGCCTCACGTCGGCCGAGGCGCGCGCCACGTCGGCGCGCGACGAGGCCCACGGGCGTGAGATGGCCATCGGCCGCCGGCAGCAGCAGATCGAGTTCGACGAGCAGCAGATCGTCGAACTCGGCCGGCAGGCCGAGGCGTTCGCGCTCGAGGCCGACGGCCTCGAGGCGCGCCGCGCGCCGCTGCAGGAGTCGCTGGCGGCCGAGCGCGAGGCGGCCGCCCGCGCCCGCGAGACGCTTGGCACCGCCCAGGCGACAGTTGAATCGCGCGAAGCGGCGTATCGCGAGGCGTTTTCGGTCGTCCAGTCGATCGAGCAGGCTGCCGACCAGGAACGCGCGGCGGTCATGGCTGCGGCGACCACCCTGTCTGCCCTGGCGCAGGCGCGCGACCACGCGGCCGCGGTGCGCGACCGTGTGGCCGCCGATCGCGAGCGCCTCGAGATCGAGGCGCGGGAACTGGGCGCCGAGGTCGAGCGCGCACGCCTCGAGGTCGAGGCAGCCGAGCGTGCGACCGGCGACGCCCGTACCGCACGCGATGAAACGGCCGCCGAGCGACAGACGGCCGAGGCCGAGGTTGCGGCACTCGAGGCCGACCGCGTGCGCCTGACCCAGACACGGGCGGCTCGCGAGCGCGACCTGGCCGGCCGCGAGGCGCGGCTGCGGTCGCTCGAGGAACTCGAGGCACGCCGCGCCACCTTTGGTGACGCGGCGCGCCTGCTGCTTTCGGGCGAGGCGGGGACATTCGGCCATCACGGTGCCGTCGCCGACCATCTCACCGTCGAGCGGTCTTACGAGAAGGCGGCCGAGGCGCTGCTCGGCGACCTGCTTCAATACGTCATCGTCGACACGGCATCCGACGCAGCCGCCGGCCTGGCGCTCGTGGCCGAGCGACAGGCCGGACGGTGCGGCTTCGTAGTGCTCGACGCACTTGCCGAGGCCGCGCCCGAGCGCCGGCCGGTGCCCACGCCGGCCGGCGCCCGGGCCCTGTCCGACGTCGTCAGCGTCAGCGGACCCCACAAGGCCGCGCTCGAACGGCTGCTCGACGACGCCTGGGTCGTCGAGTCGTTCGCGGCGGCCGAGGCGGCGGCGCGTGAAGGCACGCCGCTCGTGGCGGCCCTGACGGGCGAAGTGTGCGGAGGCAGGGCGGGTGGCGGCAGGGCACCGTGGAAGATCGAAGGCGGCGCTCACCAGGGCGCGCATGGCATCCTCGAAGTCAGGGCCGAGATTCAGCAACTCCGTCAGGAGTCGGACGAGATTGCCGGCGCGCTCGAGGTCCTGTCGACAGAACTGACCGGCGTCGACGAGCGGCTGACGGCCGGCCGCGCGCGCGTGGCGGATCTGGTCGCCTCCCTGCACACGCGCGAGAAGGAAATCGTCGGCATCGACGCGCGTCTCGCCCACGCCCGCAACGAGCGCGATCGGGTGGCCCGGCGCCTCGAGGTCATTGCCACCGAGCGCGCCCGCGCCATCGAAGAGCAGCAGGCGACCGAGACGCGCCGCGAAGAATCGATCGCGGCCATCGTGGCGCACGAGTCGCGGAAGCTGACGGCCGAGCAGTCGCTCGGCGAGGTGCTGGCGCGCCTGCAACAGAGCCGCGACGCCGCCGAGGCGTCGATGCAGGAGGTGGCGGCCGCGCGTGCGGAGCAGGCGGGGCTGGCCGAACGCGTATCGAGGCTCGATGCCGAAGTCGCACGGCTCGAGCGCGATGCAGTCGAGCTCGACGACCGCCTGTCGGTACGGCGCGCCGACGTCGAACGGCTGCACGGCCGCGTGACCGAACTGCGCGAGTCCGTTGCGGCCAACCGCGCGGCTCTCGACGAGGACGTTCACGCCCTCGATGGACTCAAGGCGGCCGTGGTCGAGTGCGATACGCAGGTCGCCGAGCTGCGGCGCGAATTCGAGGTACGCGACGGCGAAGTGCGCGTGGCTCGCCAGGCGCTCGACGGCACGCGGGCCGAAGTCATGCAGGCCGAGGTGGCACGCACGGCGGCGGCGGGCGACCTGTCGCACCTTGCCAGCACGTGCACCGAAAGTTTCGGCCTGAGCCTCGAGGAGGTTGCACGTACGGTCCAGGAATGGGTGACCGAGGGCCGGCTCGTGCCGCCGCAGGTCCGGACGTCATCATCGGGGGAAGACGAAGCCGACGATGACGAGGGCGCCACCGAAGCGGCCGCTCCGGCCGACTCGGAAGCCGGCGAGACAGAGACGGCCGTGGCGGCTGGCGAAGGCGTGGTGTCGGAAACGGCGCCGGAACCGGCCGCGCCGGCCTCTGAGGTCGATGTCGATGCCGTGATTGCTCTCCTGCGCGGGCGGATCGATCGTCTCGGCCCGGTCAACATGATGGCGATCGAACAGTTCGACGAACTCGAAGAGCGCCACGCCTTCCTCACCGCGCAGCGGCAGGATCTGCTCGACTCGATCGCGCAGACCGGTGAGGCCATCCGGCGGATCGACAAGACCACGCGGGAGCGGTTCTCGGAAGCCTTCACGCTGATCAACCAGAACTTCGAGTCGACGTTCACCACGCTCTTCGGCGGTGGACGGGCCGGGCTCGTCCTGATCGATCAGGAGAACGAGCAGGAGAGCGGCATCGACATCATCGCGCAGCCGCCGGGCAAGCGCCTGCAGAACGTGCAGCTGCTGTCGGGCGGCGAAAAGGCGCTGACGGCCATGGCCCTGATGTTCGCGATCTTCAAGCATCGGCCGAGCCCGTTCTGCCTGCTCGACGAGATCGACGCGCCGCTCGACGACGCGAACATCGGCCGCTTCGTCGAGATGCTGCAGGGCATGCAGGAGCACACGCAGTTCATCCTGATTACGCACAACCGGAAGACGATGGAGATCGCCGACCGGCTCTACGGCGTCACGATGGAAGAGCCTGGCGTGTCGAAGCTGATCTCCGTGCAGTTGAACTGACGGGGAAGGCTCAAAGCCACAAAGCCACAAAGCCACAAAGCCACAAAGGCTCAAAGGCTCAAAGGCTCGAAGGTCCGAAGGCTCGAAGGTCCGAAGGCTCGAAGCCACAAAGGTTCAGAGCCGCAAAGGCTCAAAGGCGCGTGCGATGAATGAGCCCAAGGCCACTCGATATCAGCGGCTCCGTCGTCGTGCCCAGGCCAGGGGAAGGGTGTCGGCCGCGATCGCCCTGGGTGTCCTGGCCCTGACCCCTGCCGGTCCATTGGCGTGGCGCGCGGCATCAACCGTTGCGAGCTCGCTGCCTGGTTCAGCCGCCTGGCCGGTTGCCGTGCTTCTCTTTACGGCGGGCGTGTGCGGACTGTGCGCGCTGGCGGCGGCCCCGTCGAGCTGGCACCGGATCCGCGAAGTCGACACCGCCTACGGCCGGAATCCGCAGGCCGAGCGCCCGTCGGTTTCGGGGTTCCTGCTCGTCGTTGCCATCGGTGCACTCTGCGCTTTCGTCGTGCTTGGCAGCGCGAGCGTGGCCGGCAGCTTCTGGTGGGTCGTCACCGCTGCCGTGTTTGGCGCGGGACTTCTGACAGCCAGCAATCTGGTTCCCCGACTGGTAACGGCTCGCGGTGATGGGTCGCTCGGGCGTCCGGCCCTCGAGCAGCGCATCGCAGAGCTGGCTGAGCGGGCCGGCGTGCCGGTGGCCTCCGTTCAGCAGTGGGCAGTCGATGACGAGACGGTCGTGGCGACGGTGACCGGAACGGGCAAGGCCCGGCGCGTACTCGTGGCCAGCGCGGTGGCCCGCGAGTGGTCCGACGACGAGGTGCTGGTCATCGTGGCGCACGAACTGGCGCATCATGCCCACCGGGATCTGGAGCGGACGATGGCCTTCGACGCTGTCGTGCTCACCGTATCGATGCTGGCGGCCGACGTGGTGCTGCGATATGCCGCTGGCCCTCTCGGCCTGTCGGGCGCTGCCGACCCTGCCGCCTTGCCGCTCCTCGCGCTTGTCGCCCTGGCCGTGTGGTTTGCTGCGACGCCTCTCCGGCACGCGCAGTCGCGCAGGCAGGAGCGGCGGGCCGATCGGTGGGCGCTGTCGTGGACGGGGCAGTCAGGTGCGTTTCGGACGGCGATCCAGCGCGCCAGTGCCCAACGGCTGGCCGACGAAGATCCTGGAGTCTTCACCCGCTGGCTCTATCATCGCCACCCGCCGGTCAGGGAGCGGCTGGAACTGGCGGCGAGGCATGGGGAGGGGCGGTCACAGGTCAGATAGGTCGGGTTGGTCCGATAGGTCCGTCAGGGGCGAGGAACGAACCAGGCGCGCCAGCTCTACCCAGCCGTGACGATGAGCGTGCCCTGCATGTCGCGGCAGCCTTCTTCGGCGGTCAGGTTGCAGAAGAACCGGAACGTGCCTGGCTGGTCGGCCCTGAAGCTGAACGAAACCGGCGCGCCCGACTGCGCGCGCTTCATGATGCGGTAGGGCGCTTCTTCGATCGTGAAGCTGTGAGGGATGTCTTCGGTCGAAAAGGTGATGTGAACGAGATCGTTCTGCATCACCCGGATCTCGCTCGAGTTGGTGCCGTTGACGCTGTAGGTGTAGCGTCGCGCCACGACCGTGAAGTCGCGGCGGTTCTGCGCGCTGCCGGTGCGGCCCATAATGAGGGCGCCCACAGCAGCGGCGATGACAGAAATGAAACTACGTCTGGACTGCGATGACCTGGACGTGATCGGCACCGGCCCCTCCCGATGATCAGACGGATCTGCCGCCATTGTGGCCGGGGAGCGGGCCAATACGCCCTGGGAGGATGGCGGGCAGGAACAGCCCCAGCTGTTCTGCCCGCCATGGTACTTCAGTGTCGCCGCGGCGGGCGACCGCCCCTGTCGCGGCGCGGGCGGTCGCGGCCGCCGTCGCCGTCAGCCGGGGCGTCGTGGACGGGCCGCGGATCGCGCGGCGACGTGCCCTCGTCGGGCGCGAGCAGCACCTTCCGGCTCAGCCGGACCTTGCCCGAAGGATCGACGTTGATCACCTTGACCATGATCTGTTCGCCTTCTTTCAGTTCGTCCCGCACGTCCTTGACGCGGTAGTTGGCAATCTCGGAGACGTGCAGGAGACCGTCGACGCCAGGCATGATCTCGACGAACGCACCGAAATCGGTGATGCGCTCGACGCGGCCGAGGTAGTCGGCGTTGAGCTCGGGAGTCGCCGTCAGTTCCTTGATGATCGCGATTGCGCGGTCAGAGGCGTCCTGGTCGGACGACGCCACGTTCACGCGGCCATCATCTTCGACATCGATCTTCACGCCGGTCTTCTCGATGATGCTGCGGATCGTCTTGCCGCCAGGCCCGATGACGTCCCGGATCTTCTCGGTCGGGATCCGGATCGTCACGATGCGCGGCGCGAACGACGAGATCTGCTGGCGCGGCGCCGAGAGCGCGCCGTGCATGTGCCCGAGGATCTCGAGCCGGCCCTGTCGGGCCTGTTCGAGAGCCTTGCGCATGATCTCGAGCGTGATGCCGCTCACCTTGATGTCCATCTGGAGAGCGGTGATGCCCGCCTCCGTACCGGCAACCTTGAAGTCCATGTCGCCGTAGTGGTCTTCGGCGCCGGCAATGTCGGTCAGGACCGCCCACTTGCCCGTGGTCTCGTCGATGACCAGACCCATGGCCACGCCGGCAACCGGTGCGGCAATCGGCACACCGGCATCCATCAGAGCCAGCGCACCGCCGCAGACAGAGGCCATCGACGACGAGCCGTTCGACTCCAGGATGTCCGACACGACACGAATCGTGTAGGGGAAGTCCGTCTCGGGCGGCAGCAGCGGGACCAGGGCACGCTCGGCCAGCGCACCATGGCCGACCTCGCGGCGGCCGGGGCCGCGCAGGAACTGCACTTCGCCAACCGAGAACGGCGGGAAGTTGTAGTGCAGCATGAACCGCCGATACGTCTCGCCTTCGACCGTCTCGATCTTCTGCGCGTCGTCTTCGGTGCCGAGCGTGGCGCTGACGAGCGCCTGGGTTTCACCGCGCGTGAAGACCGCCGAGCCGTGCACGCGGGGCAGCACACCGGTCTCGATCCAGATGGGCCGGATCTCGTCGAAGCGGCGGCCATCGAGCCGCTGGCCGCGCTCGAGGATCTCGTCGCGCATGACCTTCTCCTTCAACTGCTTGAAGATGGTCTTCGCGTCGGTGCGGCGCTCGGCTTCGTCCTCGGGGTATGCCTCGAGGAGGCCGGCGAGCACACCGTCGACGGCGGCGTAGTTCTCGAGCTTGTCGGCGATCCGCATGGCGTCGGCCAGCGGACCGTAGGCCTTGCCTTCGACGTCGCTGCGGAAGGCCGCGTCGATTTCGCGCCCGGCCACGTCCTTCTTCTGGCGGCCGATGGCCTGGCGCAGGTCGTCAATCGCGGCCACGATCTGCTTGATGGCCTGGTGGGCGGCGTCGAGTCCGCCGAGGACCTCTTCCTCGGTCGCCTGCTTCGCACCGGCTTCGACCATCATGATCGCGTCGGCGCTGCCGGCCACGATGAGGTCGATGCGGCTCGCGCGCCGTTCGGCGTAGGTCGGGTTGATCACGTAGGCGCCGTCGATCAGGCCGACGCGGACGCCCGCGACGGTCTTCTGCAGCGGGATCGACGAGATGCTCAGGGCGGCCGAGGCTCCCGTGATGGCCAGGACGTCCGAGTCGTTTTCGGTGTCGGCCGAGATCAGGAACGCGACGACCTGCGTTTCGTAGTGCCAGCCGTCGGGAAACAGGGGACGCAACGGGCGATCGATCAGCCGGCTGGTCAGCACTTCCTTTTCGGCCGGCTTGCCCTCGCGCTTGAAGAAGCCGCCGGGGATGCGACCCGACGCGTACGCGTATTCGCGATAGTCGACGGTGAGGGGCAGGAAGTCGATGCCGACCCGTGGTGCGGCCGCGTGACAGGCCGTGACGAGCACCATCGTGTCGCCCGACCGGACGATGACGGCACCGTCGGCCTGCTTGGCCAGCTTGCCGGTCTCGATCGAGATCGTGCGGCTGCCGATCGTCACTTCGCGTTTCTGTGTCGTTGGGATCATGGGAACCTGGAAATTGTGGGGGAATCCTGTGCAGAGCCGGCGCGGACCACGGCGGTCCACGCCAGAACCGTCGCTCTGGGAATGGCTACTTCCGGATACCCAGTCGGCGAATCAGATCCGCGTACCGGTTGGCATCCTTCCGCTTGAGGTAGTCGAGCAGCCGCCGGCGCTGGCCGACGAGCTTGAGCAGACCGCGGCGGGAATGATGATCCTTGGCGTGGGTCTTGAAGTGCTCGGTGAGGTAACTGATCCGATCGCTCAGGATGGCGACCTGAACTTCCGGGGAACCGGTGTCCGCGTCATGCGTGCGATAGCTGGTGATGACGTCGGTCTTGCGTTCGTTGCTCACGTGATATGTCCTCCACGGACGGCCCAGAGCGCGCCCGTGCGCGTGACCGGTCCGCCGTTCCTGCTGGTCCGATCGGCCGTTCTGTCGATGGCCGCAACCTTTTAATGTTATCCGAGGACCGCAACGGGATGCAAAGTATCCTGACGCCTGCGCGCCAGGGCCACGAGCGCGCCGTTGGTCAGGATCCGCACGGTCGCCGTGTGCGCTGCCGCCGGGCCCCCCACGATGTCGGCCGGTCCGACGGCCGCGCCGTGGCGGATCCGCCGGAGGCCGTCGGGCGTCAGTTCCACGGCATCGAGGTCCGGCAGCGCGTCGGCCGGCGGAATGACGGCGCGGTCGAGGGTCTCTCCTGCCTCGAGTTCATCGAGCGGCAGGGCATCGTCGATCCGGAACGGGCCGCTGGCGAGCCGGCGCAGCCCGACCAGATGCCCTCCGCAGCCGAGCCGCGCGCCGAGGTCGCGCGCCAGGGCACGGACATAGAAGCCGGCCGTCACTGTCATACGGACGCTGAGGTCGTCCTCGCCCAGCCCCTGCCA
>Ga0079224_100013873_pt1 | contig 11240 bp, 7 predicted proteins | sample Stecom2015_FD_80414 | JGI IMG/M metagenome (GOLD analysis project Ga0079224, IMG submission 80414) | Agricultural soil microbial communities from Utah to study Nitrogen management - Steer compost 2015 | ecosystem: Environmental > Terrestrial > Soil > Agricultural land | place: USA: Utah...
CGGAGGCCGCGGAGAACTGCAGGGCGATTGGAGTTTCATGCGCCAGGCTTCTCTCCGCGGCCTCCGCGTCTCCGCGTGAGGCTTTTTTTACCGGTTCCGCTTGCAGACGAAGCTCCGCTTCGCCCCAGCCGAGCCTCCACCCGAGCCTGGCCCCGAGCGCTGACTCCGGAATTGCAGGGTCATTTAAAGGAGGCGCAACCCCGGCGAAGAGCACGGAGGCGCGCTCGAATGCTCCACGAATATCGTTTACAGCCCACTAGCCCTCCGAGTACCTCCCCATCCTCAAGAACTTCTCCCGCCGCCGCCGCACCAGCTTGTCCGGCTTCAAACGCCTCAGATCCTCCAGCTGCCGCACCAGCGCTCCTCGCAGGTTAGCTGCCGTCGTCTCGTGATCCGCATGCGCACCACCCAGCGGTTCGGGAATGATCTCGTCAACCACACGCAGCTCGAACAGGTCGGGCGCCGTTATGCGCAGGGCACTCGCCGCCTTCTCACGCATTTCCGGGCTCTTCGCATCCTTCCACAGGATCGCGGCGCAACCTTCGACCGTGATGACTGAGTACACCGCGTTCTCGAGCATCATCACCCGATCGGCAACGCCGAGTGCCAGCGCGCCGCCCGAGCCGCCCTCTCCAATTACCGTGGCAACGATCGGCGTCTGCAGGCTCGCCATCTCGATCAGGTTGCGCGCGATGGCCTCGGACTGGCCACGCTCCTCGGCACCCAGCCCTGCCCATGCACCCGGCGTGTCAATGAAAGTCAGAACAGGCGCCTGGAACTTCTCGGCGAGCTTCATCAGACGCAGTGCCTTGCGATAACCCTCGGGGTGCGGCATGCCGAAGTTGCGGTGCAGATTCTCCTTGGTGTCACGGCCGCGCTGCTGGCCGATCACCATCACTGTTTCTCCCTCGAGACGCGCCCAACCGCCAACGATCGCGGCGTCTTCACGAAACAGTCTGTCGCCGTGCAGCTCGATGAAGTCCGTGAGAATCATGCGCACGTAGTCGAGCATGAACGGACGTCGTGCGGCACGCGCCACCTGCACCCGCTGCAGCGGCGTGAGGTTGCGATAGATCTCGGCTCGCAGTTCGTCAAGCTTGTGCTCCAGGGGCTCGATCACCTCAACGAGGCTGAGCTGGCGATCACCCGCCATCTTCCTCAGGTCTTCAATCTCCTTCTCCAGCTCTACCAGCGGTTTTTCGAAGTCAAGAGCAGGGCTTGCCACATTCAACTCCCGCGAAGGAGGCGGACCTGCTCTTCGCCGAGCAGGGCCCGCAGTTCAGTGAGGGCGGCGGTATTTGCCGACAGGGTAAGTGAGCGAGACCGGAATCGCGCACGCGATCCGTTCCCATCACTCCAGTGCAGCTCCAGCGGTGCAGACCCGGGATGAGCATCCACCACGGCTCGAACGTCCTTCAATATTCCAGGAGGAAGCGACCTGGCGCCATCCTGGGCAGTAAGCGACAGCGCAACCAGTACCATGCCGCTGGCCTGAAGCTCGGCAAACCGCTGAACCGATTCAACTATGAAGGCCGGATTGTCGGCGTCCGCATCGCGCCTGGAGTACCCGCCCGAGAGGAGCACCGGGATGTCGGTGCGCACGGTGTCGCCGATCGCCGCCCACCGTTCGGGGAACACCAGTACCTCGGCTGACCCGGTGAAGTCCTCGATCGTGAGGCGGGCGAACTCGGCTCCGCTCCGCTTGCTGATCTGCCTCTTGATGGCAGTCACCACGCAACCGATGTTCATCTTGTCGGTCGTGTAGGTGCCGAACTGCGAAACGGTGTGGCTGCCGAACAGCTCGCACTGCACGCGGTACGGCTCCAGCGGGTGGCCGGATACGTAGAAGCCGAGTATCTCCTTTTCCTTCGTCAGGCGCTCCGATTCGGAGAACGGAGCCAGGTTGGGCAGCTGCTGCTTCACGCCGGCCCCCTGCTCCACATCGCCACCACCGCCGAAGAGCGAGTGCTGCCCGCTCTCGCGCTCTGCCTGACGAAGTGATGCCTCCTGCATTGCCTGGTCCAGGACTGCCAGGAACTGGGCACGATGCCCGCCCAGGTTGTCCATGGCACCCGAGTGGATCAGTGCCTCGAACACACGCCGGTTGCACAGGCGCAGGTCCACGCGAGCCACGAAATCGAAGAAGTCCGTGAACGCACCTTCACCATCTCGCGCAGCGATTATTGACTCTATGGCGCCACGACCCACGTTGCGCACAGCGCCCAGCCCGAAGCGAATACGGTCTTCCCCCACCACGGTGAACTTGTAGCCTGACTCGTTCACGTCTGGCGGGAGCACCTCGAGGCCAAGCTCCCGCGCCTCGTTCACGTACTTGATTACGCTCTCGGTATCGCCAATGCATGACGAAAGCAGCGCAGCCATGAACTCGGCCTTGTGGTGCGCCTTCAGGTAGGCCGTGTGGTACGCAACAACCGAGTAGGCAACCGAGTGAGACTTGTTGAACCCGTATCGACCGAACGTCTCGATCTGTCCCGCCAGCTCCTCGATGATCTTCCGGTCGTAACCGCGCGCGACGGACTTCTCGATGAACTTGCCAAGTTCCTGCTGAATGAGTGCGGCGTCCTTCTTGCCCACTGCCTTGCGCAATACGTCTGCTTCGGCGAGTGATATTCCCGCCAGAAGCTGCGCAATACGCATCACCTGCTCCTGGTAGGTGATTACGCCGTAGGTGTTATCGAGAATCGGCTCCAGCTCGGGGAGCGCATAGGAAACGGTTTCCTCGCCGCGCTTGCGCCGGATGTACACCTTGTGCATTCCGGCATCCAGCGGCCCCGGGCGCATGAGCGCGTTGGATGCAACCAGGTCGTCGAACCTGTCGCAGCGCATGGAGCGGAGCACGTCGGTTGCAAGCGGCGATTCGAACTGGAACACCCCTGCCGTGCGTCCGGCGCGCAGCATGCGGTAGGTTGCTTCGTCGTCCAGCGGCAGTGTGTCCAGGTCAATTTCCCGGCCGGTGCGAGCGCGTATGTTCTGCACCGCATCGTGGAGCACCGTAAGTGTCGTGAGGCCGAGGAAGTCCATCTTCAACATGCCTGCCTTCTCCAGGCAGTTCATGTCGTACTGCGTTACTACAACCTGCTCGTCACTACCTGCGCCTGCACCCTTGGAGTTCTGCGTGCACACAGGCACGTAGTCGTCAATCGGGCCTGGTGCTATCACCACGCCCGCAGCGTGCACCCCCGTGTGGCGCGAGAGTCCCTCCAGGGCAGACGCATAGTCGAGAAGCTGACGATACCGCTCGTCATCCCGATAGAGCTTCTTCACCTCGGGAATCTGCTCCCGGGCTTCCTTCACGCTCAGGCTGTACGCCGGCCCGTTCGGAATGAGCTTCGCGAGCGCGTCGGTTTCCGCGGGTGTGAAGCCGAGAGTGCGCCCCACGTCCTTCACGGCCGCGCGGGACTTCATCGTACCGAAGGTGACAATCTGCCCGACTGCGTCGCGCCCGTACTTCTGCCGCACGTACTCGATCACCTCGCCGCGCCGCTCGAAGCAGAAGTCCACGTCCACGTCAGGCATGGACACGCGCTCCGGATTCAGGAAGCGCTCGAACAGCAGGTCGAAGTGCAGCGGGCACACGTTCGTTATGCCCAGGGAATACGCCACCAGTGAGCCAGCCGCCGAGCCGCGGCCAGGGCCGACCGGTATGCCGCGCTCCCGTGCGGCGCGTATGAAGTCCGCCACGATGAGAAAGTAGCCCGCATACCCGGTGCTCGTTATCACGCCGAGCTCGTACTTCATCCGCTCCACAACGTTCGGTGGTAGCGGATCTCCGTACCGCGCGCGGGCTCCTTCCTCCGTCAGCCTCACGAGCAGGTCGTTCTCGGTCTCCACGCCTTCGGGCAGCGGGAAGGTGGGAACGTGGTACTTGCGGGCAAACTCAACCTTCGTGTTCTCCGCGATCGCCAGCGTGTTCTCCAGCACGTCGGGACGACCCGGGAACCGCTCACGCATCTCGGGGGCAGACTTGAAGTACAGCCCCTCGTCGTAATGCATCCGGTCTCTGTCGGCCCTGTCCCGGCCCAGCCCGATGCAGAGCAGCACGTCGTGCGAATCGTGGTCACTCGCGCGCAGGAAGTGCGCGTCGTTCGTGGCCACCACCGGCAGGCCGAGGTCTTCAGACAGGCGGAAGATCTCCTTGTTCAGTTTCGCCTGGCCATCCGAGTCGTGCCCCTGAACCTCCAGGTAGTAGCGCCCGTCGAAAACATTCGCATACCACTCCGCCGCTTCGCGCGCAGCGTCGTAGCGATCTTCGAGCAGGTGCTGCGCAACTTCACCAGCCATGCATGCAGAGCTTACCACGAGCCCTTCGGAATACTTCGCGAGAAGCTCCCGGTCTACACGCGGCTTCATGTAGAAGCCCTCGGTGTAGGCCAGTGACGACAGTTTTACTAGATTCCGGTATCCCGTCTCGTTCTGCGCGAGCACCACCAGGTGGTAGTAGGCACGGCCGCCAGGCGCCCTGCCGCGCTCGCGACGATCCGCGGGTGCCACATACGCCTCCATCCCGAGGATCGGGGTGATGTTCGCCTTTTTCGCCTTCTCCTGGAACTCCCAGGCTGCATGGAGGTTTCCATGATCAGTTATGGCGAGCGCAGGCATCTCGAGATGCTGCGCACGCGCAATCAGATCATCGATCCGATTGGCGCCGTCGAGCAGCGAGTACTCGGAGTGGCAGTGAAGATGGACGAAGGACATCAGGCCCGCAGTATAGCGCTCCAATCGGTTGCGCGTCAAACTGCGTAAACGGCTCGACAACTACTGGAAGTTCTTGCAGTTTAGTAACTTAGGGCGTGTTCTCGCCCTCCCGGTTCCAGTGCCGCAGGCACACCACCCTTCCGCCAGCCAGATGCACAAGACAGCCGCTTCCAATCAGGCCCGCGTACGGCAGCTTTTTGCCTTCAGTGCGGCTCTCCTGCTTCTGGCAGGTTGCCGGGACAAGGTCACTGACCCGCCGGAAGCGGGCTATCGGCTTTCGGCGCGCTCCGGAACTGGCGCCACCGGCCCCGCCACAGGCACACTGCACGCCGTTCCGTTCTTCCAGGTGGAAGACGAGAACGGAGCGCCGGTGGAAGGAGTGCGGCTTTCACTTTCGTCGTCTGCAAATGTCCAGGTGCCCGACGGGGTGGCCGTAACGGGCATGGACGGCATTGCGCGCGTGTCGGTAGTGCTCGGCGACCAGGTTGGCGAAGCCACCGTCACAGCCACCGTTCTGCGAAACCCCCGACTCGTGGCTGAAGTGACGCTGGACATCACCCAGCGCCCCACGATCGCCGGAATCGAGCCCGCCAGCTTTGCCAGTGGCGACACCATCACTGTTTCGGGGGAAGCCTGGCCTGCGCTGCCGGCTGTGGTAACGATCGGCGGGGTGCGTGCGCGGGAGGTGAGTGGCGATCCGAGCTTCAGGAAGGTGGTCGTTCCCGCCTGCGCCTCCTCAACGGCGGGGCAGGTGCAGGTACAGGTTGCACTCGGCGATGTAGTAACCACTCCCGAGGTAGCTGCGCCTCTCACCAACCCCGGCGCGGCGCTGGCACTCAAGCAACTCGAGGGCGTCACCGTTCCCGCTTCACTCGTTGGACAGTGTCTCGCGCTGGGCGCAGCTGATGCCGAGTACGTGATCGTGCCGCAGTATGCCGACCCCGGTGAGTTGCACTCCGGGATAGTGATGCAGCCGTCGGAGCTGGGCTTCTCGCTGGTTACGGGAGCTGGTGCGGGCCCGGTGACACAGCGATCGCGTCCCTCGTTGTCGCGTGTTGCTGCGCGGCCGAATACGCGCGCCGTGTTCGAGGGCCGCCGGCGTGCGGACGAGGCGTCGCTCGCGGGTCTTGCCGCGGCTGCCGGCCCCCGTCCGCTTGCACCGGGCGCGGCGCCGTCCCTGCAGACATCGGCGCCTGAGAGCAAGCAGTTCTACATCCTGGAAACGCTGGATATGCCCGAGCGATTCAGCCGCGTTACGGCGAGCCTTCGTTATGGTGGCGAGCGTGTGCTGCTGTACGAAGACAACGCTGCCCCGCCTAATGGGTTCAACGATACGGATTACCAGAGACTGGGCCAGCTCTTCGACACGCGGCTCTACGAGACCGCGGCGCACATGTTCGGCGCGCCCTCCGACGTGGACCAGAATGGTCGTGTAATCGTATTGCTTTCGCCCAAAGTGAACGGTCTCGCGCCATTCCCCGATTGCCAGGTCACCGGCAACGTGCACGGCTACTTCTGGGGACGCGACCTCATATTGCCCGCGCTCCCCAACTCCAATGCCGCCGAGATCTTCTACGCGGCCGTGCCCGATCCGGACAGGGTTGCCGGCGGCTGCAGGCAATCGACGGACGACGTCAGGGAGAGTGTTCCCGCCACTTTTGTGCACGAATTGCAGCACATGATTTCGTACAACCAGCACGTGATGGCCCGTGGCGGACGGCAGGAGGCAGACTGGCTTAACGAGGGGCTCAGCCACATTGCGGAAGAGCTGGTATCGCGTGCGTACGAGATGGACCCGGGTCAGCCGCGGCAGACGCCGGAGCAGCTGTTCCCGGATTCCTCCCAGGCGTACATCGTACCCAACGTGCTCAATGCGCTGGACTACCTCGAGGCGCCCTTCGCCAGCTCGGTAACCGTATTCCGCGACCTCGGCACGCTTAACGAGCGCGGTGCTGCGTGGCTGTTCCTGCGCTGGCTGGGCGACCAGAAGGGCGATGAAATCTACCGGAGGCTCGTGGAAACCCGGTCTACCGGCTGGGAGAACGTGGAGGCTCAGGCGAATGAGCCGTTCCAGCAGATGTTTGGTGACTTTTCGCTCGCACTGTACGCCGACTTCAGGCCTGACGTGGACCGTGCAGGCCTGGACAGCCGCTATCGCTTTCTCACGCGCGATTTCAGGGAGATCTTCCAGCGCTTCCATGACCTCGGCGAGATCTCGAATCCGTTTCCGATTCTTGCGGTTCCGATCTCGCACAACGAAACCGCCAACGGCTCCATGGTTCAGGGAACCATGGACTTCTATCGCCTGACGGGTGGTTCCGGCAACACGAATGTGAGCTTCACCGCGCAGGGTGGCGGCGCGTTGCCGGCGGCGCGCTATCCGCAGGTAGGGATACTGCGAATTCGTTGAAGCGCTATCGCAGGCGAATCCTTCAGCTGCTGGGAGCGCTGGTTGCGCTCCTGGTGCTGTTCGCGGTACTGACACCGATCGGCCGCTACCTGGCGCGTGCGGCGTGGGAAGAGGGAAAGATTCTCGCGCGCAGGCGGCCGATCGCCGAGGTGATTGCAGACCCGGCCACCGCGCCAGACGTGCGCGGCAAGCTGGAGCTCGTGCTGCAGGCCAGGCAGTTCGCGGAAGACTCCCTGCGATTGAGGGCGGGCGAGAGTTTTACGCTATATTCGCCGCTCGATTCGGACACTCTCGTGCTGGTGCTGTCCGGTGCCTATCGAGACCGGCTGTCCATGACGCGCTGGTGGTTTCCGATAGTCGGGTGGGTGCCGTACAAGGGTTACTTCGGCGTTGAGCAGGCGCTGGAGGCGGAGCGTGGCCTGAGGGAGGACGGGTTCGACACGTACCTGCGTCCGGCGAGCGCGTTCAGCACGTTAGGGTGGTTCAACGATCCGCTGGTTTCGCCAACCCTTCGCGCAGACTCACTTGGCCTGGTGGACGTGGTGATCCACGAGCTGGTGCATTCCACCTTCTATGCGCCGGGGCAGGCGATTTTCAACGAGTCGTTTGCGAACTTCGCCGGTGCGAGGGGTGCGCAGGAGTTTTATCGGCTGCGTGGCGATACGCTTGCGCTCGTGAGGCTGGAGCGCAGATGGCAGGACCAGAAAACGCTCGGTGCCTTCTGGATGATGGTCTACGGGGAGGTGGAATCGGCGTATCGGGCGCACCCCGGCGACAGTGCGGCGCGAGTTCGGGCGAGGGACAGCGTGTTTGCCCGGATGCGGGTGAAGCTGATGGAGGAGGTGGGTCCGCTGCTGCAGGCTACGAACCCGGCCATTCTCACACGAACGCGCTTCGACAACGCGATGCTGCTGGGCAGGCGTGTGTATCTCACGGATCTGGAGTTGTTCGACCAGGTGTGGGAACTGGAGGGAAGGGATGTGAGGAGGGCAGTGGAGCGAGTGGTGGCGCTGGCGGAGGAGCGGCCTGCTGATCCGTATGGGGCGGTGGGTGAGTGGGTTGGAATGGGTTTGAGGTTGCGCGGGGGCACTTTTTAACGCAAAGTACTTGACGGCGGGCCGCCGCTCGCCTATCATTGCAACATGAACGCCCCGCTACGCCAGGACCGGATCGATCCACCAGTCGCTCTCCACGAGCGCGCCATGGACGACCTCCGCTTCATTCGACAGACGATGGAGCGCGCCGGCTCGTTCACAGCCATCCCCGGATGGGGCGGAGTTGCCATAGGTGTCGTGGCATTTCCAGCTGCATATATCGCCAGCCTGCAGCCCACTCCGGCTCGCTGGCTGGCAGCGTGGCTCGTTACTGCCGCGATTGCCGCCTCGATCGCTGCGGGCACCATGAACATCAAGGCCACGCGCGCCAGGGTTCCACTCAGCTCAGGGCCCGGGCGAAAGTTCCTCGCGAGCTTCTTCCCGCCCGTAGGCGCCGCCATAGCCCTCACAGCCGCGCTCTTTGTGCACGGCGCATGGTCGCTGCTGCCAGGGCTCTGGATGCTGTCCTACGGCGCCGCAATCATCACCGCAGGATCCTTCTCGGTGAAGATCGTTCCGCTCATGGGCCTCGCATTCATGACGGCAGGCGCAGCGTCGCTCGCCACACCGCCAGCATGGGCAGACGCGTGGATGGCCGCCGGCTTCGGCGCCCTCCACATCATCTTCGGGCTACTGATCGCGAGGTGGCACGGTGGCTAGGAGCGGAGCAGCACACAGCAACCCGGAGCACGAGAACGACGGAGGTACACCCGTGGGGTCGGCAGCACAGGGCCAGGGACGGAAACGTGCACGCAGGAAGCAGACGCCGGTGGAACTCGACCGCGTCATACACGAGCGCGTCCGGCTGGCCATCGTCAGTGCGCTGGCCGGTGCAGATTCCCTCAGCTTCAACGAGTTGAAGGACCTGCTGGAGATCACGGACGGCAACCTGAGCGTGCACGCACGACGCCTGGAGGAAGCCGGCTTCGTGACGCAGGAGAAATCATTCGTAGATCGGGTTCCGCGCACCGAGTACCGCCTCACGGCGGCCGGACGACGCGCACTCGATGACTACCTCGACCACATGGAATCACTCATCAGGCGGGTGCGCGAAGGCTGACGCCACTTAGCGCACCACCAGGGCACTCTTGCGGACATGAGCTTTATGACACAAAGGGCTTTGATGCAACTCGCACCACTCCACGTCGCCATCATCATGGACGGCAATGGACGATGGGCCACCGCACGCTCCCTACCCAGACACGCTGGACACCGCCAGGGAGCCCACGCCGTCAGGCGCGTAGTCGAAGCAGCACCCACGCTCAATATCCACACCCTCTCCCTCTTCGCATTCTCTTCAGACAACTGGAAGAGACCACGCCACGAAGTGCGCACCCTCATGCACCTCCTCCAACACTACCTGCACACCGAAGTCGCCAACTGCGTGGAGAACGGCATACGCCTGGAGATCATCGGCCGCCGCGACCGACTCTCACACCGCCTGCAACACGCCATCACCAGTGCCGAACAGTCTACCGCGTCAGGCAGCAGGCTGCACCTCCGACTCGCCGTTGACTACTCCTCCCGCGACGCCATCATACAGGCAGCCGCCCACGCACCGCGCTCACGCGCGGAGCTCGAAAAACACTTCCAGAACTCCGCTATCAACGTGGACCTCCTCATTCGCACCGGCGGCGAAAAACGACTCAGCGACTTCCTGCTCTGGGAGTGCGCGTATGCCGAGTTGTACTTCACCGACCAGCGCTGGCCGGACTTCGATGGCAACTCGCTCGCCGCTGCCGTGACCGAGTTCAGCCACCGCCAGCGACGCTTTGGCGGCCTCCCGGCCGCCTCGCTCGCAGAAGCGGTGGCATCATGAGCGACAGAACCAGCCTCCGATCCAGGGCACTACTCACCGCCATCCTGCTCGGCATTCTGGCTGACCTGCTCGTGCGGGTATCTGGCCGTCCCGGACTCAGCTTCGCGCTGTGGGCAGCGATCGGCGTGGCCTCGCTGTACATGCTTTCCAGAGATCGAGGCGAGCCGGTATCGAGAGAGTCGGAAATGCTGGTGGGCGGTGCGCTGCTCTTCACCGTCCTCCTCGTTGTGCGCGATGCAGACTCGCTCGCCGCGTTCAGCATTCTTGCGGCAATTGGCCTGCTGACGCTTGCAGCCGGACGCGCAGCCACCGCGTGGCTTGGCAACGCCAATGTGAGTGACGCGGTGTTCGCCGGGGCCCGAGTGGCCCTGCTCTGTGCGACTGGTCCGATCGGGTGGGGACGTGGAGAACCAGTTCCTGCCGAGCCCGGACGTGGAGGCTGGCAGCGTCAGGCGCTCACCGTGGTTCGCGGAGTCGCAATGGCGCTTCCGGTTCTGCTCGTGCTGGGCGCACTGCTCATGTCAGCCGATCCCGTATTCGCCCGAATAGTTCAGGACATCTTCCGTATTGACATCGAGCCGCTCGTCGAGCACCTGCTGTTCATCGCGATACTCGCATGGCTGTCGGCAGGGTTCCTTCGGGCCATTCTCGTACGGGACACCGCGTTGCAGGCCATTCCCAGGGTACCGCAACCTGGGTTTGCACCGGCCGAGATATCCGTTGCTCTCTGGGTCGTGAACCTGCTGTTCATTCTTTTCATGGCCGTGCAGCTCCGCTACCTGTTCGGGGGCGCAGACATCGTGCAACTCACGCCAGACCTCAGCTACGCTGATTACGCGCGCAAGGGATTCTTCGAGCTGATACTGGCCACGGCGCTCGTGGTGCCGGTGCTGCTGGTTGCCGACTGGGCCGCGGCGCCAGGGGAGACGCGCGCACGATCGATGCTGCGCAGCACGATGCTAGTGCTGATACTGCTTCTGGTTGGCGTGATCACTTCTGCCGTGTACCGCATGCGTCTGTACCAGGACGCTTACGGGCTCACCGAGCAGCGGCTGAATGCAAGCGTGTTCATGGCGTGGATCACCATCCTGCTCGTGTGGCTCGGATTCACGGTGCTCAGGGGAAGGCGCGAGAAGTTCGTAGCGGGTGCAGTTGCTGCGGCCGCCGTGTGCGTGCTTGCGCTGTATGCCATGAACCCACA
>Ga0079224_100013874_pt1 | contig 11240 bp, 11 predicted proteins | sample Stecom2015_FD_80414 | JGI IMG/M metagenome (GOLD analysis project Ga0079224, IMG submission 80414) | Agricultural soil microbial communities from Utah to study Nitrogen management - Steer compost 2015 | ecosystem: Environmental > Terrestrial > Soil > Agricultural land | place: USA: Utah...
GGCCGGGCCCTGGCCCTGGCCGAGGAGTACGGCGGCCGGGCCATCGGCCTGGACGAACTGCCGGCCTACATCCCGGCGGCCGACATCATCATCAGTTCCACCAGTTCCCGGGGCTGGATCCTGACCCGGGACATGCTGGCCAGGGCCCTGCAGGCCAGCGGCCGGTGGGGCGAGGGCCCAGACCCCGCCGGCAAGGGCGGCCTGTACATCATCGACCTGGCCGTGCCCCGGGATGTGGACCCGGCGGCGGCCCAACTCCCCGGCGTGCGGCTGGTGGACATCGACCAGATCTCGGTGGCCGTCAACGGCAACCTGCGGGCCCGGCAGCTGGAAATTCCCCAAGTGGAAGCCATCATCCAGGATGAAGTCAAGCACTTCGGCCACTGGCTCAGCACCCAGGAGGTAGTGCCCGTCATCCGGTCCCTGCGGACCATGGCCTATGAAATCCGGGAGGCGGAACTGCGCCGCATCTTCAACAAGATTCCGGACCTGGACGAGCGCCAGCGGCAAATCATCGAGACGGCCACGGCGGCCATGATCAACAAGGTTCTCAGCCATCCCACGGCCCTGCTGCGGGAGTGGGCCGGCCAGGACGAGGGCCGCTGGTACGCCAAGGCCGTCAGCGAGCTGTTTAACCTGCCGGCGGGCGACCAGGAGCCGCCCCAGGCGCCGAAGGTCGGTTAGGGGCATGCCCGACGTCCTGCGCATCGGCACCCGGGGCAGCCCCTTGGCCCGCACCCAGGCCGCCATGGTGGGGGCCGCCATCCGGGAGCGGCATCCCCATCTGGAAGTCACTTTGGTAACCATCGAAACCTTGGGCGACCGCCGCCGGGACGTGCCCTTGTCGGCTCTGGGCAGCCCCGGCGTTTTCGTCAAGGAGATCCAGCGGGCCCTGCAGCAGGGTCAAATCGACGTGGCGGTGCACAGCGCCAAGGATTTGCCCTCTTTCCAGCCCGACGACCTGATGCTGGCCGCTTTCCCGGCCCGGGAGGACCCCCGGGACGTGGTGGTGCTGCCCCAAGGCCGGGAGGGCCCGGCTGCCGCCGCCCTGGCGGAAGGGGCCTCGGCGGGGGCGGTGCTGGAACTGCTGCCCCCGGGGGCGGTGGTGGGCACCAGCAGTGTGCGCCGCCGGGCCGTGCTGGCCCGCAACTTTCCCCACCTGAAGACGGAGCCCATCCGGGGCAACTTGGACACCCGCCTGAAGAAGCTGGCAGCGGGGGAGTACGACGCCATCATCCTGGCGGCGTCGGGTTTGAAGCGTCTCGGTTTGGCATCTCTGCCCCTGGCCTACTTTGATGTGACGGAAATGATCCCCGCCGTGGCCCAGGGAGCCCTGGCGGTGGAGGTGCGGCGGGACGACGAGCAGGCCGCCGCCTGGGTCCGCTCCATCAACGACGAGGCCACGGAAAAGGCGGTCCTGGCGGAGCGGGCCTTTCTGTCGGTCATGGGCGGCACCTGCGCCGTGCCCCTGGGCGCCCTGGCCCAGGTAGAAGGCGACCAGATCACCATGACCACCTTCGCCGCCGATCCTAAAGGCGAGCCTTTTCTGACCGCCGGCGGCAGCGGCCCGGCCGGTGAGGCGGAAAAATTGGGCCGCAGTTTGGGAGAACAGCTTTGGGCCGCGGGAGGCCGGGAGATCCTGGCCGCCCACACTTCAGGGCCCGGAACGGACTGAGGGGCGGGCCTAAGGGGCGGGACCCAGAACCCGGGCCAGGGCCGCCACCAGTTCTGACGCCAGGGCGTGGCGGGGAACCAAGTCCACCGGCAGGCCCCGGGCCCGGCCGGCGTCGGCGGTGTTGGGCCCGATGTAGGCCAGAAGAGGCTTCTTTTGCAGGCTCCCTCTTTCCTCAAGCTGCTGCCAGACGGGCGCAAACACCGTGACCGCCGAAGGGCTGGTCAAGGTGACGGCGTCCAGGTCGCCTTCCGTAAGAAGTTGGGCCAGGGGCTCCTGCTGGTCGTACAGGAGATGGGTACGGTAGGCTTCTACTTCCGTGACCCGGCGGCCGGCGGCCTGGAGGACGGCGGGCAGTTGGGGCACCGCCCGGTCGCTGCGGGGCAGGAGAAAATGGTCGCCGGGCCGGGATTGGGCCAACAGTTCCTGGGCCAGTTCCTGCCACCGGAATTTGGTGGGCATGAGCCGGGCCTGGGGGCCCCACCGGGCCAGGGCCGCTGCGGTGCCGGGGCCTACGGCGGCCAGGGAGCAGCGGCTCAAGGCTTCGGCGGCCTGGGCGCCCTTAAGGTCTTTCAAGCGGGACAAGGTGAAGTCAACGGCATTGGGGCTGGTGAACACCAGCCAGTGGACCTGGTCCAGGCCGGCCAGGGCCCGGTCCAAGGGAGCCGGGTCCGCCGGGGGGCCCAGGGCGGTCAGGGGAAGGCATAGGGCCGTGCCCCCGTAGTCGCGGACCATGGCGGCCATTTCCCCCGCCTGGTGCCGGGCGCGGGTGATGAGCACCCGCCGGCCCGCCAGGGAAAGGGGCTCGGACAGGGGTTCCTCTTGTTCCAACGCACCATGCTCCTCCCGTGCCGGCTCTTGCTCCTCGCGGTTCGACGTCAGGATATCATACAGGAAACGGGAGGATGCCCGGTGGCCGAAACCTTTGCCCGGGGCGCCTGCGGGGTGGAGTGGCCCCAGCCCCTGGCCGGGGGCCGCTTTGTCCGGCGGCCCAACCGCTTCGCCGTGGAGATCGAGACGGAGGCGGGGGAAGCCTTGACCCTCCACCTGCCCAACTCCGGCCGCATGACGGAACTGCTGGTGCCGGGGGCGCCGGTGCTGTACCATCCCAGTCGCCGGGAGGGCCGCCGCACCGCCGGCGACCTGCTGCTCATCCGTCACGAAGGCCGCTGGGTCTCGGTGGACGCCAGGATGCCCAACCATTTGTTCCGCGCCTGCTTCCAGGGGGGCGCCCTGCTCGGATTCGAGGAATATACGGAACTCCAGGCGGAGGTGGCCCTGGCGGGCAGCCGCATCGATTTCCTGCTCACGGGTCCGGGCCGGCGCTGTTGGGTGGAAACAAAGTCTTGTAATCTGGTGGAGGAGGGGACGGCGCTTTTTCCCGATGCGCCCACCCTCAGGGGCACCCGTCATTTGCTGGAACTGCAGCAGGCCGTGGCGGCCGGCGACCGGGGCGCCGTCATCTTTTTCATCCAGAGGGACGACGCCCGCCGTTTCAGCCCTCACCGGCAGGCGGACCCGGACTTCGCCGACGCCCTGGCCGCAGCGGCGGCCGCGGGGGTGGCGGTATCAGCCTTCCGGTGCCGGGTGGATCCCCAAGCCATTCAAGTTTTGGATCGAGTACCGGTGGAACTGGCCTGAGCAGGCCGGCCACCAATGGGAGACGGGGTGGGGCCATGGGTTTTCCCGTAACGCGGTTGCGGCGCCTGCGCCGGTCGGAGTCCATGCGCAGCCTGGTGCGGGAGACGGAGCTGCGACCCAGCGACCTGATTTATCCTGTGTTTGTCGTGGCGGGCAGCGGCGTGCGCGAGCCCATCCACGCCATGCCCGGCCAGCACCGCCGGTCGGTGGACCTCTTGGTCCAGGAACTGGCGCCCCTGGTGGACAAGGGGCTGCGGGCCGTCATGCTCTTCGGCGTGGTGGATGCCAAGGACGAGCGGGGCAGCAGCGCCACCGACCCCGAGGGGCCGGTGGCCCAGGCCTGCGCCGCCCTGGGCCGGGAATTCCCCGACCTGGTGATCATGACCGATGTCTGCCTGTGCGGCTACACCAGCCACGGTCACTGCGGCATCGTGACGGACGGGGTCATCGACAACGATGAGACTTTGGAAATTCTCGCCGACATGGCGGTAACCCATGCCCGGGCCGGGGCCCACGTGGTGGCCCCTTCGGACATGATGGACGGCCGGGTGGGGGCCATCCGGGCCGCCCTGGACCAGGCCGGCTTCACCCAGACGGCCATCATGGCCTACAGTGCCAAGTACGCCTCGGCTTACTACGGGCCTTTCCGGGAAGCCGCCGGATCGGCGCCGGCCTTCGGCGACCGCCGCACCTACCAGATGGACCCGGCCAACCGGCGGGAGGCCATCCGGGAAGCCGCCTTGGATGTAGAGGAAGGGGCCGACATCGTAATGGTCAAGCCGGCCCTGGCCTACTTGGATGTGGTGGCCGCCGTCAAGGAGCAGGGCACGGCGCCCGTGGCGGTCTACAACGTGAGCGGCGAGTACGCCATGATCAAAGCCGCCGCCGCCCAGGGCTGGATCGACGAGCGGGCCGTGGTGCTGGAAACCTTGACGGGCATGAAGCGGGCCGGGGCGGATTTGATCCTCACCTATCACGCCCCCGACCTTCTGGATTGGTTGACATGAAGGGCAGCGGCACCCAGGACTTGATCCAAGGGCTACTGGCCGGCAACCGCCGGGCCCTGGCCCGGGCCATCACCCTCATCGAAAACCGGGACCCGGCGGCCCGGGACATACTGCGCCACATCTACCCCCTGGCGGCGGACCCGGCCATCATCGGCGTCACCGGCGCACCGGGGGTGGGCAAGAGCACCTTGGTGGCCGCCTTGACCCGGGCCTACCGGGCCCGGGGGCGCCGGGTGGGCGTCCTGGCGGTGGATCCCAGCAGCCCCTTCACCGGCGGCGCATTGCTGGGCGACCGGGTGCGGCTCATGACCGCCGAGCGGGACGATGATGTGTATTTCCGCAGCGTGGCCACCCGGGGACGGGTGGGCGGCCTTTCCCGGGCCACCGCCTCGGTGCTCCAAGTTATGGCAGCGGCTTCCTTTGACCCCATCTTGTTGGAGACCGTCGGGGCCGGGCAGTCTGAAGTTGAAGTGATGGGCCTGGCCGAGACGGTGCTGGTGGTCCTGGCGCCGGGCCTGGGTGATGAAATCCAGGCCTTCAAGGCCGGCATCCTGGAAATCGGTGATATTTTCGTCGTCAACAAGGCCGACCGGGAAGGGGCCGACCGGACGGTGACGGAGTTGAAGGCCATGCTGGCCCTGGGCCCCGGCCATCCCGGGGAGGACGACGGCCATTGGCGGCCGCCGGTCATCAAGACCGTGGCCCGGGACGGGGAAGGCATCGAGGAACTTATAGAAGCCATCGTCGAGCACCGCCGGTTCGTCCGGGCCAGCGGCCGCACCGCCGCTCGCCGACGGCGCTTGGCGGAGCAGCAGTTGTGGGAGAGCGCCGCCGAGCGCCTGGTGGCCGACCTGCAGCAGGCCGCCCAGGCCCGCAGCCTATGGTCGGAGGCGGTGGCGGCCATCGCCGAGGGCCGGCGGGATCCCGACAGCGTGGTGGAAGACTTGCTGGCGGCCGTCGACGGCCGGAAAGAGGCCTCAGAGCCCCAGGAGAAAGGAGGGGTCGGTGCATGATCCAAACCCACGAGCTGGCCAACGGCCTGCAGATCGTGACCCGGGAATCCCGGCGGGTGCCCGTGGTGGCCATTTTCATGTGGTACCGGGTGGGGTCCCGCAACGAGGTGCCGGGCAGTACGGGCATTTCCCACTGGGTGGAGCATATGCAGTTCAACGGCACGCCCCGCTATCCCAAGGGCCGGCTGGATCAACTGGTAACCAGCAAGGGTGGCCAGTGGAACGGCTTCACCTGGCTGGACTTCACCGCCTATTTCGAAGTGATGCCCAAAGAGCACCTGGACTTGATGCTGGACATGGAAGCCGACCGCATGACCAATTCCTTGTTCGACCCTGAGCAGGTGGAGAAGGAGCGCACCGTCATCATCAGCGAGCGCCAGGGCTCGGAAAACTACCCGGGGTTCTGGCTGCAGGAGGCGGTCCAGTCCACCGCCTACCATGTGCACCCCTACCGCCAGAGCGTCATCGGCACCATGGGCGACCTGCGGTCCATCACCCGGGATGAGCTCTACCAGCACTACCGCCGCTACTACGTGCCCAACAACGCCATCCTGGTGGCCGTGGGGGACTTCGACACGGAGCACCTGCTGTCCCGGGTGGAGCATTTCTTCGGGAACATCCCCCGGGGCCCCGAGCCCCCGGAGGTGCGGCCGGTGGAGCCCAAGCAGCATGGGGAGCGGCGGGTGACGGTGCGCCGACCCGGGCCGGCTCCCTATATGCAGGTGGTCTACCACATTCCGGCGGCAGACCATCCCGACCTGGTGCCCCTGCTGGTGGCCGACGGCATCCTGTCGGGGGGCAAGGCCGTCAACGGCCACGGGGGCGGCACCGCCCGCACCTCCCGGCTGTACCGCCGCCTGGTGGACACGGGCCTGGCCACCCGGGCCGGCACCTACCTGATGCGCACCCGGGATCCCGGGCTCTTCGGCCTCCACGTATCCCTCCAGCCGGGGGCCGACGTGGACGAGGTGGAGAAGGCGGCTTTCGAGGAGATCGACAAGCTGGGCCGGGAGGAGCCGGAGGCGGAGGAGCTGGAGCGGGCCGTCAAGCAGCTGCGGGCCCAGTGGCTGTACAGCATGGAGGGCGTGGTGGGCCAGGCCATGCTCCTGGGCCGCCTGGCCATCATCAACCAGCTGGACGACTTCGCTACCTTGCCCGACCGCATTGCCGCCGTGCCCGCCGCCGAGGTGAGCCGGGTCGTCCGGGAATACCTGCATGCCGATAACCGGACGGTGGGCTGGTTCCTGCCCACCGGGGCCAACGGGCTGGAGGTGGGCAGCGTTGAATCTGCCAGGGCCGGATGAAATCTTTAGACACCCCTTGGCCAACGGCCTGACCATCCTGGCCTTCCGGCGGCCGGACCTGCCCTTTGCCTGCCTGTCCCTGGAAGTGCAGGCGGGCAGCCGGTTGGACGCGCCGGAGACGGCGGGCCTGGCCGCCTTGACGGCCGCCGCCTTGACCCGGGGCACCCGGCGGCGCAAGGCAGAGGAGCTGTTCGCCGAGACCGAGGGCCTGGGCATGGACTTGTCCTCGGGCTCCGACGCCGATGTGGCATCGGTGGACATGCGCACGCTGCTGGAGGACCTGCCCCGGGCCTTGGAAATCATGGCCGAGGTGGCCCTGGAGCCCGCCTTCCTTCCCGAAGAAGTGGAGAAAATCCAGGGGCAGACCATAGCCCGGCTGGAAGAGGCCGAGGACGACGCCGACTACGTGGCGGAACGGGAACTGCGGCGCCAGGTCTTCCCGCCCGGCCATCCCTACCGGCTGCCCACTTCGGGCTACAAGGACACGGTGGCCCGGCTGGCTGCCGGTGATCTGGCCGCCTTCCACCGGCGGCACTACACGCCCCAAGGCGCCGCCCTGGCGGTGGTGGGCGACATCGATGTGGACCGGCTGGTGCCCGCCATCGAAGCCGCCTTCGGCCATTGGCAGGTCCCGGAGGCCGATGCCCCCGGCGTCGCTGAGACCTCGCCGGGAGAGGCTGCCCGGCCCCAGGAGCCCATACGCATCACCTTGCCGGGCAAGAGCCAGAGCGAGATCGCCGTGGGCGGTCCGGGGCCAGCCCGCACCGATCCCCAATACGAAGCTTTGTCCATGGCCAACTTGATTCTGGGCCGGCTGGGCCTGGGCGGCCGAATCGGCGCCAACGTCCGGGAGCGCCTGGGCTTGGCCTACAGCGCCTACAGCCTGCTGGTGGGCTACGAAAAGGCCGGCATCTGGATGGTCCGGGCCGGCGTGGGGCCCGGCGCCGTGGACCAGGCTCTGGCCGCCATCATGGCGGAATTGGAGGCCTTCAGCCGGAGCCCCGTCACCCAGCAGGAGCTGGAGGACGCCAAGGGCTATCTCCTGGGCTCCCTGCCCCTGCGCCTGGAGCGGGCGGCAGGCATGGTGAACCTGCTCCTGGCCATGGAGCGGTATCAACTGGGCTTCGACTACCTGCAGCGGTATCCCGATCTCATCCGGGGCCTGACGGCCGAAGACCTGCTGGCGGTGGTACAGAAGCACATCCGGCCCGACAAGAGCGTCACCGTCGTGGCCGGGCCCGACGCAACCGAGGGAGCGGACGCCGGCGCCACGGTGGGCGCGCCGGCGGGCACTCCGGCGGGCACCGCCGGGTAAGAGGCTGCCCTTCCATTGGCCCGGGTCCGGTATTGCCCGGTCCGGTGCTGCCCGGGTCCGGAGCCGCTGAGCCGGCGTTTCCGGTTATAGGCGCCTTTCAAGGTGTGTGCTCGGTAACCGGCCCTGTTCCCGGTAAGGAGCCGCCGCCGCCCGGATGGCGGTGTAGATGAGCCAGTAGTCGGTGGGTGTGGCGGGATCCCATCCTTGAATGGACAGCCCGGCCAGGGCCGCGATGTCCTCCGCCGGCACCTGGGGGTTTTCCCGCCAGAAGATGCGCAAGGCATCGGGCAGGGGCTTCAGGGATGGCGCTTCGACGGTGGCGGCCGCCTCCTGCCGGGCCGGCTCATGGGGCCCGTTGTCCACACCCATCAACTGGGTGACATGCACATCCAAGGCCCGGGCCAGCCGGTACACGATCTCCGCCGACGGCTGCTTCTCCGGGTAGTTTTCCATCTGGGACAAATAGGCCTTGGAAACGTTGGCGCGGCGGGCCAGTTCCGTCAGGCTCATCCCTTTGGCTTTCCGGGCGGCCCGCACGTTCAGGCCGATGGTCAAGGTGGAGTGGTGGCGGGACACAACCAGCCCTCCCCGCTGGGGTCCGCGGACTGATGCGGCAGGCAAAGGGTGCTGCCTTCCGACTTTCCACAGTTGACGGGGACGTTCCTGCCGCCGGGGAGGCGGCTTATTGGCTTGCGGCTCTCCTAGGGGCCGCGGGCCAGCATCCTGGTAAGGCCCAGCACGATGAAGATGGTGCCCGGCAAGTAGGCTGCCAGCCAGGAGCGGCCGGCGGCGGGCGCCGTCCGGGCGCCGGCGAAGGCGCCCAGGAGCAGGGACAGGGTGGTGGCCAGGGCCACGGCGATGGGGAGCAGCGGGCCCGGCCGGCCCCCCAGGCTCATGGCGATGCCGGTGCCCGCGGCGTCAATGGCCAGGGCGATGCCCAGCCAAACGGCTTCTCCCAGGGAGATGTCCCCCGAGCGGTCGAAGTCGGGCCATGTTTCCACCGCTGGGTCGGCGGCCGGCCGCCGGGCCAGCAGCCAGCAGCCCAGCCCCACCAGCAGGCCGCCCCCCAGCCAGGGGGTCAGCCCGGGCGGCAAGATCCCGGCCAGGCGTTGACCCGCCAGCAGGGCAGCCAGCACCAGCAGGCCCGACATGCCGCCCACCACCAGGGCCGACAGGGCGGGCACCTTCACCCTGCGGACGGCGAAGGCGGCGCCGGCGAAAAAGGCATCGACGCTCAAGGCAAGAGCAACCACCAGGGTGGCCGGCAACCCCACCAGGACCCCCTCCTCTTTGTGCACCTCCGCTGCCCCTGCCGGGCGCGGGATCAGACCTGCCGCCGCCGGGTCTTCCCCATCTTATGGACTTGTCGGGAGGCTGGTACCGGCCCCATCAGGGCCCGCCGGATGCCACAGAAACCACAGCATGCCGCGCAAGCCCGCCGCGGCTCTTGGCGGCGGGCCATAGCCTGCGGGCCGGCGGAAATACTTATGGTGAGGAGGGGTTCCATGACGGTCGTGGTCTGCGCCGCCACCAACTGCACCCACAACGACGGCGGCATCTGCGGAAAAGACGAAATCAAACTCGCCTTCGTGCCCGGATCCCATGTGGATCTACACTGCGCCGACTTCCATGAGCGCACCCCCGGCGGGGCCAAGGAATGGCGGGGTAACACCCATGCCTTGGAGCAGGATTATTCCGGCGAGGGCTCCGAGTCTGTTTCACCCTCGTCACAAAAGTAGGACGTTAAATCGGTAGGACGTTAAATCGGGGCTCCTCCTGGTCCAGGGATTTTTCTGCCCAGTTCGTCGCGCCTCTTGGGCGTCTTCCTCGTAGAAGAGATGCACCGGCTCCCCCTTGACGGCCTGCCAGGCCTGCTCCACCTTTCCCTTAATGAGGTAGCGCAAAAAATCGCACAAGATTTTCTGGCCTAGCGGGCCAACTATTGAGTTTTCAGTCGCTAGGGGGCGATTTTTTGCGGTGCAAAAATCCGGATTGCGCAGGAATGAGCCCAAAATCAGGGCTAGTTCATCATTCTTGTGCTGTTTATCAGCCAAATTTTCCGCAGAACGATGTCCGAAAACGCAGCAGATGTTTCATCCGGGCCTTTTCAGTTCAGCCATTTTTTGTGGGGCAGCCTGCCGGCAGCGTTTTTGGAGACCTGAACTCGGCGACAAAAAGAGAAAGCCCGGCTTCCCACCGGGCTCAGATCCGATCCTGTGATGTCGGGTTGGTGGGATTCGAACCCACGGCCTCCACGTCCCGAACGTGGCGCGCTAACCGGACTGCGCTACAACCCGTACCTGCCATTATAGGACCGGGAGCACAGGACGTCAATTTTGCAGGATTTCCGGCCCAGAGGTGGTATTTTACATGGCGAAACAAAAATCTTTGCCAGCGCACGGTGACCGGGAGCCATGGTTGTTGTGCGCTGAACCTTCAAGGAGGTTTTTTCATGACACTTCGGCGCAGTCGGTTGTTCGGCCGTCCGCTGTTGGTAGTGCTGGCGATCATGCTGGCGCTGGTACTGGCAGCTTGTGGGGGTGGCGGTGGTGCACCCGCCGACGACGACAGCCAAGACGATGCCGATGACGGAGCTTCCGTCGAAGACGTAGATACCGAAGACGACGACGCAGCAGACGATGCTGATGACGCCGACGATGGCGCAGATGATGCTGATGACGTTGCCGACGATGCGGATGACGCCGCGGACGCCGCCGATGATGCGGACGATGCGGCCGATGACGCCGGCGACGATGCTGGCGAAGACAACGGTGACGACGCCGACGACGCTTCCTAAGTCGACGTCATCGTAAACCCTTTGCCTTCTTAGGCTTGAATTGAAAAATGGCTCACGTTTTCGCCGCGGGCGGCTGCCGTCTCCTTGGGTGGCCGTCGCGGCGAATTCGTTTTTGCCCGCCTTAACGAAGGCGGCCTTTGCTGTTCTCCAGCACAGCCGCCGCCCGCCGGCGCTCCTCGGCGCTGTTCACCAGCACCGTCAACAAGTAAGGGGCGCTGTCCAGCAGTTCGGGGGCGCTCATGCCGCTGACCGCGGGATGGGCGGCATCGGCCACCCGCTGGCTCCGATCTTCCTCCCGGACTAAGTGGATGGGAAAGCCCGTGTCCGACAGGCTGCCCCTGGGCCCTCCTTGGCTGATGCGGTCGATGTCCACCTCGGTGAAGCCTTCCTTGTTGAGGGCTTCGGCGGCCGCCTCGGCCCAGCGGCGGGACGAGAAGTAGGCGGTCACCGCCGGCACTTGGAAATGGGGCTCCCGCTGGAAGTAGGCGCCC
>Ga0079224_100013875_pt1 | contig 11239 bp, 11 predicted proteins | sample Stecom2015_FD_80414 | JGI IMG/M metagenome (GOLD analysis project Ga0079224, IMG submission 80414) | Agricultural soil microbial communities from Utah to study Nitrogen management - Steer compost 2015 | ecosystem: Environmental > Terrestrial > Soil > Agricultural land | place: USA: Utah...
TCCGGGCCGGTGGGTCTCGTCCATGGAAGACGTTCTACCCCGTGGGCGGCGCCGCACGCCGCCCGCCCGCCGGACGGTTTACTCTCACCCCGCGCCGGAGTGATCCGGCTCAACGCACCGCCGAGGGAGGACCACGGTGGGCCAACCGCCACGACACCGCCGCGCAGCGACGACCGAACCCCCACGACGAGCCGGTTCAGGCTCTCTCACCGGCTCCGCCGCGGACTCCGTCACGGACGCGCAGAGCGGTTCTCGGACAGACGCGACGCATGCGACGGCCGGGAGGATGTGCCGGTGTTAGGGGTCACCGACTTTGGGACGTACGTGCTGGGCACCGTGGCGATCATCCTGTTGCCGGGGCCGAACTCGCTCTTCGTCCTCACCACGGCGGCCCGGCGCGGCGTGGCCGCCGGTTACCGGGCGGCGAGCGGCGTCTTCCTCGGCGACACCGTGCTCATGACGCTGTCCGCGGCCGGCGTCGCGTCCCTGCTCAAGGCGTACCCACCGCTGTTTCTCACCATCAAGTACGCCGGCGCGGCCTACCTCGTCGTCCTCGGCGTCAGCATGGTGCGGGACGCGTGGCGGCGCTGGCGGGACAGCTCGAATCCCCTGGATCAGGCGGAAGTGAGCCAGAGCAAGGGCCAGAGCGAGGTGGGCCAGAACATCGGAAGGCCGGGCATCGCGGGACAGGGAATCTCGGGACAGGACATCGACCCGGTTCGTCACCCGTTTCGCCGCGCCACGCTGATCAGCCTGCTCAACCCGAAGGCCATCCTCTTCTTCGTGTCGTTCTTCATCCAGTTCGTCGACCCGAACTATCCCTACCCCGCGCTGTCTTTCCTGCTGCTCGGGGCGGTCGCGCAGCTCATCAGCGCGATCTACCTCAGCGTGCTGATCTTCACGGGGACGTATCTGGCCGCGCAATTCCGGCGCCGCCGTCGCCTCGCGGCGGGACTCACCACCGGAGTCGGAGCGCTCTTCCTCGGCTTCGGTGTCAAACTCGCCGGTTCGTGAGACCGGTCTCGCGAAGAGACCTCGCGGGCATACCCCGGGTGAAGGGCCCCTTGGCGTCGGTGCCCCCCGTGGCGAGGGGCCCTTCCGATCGAGATGTGGCTGCTGAACCGCGGCTACTCAGCTCCGCGCCGCTGGCTACTCGCCGAAATCCGCGTCGCCGCCGTCGTCGCCGCCGTCATCGCCGCCATCGAACAGCTCATCCATCGCGGCGCCAAGCACCATGCCGCCGATCAAACCGCCGGCCGCGCCGGCGACCACCGCGCCGACGCCAGGCCCTTGGCTAGGAGCGTGCCCACCGTGCATCGGCGGCGCGTACGCGGGAGGGACCGGCCCCGGGACCTGACCCGGGGTGTACCCGTGGCTGGAGAGGAAGCTGACGTAGCGCTCGCTGGCCTGCCGTACCCAGCCGTCCACCACCGCGGTCCAATCGGTCTGGTCCACCGTGGCGTGCTCGACCCGGAACCGCCCGTAGACGTCCTGACCGGGACGGAGGAACCCACCGCGCTTGTCAAATTCGAGGACGACCTCCACACCGTACGGGTCAGTCACGAAGGTCACTTCGACTTCGTTGATGCCGTGGGCGTACTGCGGCGGCGGGTAGAACTCGATCTCCTGGTAGAACGGCAGCGTCTGATTGACCCCGTGGATGTAGCCGCGCTCCAGGTCGGCTCGGGCGAACCGGAAGCCAAGCCGGGCGAACGCGTCCAAGATCCGCTCGTGCGCCGGCAACGGATGCACGGAGATCGGGTCAAGGTCCCCCTTGTCGATGGCCCGGGCCACGGCCAGCTCGGTACGGAGGCCCATGGTCATGCCGTGCAGCCGCTGCCCATAGACGTCGGTGATCGGCGTCTCCCACGGCACGGGGAAGCTGAAGGGGATCTGCCGTTGTTCCCCCGCCGCCAGCACGAACGACCCCGCTACCGGCATGCGGTGGAACTCCATCGTGCTCTCGTACTCGCTGTCGCCGCTCTCCACCTCGACCCGGGTGACCAGGCCCAACGCCACGTGCTCGATGGTGACGTCGTGATCACCACCGACGATGTTGACGTGGCCTTCCAAGCTGAGCCCGGGCCGAGTGTTCGGGTTGACCAGCACCGTGTCGACGGAGGGGCCGCCCGCCCCAAATAGGCGCATCATCTTCTTGAACACCACGTGGTCATCCTCCTGTCGTGTGGTGGTCGTTGCCGTGTCCACCTACCGCGTGGTACGGGGGTCCGTCTCGTCGTTGAATTCGCCAATGACCTCTTCCAGCAGGTCTTCCAGCGCGACGAACCCCACGGGCTGGTCGTCGCCAGCGCCATTGGTGACGAGCGCGAGCTGAACGCGGTTGGCGCGCATCGCGGCGACCCCTTCGGCGACCGTCGCCGTCACCGGCACGGTGAACCGTGGGCTCATCAAGTCAGCCGCGGTGACGCGACGGCCCATGGTGCTGGCTCGGACGGCTTCCCGCACGTGTACCACGCCCACCAGGGTGCCGGTACTGTCAAGCACGCCGATGCGTGACCGGCCGCTATCGCGCGACACCTGCTCGATCCGGTCCGGGGTGTCGTCCGCCCGCACCGTGACGAGCTGGTCAATCTCCTTCATGAGCTCGCCGACGGTGGTGCGCTGCAACTGCAGCATGTTGGCCAGCATCGCGTGCTGGTCAGCCGGGAGGAGCCCGTGCTCGTGGGAGGCCTCGAGCAGCAGGCTCAGCTCCTCCGGCCCGTGCACCTGGGCGAGCTGGTCCTGCGGCTGCACCCGGAACAGCCGCAGAAAGGCGTTGGCGACGGCGTTGAGCCCGGTCAGCACCGGGCGCGAGACCCGGGCGAACGCCTGGAACGGCAACGCGAGCAGAATCGCGGAGCGCTCCGGATCGGTGATCGCCCACGACTTCGGGGCCATCTCGCCGACCACGAGGTGGAGGAAGACCACGACCACGAGGGCGACGACGAACGCGATCACGTGGCTCGCGGCGGCCGGCAGACCGATCGCGGTCAGCGCCGGGCCGAGGAGCCGTTCGATCGACGGCTCGGCGAGCGCGCCGAGCCCGAGCGTGCAGATGGTGATGCCGAGCTGCGCCCCGGCCAACATGAGGGACAGTTCTCGGGTGCCTTGGAGCGCGGCCCGCGCCGCCCGGCTGCCCGCGGCCGCCGCCTGCTCCAGCCGGTAGCGCTTGCTCGCGACCAGCGCGAACTCAGCGGCCACGAAGAACCCGTTGAGCGCCAGGAGCACCACCGAGATCAACAGGGCGGTGAGCGGGCTCATTGGATCACCTCGAGCCGGACCGAATCCGCGACATGCCGGTCCACGGAAATCACCTGGATGAGCGCGCGCGGTTTGCCGTGACCGTTGCCCGACGGTGTCGAGCCGTCTCGGGCTCCGTCGACTCGGGCTCCGTCGAGCGAAATCGAGATTTCGTCACCGACCTTGGGCACACGGCCCAGCTCGCGCATGACCAGGCCGGAGAGGGTGTCGTACTCGGGCCCGTGCGGCAGCGCGATCCCCGTGGTGTCCGCGACCTCGTCGATGCGCCACCGGGCCGGGACGAGCCAGGACCCGTCTGGCTGGCGGGCGGGCGCCGGTTCGGGCGGATCGTCCTCGTCGCGGATCGGCCCCACCAGCTCCTCGGCGATGTCCTCCAGCGAGATCACGCCGGCGAAGCCGCCGTACTCGTCCACCACGCAGGCGAGCTGGCGGCGGCCGCGGCGAAGCCGCTCGAGGACGACCGGCAACGGCAGCGTCGTCGGCACGAGCAGCGGCGGCTGCAGCACGGACGCCACCAGCGTCGTGCCCCGCTCCGCCGGCGGTACGGCGAGCACATCGGCGATGCCGACCACCCCGATGACGTCGTCGACGCCTTCGGTGCCGAGCACCGGGAATCGGGAGTGCCCGGTGTCGAGGAGCTCGACCACCCGAGTCAGCGGCTCGTCCGCGCGCACCGTGTGGACGTCGACCCGGGGCACCATCGCCTCCCCGGCCGTGAGCTCGCCGAAGCTCAAGCCACGGTCGAGCAGATCGGACATCTCGCGGTCGAGGTGCCCCTCCGCGCGTGACTCGGCGATGATCCGCTCGAGGTCCTCGGCCGTCGCCCCACTGGGCAGCTCCTCGATGGGCTCGATGCCTACGGCGCGCAGCAGCCGGGTGGCGGTGCGGTCGAACATCCGAATCACCGGACCGGCCACCGCCAGATAGATGAGGGTGGACCGGCTGAGCGCCCGAGCCAGTGGCTCGGCGCGGGCGATCGCGAGGTTTTTGGGCGCGAGCTCGCCGAGCACCATCTGCACCGCAGTCGAGATCACGAGCGCGAGCCCGACCGACAGGCCGGTGCTGACCGAATCCGGGATCCCCGCGCCGCCGAGCGCGGCGGCGAGCCCCGCGCCGAGGAAGGGCTCCGCGACATAACCGACGAGCAGCGCGGTGACGGTGATGCCGAGCTGCGCCCCGGACAGCATGAAGGACAGTCGCCCGGTGACAGCGAGCGCTCGCCCGGCGGCGGCGTCTCCCTCATCGGCGAGCTTGCGCAGCTTGCTGCGGTCGGCGGCGACGTAACCGAACTCCTGCATGACGAAGTAGCCCGTCGCCGCGGTAAGCGCAACGATGAGAAACAGACCGAAAAGGATCAACACGGGCGACTCAGCGCTCCGTGTCGCATCAATCGACGAACATGATGCCGGGCCTCACCCGGCCGACTACTGCTGCCCTCCTGGGCAGGTTCGCAAACCATGGGTGGATTTTACTGACCCAAGCTGAGAAGTGCCTGAACGGGCGTTCGTGCCGGTGCTCGACGCGACCCGCGGTCTGTCCCGCCGCGCCCGCGGGCAGGGTGCGGCCGGGTGCGCGGCCCCACCGCCGCGATGGTGTCGGCAGTCATACCGCCGGCAACAGGGAGGAGTCGGTTCCCGGTGTGGTGCCGACAGCGAGGTCCGGGCGGCCGAGCCACAGCGCGACATCGTTGATCATCCGTTGGCTGGCGAGCGAGCCGTCGGCCCGGCGGCCGCGCCCTTCACGCAGCAAGAAGTAGTGCACCGCGGCCCGCACCCGCGCCCGATCCGCGGCGCTAGCGTGGGCGGTGGCCGCGATGAGCTCGCGCAGAATCCTCGCCGCCCGCTCGGCCAGCGCCAGCTCCTCGCCGCGGTACCGAGCGCGCAGCACCGCCAACTGACTGTCCACCAGCCGGAGCAACACGTCGCAATCGTGCTGGGCGCCGCGCTCGATCCCGGTCATTCCGGCCTCCTTCGCGCGTTTCGGCGAAGCTCTTCCCGTTTAGCTGTACTGCCGGCAAGAAGACACATTCTATGCGGAAACTCTGCGAGAAGAGCGGCCAATTTGGTAGTTGGCCGCGTGTTCGCTGACAAGCGCTCTGGGCCGATCACACATCGCCGGGATAGCGCGCATCCCTCATCGGATCACGAATCTGGTGTCGCCGCCCGCAACCGTTGTCCTTATTGGATAGGGCGAAATCGCCGCGCGCGACCCCGTCGCATTGGGTTCCAAAAATTCCATCAATCGAATCTCATCGGCACAATCTCATCAAGAGCATATCTTGATGAATTGCCGGCGATACGCCGCCGAGCCGCGGTCTACCGCGCGGTCCACGGTGGAGGCTAGCGGCAGCTCAGCGAACCAGGGGAAGAAATCCGACACTGAGCGCGATACCTTTCGTACATGGCCGGCTACGCGTGGATCAGCCTGACCACCGACTATGGACTCTCCGACGGCTTCGTCGCCGCCTGCCACGGGGTGATCGGCCGTCTCGCGCCCGCTGTCCGCGTCCTCGACGTCACCCACGCCGTGCCACCCGGTGACATCCGTCGGGGAGCAGCGGTGCTCGCACAGACGATTCCCTATCTGCCGCCGGCCGTGCACCTGGCCGTGGTGGACCCGGGCGTGGGCACCTCGCGGCGAGGAGTCGTCCTGCGCACCCCCAATGGGCTGCTCGTCGGCCCCGACAACGGGCTGCTGATTTGGGCGGCGGAGGCCCTCGGGGGGATCCGCGACGCGGTGGAACTCACCAATCCGGAGTGGTTCCTGCCTGACGTGTCCCACACCTTCCACGGCCGCGACATCTTCGCGCCGGCCGCCGCCCGACTCGCCACCGGCGCCGACCCGGCGGACGCCGGTCCCGCCGTGGATCCGGCGAGCCTGGTCCGACTCCCCGAAGCGGTCGTGGCCAGCGGCGACGGCTGGCTTGAGGCAGAGGTCCTCACTGTGGACCGGTTCGGCAACGTCCAGCTCGCCGCGCCCGGCTCCGCTCTCAACTCGCTCGGGCCGGCCCTCACCGTCAACGGGGTGCCCGCGACGCGCGGCACAACCTTCGGGTCGGTTCCGCCCGGCAAGCTGGTGGTCTTCGTCGACTCCGCCGGTCAGGCCGCGGTCGCGGTCAACGGCGGCCGGGCCGCGGTCGTGCTCTCCGTCGCCCCGGGGGACGTCCTCCGCATCGACACCGCCGCGTGATCGCGCCGGCCCATACCCGCCCATCGCCATCCAGAATCCACATCCGACGGCCGAGGACGGCGAGACTGTCAGCGTCGGCGTAGGTCCCGGTGGGATCAGGGTGTCGCGGGACGGTCAGCTGCCGGCCCCGAGCGGGTCCACCGTGCCACGCCGCTGCGCACTCGCGGACGGATCCCGCAGCGGATCGCTCTCCCGGAGACCGTCGTCGTCCAACAGCCCGTCGAGCCGGCTGTCCCGCAGCTCAGCGAGGCCGGAGGCGATGCCCCGCAGCAGATCCGTGGCGTTGACCAGTCGGGCCACCGACGGGTGCTCACCCGAGGAACGCCCGTCCTCAGCGACATAGCCCGCCGCGGCCGCCACCAGGCGCTCGTAGGCCGCGACCCCGGTCTCGAGCTGCTCGACCAAGGCGCGGTGCGCCTCCGCCAGCTCCCCGCGGGCGTCCGCGGGGACGAGGCTCAGGGCCTTCTCCACCGCCGCGACTCGGCGCGCCAGATCCCGCAGCGACCGCTCCGCGACCGCTGCCTCACGCACCGCGGACGCGGCCGGTCCGGTGAGCCGCTCGGTGAACTCGGCCAACGTCGCCGCGGCCCGATCCAGCCGATTCCACGGCCCAGCGGCGGCGGAACCCCGCAGCTGATACCGGACACGCTGCCGCACCAGCTCGTCGATGGCCGCGCGCGCGGCGGGAAACCGGCGCAGCGCGGCGACAATCCGGGCGCTCGGATCCGCGGCGAGAGCCGGCTCGGGCGGCGGTCCTTGCGCGGTCAGCGCCCGCAGGTCGGACCAGCGCCACAGGGCCAAGGCGAGGAAGGAGCCCGCGCCCGCGGCCCACACGGCGTCGGCGAGCCCGATCCCCTGGTAGGGGGTCAGGACGGCGGTGGCGCCGGCGAAACCGGCGGCGACGACACTCCACCGGCGCGCGGCCGCACGCAAGCGGCGCACCTTGCGGAAGTAGCGAGTCCGCGCGTCTGCCACGTGTGCTCCCTCCCCGCCGCCGGACGCGCAGGTCCCAGAAAATGTCGGCGTGGTTAGCTCGCGGCGCTCGCGTCGCCGCTGTCCTTCTCCTTAGGCAAGCCGGCGCGCAGCTCGTTGAGGCGGGCCACCGCCGCCGGGTCCGCGCTCGGCACGCTCGGCTGCTCCGCCGCCGGCTGGGCGGCGGCACCCCCCAGCTTCTCGCCGGCCATGCTGGCCCGAATCTGCTCCAGCCGTGCCGCGCCCGCCATGTCGAGGGTGGACTTTTGCACCTCCAGCATGCGGGCCTCGACCGAGCTGCTGGCCAACTCCGCCCGCCCCATGGCGGTCGCGTACCGACGTTCGATCTTCTCGCGGACTTCGTCGAGCGAGGGGGTGTTGGACGGCACGGCGAGCGAGGACATGGCCTCCAACGACTGGGCCACCCGCTCCTGCATCTTGGCCTGCTCCAGCTGGCTGAGCAGCTTGGTCCGCTCCGCGAGCTTCTGCTGCAGGATCATCGCGTTGTTCTCCACCGCCTGACGCGCCTGCTTGGCGGCGGCGAGCGCCTGATCGTGCAGCGTCTTGAGGTCCTCGAGGGATTGCTCCGCGGCGACCAACTGGGTGGCGAGGGTCTGCGCGGTCTGCTCATGCTTGGCCGCCTCCGCCTCGTCGCCCGCGGCGCGCGCCCGATCAGCCAGCACCAGCGCCTGACGCGCCATCGACTGAAGCTTCTCGACCTCGGACATCTGCCGCGAGAGCTTCATCTCAAGCTGGCGCTGATTGCCGATCACCGCCGCGGCTTGCTGAACGAGCGCCTGGTGCTGACGCTGCGCCTCCTCGATCGCCTGCTGAATCTGCACCTTCGGATCGGCGCGCTCGTCCAACCGCGCACCGAAGAGCGCCATCAGGTAGCGCCAGCCCTTGACGAACGGGTTCGCCATACCGCGGTATCCCCTCACACTCGGAAGCGCTTTGTCCGGCGCGCGCGAGCGACCGCCCGACGCGGCTCACTCCTCTATCGTCCCAGCTCAGCGACCTCGCGTGGAGTGGCTACCGGCCGCCGAGCAGCGACGAGATCCACCCTACGCGCCGGTGGCAAGCGCCCGTGTGCCCCGGGTCCCGGATTCCACGCAGCGCACCCGGACAGTCGGCGTCCTCAGGCGGCGCAGACGATGTCGCGGTCGCGATCGCCCGGCTGAACCCGGGTCGTCCGCAGCGTCGCTTTGATCGGGGAATCCTGCTGGACGGAGACGGTGACGTTGCCGTCGGAAGCGACCGAACGCGCCGACGCCGGCTCCACGGCCATCGATCGCGCGTCCGCGTCGACGGAAACTGAACGGGCAGCGGGCCCGTTGGAGACGGACGACGTGGCCTTGTCGGGGAGTGGCACCAGCACCCCCTCCACTTGCTCCGCCACCGCAACGGTGTCGCTGACCTCGCGCAACAGTTCCGACAGACGGGCGCCGAGGGCGTCGCAGATCGCGGCGAGCAGCTCGCTGGAGGCTTCCTTCTGTCCGCGTTCAATCTCGGACAGGTAGCCGAGGCTCACGTTGGCTGCGGTAGAGACCTCGCGCAGGGTACGGCGCTGACCCTGCCGGCGCGCACGCAGTGCGTCGCCGATCACCCGGCGGAGCAGGACCATGGCACCTCCCCCTCACACAGCCCTCCGGTGGTTACCGGACGGTTTCTCCCAAAGATATCCGCTAAGACGCCGATCGACACCCCACCCCGCCCCGGCGACCATTCCGTTTCGGACGCCGTCCGCTCACCCGGCATCCACCACACGTTCGGCGAGCATCCGCAAAGCGGCGCGGATCGTGCCGACCCGGATAGCCCACCGCCCGGAGTCGAGCATGAGCCGCCTCACCTCACGGATCCCCGGGCCGACCAGCGCGACGTAGACCAGTCCGACGGGCTTGTCCCCCTGGGGCTGCGGTCCCGCCACGCCGGTGGTCGCCAACGCCCAATCAGATCCACACCGGCTGCGGCCACCGTCCGCCAAGGCGACGGCGACGTCGGGATCGACCGGACCGCGCTCGGCCAACAGGTCGTCGGGCACTCCGGCGAGGGAGGCCTTCAGGTCGGTCGCGTAGGCGACGAGACCGCCCCGAAAGACGGCGCTGGCGCCGGCGACGTCGACGATCGTGGCCGCGAGCAGGCCGCCCGTGAGCGACTCGACCACCGCGAGGGTCTCGCCGCGACGGGCCAGCGCCCGCACCACCGCCTCCGCCGACGGCAGATCCCCGGAGGTCGCCCTCACCGCGCCACCGTCCGATCCGCCGCCCGCCGCAGCCGCAACGCCCGCACCACGTAGTCCCCGCCGGTGACGACCGTCACCACGACCGCCGCGCCCAGCAGCCAGGGGCCGACCTCGTCCAGCGCGGCCGGCATGGGCCAGAGGTACCAAGCGATCGCGAGGATCTGCAGCACGGTCTTGACCTTGCCACCCCGGCTCGCCGCGATGACGCCGAAGCGAATCACCCAAAAGCGGATCAGCGTCACACCGATCTCACGGGTGAGGATCAGCGCGGTCACCCACCACGGCAAACGGTCGTACCACGAGAGCAACAGCAGAGCGCTGCCGGTCAACGCCTTGTCCGCGATCGGATCGGCGACTTTGCCAAACGCGGTGATGAGCTGATAGCGGCGCGCGATCCAGCCGTCGACGAAATCGGTCAGCGACGCGATCGCGAAGGTGAGGCACGCGGATATCCGCCAACCGGGCTGGAGCATCCCGGAGACGACGACGAACGCGACGAAGACCGGCACCAGGATCAGCCGCAGCGTGGTGAGCGCGTTGGCGGCGTTGAGCACTGGCGCACGCCGGACCACCGACGTGGTGACGATCGCGGGTTTTGTGGCCTCGCTCACGCGCTCACCCGATCCGGTCACGGGCGCGGCGCGGCGGACACGAGTTCCACCGGTACGGCCATGAGATCAACCCCTTCCGTGCCGGTCACCGTAGCCCGCACAAGATCGCCGGGACGCAACGCCGCCACCTCCACCCCCGCGGTCGGGGCCGCGACCAAGGTCGTCGACCCGTCCACCTCGGGGGCCTGGTGCGCCGCCCAGCCCTCCACCTGCCCATCGTCAACGGAGGCGACCAGCACCTCTACCGTGCTTCCCACCCGCTCCTCGGCCCGCTGCGAGCACAGCTCGTCAGCGAGCGCACACAGTTTGTCGTACCGGCGTTTGATCGTCGCCGGGGACACCTTGCCAGGAAGTGACGCCGCCTCGGTGCCTTCCTCGTCGCTGTAGTCGAAAACGCCGATCGCGTCGAGCCGCGCGGCGGAGAGGAAACGCACCAGTTCGCTCACATCGACCCGGGTCTCACCGGGGAAGCCGACGATGAAGTTGCTGCGGATCCCCGCCTCCGGGGCGAGCGCCCGAATCGAGTCGATCAACTCCAGGAAGCGGTCGGCCGAGCCGAAGCGGCGCATGCGACGCAGCACGGGCTCGCTGGCGTGTTGGAACGACAGGTCGAAGTAGGGAGCGACCCCGGGCGTCGTGGCGATCACCTCGATCAGTCCGGGCCGCAGCTCCGCCGGCTGGAGGTAACTCACCCGGACCCGGACGATGCCGTCGATCGCGGCGAGCTGCGGAAGCAGCTTCTCCAGCAGACGGGGATCGCCGAGGTCTTTGCCGTACGAGGTTGAGTTCTCACTCACCAACACCAGCTCGCGGACGCCGGTGGCGGCCAACCACTCCGCCTCCGCGAGCACCTCGTCAGGAGCGCGCGAGACGAACGCGCCGCGGAAGGTGGGGATCGCGCAGAACGCGCACCGTCGATCACAGACACTGGCGAGTTTGAGCGGAGCGACCGGGCCCCGCTCCA
>Ga0079224_100013876_pt1 | contig 11239 bp, 11 predicted proteins | sample Stecom2015_FD_80414 | JGI IMG/M metagenome (GOLD analysis project Ga0079224, IMG submission 80414) | Agricultural soil microbial communities from Utah to study Nitrogen management - Steer compost 2015 | ecosystem: Environmental > Terrestrial > Soil > Agricultural land | place: USA: Utah...
CCAGCACGCCCTTGGGCAGCCGGCCGGGCAAGGTCACCTTGATGCATGGCGGCACCTTGAACCACGTGTCGCCCGTGGCCATGATGAACGGCGTCTCGGCCAGCGTGGCGATCGCGTAGCAGATAAAGGCGCCCAGCGTCGCTGCCTGCGTATCGGCGCCGATGTAAACCGTGCCGGGCAGCACCCAGCCGTGTTCGGCGGGCACCTGGTGCGAAATGCCCTGGCGCCCGATGTCGAACAGGTTTTCCTTGGGCACCCCGTGCCGGCGCGCCCAGTCGCGGATGCGGCCCAGGCCTTGCACGCCCAGGCCATATTGCGGATACGCCAGGTGGTCGAACGAAAACACCACTCGCGTGGGGTCCCACACCCCGACCTGGTTCCTGTCGAAGAAGTCCCAGTCGCAAAAATGCAGGGCATCCATCATGGAAACCACGTGGACTTTGGCCCAGCCAAAGTCGCCCCGCGATACGCTCCTGCCGGCCGCAGCCGACAAGATCTTCTCTGTCATTGTCTTGCCCATGCCTGCGGTCTCCTGAATGTTGCGCGCCCGGCACGGGGATGGGGCTGGCCTGCCGGACGAAGGATTCCCGGCATCCTGGCACACCGGCGCCGCCGCGACAATTTGATTCATGGCCGCGATTCATAGCTGCCGCCTATCTTGAACGCCCGCGTCTTGATAGAATGCCGCAGACGTGATCGGTGGGTTGTACTGTGGCGCACAACATTAAGTATCGGCAGCTGAAGGCCTTTTGCATCCTGGCCGAAACCGGCTCTTTCAAGCATGCCGCCGACGGCTTGTCCGTAACCCAGCCGTCCATGTCGATCATGATCCGCGAACTCGAGAACGATCTCGGCGTCACGCTCATCAATCGTTCCACGCGCAGCACCGAACTCACCGACGCGGGCCGCGATTTCTACCAGCAGGTAAAGGGGTCGCTCCAGCAGCTCGAAAAAGCCTATATGCATGCGGCGGCCGCCGGCAAGGCCGAACATGGCCGGTTGCGCGTGGCAACCATGACATCGCTGGCAGCCGACGTCGTCGCCTCGGCCATTGCAAAACTGCACGCCGAGCGGCCGGGCATCAAGATCGAGCTGGTCGAACGTACGTACTTCAACTTTCTGCTGGCCGTACGCCAGCGCGAGGTCGACCTGGGCATCGGCATCCTGCGCGAACAGCACGCCGACCTGAAGTTCCAATACCTGTTCAGCGACCGCCTGGTCATCGTCACGCCCGAAAACCACCCGCTTACGCGCCCCCGCGCATCGCTGAAGCAACTCGAAAAATACGAGGTCATCGTCGTCATGCCGGGGCCGTCGCTGGCCACGCTCAAGGCACTGGGCGTCGACGTTGCGCCGCCGCTGCAGGTCGAGCAGCCGTCTACGGCCATCGCCATGGTACGCAGGGGCCTGGGCGTGACGGTGGCGACCTCCAGCTCGATGGCCGGGGTCGATATGCGCGGTCTGGCGCTGGTGCCCATCCCCGAATCCGAACGCGAAGTCGGCATCATGACGCTGGCCGATGCGCGGCCCAGCCCGGCCGCGCAGGCCTTCATGCGATGCATCGAAGGCATACAGCCCGCCTGTTGAAGCGGGGCGTGCCTGCTGATGCACAAGCAGGCACCCCCATCCGTCAGGCCGCCTGGCGCTCCTGGCCCATGGCGTGAGCCGCCGCCCGCCAGCTTATCGTCGCCGACTTCGTCAACCCGCCCACATAGCCCGCGCGTTCGCCGCCTTCGAAGCCGCCCGTGCAGCACCCCGAGGCATACAGGCCCGCAATGGGCTGCCCGTCCGGGCGCAGCACCCGGCCATGACCATCGATGGCGATGCCGCCCATGGTAAAGGTAATGCCGGGCAACAGCCTGACGGCATGGTACGGCGCGTGCGAAATCGGCCGCGCGGTGGCGCCGCTGCGCGACGGTTGCAGGCCCGCGGCCCCGCCGCTGGCCAGCGCCTGGTTGTACGTCGCGACGGTTTGCGCCAGGCCGCCGGCATCAATGCCCATCCGCGCCGCCAGTTCCTGCAGCGAACCGGCTGATTCGACCGTACCGCCGGACAGCGGCAGATGCGGATTGGCCGGAAGAATGAATTCGGTGGCCGGCCCTTCCCAGATGGCGCGGTCGAATATCAGCACCGTGCCTTGCGGGTCGTCCAGGCGCGCCAGGGCGTTGGTCATATAGACTCCCCCCAGGCCCTCGTCCATCACCCGCTGTCCGTTCCGGTCTACGACGATGCCCGCGCCGGCCAACAGGTCCATGATGGGGTACGGCCAGAGCTTGTCGTTATGCAGGGCGTCGTGGCACAGCAGGTGCCCGTAGATGTTCTGCATGCCCACCAGGGCGGCGCCCGCTTCTTCTGCAAGCCGTATCGCGTCGCCGCGGCTCACCCCCGCGCCGCGCTGTTTCAGTTTTTCGGGTGCGGGGCTGACATACTTGCGCAGCATGTCGAGGTTGGCCTGGAACCCGCCGTCGGCCAGCATCACCAGGTCGGCGTCCAGAGTGTGTAGCTGGCCCTCGCGCTGGTATTCAACGCCAGTGCAACGGTCGCGCCCGGTCAACAGACGCACGACCTGCGCGCCGCGCAAGACGTTGCCCCCTTGGGTTTCGAGGCGATGCTGCAACGTGCGCAACATCATGTCTCCGCCGCGCCCCTGCCAGTGCAGCCCGGGCTGCATCAGGCTGGGCGGCGCCAGGAAATGCTGGCGCCAGGCGTCGGGGCCGGCCTTCATCATCCGGATGCCCTTTTCCTGCAGCCAACGTATGGCATGCCGTGCGTCCGCGGCGATTGCGCCCACGAGGTCGTCGGTTGCGAAACCGGCCGTCACTGCCTTGATGGCGGCCGCCAGCTCGTCTGCCGGCTCATCAATATCGTGAAAGCACAAATGGAACGCGCCTCCGGTATAGCGCGTGTTACAGCGGTACAGCTCTTCGCTGCCTTGCTCCAGCACGGTAACGTGGCCGCCCAGTTCGGCAGCCCGCACGGCGAACACCATGCCCGCGATGCCGCCTCCCATGACAGCAATACGCAACGACGAGCGCCGGCCAGGGTACAGGTCTGTCATTTTGGCAGCAGCATATCGGTAATCAGTTCGACCATCTCGACCAACGCGCGGCCAACGACAAAAACCACAATGGCCGCGACGATGACGACGGCGCCGGGAATGACCGACGCCATTTGCCATGCCATCGCCAGGCCGGCCAGCAACATGGCTGCCGCGATAATGAGGACCAGGCCGCGGCCTCGCCGCGCAACGAAGCGCAGCATCGGATAATGGGGAATATTCAATGGCAGAGGTTGCATTACGCGGGGTTCCTGTCAAGAAAATCCAGTACTTTCGCCGCAACGGCATCGGGCTGCTGCAGCGGCGGAAAATGCGCCGCGTCGGCAACCGGCTCGAAGCGTGCGCCCGGGATGCGCGCGGCCAGCTCGGCGCCGAACCGGGGCGGCCAGATGAAATCGTGCTCGCCCGTCAGAACCAGGGTCGGCATGCCGATGCGTTGGTAGTCTTCATCGCCCAGCTTGAACGCGGCCAGCGCCTCGGAGTGCATCGCGTAGGACACCGGCGCATTGCTGATAAAGCGTTCCAGATACTGCCCCCAGCCGTCACCGGGATCGCTATCCTGCATGTTCTTGAAGGCATTGCGGTAACTGGTCTCGGCCACCACGCGCATGCCTTCGGCGCGCACCTTGCCGGCGCGGTTGAGCAAGTAGCTGCTGCTGTTCTGATCGATAGACGGGGTGCCGTCGCACAGCACCAGGGCGCTTATCCGATCGCCATGCCGGGATGCCACGTGCGCGGCCGTCACGGCGCCCATGGCCAGGCCCATCAGCGCGAACTTTCCGGCTATTCCGGCCGCATCCGCGAAACGCACTGCGTCCTGCGCCAGGTCCCATAGCGTGAACGGCTGGCTGGTGTGCTCCGAGCGCCCCGCGCAGCGCTGGTCGAACGCAAATACGTCATACCGGGCGCACAGCCGCTGCGCGAACGGCGCCCAGCTTTCCAGCGTGCCGCCGAGCTCGTGCAGCAGCACCAGCGGCGGCGCGCCTTCGGGGCCGGCATAATGGCGATAGTGCAGGCACAAAGGGGCGGCCTGTGCCGACCCCGGCAAAGTTACGTAGGGCATGGTCAGTCGATACTCTCTTTCGAGCCAATGCCGAAATAGGCATTGACCACATCCGGATTGTTGGCAAGTTCCTCTGCCGTTCCCGACAGTTCCACGGAGCCGTTCTCGATCACATAGGCGCGGTCCACGAACGTCAGCACCGAACGCACGTTCTGCTCCACGATCAATACGGTGACGCCTTGCTCGCGTATTCCGGCAATGGCCTGGAAGAGCTGTTTGACAATAGTGGGCGCCAGCCCCAGCGAAGGCTCGTCCATCAGCAGCATGCGCGGCGCCGACATCAGCCCCCGGCCGATCGCCACCATCTGCTGTTCACCGCCGGAAAGCGTGCCGCAGAGCTGGCTGCGGCGCTCGTACAGCTTGGGGAACAGGCCGAACACCCGCTCCAGATTCTCTGCCCGGCGACTGCGTGCGCGGGGTGTCGACACGCCCACGAGCAGCGTATCCAGTACCGACATCTGCGGGAACAGTTGACGGCCTTCGGGCACGTACACCAGGCCCAGCCCCACCATCTGGCTGGGCGAAAACCCGGTTGTTTCCCGGTCGCCAAAGCGCACAACGCCGCCCTTGGGCGAAATCAGGCCGGACAACGCCCGCATGGTGGTGGTCTTGCCCGCTCCGTTGGACCCTACAAGCGCCACCACTTCGCTTTCGGCTACCTGGAAGTCCAGGCCGTGCAACACCGAAAACATGCCATAGCCGGCGCGCAGGCCGGCCACTTCAAGCAGCTTGGACATTGCCGACTCCCATGTAGGCCACCTGCACCGCTTCGGACCGGATCACTTCCGCCGCCGTGCCTTCGGCTATTTTCCTGCCGGAATCCATGCAGATCACGTGTTGCCCCAGCCGCTGCACCATGGCCAGCGAATGCTCCACCAGCAGCACGCCGATTCCGCGGGCGTGGATCTTTTCGATCATGGCCGCCACTTCGTGCTGTTCGGGCAGATTCAGCCCGGCCATCACTTCGTCCAGCAGCAGGTATACCGGCTGGGTGGCCAGCGTCTTGGCGACCTCGAGCCGCTTCAGGTCGGGCAGCGTCAGGTACGACGCCAGAAAGTCACGCTTCTTGTACAACCCGACTTCGTTGAGCACCGCCAGCGCCCGTTCGCGCGCTTCGTCATAGCCCGACGCCTTTGCAAACGCGCCCACCATGACGTTGTCCAGCACGGTCAGGTCGCGGAACGGCCGCACAATCTGGAAAGTGCGCGACACGCCGGCCAGCGACACGCGATGAGCCGGCATGGACGAGATTTCCAGGTCGTTGAACCTTACCCGGCCGCTCGTGGGCTTCAGGAACCCCGACAGGACACTGAACAGCGTCGTCTTGCCCGCGCCGTTGGGCCCGATGATGCACAGTATGCTGTCGGTGGCCGTACGCAGCGAGATATTGTCCACCGCAACCAGCCCGCCAAAGCGGACGCTGACGTTTTCTACGTTCAACATGTCAGGACGCCTCCACGGTTGCGCCCACCGAACCTTGCGTAGCCTTGCGGTCGATGCGCCGGTGCAGCAGCTGCCCGACAATGCCGCGCGGGAACACCAGCAGAACCACCACAAAGAAAAGCCCGTAGATCATCTGCGCCAGCGCCGACACCGAAGTCGTGCCGAACTGGCTGCCTACGGTGATCAGGAGTTCTTGCACAATGACCACGACAACGCCGCCCAGGAACGGGCCCAGCGCGGTTCCGCGCCCGCCCAGCACCGCGCCCATCACCATGAAAAGCGTAATCGTCAGCGAAAGGTCGTAGCCGGGCTCAACGTAGCGGACCAGGCCGGCATAGACCACGCCGCCCACGCTGGTCAGCCCCGCGCTGATGACGAAAGACATGCGTTTGATCGCATTGGTGTCCACGCCCAGGGCCTGGGCGCCTTCCTCCTGTTCGCGCAGCGCCACCAGGTCGTAACCCAGCTTGCACCGCTCGAGCACCAGGCAGAACAGCGCCAGGGCCACGGCCATGGCCAGGAAGATATAAAAGAACGGCAGGTCGGACCCGAAGTTGAAGTTGCGCGCGCCCTCCATCGCGGGTATCTGCAGCCCTTGCGAGCGGCCCAGCGTGTCGCTGTTGATGACCAGGATGCGCGCGATTTCGGCCAACAGCAGCGTGCCAACGGCAAAGTAGATGCCGCGCAGCGCATACCGGAAGCAGATAGACGCGATGATCCACGCCAGCGCCACCGACAGCACCACCGCGATCGGCAACGCCGCCACCAGCGGCACGTCCTGCAGGCGCGCCAGCAGCGCCACCGAATACGATCCGATGGCAAAGAACAGGGCGTGGCCCAGCGACATCTGGCCGGCGTAGCCGCCGATCAGGTTCCAGCTGGCGGCCAGGTAGCCGCAAAGCAGGCCCATGGTCATGACCCGCGTGTAGTAGGGGTTGATCCAGGGCGCCGCCACGGCCGCGACCACGACAACCGCCGCAGCGCCGAGCCAGAGCGCCGCGCCCTGCTGGCGGAACGAATCAGTCAGTTTCGAAAGCATGGCATTCCCTCGATGCTCAACGTTTTATCGCGCTGATCAGCCCTGTGGGGCGAACCAGGAAGATCAGGAACACCAGCGCATACACGATGGCCATGGCGAGGTCGCCGTATCCGGTCACCTGCGACACCGCAATGATGATGCCGACAATCAGGCCACCCAGGATGCTGCCGCTCATACTGCCCATGCCGCCGAGCACCGACACCACCACGGCCACCAGCGAATACTCGAAGGCGCGCTCGGGAAATATCGGCGCCAGCGTGGCCAGCGCCGTGCCGCTGACGGCGGCGCAGGCCGCCGCAATGCCCAGCGCCACCGCAGACAAGTGCTCCACGTTCAAGCCCGCCACGCGCGCGCCGGTGGGGTTCTGCGCGCAGGCGTGCAGGCTGCGGCCCAGGTTGGTGCGCGTCAGCATCAAGTGCAGCAACACCAGCACCACCAGCGACACAAGGGCGGCCACGATCTGCGTATATTGCAGAAAGATCGGCCCCGCGATAAACGAATGCTGCAGGCTCTCTTCGGTAAGCGAGCGCGCATCGGTAGAGAAGAAGAACTGCGCCAGATACTGGAACGCAATCAGCAGCCCTATGGAAAAGAGTATCTGGCTGTCTTCCGGCGTGTCGAGCGACCGGGCGATCAGCCAGCGATGCAGGAAATAGCCGATCACGAATGCGACCGGGACGATGAACAGCATGCCCAGGTAGGGATTCAGGCCGGTGTGTTCCCACAGCAGATACGAGGCATACATCGCCCACAGGACCACCGCCCCGTGCTGGAAGTTCACCACGCGCGACACACCCAGGGCGAGATTGAAGCCGGTAGACAGCAGGGCCAGAATCAGCCCCCCCAGCACACCGCTTACCACGCCAACCAACAGCAGAGTCAATAACATAGCAACAGGTGGCTAAGCCATGGGTCAGGCACGCTTGGACCAGGCGGGCATCGGCCAGACCGGCTCCGTCGTGGCGATGTTGGCGGGGTACACGATGCGCTGCTGCCCTTGGCGCAGCTGCATGACCAGGCCCTTTGCCTTGACGTTGTCGCCCGCCTTGTCGAATTTGATTCCGTCGCGCAGCACGTAGGGGTTGCCTCCGGCTTCCAGATCTGTTTCGCGCAACGCCGCGGTCAGCGATTCCCGGCTGAGGTCAGAGCAACGTTCCAGGGCGTCATACAGCGCGCCCACGCAGGTCACGGCAAGCGACGCCTGGTCGTCCAGGTCGCGCCGGTACTTGGCCTTGTATGCGTCCGAGTACGTAGCCAGCAGCGGATTGTTTGCCACCAGTTCCGGCACGAAGCCCACCGCGTCGGTAACGTAGTCGGCGTCCTTCTTCAGGTTTTCCACGTATTCGGGCGTGTACGGCGCACCGGCGATGTGCACCGACGCAATCAAGTCATAGTTCAGCGTCTTCATGCCGCGCATCACCTGTATGCCGTCCGGCGCGAACAGCGCGTGGAAGATCAGGTCTACGCCAGACAGTTTCAGGCGTTGCAGCACCGGCAGGAAATCGCTGACCCGGCCGGCCGGAAACGACACGTTTTCCTGCAAGGTCCAGCCGGTTTGCTTGAGCCGGCCCAACGCGCCCTGGATGGCATCCTGGCTGAATGTCGAGTCGTCAGCCATGGTTGCCACTTTGCGCGGGCTGGTGCCCTTGAGCTTGATCATTTCTTCTGCAAAGTCGACCGCCGTGCCCGCAAGGTGGCTCGCCTTGGCGCCGATCCGGAAGAAGTACTCCATGCCCCGGTTGGTCAACGAATCGCCGAGATCGGTGCTGATCATCGGCGTGCGGGCCTTTTCCGCGACGGCGCTGCCGACCATGGTTGCGCCGCTGGTTGCGTTGCCGATCACCGCCAGCACATTATTGACCTGTATGACCCGCTCGGTCTGCGTGCCGGCCATCTGCGGATTGCTCTGATGGTCGACCGAGATAAGGTCGATCTGGGCGCCTCCCTTGGACTTGATGCCGCCCGATGCATTGATCTGTTCCACCGCCAGCCGCACCGCGTCGTTGACCGGAATGCCCCACGGGCCCGCGCGGCCGGTCAGCCCTACCACGACGCCGATCGGAATGCGCTTGGGCTGCGCGCGCACGACGCCCGGAAACGCCAGGGCCGCCGACATGCCGGCAGCGCCCGCCATCAGGCGACGCCGTGTCTGGTTAACGGTTGCGACCGCCGTACGGTCGGTTGTAGGCTGCTTGTCTCTCATCCCGGCCTCTCTTCGGAGTGTTTGCGCATAATCGAATGACTATTCATTCATTATTCCGGGACACTCTGGCGGTGTCAACGAATTCCTAGAGGAACCGGCTAGTGGAAATCCCGCATCTCCACCGAGAATGCGGCCGGATTATCAGCAAATATGGCGCTGCGGTGAACATTGGTTCATAATGCAGACCGCCTGGTTGTTATCTGCAACGGCCGGGATCGACTCCCAGGCCTGCGGTTTCGCCCGCGGCGCCCACGAATCTGCCGAAGGAGCTCCCCTTTAAATGCCCAACCCCGTCGACGATTCCTCGCTGGTAACACGGCGCCGTGCGCAACTGGTAAAAGCCGCTATCAAGCTCTTTTCGCGCATGGGGTACCACGCCGCCACGGTGAAGGACATCGCGGATGAAGCTGGCGTCAGCGCCGGACTCATGTACCAGTACGTCTCGGACAAGCAAGACCTGCTGTTCCTGGCGTTGCAGCACATCGTCATGCGCAACAAGGAAGAAATGCCCTCCGCGCTGCAAGGCGTGGAAGATCCGATTGCCCGCCTGTATCGGGCCATAGACGCCTACACGCGCGTCATGGCCGCCAACCAGCAGGCCGTGCTTCTGACGTATCGCGAAACAAAGTCGCTCAAGCCCGAGTACATCCAGCAGATGAAGGAACTCGAGCTGGAAACCAACCGGTTCATCGAGGAATGCGTGGCCGACTGCATACGGGCCGGCTATCTTGCGCAGACCCATGTAGAGCTGCTGGTGTACCGCATCATCATTGCGGCCCATGCCTGGCCCCTGAAGCATTGGCGCCTGCGCAGCATCGTATCGCTGGACGAATACCTGGACCAGGCTGTGCATGCCACCTGGAAAGGCCTGCTGCTGCCGCGCGGCACCAGCAGATATGAAGAACTCCGGCGCGCCGGCGAGCTGAATCCCGCCGACGTGGCCATCGAGCCCGACGAAAGCGAAGCCGTCGACATCGCCGAGCCGCCCCGCAAACGCACGCGCCGCAGCAAAGCGGCGTAACTCACTTTACCGGCACTGCAGCATGCGGGAGCCGGCCGCCGCCACGGCGCCCGGCCCTGCCGTGGCGGATCACGCCGCGCTTTCTGGCACGAAATAAAAGTCGGCGATAGTGCGGATTTCCGGCAGATAGCGCGCGACGACGCGCGTACCCTTGGGCAGGCCATCGGGCCCGGCCGCGACAAACGCCTTGATGCAGGTATCGGCGCCATCCGGCCGCACCAGCGCGGTGGCGAACGCCATGCCCAGATGCGCCAGATGATCGGGCACCTGGGGCAACAGCACGCTGGTCAGCACTTCCCCTTTGCCGCTCAGCGCAAGAGCCTCGGCGGGCTCATAGCACTTTGAGCACACCGGCCGCAACGGCACCCAGACAAACCCGCAGCCGGTACAGCGGCTGGCGGTCAGGGTCTTGTTCTGCAGCCCATGAAAGTATGCGGACTGGCCGCCGTAGCTGAGCCGGTACCGATAGACGTCTTCCAGCTCGACTTCGAAAATGTCCGCGTTAGTCATGATTTCCCCAATACGATGGTGCAGCTTTGCGAAATGCCGGGGCCGCCGATGGCCGAGAAGATCGCCCGCCCCTTGTTGATCGGTACCTGCGTGCCGCCGGCCGTGCCGCGCAGCTGCTGCACGATTTCGCCCACTCGCGAAATCCCCGAGCATCCCGCTACGTGGCCGCATCCCATCATGCCGCCCGACGGGTTCACCGGCATGGGCCCGGTGCGTTCTGTGAAACCCTCGTCTATCAGCCGCCCGCCCTGCCCCGGCTCGCACAGGCCCAGTTCGGCGTAGCTCATGAGCTCCACGCCGCTGAGCAGGTCGTGCGTCTCGATGAAGTCGAGCTGCTTGAGCGGGTCGGTGACGCCGGCCATGGCATAGGCGCGCTGCGCCGACTGCTGCTGGCACGCCAGCCGCCCCAGCTGGTCGAAATCCGGCATATAGCTGCGCACGTTGGATGCGCCGGCGCCTTCGATCCATATCGGGTTGTCGCAGATCTCGCGCGCCCTGTCTTCCGAGGCCAGGATCAGCGCCGCCGCGCCCTCGCTGTACAGGCAGCAGTCGAACATTTTGATCGGGCCCGCAATGCGGCGCGAGTTCATCACGTCGTCGACCGTGATCTTCATGCCGCTCTGCGCCAGCGGATTGGCCAGCGCGTTGCCGTGGTTCTTCACCGACACCTTGGCCATCTGCTCTTCGCTGGGCGCGCCGTAGCGGTCGATGTGCGCCTGCACCGCGAAGCCGAAGTTCGCGGCGGCCAGCGGCTCGACCGGCACTTCCCAGTTGGTGTCCAGATCCAGCATGATGGCTTTCAGGAACGCCGAAGACCGCTTGTTCAGCTGCGGGTCCCAGAGGTCCATGCCTTTGCCGGACCCGACCACCAGGGTCACGTCCGACATGCCGGACATGATCTC
>Ga0079224_100013877_pt1 | contig 11239 bp, 9 predicted proteins | sample Stecom2015_FD_80414 | JGI IMG/M metagenome (GOLD analysis project Ga0079224, IMG submission 80414) | Agricultural soil microbial communities from Utah to study Nitrogen management - Steer compost 2015 | ecosystem: Environmental > Terrestrial > Soil > Agricultural land | place: USA: Utah...
AGGATCAGCGGCGGGAACAGTGCGGCGCTCAGCCGGCCCCACTGGATCGGACCCAGCTCGGACTGCGGCGTGGCCGGCAGCTTCTTCGGCTGCAGCACGGCGACGATGATCAGGTAGGCGATGTACAGGCCGATCAGCAGCAGGCCGGGCATCAGCGCGCCGACGAACAGGTCGCCGACCGACACCGACTTGGGCGAGAACACGCCCATCTTCAGCTGCGCCTGCTGGTAGGCGCTGGAGATCACCTCGCCGAGCAGCACCAGCACGATCGACGGCGGGACGATCTGGCCGAGGGTGCCGGTGGCCGCCAGGGTACCGGTGGAAATGGCCGGGTCGTAGCCGCGCTTGAGCATGGTCGGCAGGGCCAGCAGGCCCATGGTCACCACGGTGGCGCCGACGATACCGGTGCTGGCGGCGAGCAGCGCACCGACCACGCAGACCGAGATGGCCAGGCCGCCACGCAGGCTGCCGAACAGCCGCGACATGGACTCCAGCAGGTCCTCGGCGACCCGCGACTTCTCCAGCATCACGCCCATGAACACGAACAGCGGCACGGCCAGCAGCGTCTGGTTGTTCATGATGCCGAACAGGCGGTTGGGCAGCGCGCTCAGGTAGCCGGGATCGAAGGTGCCGGTGAGCACCCCGAAGCCGGCGAACAGCAGCGCCATGCCGCCCAGGGTGAAGGCCACCGGGTAGCCGGCCATCAGCGCCAGGCAGATGCCGACGAACAGGGCAATCGCCATCAGCTCAGCCATGCTGCACCTCCGCGTCGTCGCGGCCGGCCAGGCGGTAGCCGAGCTTGATCAGGTCACTCAGGCCCTGCAGCACCAGGCTGACGACCAGCAGCAGGATGATGCTCTTCTGCAGGTAGACGAAGGGCAGGCCGCCGGACTCCGGCGAGCCTTCCAGGGTCGCCCAGGCGGCGCTCACGTAGTCCCAGCTGGCCCAACCGAGGAACAGGCAGACCGGCAGCAGGAACAGCAGGTGGCCGAGGCCGTCGACGATCGCCTTGCGGCGTTCGGGGAAGCGTTGCTGGAAGATGTCGACGCGGACGTGACCGTTGCACTGCAGCGTCCAGGCCGCGGTGCCCATGAAGATCAGCGCGTGGGCGTACATGGCAGCTTCCTGCAGGGCGGTGGCGCCGATTCCGGCGAGGTAGCGGAGCAGGACGACGATGGTGGTGCCGATCACCAGAAACAGGGTCAGCCAGGCACAGCCGCGACCGAGCAGCGCATTGCCGCGGTCGATGGCCGTCGCCAGGCCGAACAGCGGGGCGTGACGCATGACGGGAGTCCCAGGACGAGAGTGGGGCGATTCTAGAGACTGCGCCAGCAGGCGTCGAGGCGCGCGTCAGCTACGCTGGGGTACCGGCCGGGTCCGTCCGCTGCCGTCGATGGCGACGAACACGAACACCGCTTCGGTGACCTTGCGCCAGACGCTGGAGAGCGGGTCCTCGTTCCACACCTCGACCAGCATGCGAATGCTGCTGCGGCCGATTTCCAGGGTCTGGGTGTAGAAGGACAGCTGGGTGCCGACGGCGACCGGAACCATGAAGGCCATGCGGTCGATGGCGACGGTGGCGACGCGCCCGGCGGCCAGGCGGCTGGCCATGGCGGTACCGGCGAGATCCATCTGCGAGACCAGCCAGCCGCCATAGATGTCGCCGAAGCCGTTGGCCTCGCGCGGCAGTGCGGTGATCTGCAGGGCCAGGTCGCCCTGTGGGGTGGGGTCTTCCTGCTCGAGTTCTTGCATGCGGCCGCTCCGCTCTCTTGTCGTTATGCTGCCGCGCACGCTGGCGGCAAGACGGCGAGTATACCCGTCTGGCCCGGCCTGTGCGGGCGATTGGACGAAAGTCGGCCTGACCGTCACGCAACTGTCATCCGGGATTCATAAAGTGGTCACCGGTCCTGCGCATAGTGACCCTGCATCCCAACCGAGCACCCAGGAGCAAGGAATGAAACTGAAGTCACTGATGGCGGCCCTGACCATCGCGGCCACCGCCCCGACGATCGCGCTGGCGGCGGTCGATCCGGCCCTGCCGGGCTACCAGAAGCAGGCCACCGGCGTGTCGGGCAACCTGTCCAGCGTGGGCTCCGATTCGCTGGCCAACCTGATGACGCTCTGGGCCGAGGCCTTCAAGCAGCACTACCCGAGCGTCAACGTGCAGATCCAGGCGGCCGGCTCCTCCACCGCCCCGCCCGCGCTGACCGAGGGCACCGCCAACCTCGGCCCGATGAGCCGGCCGATGAAGGACAGCGAGATCCAGGCCTTCGAACGCAAGCACGGCTACCGGCCGACCGCGGTGCCGGTGGCGATCGACGCCCTGGCGGTGTTCGTGCACAAGGACAACCCGATCCAGAGCCTGTCCATCGAGCAGGTCGACGGCATCTTCTCCAGCACCCGCCTGTGCGGCGGCCCGGAGATCCGCACCTGGGGCGATCTGGGGCTGACCGGCGAATGGGCCAGCAAGCCGATCCAGCTGTTCGGTCGCAACTCGGTGTCCGGCACCTACGGCTATTTCAAGGAAGAGGCGCTCTGCAAGGGTGACTTCAAGCCCAACGTCAACGAGCAGCCGGGTTCGGCCTCGGTGGTGCAGTCGATCTCCAGCACCCTCAACGCCATCGGCTACTCCGGCATCGGCTACCGCACCTCCAGCGTCCGCGCCGTGCCGCTGTCCAAAGCGGGTGGCGAAGCCTACGAGGCCAGCGAGGAGAACGCCCTGGCCGGCAAGTTCCCGCTGGCGCGCTTCTTCTACGTCTACGTGAACAAGGCCCCCAACCAGCCGCTGAACCCGCTGGATGCCGAGTTCATCCGGCTGATGCTCTCGAAGGAAGGTCAGGAAGTGGTGGTCAAGGACGGCTACATCCCGCTGCCGGCCCGGGTCGTCGAGAAGACCCGTCAGGAGCTCGGCCTCTAGACCCCGCGAACGGCCAGGACGGCCGCAGACCCACGCTCCGGTGACGGGGCGTGGGTCTTTTCGTGGGCAAGTCGTCATCCTTCTGTCACAAAGCCGAACTAGATTGACTGCCGCGGGACAGCGGAACCGCCCGCCCGACCGATCCTCGACGCGCAGCGCGCAGAGACCTTCATGAACGATCTGGCAGACAGCAGCAGCGCCCGCGAGCCGCTGCGCATCGACTTCAACACCCCGGCGCTGCGTCGCAAGCGGCAGCGCCGGGCGCTGCACGACCGGCTGGCGCGCTGGTACGTGCGCATCGGCGGCCTGGCTGTGCTTGGCGCCATCACCCTGATCTTCTTCTACCTGGCGCAGGTGGTGGTGCCGCTGTTCCAGGGCGCCGAGCTGCGCGAGCGGCCGGTGCAGACGCCGAACTGGCTGAAGGAGGCGCAGGCGCCGCTGCTGCTGGCCGTCGAGGAGCAGAACGAGATCGGCCTGCGCCTGGATGCGAGCGGCGAGGTGCAGTTCTTCTCCATTGCCAGCGGCCAGCTGATTCGTCGCCAGCCGCTGCGCCTGCCGGCCGGCGCCGAGGTGGTTTCCCTGGCACAGGACCAGCCGGGCAGTCGTCGGCTGGCGCTGGGGCTGTCCGACGGTCAGGTGCTGGTGGTCGAGCACCAGTACCGGGTCAGCTACCCGAACAATGTCCGGCAGATCACGCCGGAGCTGGTGCAGCCCTACGGCGAGCAGCCGATCCGCCTGGCACCGAAGGGCGTGGCGCTGGAGCAGCTGGCGCTGAGCGTCAACGGCGAGCGCCTGCTGCTGGCCGGCAGCGACGCCGAACACAACCTGCATGTGCTCGGTCTGGAGCGCGAGGAAAACCTGCTGACCGGCCAGGTCAGCGTGCAGCAGGCACGCATCGAGCTGGCCGGCGACAACGATCCGGTCCGGACGCTGCTGCTCGATCCGCGCCAGCAGTGGCTGTACGTGATCCGTGCGAATGCCGAGGCGGACGTCTTCGATCTGCGCCAGCGCACCCTGAACGGCCGCTATCCGCTGCTGGACGAGCCTGGCAACCGGATCACCGCCACCGCCAGCCTGCTTGGCGGCATTTCCCTGCTGATCGGTGATGCGCAGGGCCAGATCCATCAGTGGTTCATGGTTCGCGAGCCGGAGCGCGCCAGCCTGCGTCACGTGCGCAGCTTCCAGCTGGGCGACCAGCCGATCACCCAGATCCTCCCGGAGGAGCGCCGCAAGGGCTTTCTGGCCATCGACGAGGCCGGCACCCTGGGGGTCTTCCACAGCACCGCGCACCGCACCGTGCTGATCCAGCCGCTGCAGTCGGGGGCCGTGCTGGGCGCGCTGTCGCCGCGCGCCAGCCTGCTGCTCACCGAGCGTGACGGCGTGCTGCGCCGCTTCGATCTCGACAATCCGCACCCCGAGGTGTCCTGGAGCGCGCTCTGGGACAAGGTCTGGTACGAGAACTACCCCGAGCCGGACTACGTCTGGCAGTCGACCTCGGCGAACACCGACTTCGAGCCCAAGCTGAGCCTCGCGCCGCTGGCCTTCGGCACCCTCAAGGCAGCCCTCTATGCCATGCTGCTGGCCGCCCCGCTGGCGATTGCCGCGGCCATCTATACCGCCTACTTCATGGCGCCGCGCCTGCGCGGCCGGATCAAGCCGGTGATCGAGCTGATGGAGGCGCTGCCGACGGTGATCCTCGGCTTCTTCGCCGGCCTGTTCCTGGCACCCTTCCTGGAAAGCCACCTGCCCGGGATCTTCAGCCTGCTGCTGCTCACCCCGGCCGCCATCCTCGGCTTCGCCTACCTGTGGAGCCGCGCGCCGCAGGGGCTGCGTCGCCGCGTGCCGGAGGGCTGGGAATCCGTGCTGCTGATTCCGGTGATCCTGTTGGTCGGCTGGGGCGCGCTGGCGGTCAGCGGCCATCTGGAGAACTGGTTCTTCGGCGGCAACATGCGCGAGTGGCTGACCCATGACCTGGGCATTCCCTTCGATCAGCGCAACGCGCTGGTGGTGGGTCTGGCGATGGGCTTCGCGGTGATCCCGAACATCTACTCGATCGCCGAGGACGCGGTGTTCAGCGTGCCGCGCAGCCTGACCTTCGGCTCGCTGGCGCTGGGCGCCACGCCCTGGCAGACGCTGACCCGCGTGGTGATCCTCACCGCCAGCCCCGGCATCTTCTCAGCGCTGATGATCGGCATGGGCCGCGCGGTCGGCGAAACCATGATCGTGCTGATGGCCACCGGCAACACCCCGATCATGGAGGCCAACATCTTCGAGGGCCTGCGCACCCTGGCCGCCAACGTGGCGGTGGAGATGCCGGAGTCCGAGGTCGGCGGCACCCACTACCGGCTGCTGTTCATGTCGGCGCTGGTGCTGCTGCTGTTCACCTTCGTGATGAACACCCTGGCGGAGCTGATCCGCCAGCGGCTGCGCAGCAAGTATTCGTCCCTGTAAGCGGAGGTCGTGATGGAGTCGAACAAGGGGACGAACCGGAATTTCCGCCGCTGGTGGGCCAGCGGCGCGCCCGGTATCTGGATGAGCGGCGGCGCGGTGGCCATCGCGGTGATCATGACCCTCGGCCTGCTGGCGCTGATCGCGGTGCGCGGGCTGGCGCACTTCTGGCCGGCCGAGGTGATCGAGGCCCGCTACCAGGTACCCGGTCAGGAAGCCCGCACGCTGCTCGGCGAGCGGGTCGAGGACGAGCTGGTGCCGCGCGCCCGGCTGGCGGCGAGCGGCCTGCCGGTGGCGGAAGAAGGCGGCGAGCTGATGAGCCGGCAGCTGTTCAAGGTCGGCAACCGCGAGCTGTTCGGCGCCGACTTCAGCTGGGTGATCGGCGAATGGCTGGATGAGCAAGCACGCCCGGCCCAGGTCACGGTGCTGGAGCGCCGCGAGTGGGGCAACTTCTATGGCTATCTGGTCGATCTGCGCGAGAACGGCGCGGTGGTGGCCGAGGGCGAGGCGGCCTGGGCCGAGCTGCCCGGACGGCTGGCACGGGTCGAGCAGCTGCAGGCGGAACTGCGCGCGCTGCACCGGGGCGAGATCGGCGGGATCAACCACGGCCTGGAGCGGCTGCGTCTGGAAGAGCGACGCCTGCAGCTGGACGGCGAGCTGGATGATGAGGCCCAGGCCCGGCTGGCTGCCGCGCGGGCCGACCATGCCCAGCGTTACCAGGCCGTCGAGGCGCGGCTGGCCGAGCTGAATCAGGCGCTGGCCCGCGACAGTGTCAGCCTGCGCGCCAGCGACGGCCGCGTCAGCACGGTGGCGCTCGGCAAGGTGGTGCGCGCCTACCGCCCCAACGCCATGAGCACGCAGGAAAAATGGCGTTTCTACGGCAGCAAGCTCTGGGAATTCGTCAGCGACGAGCCGCGCGAGGCCAACACCGAGGGCGGCGTGTTTCCGGCGATCTTCGGCACGGTGCTGATGGTGCTGATCATGGCGGTGATGGTCACCCCGTTCGGGGTGATCGCCGCGGTCTACCTGCGCGAGTATGCGAAGCAGGGACCGTTGACCCGCATCATCCGCATCGCCGTGAACAACCTGGCCGGCGTGCCCTCGATCGTCTACGGCGTGTTTGGCCTGGGCTTCTTCGTCTATGTGCTCGGCGGCAGCCTGGACCGGCTGTTCTTCCCGGAAGCCGCGCCGGCACCGACCTTCGGCACGCCGGGCCTGCTCTGGGCTTCGCTGACCTTGGCGATCCTCACCCTGCCGGTGGTCATCGTCGCCACCGAGGAGGGCCTGGCGCGGATTCCGCGGGCGCTGCGCGAAGGTTCGCTGGCGCTCGGCGCGACCAAGGCCGAGACGCTCTGGAAGGTGGTCATCCCGATGGCCAGCCCGGCCATGATGACCGGCCTGATCCTCGCCGTGGCGCGTGCCGCCGGCGAGGTGGCGCCGCTGATGCTGGTCGGGGTGGTGAAGATGGCGCCGAGCCTGCCGCTGGACGGCAACTACCCCTACCTGCACCTCGACCAGAAGATCATGCACCTGGGCTTCCACATCTACGACGTCGGCTTCCAGAGCCCCAACGTCGAGGCCGCCCGGCCGCTGGTCTACGCCACCGCGCTGCTGCTGGTGCTGGTCATTGCGCTGCTCAACATGACCGCCGTGTACGTGCGCAACCGTCTGCGCGAGAAGTACAAGGCGCTCGATCAATAAGCCGTACGGAGTGAACATGCAGAATTCCACGCACAGCCACGGCATCGATATCGGTGCGCTCGGCCGTCACCGCCAGGGGCGCGACCTGAGCCAGGAAAGGACCGCCATCGAGGTGGCCGGGCTGAACCTCTACTACGGCGACAAGCAGGCGCTGCACGGGGTCGACATGCAGATCCCGAGCAAGCGGGTGACCGCCTTCATCGGCCCGTCCGGCTGCGGCAAGTCGACCCTGCTGCGCTGCTTCAACCGCATGAACGATCTGGTCGACGGCTGCCGCATCGAGGGCGCCATCAATCTCGAAGGCCACAACATCTACCAGCGGGGCGAGGATGTCGCCGAGCTGCGCCGGCGCGTCGGCATGGTCTTCCAGAAGCCCAACCCCTTCCCCAAGAGCATCTACGAGAACGTGGTCTACGGCCTGCGCATCCAGGGCATCCGCCAGCGCCGGGTGCTCGACGAGGCGGTGGAGTGGGCGCTGAAGGGCGCGGCGCTCTGGGACGAGGTCAAGGACCGCCTGCACGAGTCCGCGCTGGGCCTGTCCGGCGGCCAGCAGCAGCGGCTGGTGATCGCTCGGACCATCGCCGTGCAGCCGGAAGTGCTGCTGCTCGACGAGCCCTGCTCGGCGCTGGACCCGATCTCCACACTGAAGGTCGAGGAGCTGATCTACGAGCTCAAGCGCCAGTACACCATCGTTATCGTCACCCACAATATGCAGCAGGCGGCGCGGGTCTCCGATTACACGGCCTTCATGTACATGGGCAGGCTGGTGGAGTACGGCGATACCGATACCCTGTTCACCAATCCGGCCAGGAAGCAGACCGAGGACTACATCACGGGTCGATATGGATAGGCCACGAGACGACCTGAGCAGCCTCGACCATGATTGAGCGGCCTGCGCCGCGGAGCGATTCAGATGATCAAAGACAGCCATACCCAGCACATCTCCCAGCAGTTCAACGCCGAGCTGGAGGAGGTGCGCAGCCATCTGCTGGCGATGGGCGGACTGGTGGAGAAGCAGGTCAACGATGCGGTCACCGCCCTGATCGAGGCGGACTCCGGGCTGGCCCAGCAGGTCCGCGAGATCGACGAGCAGATCAATCATATGGAGCGCAACATCGACGAGGAGTGCGTGCGCATCCTCGCTCGGCGGCAGCCGGCGGCCTCGGACCTGCGGCTGATCATCAGCGTTTCAAAATCGGTGATCGATCTCGAACGGATCGGCGACGAAGCCAGCAAGATCGCCAAGCGGGCCATCCAGTTGTGCGAGGAAGGCGAGTCGCCGCGCGGCTACATCGAGGTCCGCCACATCGGCGATCAGGTGCGCCGCATGGTGCAGCAGTCGCTGGATGCCTTCGCCCGCTTCGACGCCGAGCTGGCGCTGTCGGTGGCCCAGTACGACAAGACCGTTGATCGGGAGTACAAGACCGCCCTGCGCGAGCTGGTCACCTACATGATGGAGGACCCCCGCTCGATCTCGCGGGTGCTGAGCGTCATCTGGGTGCTGCGTTCGCTGGAACGCATCGGCGATCATGCGCGGAACATCGCCGAACTGGTCATCTACCTGGTACGCGGTACCGATGTCCGGCACATCGGTCTGGAGCGCATGGAGCAGGCGGTCGGGCGCGGGCGTTCAACGGAATAAAAGGCACGGGCGTTTTGTCGGCGCTACCGCTTTGCGGCTATGCTTCGCCCCATTGTGCGGGGAGTAGTCGATGAGCAAGGTCAATGTGCTGGTAGTGGATGACGCGTCCTTCATCCGGGATCTGGTGAAGAAGGGCCTGCGCGATCATTTCCCCGGCATTCATGTCGACGAAGCCATCAATGGCCGCAAGGCCCAGGTGATGCTCGGCCGCCAGGCCTTCGACCTGATCCTCTGCGACTGGGAGATGCCCGAAATGTCCGGGCTGGAACTGCTCTCCTGGTGCCGCTCCCAGGACAACCTGAAGACCACGCCTTTCATCATGGTGACCAGCCGCGGTGACAAGGAGAACGTGGTGCAGGCCATCCAGGCCGGCGTCTCCGACTACATCGGCAAGCCCTTCTCCAACGAGCAGCTGATCACCAAGGTCCGCAAGGCGCTGTCGCGCGCCGGCAAGCTGGAAGCGCTGCTGGCCTCCGCGCCGACGGCCAAGGTGCTCAACTCGCCCTTTGGCGGCGATTCCCTGGCCGCGCTGACCGGTGGCCGTGCCGAGGTGGTCAGCAAGACGCCGAGCGCACCCGCCCAGCCCGCACCGAGCGCTGCCGCGGCCCCCGCGCCGGTGCGCCCGGCTCCGCAGCAGCCGCTGCCGACCGCCTCGGCCAAGCCGGCCGCACAGGCCGCCGGCGGCCGTGGCCAGGGCCAGCTGCGTCTGACCAGCGGCACCCAGCCCTGCGTGATCAAGGCGCTCAGCCTCAAGGAAGCGCTGGTGGTGGTGCGTCGCGGCGAGGTGCTGCCGCAGGTGCTGGAAAGCGCCGTGCTCGATCTGGAGCAGGGCGAGGGCGGCGAGATTGCCCGCCTCAACGGCTATCTGCACGCGGTGGCGGCGCTGGAGCCGACCCCGGCCAGCGAATGGCTGCAGCTGACCTTCCGCTTCGTCGACCGTGATGCCCAGAAGCTCGACTACCTGTCACGGCTGATCGCTCGCGGCAGCGCCCAGAAGCATTTCGTTCCCGGCGCCTGACGGACGGGCGCCAAATGCGTCACACCAACGGGTGAGCCGGCTCGCCGTTCCGGCAAAGCGCTGCTAGTCTGGATCGTCCTATACCTAGAAACAGTCTGCTGACATGTTAGGGCGCTGGATTGCACTGGGCGGGCTCTGGCTCGTCACCGGCCCGGCACTGGGCCTGACCATCTACAAGTACACCGATGCCAACGGCGTGGTCACCTATACCGACCAGGCCGTTTCCGGCGCGGAGGTCTTCCGTTTCCGCGATCGCATGGTCGAGCGGCTGGACCTCAAGGTGAAACTGGAAACCCGCAAGCACGACGCCGGCGAGACCCTGCAGGTGCACAACGAGCTGCACGCGCCGGTCGAGGTCGAGCTGAGCATCAGCAACGTCGAGAACGTTGCCGGCGCGCCCAGCCAGCCGATCCGCTGGGTGCTGCCGCCGCGCAGCACCATCCGCCTGGCCACCCTGGCGCCGCTGGATGCCAGCAAGCCGATGCGCTACAAGCCGCGCCTGCGCCATGCGCTAGGCGATCCGCGCCTGGTGCCGCTGCACTACCGCTATCCGCTGCCCTGGGCGGGCGGGCCCTTCCGTCTGACCCAGGGTGCCAACGGCAAGTACAGCCACTTCACGCCCAAAGGTCGCTACGCGGTGGACGTCGCCATGCCGGAAGGCACCCCGATCCTCGCCGCCCGCTCCGGCGTGGTGGTGCGCATCGAGAACTCGCAGAGCGGCCGTGGCGACAACCCGTCCGGCAACTACGTGCGCGTCCTGCACGACGACGGCACCATGGGCGTCTACCTTCACCTGATGCAGGGCTCGGTGATGGTCAGCGAGGGCAGCCGGGTATCCGCCGGCCAGCAGATCGCGCGGTCCGGTAACACCGGCAACAGCACCGGCCCGCACCTGCATTTCGTGGTCCAGCGCAACGTCGGTCTGGCCCTGGAATCCATTCCCTTCGAGTTCGCCCAGCCGGTCGACAGCCTGCCGAACTTCGCCGTCGGCGGCGACTGATGTCCCTCCGCCCGGTCCCTTGCGGCCGGGCTTTTTCCTTCTCCAGCAAGCACTTGCGAAGCGCGACGAGCGGCTACCGCTCGTCGGGCATGGGGGCACCCTGCGTGCCTGGAACGATCGTTTGGGGAGCGCCGCCCCTGCTGGCAGGCGCTTCCAATCAGAGAAGAGGAGTTCCGCCCATGACCCGCAAAGTCACCCTGATGTCCGGCCTCACTGCCCTGGCAATCGGCATTTCCGGACTGGCCAGCGCCGAGAGCGTGACCGACCCCAAGCACAGCTTCGGTCTGTCCGCCAGCCACAATCAGTACCGCGTCGACACCGCGCTGGATGACGACAAGGACCGCCTGAACAAGGGTGGAGTCTTCTACAACTGGGGCAACAAGCTGACCGGCCAGGAAGGCTGGGTGTACCAGATCGGCGCGGACGCCCAGTACGGCGAGCGCGGCGACAGCGAAGTGAAGTCCGGGCGCATCGAGCTGGACGTCGGCGGCCGCATGCAGCTGTCCACCAACA
>Ga0079224_100013878_pt1 | contig 11238 bp, 8 predicted proteins | sample Stecom2015_FD_80414 | JGI IMG/M metagenome (GOLD analysis project Ga0079224, IMG submission 80414) | Agricultural soil microbial communities from Utah to study Nitrogen management - Steer compost 2015 | ecosystem: Environmental > Terrestrial > Soil > Agricultural land | place: USA: Utah...
CGTTGTCTGGCCAGGGCGAGGAGCTGGTCGTAGGTGACGTCGCTGCGTTCGATGGACCCGTGCGGGTAGGGCCGGATCGTCGCCTCCGGCGCCACGGGCCCGGGCACCGGGGCGGCCTCGAACGTCGTGCGCGCGCGGTCGACGGCGGCGTCCCCGGGACGCACGAGCGTGAAGTAGGTGCGCAGCACGTCGTGCGCCCACCGCAGCTCGACCTCGTCGATGCTCTGGGTGGCCCCTTCGGTGCGACCGCGGACCGCCACGAGGTAGAAGTCGACGGTTTCCTCGATGTAGTCGCGGGCGAAGACGTCCCGCCGGGGCTGCATGAGGATGCCCTTCTCCAGCCGGTGGATGTTGCGGCGCAGCTCGACGTGGGTGGGCCGGGCCTGGTTCAGGTGGGCGTAGTAGGCGCGGCGTCCGGCGAGGACGGCGTACTGCTCCCGGTTGAAGGTGGCGAAGCCGGGGAACGAGTACAAGGTGGCGGCCAGCCGGTTGGAGCCGACGGTGCCGAGCACGGCCCGGTTGCCGGCCTCGTAGGCCTTGCGGACGGCGGGGACCGCCAGGACGTCCTTGACGGTCTTCTTGAGTTTCTGCAGCATCCGGTTCCTACGAGGTGGCCGTTTCGGTGGCCCGGGTGCGGTCCGGGACGCCGGTGGTGTCGTCGACGGGGCGAGAGGTGCCCGGCAGGCCTCCGGACGCGCCCGGCTGCTGCGGCGCGGCCCGCAGCGGTGTCCGGGACGCCGGCGGGTCGGGCAGGGTGCGGGCGGAGAGCCCGATCTCGCCGTACTGGACCTCCTTGAGGCGTTCCAAGGTGTCCTCGAGCAGGACGCGGTTGGTGCGCAGCAGGTCGGCGATGATCAGCAGGGCGAAGCACAGCAGGGCGCCGACGAGCATGGCGGTGCCGACGATGAGCGACTGGACATGGCCGTTCGCGTCGCCCGCGAGCCAGAAGATCATGAACCGCACGAACGGGATCAGCGCAACGATCAGCATGACCGTTCCGAGGGTGCCCAGGACGGCGTGCGGCTTGAACATCAGGTACGAACGGGTGATCGCGGCACCCGACTTGTACATGTGGTGCCAGATGTTCTTGAACAGCCGCGACTCCCGGGTCTTGCCGTTCGTCGTGACCGGCACGGACGCGATCCGCAGCCGCTTGTTGCCGGCCTGGATGATCGTTTCCATGCAGTAGCTGAACTGCGTGACGACGTTCAGCCGCACGAGGGAGGCCTTCGAGTATGCGCGGAATCCGCTGGCGGCGTCCGGCAGGTCCGTACCGGCGGCCCGGTTGACCACCGAGGACCCGATGCGCTGCATGAGCTTCTTGAACGGGGAGAAGTGCGAGATCTTCGCGGTCTGCCGATCTGCGATCACCACGTCGGCCTCGCCGCGCACGATCGGCTGGACGAGATCGCCGATCCGTTCCTGGGGGTACTGGTTGTCCCCGTCCGTGTTCACCACGATGTCGGCGCCGTGCTCGAGTGCGTAGTCCACGCCGTCTCGGAAGGACCGTGCCAGGCCCATGTTCCGAGTGTGCCGCAGGATGTGCCGTACTCCGTGGGCGCGCGCGACCTCCACGGTGCGGTCGGTCGAGCCGTCGTCGATGACGAGGATCTCGACGGAGTCGATGCCCGGGATCTGCCGGGGAATCGTGGCGAGGACGGCAGGCAGCGTGTCCTCCTCGTTGAGGCACGGGACCTGGACGAACAGTTTCATGGGTTCCTTCGAGTACGGCCGGTCCGCGGTGAGGGCGACTCGGTCAGAGTACCGGCCTGGGCGGTTCGCCGGGGCGAGACGTGCCGGGCGGGCGCGGCGCTCTCGCCGGTCATGACGGCGGCTCGGCCGTCTCCAGGGCCGCGGGGCGCTCGCCACGTGGCCCGCGCCAAGGCCACCAGCAGGGTGAGCGAGGCACCGACGAGCGCCACCAGCAGCAGGCCGGCCTGCCAACCGGTCAGCGGGCTCCAGGCGACCCACCGGCGCACCCCTTCGGTGAGGGCTTCGACGCCGGTCCCTTCGACGTAGTACATCGTCAGCGCGTACCCCAGGCCGTAGGCGGCGAGTCCGAGACCGGCACCGGCGGCGAGGAGGGTGGCGTGCGCGCGTGCCCGCTCGGTGCGGAGCAGGACACCCACACCCACGGCCGCGACGGCGAGGAGTCCGGCCACCGACACGAAGAGATACCGCCCCTGCAGCCCGGGGAAGAGGTCGTACCTCAGGTGGTTGCCGTAGCCGCGCACGAGAACCATGACGAGGACGAGCACGGTGGTGCCGACGAGCAACCAGCTCGCCGGCCGGGCCCGCCGCGGCAGGAGCCCGGCCAGGAGGAGGAGTACGAGCGCGGCGGTCAGCAGGACGACGGCCACGTCACTGAAGAGCTCCGGGGTGCCGACGAGGTCGCCCCAGAAGGAGTGAGCGAGCCGGTCGATCGCGACCCCGAGGAACTCGGGCACCGTGGCGCGGTCACCTCCGACGGCCGGCTGGCGATAGACGCTGGGCTGCTGGAACGAGCCGTAGAGGAGGTAGTTGCGCACCCACCACCATCCGCCGGTCGCCATCGTGCCAGCCCCCAGGACGGCGCCGCGGCCCAGGCGTCCGGCGAGCCGGACGTCGCCGCGGGCGAGCAGGACGGCCAGGACGAAGGCAGGACCGAAGAACGCCATGAAGGCCTTGGTCATGAGGCCGGCACCGACGACCAGGGCGGCCAGGAGGAGCGTGCGGTACCGAAGGTCGCCCTGCACGATGCGGACGAGGAGGTAGGTGGCGACGGCACCGGTCAGCACGAGGAGGTTGTCGTTGTTGACCGAGCCGCCGATGTAGGCCAACTGCGGAATGGCCAGCGCCAGCGCTGCGGCGAGGAGCGCGAGCGCACGCGACCCAGCGAGACGCCGGGTGGTCGCGGCGACGAAGAGGGGCAGCGGTGCGACCATGCCGACGCTGACCAGGCGCAGCACCAGGAGCTGGACGTCCCACCTGCCATCCTCCTGGCCTACCAGCGACATCAGGCCGGCCTCGGTGGCGTAGTAGAGCGGCGGGTGCTGCGTCATCTGGTCGACGAGCGCGGAATCCGTGGTCGGCAGGGCGTTGTGCGGGCCGACCCTGCTGCGGGCCTCGTCCCGGGTCGGCGTGACGTCGACGAAGTCGCGGTCGAACGGAGTGTCGCTGCCGGGCCGGTTGGTCCACCGTGCCCCTTCGTACGTCGCCGTCCGGATGAACGGTGCGACGAGGGCGTCCCCGGGGTCGGGCCAGCCGCCGCCGTAGGCGAGACGGACGGCGCTGTTGACGTGTTTCGTCTCGTCGTAAGAGCGGTAGGCGGGGGTCAGTGACGCCCACGTGAGCAGGACCAGCGTGAAGACGACGGTGAGCAGGGCGAGGGCCGTGACGTAGGACCGGTGGCCGAACTGCTGCCGGGCCTCGGCGGTCTCGTGCGCAGGCATCTCGCGGGATCGCAGAACTGTTCTCTCCTTTCGCCCCCGGCTCACACGGCGCGCCGGACTCCGATCGTCGAGGTGCCGTTGCCGTTCCAGTCGCCGCTCAGCACGACGTCCGAGGCCCGGCCGTAGGTGTACGACCAGTCCGCTGCGCGTGTGTGCGAGTTCGTCACGAGCTGGAGACGGCCGCGGCGGACGGCGGCGGTGTCCCGGCCGTCGCCGTTCCAGTCTCCCACGAGGGGGGTGTCGGAGGAGCGGCCGAAGACGAAGGTGTGATGAACGACGGAGTCCAGTCGGTTGCTCAGCAGCCAGGTGGCCGCACGCCGCAGGCCCACCGTGTCCCGGCCGTTGCCGTTCCAGTCACCGACGACCGGGGTGTCCGAGGCCCGGCCGAAGCCGAAGGCGCGGTCGGCGCCCGCGCTGAGGGTGTTGCTCAGCAGCCACCGCCAGCCACGACGGGCCCCGACGGCGTCGCGGCCGTTGCCGTTCCAGTCACCGACCACGACGGCGTCCGTGGCGCGGCCGAACCGGAACGTCCGGTCCGGTGGGCCCGTGGTGTCGAGGCGGTTGTACACGTCGAAACGGTTGCCGTCCCGGTACATCGGCGTCTGACGCCCGTCTCCGTCCCAGTCGCCGATGTAGACCTCCAGGTGCGGACGCGCGTCCGTGGCCCGGATGTCTCGCGAGGGATTGCGCGGGTGGTTGGCGAGTAGGAAGTTCGACTCCGGCATCCGCTCGGCCACGGCGCCGATCATCGTGCTGATGCGGCGGTAGATGTTGTCGCCGGGGCACGTGGTGTCGCCGACGTCGCGGTGGGCGAAGATGCGCGGGAGGTTCTGCCCGGCCGGCCGGGCGGCGGTCCCGGGGGAGACGAATCCGCTGGGCGACCTCGGATCGATGCCGGACCGGCCGAACTGCCACGCGATGACGTCGTTCATCCGGTCCAGGATGAGTTGCGGGGCTCGGACGGTGCTGTAGTCGCCCATGGCGGACAGGCCGACGCTGCCGGTGTTGAAGCCGCGCGCGTGCCCGGCGACGACCATCTGGCCGGGTGGAGCGGCCATCGTGCCCTTGCGCCCCTGGAAGATCTGCCCGTACTTGTCGACGAGGAAGTTGTATCCGATGTCGCCCCACTCGCGCTGGACCGCGTGGTAGTAGTAGACGCCCCGCACGATCCCGGCGGACTCGGCCCGGGTGTAGTTGTTCGTCCCAGCGGTGTGATGGACGACGGCGGCGCGCAACCTGGCGTTCTCGGGATCCCACTCCTCGAGGGACTCGTCCGCTCCCCAGCCGGCCCGACCGATGACGCTCGGCCGCTCGATGTCGACGCCGGGGGCGAGGGTGGTTGCGTCGGGGGCGGGTGGCTGGGGCGGCGGCACGTCGCCCAGGTTCTGCTCCCGCGGCTGCGCCTGAGCGGAGGCGTCCGGCAGGACGCGGGGCGCCGCGGGGTCCCGCAGGGCCGCGGCCTCGCCCGAAGGGTTCGCAGGGACCAGGAGAAGGTCGAGATCGGCCGGCAGGGCGGCCGCGGTGCCGGTGACCTGGGCCTGAACGGCTGTGGCCCCGCCGGTGAGGAAGGGGTCGGTGCCCGCGCGGCCGTGTTCGGCGTCGTCGGCCCCGACCTCGAGCCAGTCGGACCAGCCGGAGTCCTCGAGGACCCGCAGGAAGAGATGCGCCTCCTCCGGCAGGCGCGCCCCCTCCTGCCAGGTGAACGCGGCCACGACGAACCGCGGTGCGGCGATCGGATCGGTGAGGACGGACGGGGCCGCGGCGCCGGGTGCACGCCGCGCCCGTGGGCCGTCCTGCTGCCCGTCGGCTCCGTCGTCCGCCAGGTCGGTCGGCTCACCGGCGTGGTCGGTGAGCGGCACGATCGTCGGCGTCGCACCGTCGTCCACGTCGGGCGAGCCGCCGGTGCCCGAATCCGGGGTGTTCTCGTCCTGCTGCGGGCCGATCGCGCCCTCGTCGGTCGCGCTGTCGTCGGTCGCGCGCTCGCCGTCGTCGCTGTTCTCGTCGCCGTTCGGGTCCTCGCCCTGACCGTCAGTGATGCCGCCGCGCTCCTGCTCCTGGCTGATCTCGCCCTCGCCGGTCCCCGGCCGTATCTCGGCGCCGGCGGCCGACGACGGCACAGCCGTGAGGACGAGCGCGAGAGCGACGCTCCACGAGGCGATGTGTGACCGGTGGTTCACGGCGGTCCTTCCGCGCGAAAGAGAGGCAACGGGCATCGCCCGCGCGGCGCAGAATCTACCGCCCGAGGGGCGCCGTGTCCGGCATTTGGACGTCGTGACGGTCGGTGCGTCCCGCCGGCGGGTCCGGTCAGGCGAGAACGAGCGGTGCCGCGACGCGCCACCGCTCGGCCCAGTCGCCGATGGGTGCGACGCCGGTACGGGAGAACGCCTCGTGCCCGAGGACCGAGAACGCCGGCCGCGGCGCCGGGCGCGGGAACGCCTCAGACGTCGTCTCGTGGACCATGGCCGGATCCTTACCCAGCCCGGTCACGATCTCCCGGGTGAAACCGTGCCAGGAGACGCGACCGGACGCGGTGCCGTGATACGTGCCGGCCGGTGCCGCGGCATCGACGAGACGGACGAGGAGGTCGGCCAGATCCACCGTCCAGGTGGGCTGCCCGACCTGGTCGGCGACGACCGAGAGGCTGTCCCGCTCACCGGCGAGACGCGCCATGGTCTTCGGGAAGCAGCCGCCGCGGGCGCCGTAGAGCCACGCCGTCCGGACGACCAGGTGGTCGGGCGCCTCGGCCCGCACGGCCCATTCCCCCGCCGCCTTGGTCCGGCCGTAGGCCGACCGAGGCGACATCGGGTGGTTCTCCGGGTACGGCGTGTTCGCCGTGCCGTCGAACACGTAGTCGGTCGAGACGTGGACGATCCGCGCCCCGGCCTCGCGTGCGGCCCGGGCGAGCAGGTGCGGACCGACCGCGTTGAGGGTGAACGCGGCCGCCTCGTTCGACTCGGCGTCGTCCACGGCGGTCCAGGCGGCGCAGTTGGCCACGACGTCGACGTCACGCACGGCGCGGCCCACGGCGGCCGCGTCGGTGATGTCCAGGTCGCCGCGGCGTGCTGCTCGTACCTCGTGCCCGGAGTCCGCGAGCCGTGCCGTCAGGTCGGCCCCGAGCATGCCGCCGGCACCGGTCACGAGCCAACGCATGACGATCTCCTTCTGGTCGGTGCCGCTGTGATTCCTCGGCAGCTCTCAGGCGTACCCGAACGAGACGAGGTCCTGGGCGTACATCGCTCGCAGCCGGGTGGTGAGTTCACCCGAGAGCTCGATGTCCCGGCTCGCCACCCCCTTGGTCTTGGTCGACTCGCGCACCCGGGGCACCCGGTTCGGAAGTCCCAGGTCGTACAGCTTGTTGAGGTCCTGCACCACGGCGTCCAGCCCGTCCTCGAGCCGGTAGACGTGTGAGCCGGGAAGCAGGAACTCGGACTGGGGCCGCAAGTGGTTGTCGAACGCGTACGGGTTGGCGCGGTACAGGCGCAGCGCGCGGTTCGCCCATTCGTCCACGGACTGCACGTCGGTGACCATCTCACGTGGCTTGCGCATGACGAACTCGGACCGGAACCGCGCCAGCGGCTCGCGGACCACCATGAAGATCGCGGTGAACCGGTCCAGACGCAGGGTCTCCCGTAGAGGCGCCGCGTGCATGTGCTGCGGCGAGCAGTGCCGATACCAGTTGTGCGAGTACTTGCCGGTCCTGCCCTCGCGGTAGGTCGTCTCCCAGCCTTCCGCGGCGAACAGGTTCTCGATCGCCGATCCGCCGGCCTTCGGCACGTGCACGAACAGGATGGCCTTCTCGCCCTTGCTGAAAACCGGCATGAGGTCGTGGATTCGCTTTCTCTCGGGAGTGGGACGACAGCCATGCATCCGTCGGCCCGCCGCCGGGGAGTCTAACCGGCGACAGGACCTGAGCGCTGGCGTGCGGCCGGGCGCCACCCGTTAGTGTGGCCCACGGTCGCAGGCGCAGGCGAGGACGGCAAGGAGTGGTCGGTGGAGTTCCGCGAGCTGACAGTGCCCGACGCGTGGGAGATCACGCCCCGACAGTTCGGCGACCCCCGCGGGGTCTTCCTCGAAACGTTCAAGGAGGGGCCGTTCGCCGAGGCGGTCGGTCATCCGCTGGACCTGAAGCAGGCGAACTCCTCGGTCTCGGCCGCCGGCGTCGTCCGCGGCATCCACTTCGCCGACCTGCCGCCGTCCCAGGCCAAGTACGTCATGTGCCCGCGCGGGGCGGTGCTCGACGTCGTGGTCGACATCCGCGTCGGCTCGCCGACATTCGGCCGGTGGGACAGCGTGCTGCTGGACGACGTCGACCGACGCGCGATCTACGTCTCCGAGGGACTCGGACACGCCTTCTGCTCGCTCCAGGACGACTCGACGGTGGTCTACCTCTGCTCGGCCCCGTACGCGCCGGGGCGCGAGCACGGGATCAACCCGGCGTGCCGAACGGTCGGGATCACCTGGCCGGAGACGACCCGCGACGGCCGGCCGCTGGAGGTCCGACTCTCGGAGAAGGACGCCGCCGCTCCCGGCCTGAACGAGGCCCGGGATCAGGGCCTGCTGCCCTCGTACGATGAGGTCCAGCGGTTCTTGGCGGACAAGCGGGCCGCCCACTCCGCCTGAGCCGCAGCCTGCGCCCGCTCGCGGCCGCTGTCGGACGTCCTCCCCCGAGACCATCGTCGACCCCAAGCCCCGAAGGAGCATCCGTGAAGGTCCTGGTCACCGGCGGCGCCGGATTCATCGGCGCCAACTTCGTCCATCAGACCCACGAGTCGTATCCGGACGCGGACGTGACCGTCCTGGACAAGCTCACCTACGCCGGCAACGCCGACTCCCTCTCCGGCCTCGACCGCGTCCGGCTGGTGCGCGGCGACATCGCCGACGCGGACGTGGTCGACCCGCTCGTCGCCGAGTCCGACGTCGTGGTCCACTTCGCCGCCGAGTCGCACAACGACAACTCGCTGAACGATCCCTCCCCCTTCGTCACGACGAACCTGGTCGGGACGTTCACCCTGCTCGAGGCGGTGCGCCGGCACGGGGTGCGCTATCACCACATCTCCACCGACGAGGTCTACGGCGACCTCGAGCTGGACGACCCGGCGAAGTTCACCGAGACCACGCCGTACAACCCGTCCTCGCCGTACTCCTCGACCAAGGCGGGCTCCGATCTGCTGGTGCGGGCGTGGGTGCGCTCGTTCGGCGTCGAGGCGACCATCTCGAACTGCTCGAACAACTACGGGCCGTACCAGCACATCGAGAAGTTCATCCCGCGGCAGATCACCAACCTCATCGACGGGATCCGCCCCAAGTTGTACGGGGCGGGGCTGAACGTGCGGGACTGGATCCACGTCCGGGACCACAACACCGCCGTCTGGCGCATCATCGAGCGCGGCACGATCGGCGAGACGTATCTCATCGGGGCCGACGGCGAGAAGAACAACAAGGAGGTCGTCGAGCTCATCCTGGAGCTCATGGGCCACGACCCGGGCGACTACGACCACGTCGCCGACCGGCCCGGTCACGACATGCGCTACGCGATCGACAACACCCGACTACGCACGCAGCTCGGCTGGGAGCCGACGTTCTCGGACTTCCGCTCGGGGCTGGCGGACACCATCGAATGGTACCGACGCCACGAGGACTGGTGGCGTCCGCGCAAGGCCGAGGTCGAGGCGAAGTACGCCAAGACCGGCCAGTAGCATCGTCGCCACGGCTCCCCGGCTCGACCTCGCTCAGCCCTGCTCGAAACTCAACCGCCCGTCCTTGCCGACGGTGACGACGACCTTGGTGTCGACCGGACGGCCGGAGAAGCGTGCGAGCATCCGGTAGCGCCCCGGCCGGGCGCGCAGCCGGCCGCTCAGGACGGCCGGACCGCCCGGCTCGGCCGTGATGGTGGCGGGCTGCTCCTCGAGTGGCTGCAGCACCACCGAGCCGTCCAACTCGCTCGTGCCGACGGCGGTGAGATCACCGAGGGGAATCTCGTAGCCGTCGGCGCCGAGCCGTCGATGGCGGCCGCGGGCCTGGGCGGCCCGGGTCCCGGCGGACCCGATGAGACTGCGGGTGTGTTGGCCGAGGTCGACGGCGAGCATCCCGGACCCGGTCCGGTAGGCCACCCGAGTCTCGCCGTCGACGAGGGCGACGCGCGCCGGCCGGGAGGGGCGCAGCCGACGTTGGTTGAGCACGCCGAAGAGCTCGTTGCGGGCGCCGACGTCCCACACGCCGGCGCCCAGCGGGCGACCGAGCGCCGCGGTGGCCGGATCGAGCTCGGCGACAGCGCGCACCGCGACCTCGGCGGCGTCCCCGGGCTCTCCGGCGACCTCGACCTCGCACGTGGTGGGCAGCTGCCAGGTGACGCCGTCGGCCCGGGAGCGGACGGCAAGGGCTGAGGCGGCCTGGTGCACCTCGGCGGTGACGTCCTGCAGCTCCTCCGGCAGCGCCTCGTGCAGGTAGGTCGGTAGCGCCAGGCGGATGCCGCCGTCCTCGGTGCGCACCAGTGGTGGCGGTCCCCCTCCCCGCACGGTCCAGCGTGCCGTCGCCTCGATCCGGAGGGTGCCGTCCGCGTTCCACGAGGTGTCCTCGACGCTCGAGACGCCCGCCAGCTCGGCGTCCAGTGCGCACAGCTCGCCGAGGAGCTCCCACTCGCCGGCCCGGGCGAGGTGGGCGCGGGCGCGCAGCCGTACGGGCAGGTCGGCGTCGAGTCGCGGCGGGATGCGTTCGGCCAGGATCCGGCCCGCGATCTCCTCGGCGCTGCGGCGCCGGCGCGGCGGGGCGGCGAAGAACCCGGCACCCAGGTTCGGCATCATGCGGTGGCGGAACTGGTACCAGCGCATCTGCTCGTGCTGGCGGGCCAGGGCCTCCTCGTCCGGGTCGGCGCCGAGGATCTCGTCGGTGCGGGCGAAGATCTGCTCGAGCCAGTACCAGAACTCCTCGAGATCCTCGCCGTAGCTGGAGGAGGCGGTCCGGCCGCCGCGCACCCAGTGGTAGAAGGGCGTCTCGGCAAGGATCGCGACCCGGGGTCGGTGGCCGCCGACGTCGATGTTGAAGAAGACGTCCTCCCACAGCACGCGGCGTCCCTCGGGGAAGCGGATGCCGTGCTCGAGCAGGAACCGGCGGCGGTACAGCTTGTGCGGGTTCGTCGGCAGCAGCGGATGCCGCCCGTGGTCGCGGTCGGCCGCGGCGTCGGGGCGGTTGGCCGTGTACACCTCGAGCGCCCACTTGGCCTGGTCGGTGCGCGTCTCCTTACCGGCCAGGACGTCGGCGTCGTGCGCGCTCGCGTAGGCGTATCCGGCCGCCAGCGCCTCGGGGTAGAGCTCGTCGTCGTGGTCCATGAACAGCACGTACTCGCCCTGCGCGGCCTCAAGTCCGGCGTTGCGCGGGTGACCGGGCCAGCCGGTGTGGTCGAGCTCGAGGAGCCGCGTGTACGCCCGGCGCGCCACGACCTCACGCAGCCTCGCCACGTGGTCCTCGCCGGAGCCGTCGTCAGCGAGGATCAGCTCGTGGTCGCCGGCCGGGAGGGTCTGTGCGTCGAGCGAGTCCAGGACGCGGTCGAGGTGCTGCGGCCGGTAGGTCGGAACGACGACGCTGACCTTCACCGGTCCCTCACCGTTCCGTCCGGTGGGCCATGATCCGGTCCGCCACGACCATGTCGGTGGGCGTGGTGATCTTGATGTTCCAGTCCTCGCCGGGCTCGATCTTCACGCGGTGGCCGGTGTACTCGGCGACCAGGTCGGCGTCGTCGCTGACCCGGGAGTACCGGTCCTCGATGGCGCGGGTGTAGGCCTGCTCGAGCAGGTCGCGGCGGAAGACCTGC
>Ga0079224_100013879_pt1 | contig 11236 bp, 10 predicted proteins | sample Stecom2015_FD_80414 | JGI IMG/M metagenome (GOLD analysis project Ga0079224, IMG submission 80414) | Agricultural soil microbial communities from Utah to study Nitrogen management - Steer compost 2015 | ecosystem: Environmental > Terrestrial > Soil > Agricultural land | place: USA: Utah...
GGTAATCATATTTCTTGTAATTATCCCGCGGGCTTTGCCGTCTATTACAACAAGATCCAGCATTTCCCTGCGCGGAAAAATTCTTACCTGGTTCAAACCCACCTGACGCATTAAAGCACTGTATGCACCAAGCAGAAGCTGTTGACCGGTTTGACCGCGAGCATAAAAAGTTCTTGATACCTGGGTACCACCAAAGGAACGGTTCTCAAGTAATCCGCCATACTCGCGCGCAAACGGTACACCTTGTGCAACGCATTGATCGATTATATTTACACTTAGTTCTGCAAGTCTGTAAACATTTGCTTCACGAGCACGATAATCACCGCCTTTAACGGTATCGTAAAATAATCTGTAAACGCTATCGCCGTCATTTTGATAATTTTTTGCTGCATTAATTCCTCCCTGTGCAGCAATGCTGTGTGCTCTGCGCGGGCTGTCCTGAAAACAAAATGATTTAACAGAATATCCTAGCTCAGCTAAAGTAGCTGCTGCAGATGCACCCGCCAACCCGGTTCCAACAACTATAATTTCAAATTTTCTTTTGTTTGAAGGATTGACAATTTTAAGATTGAATTTATGATTATTCCATTTTTGTTCTAAACTGCCGGTAGGGATTTTAGAATCAAGTTTTCCTGTAAAATGAAAATTAAGATCGTTAGCCATATTAGTATCCTCCCCCCGTTGTGAATAAGAAATATATTGGTATTAAAGCAAAGCAGGCGCAGATAAGTATTGCAAATGTTATTCCTGCACCTTTTAAAAACGGGGTGTATTTGTTATGTCTTATTCCGAGTGTTTGAAATGCACTTTGGACTCCATGCACTAAATGAAACGCAAGAAGTATCATTGCCAAAATATAGAATAGTGAGTACCAGGTATTTTCAAATGCTATTCTTGCACCTTCATACATTGTTACAGAGGGATGACCAAACCGGTATTCAATAAAAAAAGTTCTTAAATGAATTATAAGAAAAATAAAAACTATGATACCGGATTGAATCATAAATCTTGAAAAGAAGGAACTGTTGGCAGAAGCATTAACAACTTCATATCTAACCTCTCTTGCACTCCGGTTCAATCTCCACAGCCTTATGCCATTTACAATATGGTATATGAATACAAGAAATAAAACTATCTCAATTATTCTAACAGGAATATTATTTGTACTGCTCATGAATGCAGCGTAAGCTTCAAAAGCTTCACCGCCGTCATCTTTTAAGAGAAATAAATTTGCTATTAAATGTATTACAAGGTAGAGAGAGAGAAATAAACCCGTAATGGCCATTATCAGTTTCTTCCCCACAGAAGAATCAATAAACTGTATAAACCAACCCATTAATAAACTCCTTTAATAGAAATATAATATTGGAGGGAAAGATAATTTTGCTTTTAAAATTTTGATAAGTTTCCCGCACCGGCATTCTGTAATATCAGAAGTTAATTATTTTTTGTGAAAAATTATTAATAAATGGCTATAAAAGCAATTTGTTTGATTTAGTAAGAATTTAAAATATGGGAGTTTTAAAAATATTTTGCGCCAATATTTTAACTCTATTAATAATGATTTATCTTACCATTTGGTAAAACTTTTAGTGGGGCGTAAAACGGAGCATGAAGATCGTTCAAACAATTTTAATTATTTTTTTAATTCCTGCTTCTCTGTTCTCTCAAAGAATTGATAGTTTAATAAATCTTCTGCCTGATTTGCAGGGCAAAAGCCGCGTTGAAATTCTTCTTCAAATAGGAGAAGAGTATTTAACTTCAAATCCTAATCAATCTTTTTCAGCAGCCGATGAAGCAATTAAATTATCTCAGGAATTATCGGATAAACTTCTGTTCGGGAAATCAACCCAGTTAAAAGCAAAAGCATTATTCAGGCAAAACCAGTTTGAACGCTCAAAAAAACTTCTCTTAATCTCTCTTAAAATTTTTGATCAATTAAAAGATACTGCTTCAATTGCTTCTGTTTACGATAATCTTGGTGATGTTTATGACAGGGCCGGCAATAAGGACAGTGCTCTTATCTGCTTTGATACTGTTCGGATACTTGCTGGAATTATTGGCGATAAAAAACTGGAATCACTTTCCTACTCAAGTACGGGATTAATTTATTGGAGGATGGGACAAAACCAAACTTCTCTCGAATATCATTTTAAAGCTTTGGAATTAAGAAGAGAGATAAATTTTGATCACGGAATTGCTATGACACTCAATAATATTGGGGTTGTTTATTGGAGGCTTGGCAATTACCTGAAAGCTCTGGAGTATTATACTCAATCTCTTAACATGCGCGAAAAACTGAATGATCAGCGGGGTAAAATTACTGCAAACAATAATGTTGGATTAATATATCTCAAACTAAACAACTTTGAAACTGCAAGGGAATTTTTTGACAAAGGATTAACAGAAGCTGAAGCACTTGATTACACCTTCGGCATTGCTTATTCAAATCATTGCATTGCACAATTGCTTCTTGAAATTGAACAATATGATAGTGCAATTAGTTATGCAAATAGAGCCGTTGAAAAATATTATGATATTGCCGAATTAAATTCTGTTGCCCTTTCAATGAATTTTTTAGGCCGGGCTTATACAGGTCTTGGCGATTATCAAACCGCACTTAAATATATTGATGCAGCATTGGATACCGCCAGAAGAATAAATGATAAATTTTCTTATGCACATATTTTACAAAGCAAAGCAAAACTTTTCCTGAAACAAAATAATTTGAATAGTGCAATTACTAATCTGAAGGAATCTCTCAAAATATCAAATGAAGAAAAGTTTGCTGATCTGATGGTGGAAAATAATTTACTCTTTTCTGAAATATTTAAGAAGCAAGGCAAACCTGCAGAAGCATTAAAATATTTTGAAGATTATGTTAAACTTCGTGATGATTTCAGATTAGAACAATTAAGTACAGATATCTCTGATTGGCAATTGCGGCAAAAAGAATTTGAAAATGAACTTCTCCGCCGCGATAACAGTTTAAAAGCAGCAGAAGTTGAACAGGAAAAAATTTATCGTAAATGGCTAATCATTTTTTCAGCAATCTCAATTCTACTTGTAGTAGGATTTTTCCGCTCCTACTTTTATAAAAGAAAAACCGCAAGACAAATTCTTGAGCAGAAAGAGGAACTTGAGAGACTTAATAAAATTTTATCTGAAAAGAATTTTGGACTTGAAGAAAATAACCGTGTAAAAGACAGGCTGTTTTCTGTTATTGCACATGATTTGAAAACACCGTTCCAGGCTTTAATCGGCTACTCGGAAATTATGGCAACAGATGTTGATGAATTAACCCGCGAAGAAACTATTGAATATTCCAATGCAATTAATAATTCTGCAAAATCATTATTAAATCTTACCCAAAATCTTTTAAACTGGTCAAGAATTCAGTTTCATAAATTTTCTATTACAAAGAAAGAAATTGCTTTATCCGAGTTAATAGAGGGTATAATAAAATTTCAGAAAGATATTGCCGAATCAAAAAATATAACTTTCAATTTAAGGATAGAGAACTCCTTATCTCTTAAAACCGATGAAGATATGCTTCAGGCAATTCTAAGAAATATTACATCAAACGCTATTAAGTTCAGTTATCCCGGTGGAATTATAGAAATTGGTGCGTGTAAAAATCATAAAGATGTAACAATTGAAGTTAAAGACTCAGGAGTTGGCATTCCGCCTGAAAGATTGAGTAATATTTTTTCAATGGATAATATTAAATCAACAGACGGCACGCATAATGAAAAAGGTACAGGACTTGGATTGTACATCTCAAAAGAATTTGCAGCAATTCTGGGCGGAGATATAAAAATAGAAAGTGAAGTTGGCAAGGGAACTTCATTTAAAATAATTCTTCCGCAGGAAGTTCAGTAATTGTTTTTTAAAAAATTGATTTTATCTTTGCGGTTGTTCTTTTCAGTTTTATTTATGGTGTTCCGGCTAAAATTAAATTTAGTAACGGAAATTATAGGGAATCCGGTGAAAATCCGGAGCTGACGCGCAACTGTAATCCCATCGGGAAAGCCAGGAGACCTGCCATAAATGCTTTTAATCAACCTTCGCGGGTGAGGTTGTTTAACGAAATAAATTCTTTTCGTTATCACATTCCCCACGAAGTTACACCACAATTTTTACAAGGAGTAACTTCTATGGCTTTTCAAAAATTTTTTTTCATCTTCTGGGGATTATGCATTTTCCCCTTCAGTAATATTTTCTCTCAAAACGATTCCGTTAAAACATACAAGCTTCCTGATGTAATAGTTTCTGCAACAAAAACACAAATCTCCCCAATTGAAGCTGCAAGCTCGGTTAGTGTCATAACCCGGAATGAAATTCTAAACAGCAAAAAAATTTTCCTGTATGATTTATTAAAATCAGAACCGGGTATTTCATTTAATCAGCAGGGAGGTGCGGGAATGTTTGCATCTGTCTATCTGCGCGGCGGAAATCCCGGACATACATTAATACTTATTGATGGCGTTGAAATAAACATGCCTAATGATCCGGCAAACGCAGTTGATCTTGCTACGCTTCCTTTGGATGATGTAAAACAGATTGAAATTTTGCGCGGACCGCAGAGTACATTATATGGCTCTGATGCATTGGCAGGTGTAATAAATATTATTTCAAAAAAAGAAGAGAAAAAATCTGCAACTTTTCTGCAGAGTGAAGTTGGTTCATACAAAACCTTTAAAGCTGCCATTGGCACGGGTGGAAATTTTAATCTTTTTAATTATTCACTTTCATTAGGTAAGGTAACAACAGAAGGCTTTTCCTCAGCTTCTGAAAAATTTGGAAATACAGAGAAAGATGGACACAATGGTTTGAACTTATCAGCGCATGTTGGAGCAAATATTAATGAACATTTAAACTTATCAATCCTATACAAACACAACAGAGCAGAAACTGATTACGATCAATTCGGCGGCATGCTTGGTGATGATCCAACGTATATTTTTAATGTTGAAGAAAATATTTTCCGCACAGAAGCAAGAATGAATTTTTTAGATGGAGTTATAGAATCTAAAGCGGGAGTTTCATATTTCAAAAATGTGCGGAAGTATAGTTACGATTCAACCCTAAATAATCCTTCCTCTTCAACAAGTTTTTATGATGGCAAGAAATTAAAAGTAGATCTTCAGAATAATTTTAAAATTACTGAGAATAATATCATCACGCTTGGTTTTGAAACAGAAGAAGAAGAAGCTTACACAGAATATTTTATCTTCTCTTCTTTATATCCATTCGAAAGTATTCTTCCTTCAAGTAAAAGCAGAACATCCGGCGTTTTTCTCCAGACTCAAACAAATATTGCAGGTAATTTTTTCGGCAGCGCCGGAGTACGTTATGATCATAACGATCTTTTCGGCTCAAGTGTAACATACAGAATTGCACCTGCATATATCTTCTGGAAGACAGGCACAAAAATTAAAGCCTCACTCGGAACGGGTTACAAATCTCCTTCCATCTACTATTTGTTTGATCCGGCATTCGGTAATCAATCGCTTAAACCGGAAAAATCAATTGGCTGGGATGCAGGAATTGAGCAATATTTCTTTAAATCAAATTCAAATGAGATTGGATTGACTGTGGGCGCAGTTTATTTTCAGAATACATTTAAAGATCTTTTTGGATTTGATGAATCTTTTAAAACAATAAATATTAACGAAGCAGAAACAAAAGGTTTAGAGTTTTATTTAAATGCCGATCTATATAATGATATAAATTTGAAATTGAATTTTACACTGATGGATACAAAGGATTTAAGTAAAGGCTCTGTAGATGAAGGCAAAAAACTGCTGAGAAGACCGGCATCCAAAGGAGCACTGGTTATAAACTATAATTTGATTGATCCATTAAATCTGAATTTTGAAACAATATATGTTGGCAAAAGAGATGATAGGGATTTTTCAAAATTCCCTGAAAGAATTGAACTTAAAAGTTATGTGTTACTTAATTTTGCTGCGTCTTATAATATTATTGATGCAGTTCAGCTTTACAGCAGAATTGAAAATCTTCTCGATACTGATTATGAAGAAGTATTTGGTTACGGTGTGCCGGGTTTATCATTCTACAGTGGAGTGAGATTAAATTTTTAGCATTAGTTGATTCGAAACTTTGAATAGCAAATTAATTATTTCTATTTTTTAATTAACTTAATAAGGAAAGACTCGAAAGGAGAATCCAATGAACTCAAAAATAAATTCCGGGTATTTGATTTTGGCTGGAATGATTTTAGGAGCTGCATTTTCAAGATTAATTCCGCATCCCCCGAACTTTACAGCGATAGGTGCGATGGCTTTATTCAGTGGTGCATACTTCAATAAAAAAATACTTGCATTTGCAGTACCGCTCACAGCAATGTTTTTATCAGATATTGTTATTGGGTTTCATCCCGGTATGTATGCGGTTTACACAAGTTTTGCTTTAATAGTATTAATTGGAATGACATTAAACGGAAATAAAAAAATCGGAAACATTTTTTTAGCATCTGTTACTGCTTCAGTTGCATTTTTTGTAATTACCAATTTTGCAATGTGGGCAACGGGAGTAATTTATCCTAAAACTGCTGCAGGATTAGTAGAATGTTTCATTGCGGCAATTCCGTTTTTTCATTATACATTACTTGGTGATTTGCTCTTTGTTGGTTTGATGTTCGGATCATTTGAAATTATAAGAGCAAAATTCCCTTCTGCCGTAAGGGTGAAAATTTAAATATTGTTTATGCGGCGCAGATTTTCTGCGCTGCATTTTTATATAATGAACAACAAAACTTTACCTGTCTTAATTGATTTTGATGGTGTACTGAAACTTGGTGAAAATCCCGCACAGGATGCACATCAATTTCTTTCATTCTTAAAAGAAAATAATTTTCCTTCCATCATTCTCAGCAACTCTACTTTATATAATGGCAGCAGAATAAAAGAATTTCTAAAGCAAAATGAAATTAATATTGAAATAAACTGCATAACTACTGTTGATGCCTCCCTTGAATATTTAAAACAAAAAAATTTAAAAGCTGCAGTTTACTGCAATGATATAATCCATCCACTGTTTAATGATTTTTCTGATAATGAAAATCCTGATGTTGTATTGATTGGTGATCTTGGTTCAAAATGGAATTATAATTTAATGAATGAAATCTTCCGAAAAGTTATGAACGGTGCAGATATAATTGCTATGCAGAAGAATAAATTCTGGAAACCAGCAGATGAACTATGTCTTGATGTCGGGGCATTTATTGCATCAATTGAATATGCTTCCGGGAAAAAATCAACTCTGATTGGAAAACCATCACCGCTTTATTTTCAAATGGCTCTTAAAAAATTAGGATTTGATGAAAACAAAGAATTTATAATGATAGGTGATGATATTGAAACAGATATAGATGCTGCTCAAAAAATAAATGGCAAAGGAATACTTGTCTTTACAGGTAAAACGAAATTTCCATTGTCTGAAGAACAGAAAATTGTTCCCTATTCATCTGCACAAAATTTAACGGAGGTTATTACTTTCTTCCAAAAAATGTTCTGGATTCAGCAGCACCGGGATCATCAAGATCAAATAAAGCACCCAGGAAATTAGACCCGACTCCTCTGTAAGCCGGTTTCCGTTTTATATGATCATCTCTTTCAATATTTGGATATTCAGGTTTTTCTGTTTCTTCTTCAATTATCTTCTCATCTCTTTCGTTCCATTCAGCAACAGATCTTTCAATTATTTTATCAAGTTCTCCCCTATCAAGCCAAACTCCCCGGCAGGCTGGACAAAAATCAATTACTACTCCTTCTTTGGTAATCTGCTTCAACTCGGTTTTATCCTTCGGGCAATACATTATAAATCCTTTCCTGTTCATTTTCCGGGTATAATAAAAATTTTTAAAATGAAAGGAATGGATTAGGAGCACAGAGATTTTTAGAGAGAAAAATTAATTAAGATGCTTCAGGTAATTGCGTTTTCTTATACCGCGATTCCAGGCCAATTCAATTATTTTTTTTAGTGCGCGTGTGTAGGAATATCCGGCTGCCTCAGCAGAACGCATAAATCCTGCTCCTTCTGTAAGATCAGGATTCGGATTAACTTCAAGCACATACAATTGATTATCTTTTGATAGCCTCATATCAACTCTGGCGTAATCGCGGCATCCCATAATCTTAAATGCTTTAACTGCTATTTCTTTTGCTTCTTTGGTTAATTTTTCAGGAAGAACTGCCGGACAAATGGGAATTGTTTTATGATATGCTTCGTGGTGAGGGTCCCATTTTGCCTGGTAACTAACAATATTATAAAGATGTGAAGGCATTGCCGAAAAATCAATTTCACTTATTGGAAGTGCATGAGGTCTTGTATCTCCCATTACCGCCACATTCAATTCTCTGCCATCAATAAATTCTTCCACGAGTGCAGGCTGGCAATAATACTCGTGCACATATTTGATGCGTTCTCTTAATTTTTTGTTGTTTGTTACTATGGAACCATTTTCAATTCCAACACTTGCATCCTCAAAAGCCGGTTTTACCATTAGCGGAAACTTAAGGTTATGATTTAATCTTGCTTTAAGTTCTTTAACCACAATAAAATCCGGAGTTCTAATTCCGTAAGTTTTTAAAATTCTTTTAGCTAAAACCTTGCTCTGGCAGTTAGATAAAGCCATTGGTGGTGCGCCGGTGTAAGGAACTCCTGAAAGTTCAAGGAAGCTTACGCAATTCATCTCAAGGCGGGAATCTTCTTTATAAAGTTCAACAAAATTAAATATTACATCCGGCTTATTTTTTTTTATATCTTTAAGCAGAAGCAGAATATCGTCGGTAATATTTAGCGTGTATGCATCAAACCCTGCTTTTTGAAGCTTTTTTGCAATAATTTCGAATTCATCTAATGGTGTGAGTTTCTCTACTTCAAAAAATGGAATAAAATCAACATTTTTGTTTTCATTATCCTCGGGTGTATGGTAAAAATCCGGGTGTGCTTCGTTAAAAACTACTGCTACTTTAAGTGGTTTCTTGTTCATCGAAAATAAAAATAAAAGAATTTCCGGTTCCTTGCAAAATTTCTATACTGTTTTAATTGATTGCTTTAATTAAATTAAAGTGATATTATTTTATAAACTATGAGCTTTTATCCCCAACCTTACAAATATCAATGCGGACCTTTCGCTTTAAAGTACGGCCTTGTTATGCTCGGCAGATTTGAAAATGAAAAAGAAATCGGCAGGAGAGCCGGAAGCACATGGTGGTATGGAACAGATGAAATTGGATTAGCAAAAGCAGCAAAAAGTTTTGATTGTAAGATGAAATATTTCCGCAGAGAAACTCCTGCAGAAGCAATAAAAGTTTTAAGCAATCATCTAAAACTCGGGCTGCCCTGCATCTTAAGCGTTGATAATTGGGAACACTGGTTTACTGTTATTAATGAACAACAGGGAAAATTTATTGTAGTTGACAGCGGACTTGATAAAGTAATTGTTATTTACACTGCAAAACAGCTTTTAAAAAGATGGAAATATGTTGATGAAGAAAGCGGATTTATAAGTTATGATGGATATGCATTAACTTCAAAGTTCCGTCCGATGAGCAAGGCAAGTTTTTCACTTGAAAAAGCAAGATATGTAATGCGTGAAAGAAACAAACAGCTTGCTGAAAAATGGGATACATATTTCAATGATTTAATAATGATCTGCCGGCCAAAATCACCCCAATCAAAAAGAACAATTTCATTTAATGAATTTTTAAGACGTTACGAAAAAATGCTTGTAAAGCAGGTTGCAAACTGGCACGGTACACCAACCTACAAAGAACTTCAGAAAATTTTAAAGAACATGCAGTTTGTTGCAGAAGTTTACGATCTTGTAATTCATGTTGAAGAACAAAAAAAAGCACTGGTTGATTTAGCCGCACTGCTTATGATGTATGCATGCGGCAAATACGGTATGGATCCTATCTATTAATTTTTAACGGAAAAAGAATGAACACCGTAATAAGAAATGAAATAATTTTGCGCAGAGATAATTGTGCACTTTTATTGATCGATATTCAGGAAAAAATTCTCTCTGTAATGCATCAGCCTGAAAAGGTAATTTCAAATTCTTTAAAACTCATTAAAGGATTTAAAAGTTTAAATATTCCGATTTTTTATACGGAACAATATCCGAAAGGATTAGGCTCAACTCATCCAAAGCTGCTTGAAGAATTACAGGGATTAAGTGCTATTCAAAAAATGACTTTTAGCTGCCGCGGCGCGGGGAACTTCTTTACAAGATTGTACGATAATGATGTTAAGCAGGTTGTTGTTGCGGGAATTGAGACTCATGTATGTGTTCAGCAGACAGTGCTTGATTTACTCGCAAATAATTTCCAGGTGAATGTTGCTGCCGATGCTGTATCTTCAAGAAATGAATTTGATTATAAAACCGCGCTTAATAGAATGCGTGATCATGGAGCCGAAATTACAACCGCTGAGGCAATTTTGTTTGAACTTCTTGAAGTATGCGGAACCGATGAATTTAAAACTATTTCCAAACTAATTAAGTAGTAGAATGATTGATAAATATTTTTTATTGTTCGGATTATTTTTCACGCTGTTAATTTCTGCTTGTAACAATCAAACAAAAGAAAAAGAAATATCTGAATTGCAAAATCAAGCTCCGGTATCCTCAACCATTTCTCCAAATACAACTTTAACTTCCGATGAAAATTTAATTATTAAAATTAAAATACCAACCGCAGTTTGTTCATCATGTGAAAAAACAATTACTAAGGCTTTGCAAAAGATGGATGGAGTAGAAAAAGCTGTAGTTGATGCTGAAATAAAGATTGCTGAAGTTGAATTTAATGGCGCAAAAATTACTGCTGATGAAATCCGAAAGGCAATATCAAATTCAGGTTATGATGCGGATGATGTGAAAAGAAATTCATCAGCTTATCAGAAACTTGATGAGTGCTGCAAAACAGAAATAAAATCGAACAACTGATTTAATAATTATGTGAGTTACGCCTAATAAAATTTTTTATTTCTGCTTAATTTATTCTGAAATTTTTTTGGAATTAAAATGGATAAACAAAATACATCTGTGCAATCTGTTTTGGGGCTTCATCATCTTACAGCAATTGCCGGCAATCCACAAAAGAATTATGATTTTTATTCCGGAATTCTTGGTTTACGGCTTGTAAAAAAAACGGTAAACTTTGATGATCCGTTTACCTATCATCTTTATTATGGAGATTATTCA
>Ga0079224_100013880_pt1 | contig 11236 bp, 9 predicted proteins | sample Stecom2015_FD_80414 | JGI IMG/M metagenome (GOLD analysis project Ga0079224, IMG submission 80414) | Agricultural soil microbial communities from Utah to study Nitrogen management - Steer compost 2015 | ecosystem: Environmental > Terrestrial > Soil > Agricultural land | place: USA: Utah...
TCGCTGTCCCTTCTTGTTTCGCGAAAGAGGCGAAGCCGTCAACGAGCTGCCGGCTTTCTCTGCCGGCCTTGCAGTTTTTCATGCCCTACGCGTAAACTCTTGCCCCAGCATTGCCCCTTTCCATAATCCACAAGGCATAAAGAAAAGGCATACAGAAAATGTCGCAATCCTACTTCCCCCGCTGGAAACCCGTTATCAATCGGTCTGACGACATGGTGGTGCAGCCTGACGAGTATCTGCCTGCGCCGCAAAGCGTTGCCATGGGCGCCCAGCATGTCGTCGCCATGTTCGGCTCGACCATCCTGGCACCGCTACTGATGGGTTTTGACCCCAACGTTGCCATCCTCATGTCCGGTATTGGCACGCTCATTTTCTTCCTGTTTGTCGGGGGAAGGGTACCAAGCTATCTGGGCTCAAGTTTCGCCTTCATTGGCGGAGTGATTGCTGTTACCGGCTACGCAGGTTCGGGGCCCAACGCCAACATCGGTCTGGCGCTGGGTGCGATCATTATCTGTGGCCTTGTCTACACCCTGATCGGCCTCATAGTGTGGTGGATCAACGCGCGATCGGGCGATGGCGCGCAATGGATCGACCGCCTCATGCCGCCCGTCGTGACAGGTTCCATCGTGGCCATAATCGGTCTGAATCTGGCCCCGATTGCAGCCAAGGGGGCAATGGGTGGAAGCACATTCGAAGCGCTCATGGCCTTGGTTACCGTCCTGTGTGTGGGTGGCATCGGCGTGTATACGCGCGGTACCACGCAGCGTTTGCTGATTCTGGTGGGCTTGCTACTGTCCTGCGTGATTTATGGGGTGCTGACCAATGGACTGGGATTGGGGGCGCCGCTTGATTTCAGTGGCGTAGCGAATGCGGCCTGGTTCGGTTTGCCAAGCTTTTCCAGCCCCGTGTTTGATTTTCATGCCATCAGCATCATCGCGCCGGTAGCTATTATTCTCGTCGCTGAAAACCTGGGGCACATCAAGGCGGTCAGTGCCATGACAGGTCGGAACCTGGATATATATCTGGGTCGCGCCTTTGTGGGTGACGGTGTGGCGACCATGGTTTCGGGTGCTGTCGGCGGTACCGGTGTTACCACATACGCCGAAAATATCGGTGTTATGGCCGTGACCCGGATTTACTCATCGCTGGTGTTTGTCATCGCCGCCGGCATCGCCATCTTGCTGGGTTTCTCTCCGAAATTTGGCGCTCTGATCCAGCTTATCCCGGGCCCTGTTCTGGGCGGTATGTCGGTAGTGGTCTTCGGCCTGATTGCCGTAGCCGGAGCCCGGATTTGGGTGGTCAACCAGGTAGACTTCAGCAACAACAAGAATCTGATCGTTGCTGCCGTCACGTTGGTGCTTGGCGCCGGCAACTTCTCGATAGCGTTCGGTGCTTTCAAGCTTGACGGCATTGGCACCGCCACGTTCGGTGCAATCATCCTGCATGCCCTGCTGAGCCTCCGCCAAAAGTCCTGAAGGCAGATTTGCAGCGCCTGCAAGGGGGCTTGCAATTTGCAGGGATTTTGCGCACAATAACTCGTACATCCCCGGTTCCAGGAGAGCCGGGGTTTTGCATTACGTCGAAAAACCCGGCGTGTAAAGCAAAGCCACAACAACAACTCAAGACCCAATCTTGTAAAACATATCAACCCCGGCTGCGGTCTGTCGCCAGGGTTCACCATTAGAGGCGCTCCCTCGTTGCGGAGCGTCTTTTACTTTCATTCAGGAACACCATGGCTGCCATACCATTGACAGCAAGCGGCGCTGAACGCTTGCAACAAGAACTGCATCGCTTGAAAACCATCGAGCGTCCCGAGGTCATCAACGCCATTGCCGAAGCACGTGCCCAGGGCGATCTGTCCGAAAATGCCGAGTACGATGCTGCGCGTGAGCGTCAGGCATTTGTCGAGGGACGCATTCAGGAACTCGAAGGTACCTTGTCAAACGCCCAGATCATCGATCCGACGACGCTCGACGTCGAGGGCACAGCCGTCTTCGGTGCAACAGTCGAAATCGAAGATCTTGAAACCGGCCAGAGGCTCTCGTACCAGATCGTTGGTGACGCCGAAGCGGATATCCGCTCGAACCGCATTTCGGTTTCCAGCCCTGTGGCGCGGGCCCTCATCGGCAAATCCGAAGGAGACGTCGTCGAGGTCCAGGCCCCCGGCGGCGTGCGCGAATACGAAATCGTCAATATCAGCTATATCTAAGTGGCGCGCCTGGGCCGATGCCGGCGTCCCGCCCCGGCCGTCATTGAGTTGCGTCGCCCGCACACGTCGGCGAATCCCGGGAATCCGGGCGCGACATGTAGTCGACAGATTTCAGCGTAAAATGACGAATTCGCGCTTTTATTGATGCGTTGCCCAGGTGCGCAGCAAAAAAAGGCCCCCAGCTTTGGGGGCGTTTTGTTTTTGTTTGCATGGCTCGTTCTGGAAACCGTGCGTTGTAGTTGATTTTTGTGTTTTGGGCAGGGGTGGCGAGCGTTGCCGCTACGTGGCGTTGGGTGGCAAGCCGCCTCAGCCCGAGCGCTTTCGTCCGGCTGGCGACGCGCTGCGGCGCATCCCGGCACGCAATGTCAGGGAGCTTCCGCTGCGGCGTGGAATTCCATGGGCAGGTGTAGTGGCACGGCGGGAGACAGGAGCGGGCGCCTTGCCGGCTGCCTTGCGAGCGGTCTTGCGCGCGGGTTTTACACCAGCGGCGGCCGCTTTCTTGGGGATGTAGGGGTCTGAAGGCTTGCGCTGAGCGCGCGTGGTATTGCGGGCTTCTTCCTCGGCTTTAAGTTTGGCCGCATCGGGCCGGTACAGGACCAGCGTCTTGCCCAGATGATGCACGGCGGCGCAAGAGAGCTCCTCGCAAATGGTTTCAAGCGTAAGGTCGCGTTCGGCGCGCTCTTGGCCGTTAACCCTTACCTTGATCAATTGGTGAGCGTTCAGATTGAGATCAATTTCTTTCAGAACGGCGGGAGTCAGCCCCTTGTCGCCAATCAGGACGACCGGGTTCAATGGGTGGGCAGCAGCGCGTAGCGCACTGCGCTCTTGAGATGTAATGTCGAGTTTGGGCATAGTGGAATTGTACGGGAATGGCCAAAAAAAAATTCTCTAAAAACTGGGTTCACCAGCACATCAACGACCCATATGTGAAAATGGCGCAACAAAAGGGCTACCGTGCTCGTGCCGCCTTCAAGCTGATTGAAATCCTCGACTCCGAAAAGTTGATGCGCAAAGGCGACATTGTGGTCGATCTTGGCTCCGCGCCCGGCAGTTGGTCTCAAGTCGCGCGTGAGCGCCTGGCCGGGCCCGGTGGAGTGGTTCAGGGCCGGATCATTGCCCTCGACATGCTTCCCATGGAGCCCGTCGCCGGTGTGGAATTCATACAGGGCGATTTTCGCGACGACACTGTGCTCGAGCAGTTGAAACAGATTGTGGGCGATTCGCCGGTAGATCTTGTGATTTCCGATATGGCCCCCAATTTATCTGGTGTGGAGTCAGCCGATTCGGCGCGCATCCAGCATGTATGCGAACTGGCGCTCGATTTTGCCTGTCGCCACCTGCAACCTGACGGCGCGCTTATTGTCAAAGCTTTTCATGGAAGTGGTTTCTCGCAAATTGTCGAAACCTTCAAGAAGCATTTTCGACGCGTCGTCGAGCGCAAGCCCAAGGCGTCGCGCGATAAATCATCTGAAACATTTTTAGTGGCCCGGGGCCTGAAAGCCGGGGCGAAACACAGCGATATTCGTTCTGACGGGTTAGAATGAATCATTCGAGCATCTGATCGCTTGCCAACGACGCGGGGCGGCTTGTCAGATACAGGTTATGTAGGAGGTTGGCGTTGAACAACTCATTTTCCAAGGTCGCCATATGGATGGTGATCGCGCTGGTACTTTTTACTGTTTTCAAACAGTTTGACGGCCGCGTTGCATCTACCGATACGGTTACCTACACCCAATTCATGTCCGACGCGCAGGCTGGCAAGATCAGCAAGGTCGATATTCAGGGCGACACCATTTACGTCACGCCAGATTCCGGTCGTCCCTACAGCCTGACTTCCCCGGGCGATCTCTGGATGGTGCCTGAACTGGTCAAGGCAGGCGTCGAGGTCTCGGGCAAGGCGCGCGAAGAGCCTTCTTTCCTCACCAGCCTGTTCATCTCCTGGTTCCCCATGTTGTTGCTGATCGGCGTCTGGATTTTCTTCATGCGCCAGATGCAAGGCGGAGGCAAGGGAGGTGCGTTCAGCTTCGGAAAGTCACGCGCCCGCATGATGGACGAAAACACCAATAACATCACCTTCGCCGATGTGGCGGGCTGCGACGAAGCCAAAGAAGACGTCACCGAACTGGTCGATTTTCTTCGCGATCCCACCAAGTTCCAGCGGCTTGGCGGCCGCATTCCGCGAGGCGTATTGCTGGTTGGTCCTCCCGGAACGGGCAAGACGCTGTTAGCCAAGGCAATCGCCGGCGAAGCCAAGGTTCCCTTCTTCAGCATCTCGGGCTCCGACTTCGTCGAGATGTTTGTCGGGGTGGGTGCTGCACGCGTTCGCGACATGTTCGAAAACGCCAAGAAGCAGGCTCCCTGCATTATCTTCATTGACGAGATCGACGCCGTAGGACGTCAACGCGGCGCCGGTCTTGGCGGTGGTAACGACGAACGCGAGCAAACGCTCAACCAGTTGCTGGTCGAAATGGACGGTTTTGAAACCGGCCAGGGCGTCCTGGTCATTGCCGCCACCAACCGTCCTGATGTACTTGACCCGGCGCTTTTGCGTCCTGGTCGCTTCGACCGCCAGGTGGTGGTGTCCCTGCCCGATATTCGCGGTCGCGAGCAGATTCTCAAGGTGCATATGCGCAAGGTGCCTCTTGCGCCCAATGTCGATCCGCTCATCCTGGCGCGCGGCACGCCGGGCTTCTCGGGTGCCGACCTCGCCAACCTGGTCAACGAAGCCGCATTGTTTGCCGCCCGGCGCAATGGCCGCACCGTCGACATGAGCGATTTCGAAAAGGCCAAGGACAAGATCATCATGGGCGCCGAGCGCCGTACCCTGGTCATGCCCGAAGAAGAACGTCGCAATACGGCGTATCACGAATCTGGGCATGCCCTTGTGGCGCGCAGTCTGCCCAAGACCGATCCGGTTCACAAGGTCACCATCATTCCGCGAGGCCGTGCGTTGGGTGTCACCATGCAGTTGCCCGAAGGTGATCGCTACAGCATGGACAAAGAGCGCCTGCTAAACATGATCGCCGTACTGTTTGGCGGACGTATCGCCGAAGAGGTGTTCATGAACCAGATGACCACCGGTGCTTCGAACGACTTCGAGCGGGCTACGGCCATTGCGCGCGATATCGTCACGCGCTACGGCATGACCGACTCTCTGGGCCCGGTTGTGTACGCCGAAAACGAAGGCGAGGTCTTTCTTGGACGCAGCGTCACGAAAACGACGCATGTCTCTGAGTCCACCATGCAGAAGGTCGATCAGGAAATTCGCAAGATCATCGACGAGCAATATAAGGTTGCCCGCGACATCATCGAAAACAACCGTGACAAGATGGAAGCCATGGCAGCCGCGCTGCTCGAATGGGAAACCATCGACTCCGACCAGATCGACGACATCATGGAAGGTCGGCCACCACGTCCACCCAAGAACCTGGACACGCCCGATTCCTCTTCAACCCCGTCGTCCGGTGCGCCGGCAGTCGGGGGCGGTAATGCGGCCGCTACGCCGGTGTAAATTAACCGTATTTCCTTCATGAGCGCCAAGTTGCTCTGCGGGCGGTTCGAGCTCTCTCTCGAACGCCCGCTGGTCATGGGAATTCTTAACGTGACCCCGGATTCGTTCTCCGACGGATCCCGCCATCTTGAAACGGATAAGGCCATTGCCCATGGTCGCAACATGGTGGCTGAGGGCGCCGACATCATTGATATCGGTGCCGAATCCACTCGCCCCGGTGCAACCCCGGTTCAGCTACAAGAAGAACTCGAACGGCTGCTGCCCGTGATAGAAGGCTTGCGCGAAGTGGGTGTGGCCTTGTCCGTCGATACGTTCAAGCCCCAAGTCATGCGACGCGTCCTGGACGCAGGCGCCGACATGATCAACGATATTTACGGCTTTCGCATGCCCGGTGCGCTGGATGCAGTGGCGACATCGCATTGCGGACTATGTGTCATGCACATGCAGGGCGAGCCTCGCACCATGCAGCAGGCCCCCCAATATGACGATGTCGTTGCCGAGGTGCGCGACTTCCTTCGCGAGCGTGTGGCCACTCTCCGGGCGCAAGGGGTTCACCCTCAGCGAGTTCTCTTGGATCCGGGCTTTGGCTTTGGTAAAAACGCTCAGCATAACTACGAATTGCTGGGTCGATTGGAAGATCTTTTTTTCGATGACTATCCCTTGCTGGTGGCACTGTCTCGCAAGACGATGATCGGCCATGTCACGGGTCGTGAACCCGGAGAGCGTCTGGGCGGCAGCATCGCGGGAGCGCTTGCGGGTATCGCTCGCGGCGCGGCCATGGTGCGCGTTCACGATGTTGCCCAGACAGTAGACGCCATCAAGGTGTGGCAAGCAGTACAACACGGAGTATCTGCATGAGCGATCGCAAGTATTTTGGCACTGACGGGGTGCGCGGCGTGGTGGGTGGACCCATCATCAATCCGGAATTCACATTGCGGCTTGGCTATGCTGCCGGTCAGGTCCTTGCACAGCATCACAATCCTGTACGCGGTCGCCCCACCGTGGTCATTGGCAAAGACACCCGGATTTCGGGCTATATGCTCGAATCCGCATTAGAGGCCGGTCTTTCGGCCGCAGGCGTTGATGTGCTGCTGGCCGGTCCGGTACCCACTCCCGCCATTGCTTATCTGACCCGCGCCTTGCGTCTGGCGGCCGGCGTGGTCATAAGCGCTTCGCACAACCCCTACCAAGATAACGGCATCAAGTTTTTTTCGGCGCAGGGCATGAAGCTGGCCGATGAGATCGAAGAGCGTATCGAAGCGGTGATCGATCAGCCCCTGGGCTGCGCCGATTCCGAGCACCTGGGCAGGGCTCGGCGCATTGACGATGCCTCGGGTCGCTACATTGAGTTTTGCAAAAGCACCTTCCCCAACGAGCTTGATCTGTCGGGGATGAAGATTGTGGTAGATGCTGCTCACGGTGCTGCCTACCAGATTGCTCCCCATGTCTTCCGCGAACTGGGTGCCGAGGTTTTTCCCATCGGCTGTCAGCCGGACGGCTTCAATATCAATGAGGGTGTCGGCGCATTGCATCCCGAGGCAATGGCGGCTGAAGTCAGAGCGCGCGGTGCTCATGTGGGTATTGCTCTGGACGGCGACGCCGACCGCTTGCTGATGGTCGATGAAACCGGTCGCATCTACAATGGCGACGAGCTCCTGTACGCCATCGTGCGCGACAGGCACGCCCAGAGCAAGGTGCAGGGTGTAGTGGGTACGCTCATGACCAACTTCGGCTTCGAGAAAGCCATGAACGCATTGGGCATTGAGTTCGAGCGCGCCAAGGTTGGTGACCGGTACGTGCTTGAAAGCCTCGTGCGCAAGGGGTGGCTCTTTGGTGGCGAGAGCTCCGGCCATTTGTTGTGTCTCGACCGTCATACTACTGGCGATGGCATTATTGCCGCCCTGCAGGTCTTGACTGCCATGCGGCGCAACGGGCTGAGCCTGTCCGAGGCGGTAGGAGACCTGCAAATGTACCCTCAGGAAATGGTCAATGTTCCCTTGCAACCAAACACTGCCTGGCAAGATCATCCAGGGCTGATTCAGGCCCGCGAGCGGGTCGAGCGCGAACTGAACGGGCGGGGCAGGGTGTTGATCCGTGCCTCGGGTACCGAGCCGAAACTTCGTCTGATGGTCGAGGCCGAAGACCTTGAGCTGGCGCGGCAAAGTGTGCGGGAATTGGTTGCAGTCGACTTAACAAAGCGGTAACGTAGCCATCAAATACTTGAAACATTCTGCGGCCATAATGTCGCAATGTTTGTGGAGCGATATCTATGTTAGAGCTTGCGCGAGTCAACGGCGAACCTGAAGTCGGAGTTGCATGGTCCGACCGATCGGCCGGGGGGTTGGTACTGGGCCTGGCCCGAACCAACGAAGAGCTCGAGTCGATTCAGCGTTTGCGTTACGACGTGTTCACCAAAGAAATGAACGCCGTTTTTCCGGATGCGGTGGACGGCCTGGATTCTGACCGTTTCGACCCCTGGTGCGAACATTTCATGGTGACGGAAGCCGGCACGGGCCAGGTGGTGGGCACCTATCGATTGCTTACTCCCGCCAATGCCATCAAGGCCGGTGGCTATTATTCCGAATCAGAGTTTGATATTTCATCGCTTGATGGCATCCGTTCGTCACTGGCCGAGGTGGGCCGTTCCTGCATTCATCCGGATTACCGTCGCGGTTCGGTCATTATGCTGCTTTGGTCGGGCATTGCGGCCCTCATGCAACAGGGCGGGTATCAGTACGTTCTCGGGTGCGCCAGCGTCAGCTTGCGCGACGATGGAGTCACGGCCGCCGAGGTATGGCGAGCTGCCAAGAAAAGCATGGCCTCGGGCCGCAGTCCGCATCGGGTAGCGCCGCTGCACCGGTATCCGGTCGAACGCCTCAACAGCCAGCTTCCGGCCCGCGTGCCTCCGCTGATCAAAGGATATTTGGCCCTGGGGGCTACCATTTGCGGCGAACCCGCCTGGGATCCAGACTTCAATACTGCCGATTTTCCAGTATTGCTTGATATTGCCCAGGTCGATCCGCGCTATCGCAAGCATTTCGGACTCGACTAAAAACCGCAGTCGAACGAGCCCGAAAATGAAATGCCCCGGCCTTGACCGGGGCTTTCTCATAAAAAGAACCTGCCTTACCTTTCGATCAGTTGCAGGTCCAGGCCAGTCTTGCTCCAATCGGCGGCCTCGCGCTGCAATGAGTACTCGGACAAGGGGTGGGTCTCGAGCCAGGCCTTGTCGGCGATTGCCCTGACCATGGATCCCCTGGATTCCAGTGCTATGGGCAGCTCGGGAAGGTCTTCGCGTCGCCGGCATAACAAGGTGGCGAGTCGCAGGCAAAGCAGGGCACGCCACTGCATGGCAGTGGCAGGAAACCCGTTCTTTTTGCTTAGTTTTCCTTGCAGGCCCAAAGCAAGCCAGGCCAGCAGAGACTGGTCATCGTTTGAAAAGCCGGGCATGTCGGCATGCTGCAGGATATAGGCGCTGTGGCGATGAAAGTTTGCCTGCGTAATGGATAATCCAACTTCGTGCAAGCTTGCCGCCCAGCCAAGAGCCAGAGCCGTTTCTTCTTTTTCGTCCCCCGATGTCACCAGCTGGTCAAAGAGCTTAAGCGCAATGTCGCGTACACGGTCGGCCTGCTTTACATCGAGCAAATAGCGCTTCTGATAAAGCGCTACGGTTTCATCCCGCTTGTCGTGATCGGAATCGCGGCCCAGCAAATCGTACAGTACACCGACTCGAAGCGCGCCCTCACCGGGCAGCATGAGATCGATCTTGAGTTCCTGGAAGGCCGCCATCATGATGGCAAGGCCGCCGGGCAACACGGGCGCACGCGTCGCCTTGATGCCGGGCAGGTTCTGCATGATGACCTTGCCGTCCTTTATCAGCTTGGCCTTGAGCTTTTCCATGCCCTCCAGAGTGATGCCCTTGGAGGACATGCCGCCTTCAGCGAGGATGGCCAGCAGGCCTTTTGCGGTTCCGGAGGAACCGTAGGCCTGTTTCCAGCCCGTTTTGCGATAAAGGCGCGAAATGCCTTGCAGTTCGCCCCGCGCAGCCAACTGAGCCTGTTCCATACGTTGCGCGGTGACACGGCCCTCTGGAAAAAATCGGCGGCTGAAACTTGCACAGCCCATATTGAGCGAGGCCAGATGTATGGGCTCGTGCCCCCGCCCAAGAATGACTTCGGTCGATCCGCCTCCAATGTCAATCACAAGCCGGCGATGCGAAGAAGGGGCCAATTCGTTCGCGACCCCGGAATAGATCAGACGGGCTTCCTCGGCTCCGGAAATGACTTCTATGGGGAAACCCAGTGCGGCTTCGGCGCGCGGGAGAATATCCGCAGCGTTGCGGGCGACGCGAAACGTGTTGGTCGCAACTGCCCGTACCCGATTGGGATGAAAGCCCTGCAGCCTTTCTCCGTAACGCTTGAGCACTGCCAGGGCGCGTTCAATAGCGGGTTCGTCAAGGATCTGATGGGAATCGAGCCCGGCAGCCAGCTGAACTGACTCTTTCAACCTGTCAACGGCGTAAATCTGTGCTTTGCCATTGTTTTGTACGACGCGGCCGATGGAAAGTCGAAAACTGTTCGAACCCAGATCGACGGCTGCAAGTAGATAGTCCATAGAGGCATCATGTGGGCGGCGATGCTGGGATTATAAGAAGTTATTCCGCGGCGCGTGCGATCAGGCCCGGGTGGCGTCTTGCGCGGGACAATGCCCACTGTCATGATAATGTCATCAAACTGCAGTAAAAGACCGGTACCATTTACAGGAGCACGAATGTCATCCGATTACTCCAGCGTCACGCCCAGGCTGCTCAACCGAGAACTGTCTCTCTTGAAGTTCAACGAGAGGGTGCTGGCCATGGCCGAGTACCCGGACACGCCGTTGCTCGAAAGGCTCCGTTATCTGTGCATTGTCAGCTCCAACCTGGATGAGTTCTTCGAGATTCGCATATCGAGCCTGAAAGAGCAGCTTGCCCAGCACGCCAATATTCCCGCCGAAGACGGCTTTACTCCTGCCGAAGCCTTTGAGCAGGTGCAAGAGGCCACACATGCGCTGATAGAGCGTCAGCATTATCTTCTGAACGAAGAGGTGTTGCCGCTACTGGCGCTGGAAGGTATCGTTTTGCTCGATCCCGAAGATTGGGACGAGGCTCAGCTTGAGTGGGCCCGCTCTGTATTTCGAAGCGAGGTCATACCTATGCTGACTCCCATAGGTCTTGACCCGGCACACCCGTTTCCGCGGGTCTACAACAAAAGCCTGAACTTCATGGTGGCTTTGGCGGGTGTCGATGCATTTGGCCGCCGGGCTTCCATTGCAGTCGTGCAGGCGCCTCGCGCCTTGCCCCGACTGATGCTGGTTCCCCCGGAGATATCCGGTGTAGAACACGGCTACATCATTCTTACTTCGTTGATCAGCCACTTCGTGGCAGAGCTGTTTCCGGGCCTGGAGGTCAAGGGTTGTTATCAGTGGCGGGTCACGCGAAACAGTGATCTGTTTGTCGACGAAGAAGAAATCACAAA
>Ga0079224_100013882_pt1 | contig 11233 bp, 7 predicted proteins | sample Stecom2015_FD_80414 | JGI IMG/M metagenome (GOLD analysis project Ga0079224, IMG submission 80414) | Agricultural soil microbial communities from Utah to study Nitrogen management - Steer compost 2015 | ecosystem: Environmental > Terrestrial > Soil > Agricultural land | place: USA: Utah...
AAACTCAAATTGAAAGAAGGTCGTAAATCTGTTTTAGAGGGGGTGCCTAAAGGCCTTCCGGCTATGGTTAAAGCTAATAGAATTCAGGAAAAAGTAAAAGCAGTTGGTTTTGATTGGGAAGAACCGAATCAAGTTTGGGAGAAAGTTCAAGAAGAAATAAATGAACTCCAAAATGAAATAAAAAACAAAAATCACGAAAAAATCCAGCAGGAATTTGGAGATGTTTTGTTTTCTATGATTAATTATGCTCGTTTTTTAAATGTAAATCCTGAAGATGCTCTTGAGCAAACCAACCAAAAATTCATCAAAAGATTTAAGTATCTCGAAGAAAAATCTCTCGAGATTGGAAAACCTTTATCGGAGATGACTTTAGCAGAAATGGATATATATTGGAACGAAGCTAAAAAGCTATAATCTTCTCGTTTTTACAATTATTTTCCAAAAGTAAATAAACGTTTATACCAAGGAGATTTTTCTTTTTCTATACCATAACCGTATCCATAACCATATCCATATCCATATCCATAACCTTTTCTCGAATAAGTATCATTTAAAAGAGCAGACATATTCGGTAGTTTTTTCTCTAAGTACAATTTTTGAGGGAAATGAAGCAGACGCTTATCTAGATAATTTTCTCGGATTACATATATAAATGCGTCTGCATTTTGGGCAATAAGTAAGGTGTCTGTTACTAAACTTACAGGTGCTGTATCTACTACAATATAATCAAATTGTGTTTTAAGATACGAGAACATTTCAGTTACTTTGGTACTCATCAAGAGTTCTGCAGGGTTTGGAGGAATAATTCCCGGAGGAATAACGTAAAATTCTTTATAACCTTCTTGTTTTACAATTATAGAGTCTATATCAATATCATTTGAAGCTAAATAGGAAGTAAGTCCTTTAGGTGGTGTTTTCAGATAATCAGAAAATTTTGGATTACGAATATCCATACCTATAAGTAATGTCTTCTTACCCGATAGAGCAAAGGTTCCTGCAAGATTAATAGCTATAAAAGTTTTTCCTTCTTTTGGAAGAGTTGAAGTTACAAAAATTGTTTTTGCTTGTCCCTCAGGAACTTGACTTAGTATAAATTCCATGTTGGTTCTAATTATTCTTAAAGCCTCTGCTGACCCCGAACGACTGGAAGGCTTTATAATTTCTTCATTAGACTCCGAGTGAGGAACATCTCCTAAGAAAGGTATTGTTAAAAGTTTTTCAACATCCAAACGACTTTTAACTTTAGTATCCATTAAGTTTATAAGATATATAATAGCAAAAGGAATAAGTATTCCCAAAATAAAAGCGGCTATATATATTATTTTTCCTTTTGGAGAAACAGGAGTGTCTAAAGTTTGAGCAGAATCTATAATTTTTGCATTAGGAGCCATTGCAACCAAAGAAATTTCAGTTTCTTCTCTTTTTTGAAGAAGGTATAAATAGAGTGCGTCTTTTATTCCTTGTTGTCTTCCAATACCTTTGAATTCTTTTTCTAAGGTAGGAATAGTATTTATCCTACCACTCAAATTTCCCCTTTGTTTACTGATTTCAGACCGTGTTATAAGTAGATTTGATTTTAATTGTACCAAATTACCTCGAATAGCTTTTTTATAAGCTTCTATTTGTTGATCAAGTTGTTTTATTTTGTGGTTTTCCGGACCGGCACTTTGAGCTAAATTATTTCTACGTAATACTTGACGATTGTGTTCATCAATTGCAGTAGCTAATGCCGGATCAGAAGTAAGAGGGTCCAACATAGGAAAAGTTTTACCTGTTGTATCTTCATCTATAAATCCAGTAATTACATTATCAATAATTTCTATTTGGTTATTGATATCAATATATTTTTTTTCAAATTCACTGGCATTTTCAACCCATACTTTGGCCTCTGTAATTATATCAGTAACATGATTTTTTTTCTTGAATTTTTCCGCCTCTCCTTCTACCTCCTCTAATTCTTCGGCTAATACAGATAATCTTTTAGAAAGGAAGTCTAATGTATTTTCTGAAATAAAACGTCTGTCAGCAATACCTTCAGAGTTATATAATTCAATAAGAGTGTTGAGGTAATCTTCTGCTTTTTGTCTATTAGAATGAAGTACAGTAAGCTCTAAAACACTAGTGTATTTTCCTAACAGGCGAATTTGTAACTGATTTCTATATGCTTGAGCAACTTTTTTTACAGATTCAATTATTATGGAAATACTGAATTGGTCATTTGAAAAATTTTCTTCAACTTTATTGAGTACAAACTTTCCTAAATTGTTTACTAATGTATCTCCATATTTGTATTCCCCTATTTTTTTTTCTTGAAAAGAAAGAAGAAAGGTGTTGTTGTTAATTCCTTCTACTTCAAACTTTAAAGAACCTATAAGTTTTGATTCATCACTTAACTCAATAATGTCAATATTAATAGGTGATTTTTTGTATAAATCAAAAGACTTAATTTTTCCGTCTTTATAATATAATATATTTAGATTTAGTTTTTCAATGACTTTCTCGGAGAGTGTTCTGGAACGCAGAATTTCCATTTCGTTTTCTGCATTATCTTTAGTTCCTTTTAGTACTCCTAAATCAGAAAAGAAAGACAACTCATTAGCTGTTCCTCCTCTGTAATCATCTTTTAGCATAATAACAGAAGCTGCTTGATAAATGGGGGTAGAGTATCTTAAGTAGAGGTGGGCTCCGACTAGCATTAAAATGATAGCTAAAACAAACCATCTCCAATGAACAAGATAAAGCTCTACTTGTTCTCTTAAATTTAGGCTTTCTGTTTTATCGTCGTCAAAAAAATTGTCTTGAGAATTATTATTCATAGTTAAAATTATCTTGTTATTACAACAATTACAGATATTACGGATGTTAAAACAGATAGAGCGGACAACATTACCGAAATATTAGGCCCTACAGCAGAAGAATTGATTCTGGTTTTGTTAGGCTCAACATATACAATATCGTTTGGGGTCAAATAGTAAAATTCGGAATTTATAAAATCAGGAGTAGTAATATCAACTCTATTAGAGGTGATTTTACCTTCTTTTTCTCTTATAATCAATATATTATCTCTTCTGCCGTAAATGGTTAAATCTCCTGACATACTTAAAGCTTGTAAAAGAGTTACTCTTTCGGTGTTTATACTATGAGTACCAGGTCTATTAACCTCACCTTGAACAGATATTTTAAAATTAAGAAGACGCATGTTTATTGTAGCGTCAGAAATATAGGGTTTAATAGTTTCCGTAAGAATTTCTACAGCTTGGGACTTTGTAAGTCCTCCTAATTTAATTTTTCCAATAATAGGAAAAACAATAAACCCTTCTTTATCTATAAGGTAAGTTTGTAATCGAGTATTTGTATTTGACGATTCATCGGTAGGTTGAAAGCCTATCATTTTAGGGTTAAAATCGATTGAAAGTTCCGGATGTTGAGAGTTTACAATAATACTAAGTAAGTCATCAGGTTGTAATATGGGTTCATAGGAAGCAGAAATTTGTGTTTGATGGTTGTCAACGTCAAGAAGGTAGACAATTTTTTTTCTGGAAGCACAAGAACTTAGAATCAATGAGGTCAATAAGAAAGTAAAAACAGAAAGTTTTTTTATATAATTTTTCATTATTATTGTTTTCGCTAAATTAAAATGACTAAATATAAAGTGCACAAAAGTAATTTTTTCTGTAATAAGTTCTAAATAATTTATTTAATAAAGCAAGGTGGGTTAATATAAATTTAATTTATCCTGTCTAATTCCTGATAAATAGAATTCATGCTTTTAAACTCAGGAACTATATTTTTCATCATCATTACTACTTCTTCTTTCTCGAAAGCAGCTGCTTTCGAGATTAATTGGTCAATTTTAGCAACTAAAATATCATAGTCCTCACAATGTTCTTTCGCAATCATTATTTTTTCATGATAAGTATTCATTGTTTTGGCAGAATCGTTTAGGAGCTCTTCATAGAGTTTTTCCCCTTTTCGTAATCCTATTATTTTTATTTCAATATCTTTTTCAGGTACAAATCCCGCTAACTTAATCATTTTTCTGGCCAAATCAATAATCTTGACAGGTTTTCCCATATCAAAAATGTAGATTTCTCCACCTTCTCCCATCGCCCCTGCTTCAAGTACCAATTGGCATGCTTCAGGAATAGTCATAAAATATCGTATGATATCAGGATGGGTAATAGTTACAGGTCCTCCTTCTTCTATTTGTTTAGAAAATAGCGGAACAACAGAGCCGTTAGATCCTAATACATTTCCGAAACGGGTAGTTATATATTTAGTGAGAGGTTTTTTGTTTTCTGCTTTTAGTTTAAAAAATAGAGATTGGACATATTTTTCTGCAATCCTTTTAGATGCCCCCATTACATTACTCGGATTAACAGCTTTATCGGTAGAAACCATCACGAATTTACTCACATTATATTTGTGAGCTAAATCAGCTATTATTTTTGTTCCTAATACATTTGTGTATATAGCTTGGCATGGAGCTTCTTCCATCAAAGGAACATGTTTGTAAGCTGCCGCATGATACACAACATCAGGTAAGTGTTCACTAAAAATTTTTTCCATTATGTTTTGATGTCGTATATCTGCAATAACCGGACATATTTTATTAGAAGAAAAATCTGTTTTGGATATTTCTAAGCACAAGTTATGTAGAGGGGTTTCCGCCTGGTCTAATATGATTACTTTTTTAGGCGAAAAATTCAAAACTTGCCACACTATTTCGCTTCCGATAGAACCTGCTCCTCCTGTGATAAGTATTGTTTTACCTTTTAATTGGTTTGAAATACCATTATTATCAAGTACAATAGGCTTTCTTTCTAATAAATCTTGAATTTGAAAACTCTTTATCTTTTTCGAGATTTCTTTTTGATTTTCCCAATCCGTAATAAAAGGAACCGAATAAACTTTGTAATTGTATTCCAAGCAATTTTCAACAATAGAGACTTGCGCTTCTTTCGGCAAAGATTTGTCTGCAATAATTAAAGCTTCTGCTCCATTGGCTCGCATTATTACAGATACTTTTTTGTTATGGAAAAATATAGGAAGGTCTAAAATTCTTTTTGAAGTAGTTTTTTGACTGTATTTGTCTATAAAACCTACTAATTTAAAACGAGAAGGGGTTTCTGAACGCAATGCATTAGCTACAGAAATTGCATTGGCATCAGCCCCATATATCATTACTCTGACTTGGTTTTTATTTCCGTTGTCAGCAATATATTTATCATAGGCTTGCTTTACAATTAATCTATAAATAAATAATCCTGAAAAAGAAAAACCTATATTTATAATTAGTCCTATAGTTGAAAATATGTAGCTTTTTTCAATCAAAAAGAAAATAGCATTTACACACAAAAAAATGATAAATGTAGCTGTTTGAGAAAAAAGAATTTTAAAAGCATCAACATAAGAAGAATATCTTACAATCCCTGAATATATTCTGAAAACTCTAAAAAATAATAAATTGGTAAATATATATAAGACCACACCTTCTACTGTATAATTTGGAAGTATATAGTATTCACCAAATTGTTTTAAAATGATGTAAGTCAAAAAAGCCGATAGGCATATAATAAAAATATCTATGCACAAAATAATCCAACGAGGTAAGTAACCGAGATTTTTTAGAGTGGTACTCAGTTTTTCCCCATAAAAGTGTAAAATATTTCTTGAATGTTCTTTTCTGATGTTTTTTTCCATAAAAACAGTTTGTCATTTAGACTTGCTCAACGTAAGATAGAGATTTTTTTTAAGAAAAACCAAAAAAACTGTTAAAAACCAAAGAGATTCTTTCTTTGTCTTTATCGGATAAATTAGAGCCGGAAGGTAGGCATAATCCTTTTTGGAATAAAGTTTCAGAAATCGTATTTCCGTAATATGGAAACTTTTCAAAAACAGGTTGTAAATGCATAGGTTTCCATAGAGGGCGACTTTCTATATTTTCTTTTTCTAAAAGTAATCTTAATTTTTCTCGAGATCCATATGAGTCCATAACAATACAAGACAACCAGTGATTAGAGTAAAAATCATTGTTTGGCTCAGAGTGTACCATTATGTTATTAATATTCTCAAAATATTTTGAATAAAAATCATGCATAGCTCTTCTTAAAGCAATATGCTGTTCTAATACTTCCATTTGACCTCTTCCAACTCCGGCACAAATATTACTCATTCGATAATTATATCCTATTTCGCTATGTTGATAATGAGGGGCATTATCTCTTGCTTGAGTGGACAAAAAAACGGCTTTATCTTTAAGTTCTTTAGAATGAGTAACAATAGCTCCACCTCCTGAAGTTGTTATTATTTTATTTCCGTTGAATGAAAGTGTACCGATATCTCCTATTGTTCCACATTTTTGCCCTTTGTAAGAACTGCCTAATGCTTCTGCAGCATCTTCGAGAATAGGAATTTCATATTTGTTAGAAATTTCTCTTATTTCATCAACTTTAAAGGGCATTCCGTATAAATGAACTGCAATAATGGCTTTTGGTTTTTTACCTTTTGCTATACGATCTTTTATAGCATCTTCTAAAGCGGTAGGGCACATATTCCATGTGTCCGGTTCGCTATCTACAAAAATGGGAATTGCTCCAAGATATACAATAGGGTTGGCCGAAGCAGAAAAAGTCATACTTTGGCAGATTACTTCATCGTCTTTTTTTACACCTAAAAGAATAAGTCCCAAATGTAGAGCTGCTGTACCTGAACTTAGGGCAGCAACAAACACGTTGTTTTGTAAATAGTTTTTTAAATCTTCTTCAAACCCATTCACATTAGGTCCTAAAGGAGCCACCCAATTGCTGTCAAAAGCTTCTTGGACATATTTTTGCTCACCTCCTCCGAGGTGAGGAGAGGAGAGCCATATCTTATTATTCACAGGATTGTAATTTTTTCGCAAATGTATAACATTTTTATGAATAAATCTCTTTGTTAAGTTTTACTTTGAGAGGGTTTGTTTAAATTTTCTTTTTTTATGAAAAGATGATTCAATTTAAGTTTGTTGTTAACGTTTTTTAAAGAAGATTGTATAGGAAAAAGTTGAAGGAAAATTGAGAGGGTGAATAAAAATAAATTTATAAGTTTTGTTATGTGAGTAAACTCAATATTATAGAGGAATTTTATGTATTTTTGCAAATACAAATAGGATACGTTACGAATAATGCTTAAGCAAAATTTACAACTCAAACTTTCACAGAAGCTATCTCCTCAACAGATTCAGCTGATGAAACTCATACAGCTGCCTACACAGGCATTTGAGCAAAGATTAAAAGAGGAAATGATAGAGAATCCCGCATTGGAAATGGGGAAGGAGGATGAGTTTGAAACTTCCGAGTATGATACACCGGAGGATAATTATGATGACTATGAAAGTGACAGGATTGAAGCGGAAGACATTAATATTGATGAATATTTAAGCAATGATGAAACTCCCGAGTATAAACTCCACAGTAATAATTATAGTAGTGATGACGAAGAAAGAGAAATTCCAATTGTGGCTCAAGTGAGTTTTCATCAGGATTTACTCAATCAATTGAATACCTTTATTTTATCTGATGCTGAAAGAGAAATTGCTGAATTTTTGGTAGGGAGTATAGATGATGTAGGATATATTAGACGTTCGGTTCAGGATTTGGTTGATGATATGGCTTTTACACAAGGGATTTATACAGATGAAGCAACTGTTGAAAAAATATTGCAAATAGTTCAAGAGTTAGAACCGGCCGGAGTTGGAGCCAGAGATTTGCAAGAATGTTTACTTTTACAGTTAAAGCGGAAAACCCCTACAGATTCTGTTGAATTGGCTCTTGATATTATAGAAAATCAATTTGACGCTTTTACTAAAAAACACTACGATAAGCTACTTCAAAAATATGGAGTATCTCAAGAGCAACTCAGAAAAGCTATTGATGAAATTGAACGGTTGAATCCAAAGCCGGGAGGTTCTTATGCCGGAGGAAGTAAAATTGCAGAACATATAGTTCCTGATTTTACCATCCGAATTGTAGATGGAGAGTTAGAACTTTCGTTAAACGGAAGAAATGTGCCTTCTTTGCACATCTCTAAAGATTATCAGGAAATGCTTCAGACTTATAAAGATTCTAAAGATAAGTCCAGTACGCAGAAAGATGCAGTTCAATTTATCAAACAAAAACTCGATTCTGCTAAATGGTTTATTGATGCTATAAAACAACGGCAAGAAACGCTTTTAATTACTATGAATGCCATTATGCAATATCAAAGAGAATATTTTTTAGAAGGTGATGAAACAAAATTAAAACCGATGATTCTCAAAGATATTGCAGATATGATAGGTTTTGATATTTCTACGGTTTCCAGAGTAGCAAATAGTAAATATGTAGAAACACCGTATGGAACTAAACTTCTTAAAGACTTCTTTTCGGAATCTATGAAAAATGACCAAGGAGAAGATGTTTCTACTATTGAGATTAAAAAAATTCTACAAAACGTAATTGAAGAAGAGGATAAACAAAAGCCATACCCGGATGATAAATTAGCGGAAATTTTAAAAGAAAGAGGTTACCCGATTGCACGAAGAACTGTTGCAAAATATAGAGAGCAACTTGATATTCCGGTGGCAAGAATGAGAAAGAAAATATAAATTCTGAATGATTTTTGAAAAAACAACCTAACAAATTTTCTTTTTGAGACCAAATTACGATATATTTGTAGCTTGAACAATTTACAGAATATGAATATGAAATTTATAGTATCAAGTTCTCTTTTACTAAAGCAGTTACAGGTGCTGAGCGGTGTTGTAAACAGTAATAACACAATTCCTATTTTAGATCATTTTTTATTTGAACTCAATAATAAAGAACTTACAGTTACAGCTTCTGACCTTGAAACAACTATGTCAGCTGTATTAGAAATTGACTCTGATACGGAAGGAAGTATTGCTGTACCTGCACGTTTACTTTTAGAGACACTTAAAACTTTTGCCGAACAACCACTTACATTTACAGTTGAAGACAACAATACGATTGAAATCAGTTCTTCTTCAGGAAAGTATGTTTTGGCTTATGCTAATGCAGAAGAGTTTCCTAAGGCAATTTCATTACAAGACGCTTCTAAAACGGTTGTTCCTGCAGAGGTTTTAGCTACAGCTATCAGCAAAACTATCTTTGCTACAGGAAACGATGATTTGCGTCCTGTAATGTCGGGGGTTTTCTTTCAATTTACACCTGACGGACTTATTTTTGTAGCTACGGATGCTCATAAATTAGTGAAATATTCTCGCACGGATGTCAAGGCTGACCAAACAGCGGAATTTATTATGCCTAAAAAACCGCTGAATATTTTGAAAAATATTTTAGCCGTATCAGATGCAGAGGTTACGGTTGAATACAATGAATCAAATGCTGTTTTCTCTTTTGATAACTACACATTGACGTGTCGTTTGATTGACGGAAAATATCCGAACTACGAGGCAGTAATTCCAAAAGAAAATCCTAATAAACTTCTGATAAACAGAACTCTGTTTTTGAATTCTGTTCGAAGAATCTCTATCTTTTCAAGTAAAACTACTCATCAAATTCGCTTGAAAATGGCGGGAACAGAATTGAATATTTCGGCAGAGGATTTGGATTATTCAAATAAAGCCAATGAAAGACTAACTTGTGATTATCAAGGAGATGATCTGGAAATAGGCTTTAATTCTCGATTCTTGTCAGAGATGTTAACCAATTTGGCAAGCGATGAAATTTCTCTTGAGATGTCTTTACCGAACAGAGCCGGAGTACTTACTCCTGTTGATGGTTTGAGTGACGGGGAAACAATTACGATGCTTGTTATGCCTGTAATGCTAAATAATTAAAAATTAGCTACAATATCATCAGGTTACATCCTCTGATATCGGAGTTGTCAAAACGCCCTAAAACTTCAAAACTACCGTTATTGTGTTTTTTGCCTAAATCTTGAGTAGCAATAAAGCTGCACGAGTTGATATTGGCTAAGTCAATGACGTTAATACCGCCTGTTTTGTTAGTTTTTACATAGCTAAAAGGGTCTTCGGTGTCTCTTATCAGAATTTGCATCCAAGAGGGTGTTTCAAAAAATCCGTTTCCGGTGGAATAAGCTTGAGATAAAAGCTCAGTCATTCCGTATTCGGAATGAATAGCAGAAACACCAAATCCATTTCGGAGGATTTGGTGTAAATCTTCTCGAATTATTTCTTTCCTTTTGCCCTTCATTCCTCCTGTTTCCATAATAATTGTGTTTTTTAGGTTGAATTTTTGTCTTTCTACCAAATCCAAAAGGGCATAAGTAACTCCTATTAATAATACGTTTTGTCCTGAATTGTCAAGAGCAATGAGTTTTTCGGAAAGTTCATTGTAATTATGTAAATAAAAACCACTTTCAGCATGGTTACTTTTCTTAATTAAATCTTCTACCATATATATCAGCGAAGAACCTGTTCTTTCTAAATAGGAAGGGAGTAAAGCCAAAACCACATAATTTTCTATATTTCCATAAAATGTAGAAAAACCTTGCAGATAAGACTGCTCGTATATTGAAACATCAGTTACCAAGTGAGAACTGGTGTTCTGTGAAGTTGTTCCGCTGCTGGTAAAAATAATTTCTATCGGTTTTTTAGAAGAAAGGATTTGGTGAGATTTAAAAAATTCAATGGGTAAAAATGGGATTGTTTCCAGCGTTTTTACCTGAGTTATATCGGTTTTTAATAAATCACAAAATTGGCGATAAACAGTGTTGTTTTCGTATTGAAAACGAAAAATTTTAAGAGCTGTTTTTGTAAACTCTTTGTTGTTTTTTATCGAAAAAATATCCTCTGCATTCATACAGCAAAGATAGTTTTTTGTATTGGCTTTTTGAGAATCTGATAAAGCAAATAATTTATCTTATTCGGTTGAATTCTTGTTATTTAGAATGAATAAAAATTACATTTTGTTATTTGCTAATTATAAGTGTTTTTTTGTCATATTGACAATCGTACGTATATTTGTGGAATTTAGAATTTATTGTAATGGAATCTACACAAATTGATTTTATCCCTATACTAATGCAGATAGGTTTAGCTGCAGCTTTTGTGGGGGCTACTATACTTATTTCTAGCTTTTTAGGGCCTAGAAGATCCTCAAAAAACAAAGATAAAAACTTCGAAAGTGGAATTGAATCCATAGGGAATGCGCGAACTCCTTTTAGCGTAAAATACTTTTTAGTGGCTATTTTGTTCGTGCTTTTTGAT
>Ga0079224_100013883_pt1 | contig 11233 bp, 10 predicted proteins | sample Stecom2015_FD_80414 | JGI IMG/M metagenome (GOLD analysis project Ga0079224, IMG submission 80414) | Agricultural soil microbial communities from Utah to study Nitrogen management - Steer compost 2015 | ecosystem: Environmental > Terrestrial > Soil > Agricultural land | place: USA: Utah...
CTGAAGAGGTGGCCATGGTACCTTTGGCCAACTATATGGTACATGGTAAAAAGGTGGATAAGAAAAGCTTGAATAACCTGCTGCAGCAAACCGGCAACTCTATTGCCTCATACTTTGATGGCTCTCATAAATTTTATGTAGGTGCTTTGGTAGGGGGAAATATGTCGGTAGGAAATCCACTGGGCATGGGTATGCAATTTGGCTTGGCCGGGCTATACAGTATTCGGGAGCGTTTGGTATTGTCCGTAGAAGCCAGGGTGATGAACCATAACTTCGGAAACTATTCCATTGCCGATACCCGTACAACTTATGATCTTACTTCCAGCCAATTAGCCGGTGGCGCCTGGTTATTCAGCGGTAAGGAATACAAGGTTACCAGCACCTACCGTCTGCGTCAATATACCCAGATTGAGCTGCCGGTAATGATTAACTATGCTTTAGGCCGAATGGCGATTTACGGCGGACCTAGCTTTTATTATGCTTTCCCTCTTCAGTGGGAACATAGCCAAAGTTTTACCGAAAGCGCCATTGAGGAGCAAAGGTTGAGTCCGGTTAGCCCCTTTGAGAATAGCGGTTTCAGCATTAACCAGGAAAGCGATTTTAATAAACGTATGGGATTAGGTTTTGTATCCGGAGTTACCTACGACTTCAGCAGAACTTTATCTTTGGATGTTCGTTTGAGCAAGACATTGTGGACCAATGGAAGTACCCCACATGTAGGTATCAACCGCTTGTACAATAGCCCTAAATTACAGCTGTCCTTAGGATATTACTTCGGTAGGCGCGATAAAGTGGTGTATATGATGCAACGCTAATAGAAACAATACGAAGTGCAAGAAAAAGATAGCCTCTCAATCGGGGCTATCTTTTTTTAGGGACAATAAGAACCATCATGGTCAGTATTCGGGAGGTGTAGATAGTCGAGGCTATATTTAAACACTTAGGCACTTATTTTTTAAAGCCGGCAATACCTGTTGCTCATTTATGTATGGAAGAGGTTATGGTATACAAAATGCCGCCGATGTACAATCATCAGCGGCATTTTTATATCCTGGAATACCAACTAAAGTTTCTCTACAATTTTATCTACAATACCATATTCTACGGCTTCTTGTGCATTCATCCAATAGTCGCGTTCTAAATCAAGCAGCACTTTTTCATAGTCTTGTCCACAGGCATCAGACAGAATCTTAGCCCCTAGTTCCTTTGTTTGTTGAATTTGTTTGGCATGAATTTCCAAGTCGGCAGACACCCCCTGAAAGTAGCCTCCCAAACTGGGTTGGTGTATCATGACCTCACCATGAGGAAAGACAAAGCGTTTACCTTTTTCGCCGGCAGCCAGTAAAATGGAGCCCATGCTGGCAGCCAGTCCCATACAATAAGTAGATACCGGCGACTTAATCATCTTCATGATATCGTAAATGACCATACCACTGGTGACCACACCACCGGGGCTATTGATGTAAAATTTAATTTCCTTATTGGGTTTATCTGCTTCCAACATCAACAGGCGGTTGACCACGTCTTTTGCGGATTTGTCGTCAACAGGTCCCCATAGATATACCGATCTGTTTTTGAAGAAAAGTTCTTCCGATTTCTTAGCCATCAAACCCATGGGGTTCGGTTTTTCGATAACGGCATCTTCTTCTTCTTCTTCGTTTTTATGATTCAGTTCCCACTGAGCTAAATGATATGTATTCATAGAAATTGAAAATTATAAAATGATTGATGTAAGTCTTCCGGCTTTTGCCGGTCCTATTCAGCAGACTTAGTTTTCTTTGGATTGCTTTTCAAAACTTCATCCACAATGCCGTATTCTTTAGCTTCGTTAGCCAACATCCAAAAATCACGGTCACAGTCGCGAGCTACTTTTTCGATATCCTGACCGGTGTGCTCCGAAAGGATGGTGTACAGGTTATGCTTGATGCGTTGAATTTCTTTTACCGTAATGCTGATGTCGGTAGCCTGACCACCAATGGCGCTGCTGGGCTGATGCAACATGATACGGCTGTGTTGTAAGGCTGTACGCTTACCGGGAGTACCGGCACACATCAGTATGGCAGCCATACTAGCGGCAATACCTGTACAAATAGTGGCAATATCCGGATTCACAATCTGCATAGTATCGTACACGCCTAAGCCTGCGTACACGCTACCCCCCGGACTGTTGATGTACATTTGCACGTCGCGGGTGCGGTCAGTGCTTTCCAAAAACAACAATTGAGCCGTTACGATATTGGCTACATAATCGTTTATGGGTTCGACCAAGAAAATAATTCTATCCATCATCAAACGGCTAAATACATCCATAGAAGCCACATTAAGCGGGCGTTCTTCAATGATGTAAGGCGTAAGCGCGGTAGGCTGGGCACTTACATATTTGCTATAGCTGTCTAGGGTATTGCTGCTTATCCCCTTATGTTTGATGGCATATTTGCGAAATTCATGATGATCCATGTGTAATAACTTATTTGAAAATGAAAGATAAATATACGGTGAATTCGTTACCGCAGGCACTATTAACTATGCTTATACCTACAAATATCAAACCATTGACCGATTGTGCCAAATCGTCATAACTGTTCAGCCCCTGCTGCACTTTTCTGACATAGCCTAAGCTACCGTAACTCCAAACTGGCGTAAATGATGCAAACAATGCTTGTACAGCAGCAGTACAGACAGTTCATAATCGAGATTCCCGAAAAAGGGGTTCAATACCTTTCGTTCCGGATGTTCCCGAAACAACTGAAAAAACAATTCAATATTACCATGCAGTTCTGTCAAAGCTGCTTCTACACTTTCGGTACGGCAGGGGTAGGGTTCTTCGGGCATCAGGGCATTTTTGGTATTTTCCTTAAAAGGTTTTGCACTGCGAATGAAATCCTGCATTTTTGAAACCATAGCCGCATCGGTCAGCAACTGTGCCGGAATGCGGCCGGCGGCCTGCTCAAACCCTTCCCGGCTAAGGTGTTCTATCATTTGCTGCAGGTTCATTTTACCCCAAAGGGGCAACTGATGTTCCGGAATGCGGCGCAATAAAGGCAGAAGTTGGGTCTGTAAGAAGTCGGCTTGTTGCATAATTTTTTTTCCAAAAGATGAGGTCAACGATTTACCAGGCGGAGCTAACTTTAGCAGAAGCAATTACCGAGATCTCTACTTGAACCCCTTTAGGTAAAGCCGCTACCTGTACACATTCACGTGCAGGTGCATTGTCTGCAAAATATTGGCCATAAACCTCATTCATGGCAGCAAACTGTGCCATGTCTGTAAGAAAAATGCTGCTTTTAACTACATGAGAGAAGTTGAGCTTTGCTGCATCTAAAATGGCTTTTAAGTTTTCCATTACCTTTTTAGTTTCGGCTGCTATGCCGGTATTGATCAGCTCGCCGGTTTGCGCATCCATAGGAATTTGTCCGGATACAAAAAGTAAATCACCTATGCGAACTGCCTGATTATAAGGCCCTATTGGAGCCGGTGCGGCATCTGTATTGATAATTTGTTTTTCCATAAAGCAAATGTAATACTTTTGCAGTCCTGTTACTATACGCAAGTAGTGCATTTATTTAATTTAATAGCCGTATTATCTTTCGCCTTATGGCCAGCTTTTTATTTATAGATACTTCTGCCGCTGTGGCCACTATCGCCCTTCACCAAAAGGGGCTGCCGCTGTTGCAGTTGCATCACCACCAGGCTATGGAGCAAGCCTCTGTATTGTCTTTATTGATAGAAGAGCTGTGTCAGAAAGCCAACATCAGCCTGGCTAAGCTTTCGGCAATCTGCGTATGTGCCGGCCCCGGTTCTTACACCGGCTTGCGGGTAGGCCTCAGCACCGCAAAGGGAATTGCTTATGCTTTAGATATACCCTTGCTATTGTTTAACCGATTGGATTTGTTAGCCGCAGCATCAGCTCCCGGCAGGGAATTGGCCGTAGTGTTGCAAGCCCGTAAAGAGGAGTATTTTCTGGCTCATTATGCCGCCGACAGGTCGCTTGTACTGGATCACCAGCATGTATTTGCCGCGGACTTAGCCACCTTATTGCCGGCATCAGTGCCTGTACTTTGCGATCATCCCTTGCCTGCAGCACTGCCTAATCAGCAGTTGGTTTTTGATGCTCAAAACGGAATTTCAATCCCTCATTGGCTTCCTTTGGCTGAGGCCCGATACGCTGCTGCCGACTTTGATGATACTGCCTACAGCGAACCTTTTTATTTAAAAGCCGCTTATACTACCCTACCTAAACCCCGTTAAAACTTTAAGTTTCCAACTATGGCACCACAACAAGCGCCCAAAGTAGCGAGCAATTCGCTGACCGTAATGAGTGAACTCATACTTCCAACCGAAACCAACACCCTGGGTAACCTCATGGGCGGAAAACTCATGTATTGGATGGACATTGCTGCCGGTATTGCTGCCCAAAAACACTCCAATACAGTTTGTGTAACGGCCTCTGTAGATAATATTTCTTTTCAGAACCCGGTTCGTCTGGGCAATATAGTAAGCATAGAAGCACAGGTAACCCGGGCTTTTAATACCTCTATGGAGGTAGCCATACGGGTATGGGGCGAGGATCTGCAGGCCCAGCATAAGTACCTGAGCAATGAAGCTCATTTTACCTTTGTTTCCTTAGGCTCTAATGGTAAACCCCGGGCAGTGCCGGATTTAATTCCCGAAACCGACAAAGAAAAAGAAGCTTACGAGGGCGCCCTGCGCCGGCGACAATTGCGCTTGATGCTGGCCGGTAAGTTAAAGCCCGAAGATGCCGGTGAGCTGAAAGCCTTGTTTGGCTAAACCCACACAAGGGCCTCCTTGCTTTGTTGTAATATAATAATACCCTTTTTCCTGAGTACGGTTTCCCCGGGGCTCATGTCTGCCCGTAGGGACACAAAGGCCGGGGCGAAGCTATGCGCGCGCCTCTTACTGCCGCGTACATTGCTGTACTTATAGGTACTTCCCGCCATCCTTCTTTATTCAGCTTTGCCTAAGACTCGGCTAAGGCTGTTTCTTCGTTTTTTTTGCTTTTCAGCAGGGGAATTGCGTATAAATACGCATTAATTCCCGTATTTATACGCTTTTGGCGAAACTAAAAGTTTTGTTAATTTGTGGAATGAAAGGGGGCACATTTACGGAAATCATTATTACATGCAACTTAAAATAACCTTATCAGGGCAGGAAGCCCATGGAGCAACTTTACCTTTGAATTATGCCTATCCATTAAGTGCTGCTCTTTATAGTATTATTCGAAAGGGCGATGCCGGATATGCGCATTTCCTTCATCAAACAGGTTATGGCAAAGGTTTTAAGTTCTTTACCTTTTCTCAGTTAGCGCTGCCCTTTAAGATTGAAGGGGATCGAATGATAATGAGCAGCCAAGAAGCACATTTTCGAGTATCCTTTCATTTGCCAGAAGCGATGGAAAGTTTTGTGAAAGGGCTTTTTCAAAGTGAAAAAATTGTCATTGCCGACAAAAAATCTAAGGTCAGTTTTACCGTAAAGTCGGTAGAAAGCTTGCCAAACCCCTTACAGCAGTATAAAGAAAATGAGATAGTGAATATCAGCTTAAAGCCGTTATCTCCTACTGTTGCCGGCCTGCAAAATGAAAAAGGCAATTATGATTTCTTGTCGCCGGAGGACCCACGATTTGTTGAAAGCTTGCTTTATAACTGGCGCGGTAAGATTGAGACTTGCTATGATGAGGTTACAGCATCAGGAGCATTGTTGATGATGGAAGTGTTGCCCATGAAGCAGCCCTTCAAATCTCGTTTATTAACGATTAAAGCTGATACCGATGCAGAAACAAGAATAAGAGGTTGGATGAATTTTGGGTTGAAAGTAACGGGGGAAAAGAGGTTTGTGGAGTTGCTGATGAATGCGGGTGTGGGGGTGTATAATAGCATGGGGATGGGGTGTTTGGGGGTAAATGTATAATAGAAGATTAGAATTAAAAACAAAACTATGACGATTTTCAAAACCTATACTGGTAATGCAATGCTTAATAATGCATTGATGACCATAGAAGCTTTGGCTAAACTAAAAAGTGTTTCAGAGGTAAGTCCGTCGATCCTAAAGGAGCTTTATAACCAAGTTGCTTTAACGCAAATAAACAAACGACTGAAAAGCTATACAATGGTTTTTAGCTTGAATAATCCATTAGTAAACCCTGCGAAAAAAGCCAATAATGCAGGAGAAAACACCTATCATTATCTTTTAAATGCTATAATGGATGGTTTTGAATCACATGGCGAAAGGGTTTGTGAGATTTCGGGCTTAAGATTCGATAAAACCTTTGAGGATTTTTATAAAGAAGAAATTGATAGACAGAAGAAAATATTGGTTGCTAAAAGTAAGGATGCTAAGCTCCTCAAAAAAGAACTAAAGAATATTGAAAAGACGGATACCAGCCTTAATCGTTCTTGGTTTCCCCTAATAGGAGGATTAGGTTCTGATGCTCAAGCTTTGCCACAAGCAAAATTTACAGTACAGATTCATCCTATTTGCATCGCTATTCTTCAATTTTTACCATTATCAGCTCTATTGTATAAAGGTGGTATCTTATTGATAGATTCATCCAACTTTGAACTGTCACGCGAAATGGTAGCAGACAATACCAAAACCTTATCTGAAAAAATACAAGTTATTTCTTCAAAAGAATCTATAGAAAATGTACGTGACTTTTCGAAGGGAGATTATTTATTAAAGGCACTCAATATTTTAACAGAGAAGGAAGAGTTTGAAGAAACATATTCAGATCTGAATATGTGGAGTTTCTCTAATTCTGGTACTGGAGCAAGTTGCGAAATTGACAGAGTGCCCAATGCTTTGATAAGAAAACTGCAAAGACTTTTAAAAAATCCTATAATTGGCAATGAACTGAAAGGGGTATTGGCGAATAATGAGATTTCTTACCTTTTTATTGAATGCTTAGAAAGTAATAATGATTGGTACCGTTTATATCCTGCCGTTTTTGGAACTGGAAAAAAAGCATATAGTCACAAAGGGGTTTCTCCGGAGTTTCTGGAAGCCTATTATCAAGAAATTGGTAAAGCGGAGTTAATTCCTACTGCAAAATATATTGCCGGCTTAATTGAAAAATACAAATCAAAATCCTTTGAAAAGCTATTAGATAAAACAGACTCCTGGAATGATTCAGAATATAAAGTCGAGCTCTTTAAAGTGCTGATAAAAGCAACAGAAAATAATGAGTGGAGTTTGGAGCAGCAAATTGCTATTTTGGATAATAAAGAAGAATTACCAATAAAAAATAATTATTATCTATATCAAAAACTCATTCATTATTTCACGCAAAAGACAATTCGAAGTAACGACATTCCGGAAGTAAATATTGCAGATTCTAAAGTTTATGAAGCTTGTAAATGGATTGTCAGTTTGATTCAAAATGATGGAAAATTAAATAGTATCAAATCCAATCTTATCAATCCAATTGAGAATCAAAAAGTAGGGTTCAACAGAATTATTTTAGATGCTCTTGGTGAAAAAGAGATTGCATTAAAAGAGATTGTCCAGATTTTTTATGATGAAGATTACAATTTTAGAAAGTACGGTTTGAATGAACTATTGCGAATTTTCTTTTCCCAACCAGAACAAGAAATATTTGAGTTTAAAAGTGCTGAAAGCTGTTTAGAAAATGATACTATTCTGCAAAATTGGATTAATAGAATTCAGGAATTCGCTAATGATTACCAAAGTTATTTTTATACCAATAACTACAATTACGAGACAGGAAAACCTTCGTATAAAAAATTTGAAAAGACGATTAATTCCTTAGTTAAAGAAAATGATAGCTTCTATTCTTTATTAAACGAAGTAATTTATAATACAAATCAGCACATCAAAGAAAGCAAAGAAACTAAAGTTGATAAATGGTCAATTGAAGAATTGATGACAAATCCACTTGGCAATAACAATCATAACATTTGCATTTTAGCAATCAAATTCTTATTGAAACAAACCTCAATCAAACCCTTAAAAGAAATATTAACTAACGTAAACTAACAAAGTAAATCATGACAAAATTGAACAACATTACCGGAGCATTATTGATAGATGCAACCGCAACATTTTTAAACGGAGCAGGATTAGGCGTACAGGAAGATAAAAATCGCGTGATTCCTAAAACGTACAAAGAAAAAGTAAATAACAGATTAGAAGATGTTCCATATGTGTCGGCGCAATCGTGGAGGAGATGGCTAAGAGATACTACCAATGAAGAAAACAGTTGGAATCCCAGTGAATTAAGGGCGGTAGGCGAAGGTTCCGAAAAAGGCACTACCAACAAAATTTCAACTGAGTTAAATCCAATCGAATTTCCAGAAGATGATTTGTTCGGATATATGAAGGCAGGTGCCAAGGGCGAAGAAAGTGTGCAAAGAACGTCTCCTTTTAAATCATCTATTTTGAAAGGGATAAAAAATATGCGTACTATCAATATCGATGAAGCTTTTGTTCATTTGAAAGAAGGAACACCTTTGCCTTATTCTACAAAATTCTATTCAGCACATCTGGAAGGATTTTTTAATTTGGAATATTATCGTTTAGGCGTTTATGATAATTTGGGAAGCAAGCAGGAATTATCTTCTGAGATGGTAGAAAAGCATGGTAGCATACTTAATAAATCTAGCTTAGGCGGAAAATTTAATCGTTATGAATTGAAAAATGCTTCTGAAAATAGGAATAATAATGCTTCAGGATTATTAAAAGGATTAGCCTATTTGAGAGGCGGAGCAAAGCAAGCGGCATTCGGTGCAGATGTTTCTCCAAAAGTTTTAATTCTTGCCGGCTTGGAATCTGCCAATCCTATCTTCAATAATCTGTTTATTGGAACTGGTGAAAAGCCAATCCTAAATATTGAATTGTTGCTGGAGTTATCCAAAGATTATAAAGATAAATTGGCAACGCCTATCTATGTAGGTTTCAGAAAAGGCTATTTGCAAAATGAAGAGGAAATCAATGAAAAACTAAAAGATGGATTTATATTGGCATCACCTGTTGATATTGTAAATCAATTCAACAAAAACTATTTAACGAATGGATAAATTACTGGAAATACAATTTTCAGGATGGACCGCAACGCCACGGCTTCCTTTCATTATTTCAGGAAGTAAGGACGGAGGTTCTGTATGTATGCACACTCCGACATACTCTTTAGTTATCGGAATTATTGGGTGTTGTCTAGGTAGAAATGTAATTTCATCAGAACTCAAATTAGGTTTTAAATATTCGTATGATACGATTAATAAGGATATGGAAACCAGACAAAGACTTGAGAATAAAGGTAAGATACGAAAACATCCCGATGGCTCATCTCCATATCTAATGGAATTCCATTCCTCACCTAAGCTTATCATTTGGACTGATAGACTGGATTGGAAAAACTATTTTGAAAACCCTGTTGGTACGCCCTCATTAGGTCGTTCGCAGGACATTTTGAAGATTGATAGCATAACAATCATCGAGGTAGAAAAAGCAGAAAGAGGAAATATGGGAGGCTCTCTGTTACCCTTTACAGCAGGTTTGCAAGCGGGTGGGCAATTGGTTCAATTAGCGGAGTCTTATCTTGAAAATGAAGAAGTAGGGTCAGGAAGAATACCACAAGCATCCAAGGTCTTTATTTCTATACCTCATGATAATCATGCAGAGGTAGCATTTAATAACATTTACAAAACAAAATCAGATAAGCCCGTTGCGTTTTATTTGCATGATTTTTTGAATGAATAAAAACTATTTTGACCGGTTTTTTGCTAAAAGTGATGGTGTTACCACACTTGAAATGCATACTCGGCATGTTATTACAGCTGGGGAAAATCTACTGCGTTCACTTCCTTTGAATGAGGAAGAAAGAAGGTATTGGAGTGAAAAACTGGCCAGAATAGCTGTTTTACATGACCTCGGAAAGATTCATCACGCGTTTGTAAGCCGATTAGCCGGACAAAAAAATGGTGATATTCGACATGAATTAGTTTCATTGCTTTTCTGTATCAATTATCTACAATTAGAAGATGATGAATTGTTTGCTATAGCTACACATCACAAAGGAATTGTGGATACGCATTTAGAAACAAAAGGAACATTATCTATAGACCACATTGTAGATTACATTACTCATTGGTATGATTCTGATAATTCAATATTTGCATTGAATAACATGCAAAATTGGTTGAATCTTTTTAGTTTAAATATAGAAGTGATTCAACGTAATGTAGTAAAAGAATTGCCTAAAAACATCAAAATGTATTTAAATGCAAAGTATCAGAAAAAGGCTATTCCAAACATTGATATTAGAAAAAAATTCTCATTAACAAGAGCATTATTAATGGCAGCCGACCATTTGGGTTCTGCAAGAAAGGAGAATGATATACCTAAATACAAACAACTTACAATTGCTGATTTTCAGCCAGAAAAGGATGGTATCCCTTTTGCTTTTCGACCATTTCAAGAACGACTGCGGGAGGTAAAGACGGATATAATCCTTCATGCACCGACCGGTTCAGGCAAGACAGAAGCTGCATTGAATTGGGTATTTGCCAATCAATCTGAAAATTCTAGAGTATTTTACTTGTTGCCTTATACTGCCAGTATTAATGCTATGGTTGTTCGATTGCAGAAGCACTATAATAATGATGTAGTAACGGCGTTGCATTCCAAAACATTAGATTTCTTCTATGACCAAATTTCGGGAGAGTGCAGTAATGATGAAAAGGATTATCAAAAAATAGAACAAGAGGCAAAGAATAAAAAATCGCTATCTAAAGAACTGTTTTATCCAATCAAAGTAGTTACACTTCATCAGATTTTAAAAACTTCTTTGAAGGGAAAAGGATGGGAGTTTTCATTGTTCGATTACAAAAATGCCTTATTCATCATTGATGAATTTCATACGTATGATGCCTTATTGACCGGGATGTTGTTAGCTACAATAAAATTGTATCGTAAATTATTCAATGCAAAATTTTTCTTTTTATCAGCTACCATTCCTGAATTTATGTTACAGCTTATAATCAAGGAAATATATGATGGAGATTTCTCAAAACTGATACGACCTGATAAGACAAAAGAATTAGATAGAATTGTATTGGATAGGAAAAGGCATCAGTTGTACTGTTTAGAGAATGCCACAATTGAAGATGAATCGCTCTTGATTGAAGATTATCTAAAAGCAGGAAAGTCAGTGTTAATCATTGTTAATAATGTTAATACTGCTCAAAAGCTCTATAGAGAA
>Ga0079224_100013884_pt1 | contig 11233 bp, 6 predicted proteins | sample Stecom2015_FD_80414 | JGI IMG/M metagenome (GOLD analysis project Ga0079224, IMG submission 80414) | Agricultural soil microbial communities from Utah to study Nitrogen management - Steer compost 2015 | ecosystem: Environmental > Terrestrial > Soil > Agricultural land | place: USA: Utah...
GCGGTGTGCCGGATCGGGGTGTGCCGGTCGTGGATGACCCGTACGGTTGAGTTGGTTGCCGCTCGGTTGGGGCGGCGTTCTTTGCTCACGCGGAGGCGCGGAGCGCTAGGGGCTCACGCGGAGCCGCGGAGGACGCGGAGGTTCACTCTCGAGGGGGCGAGGGCGAGGGCGGGGGCGTGAGAAACTTCGCCCGCAGTTCACAGGTCGCTGTGTCTCGGTCAAGACGTCTACATATGATGTGATGTCGAGCTCTTGCTTCTCCAAGGTGGCCAGCGCCGCAGCGGGCGGTTCAGACCTCCAGGATAGAAGGCACCCAGTCGCTTCGCGGCCTGTTCACCACCGTTTGAGCGAACGCTGGTCGCACGATCAGCGATCCGCCGTAGGCCAGCGTGTACTGACAGCCGAGATGATCTCCTCTCGATCGCTTCTGGGGAGATCGAGGCCGAGCTGGATGTGCGTCATCATTGCCAGCCCGTCGGCGATCACTGGCCAGGATACCAGACGGGAGTCGATCAGAACCGCGATACGCTTCCCGACAGCATCTCTGGTGACGCGAGGCGATTGAGCGGCGGCCTCTTCCGTGATCTCTAGCCCGAGCACCAGGGAGCTGTCTCCATGAATGATCTGCACCGCCACGATGTCCTCATCGGACAGGACATCTTCTCCGACATACAGCCCGGCGCCATCCTTCGTGGTATCGAGGTATTCATACCCCGGTGCCGGCGACTCTTGAGCGAGCCGCATCCGAATCACCGGCTCCTAGCGCTGCGGCTGAGCCTCGAGCGTTTGCGCCAGTGCCGAGGCAGGGGCGCAGAACACGGCAATCGCCGACGCAATCGAAAGTACGTACGTGCTCCTGAGCATTGTTCGCCTCCGGCAACGCTGGATCCCCCGGCTGGATACCCCCAGGACAGGTGCTGAGGGTCACGACGCCTCCGAATATGAATCCCCTGAAGCAAGCACCGATCGTACCGACGACGTTCCCCGCGTTGGCGGTTTCACCTGGATCGAGATCCTCAGCCCGTGCCCATTCGAGCCTTGCCGATGGATCGCCCTTGCCCGAAGGCCGCCGTGTCGGAGTTCGTGAAGAAGCCAGGATTACGGCTCGATGGGGAGTGTCGAGAGGTGGGCTGCGGTAACGAGAAAAGTCGAGGGACGTGCGGAAGAATGGCTTGAAAACGCGCGCTCCGCTCTGCGGTGACCGGTTGCAAGCTCTCGCATTGCTCGAAAGCCTGGCCCGGCGCCCGGGCCTACGCCTTCGCCTGCTCGGTGCTCCGGACCAACGTCCAGCGCCGGGCGGGGTCCGCCGTGGGCGGCTCTTGCGGGTCCTCGACAGCGCCGGGTCCGCGGCTGAGCGGCTGCTCGTGGGCGAGAGGGGTGTGGGCGTGCCCTTGACTGGGCGGGTGGGGGCGGGGTACTGATCCGGTGCGAGAGTGTGGATTCGCTTCGGTTCATTTTCCTGTATACACGCGCCCGCGCGACGGGCCGCTCCGAAAGACGATGTCGTCCGATCGATCCCTGCCGGCAACGTTCGACGCCGTCTCGCCGGTCCACGAGTGGATCGAGCGGGCGTTCCGGGCGCATTACGCCGAGCTGTGCGCCTTCGTGTCCGGCGTCGTCGGATCGGAAGACGGAGCGGAGGACGTCGTGCAGGACGTCTTCCTGTCGGTCTGGCGTGCGCCGGACCGGTGGCTGGCGGCCGGTGACGCCCTGCGTCCCATGCTGTTCGTGGCGGTACGCAACCGTGCGCTGGACATGCTGAGGCGGCGCCGCGTGCGGGAGCGGTACGTGGAGCAGGTGGCGCTCATCGGGGTGCCCACCCCGGTGGGGCCGGAGGAGGTGCTGGCGCATCGGGAGCTCGAGCGTGCGTTCGATGCGGCGGTCGCGGGGCTGTCCGCGCGCTTGCGGGAGATCTATCTGCTGCACCGGATGGAAGGCCTGACGTACCGCGAGATCGCGGAGCAGCTCGGCATCTCCGTGAAGACGGTGGAGGTCCAGATGGGCCGGGCGCTGAAGAGGCTGCGGGCGCAGCTCGGCGGGGTGGTGGAGGAAGGGGACCAGCCGCCGCCCCGTGCCGGCCCCGGGCCGTGATCCCCGGGCGGCGGCGCGGTGCACTGCGCCGATCGGACCCACCGCGATGTTCTCCTCGCAGTCTCTTCTTCCCACCCGACCGCTGCCCTTCGCGACCCGTTGTAAGGGTGCCCCGCCACCTTGAACGTTGTCTGCCAGGAAGGGCACGTGGAGCGTTGCAGCGAGGCGATCCTGGTGGACGACGAACTGGACGCGCTGTTCAGCGAGATGCGGCCCGAGGCGTTGGCGCGCCTCGGGCGCTATCTGGAGGGCCGGTGCTCCGCCGAGGAGCGGCAGGCCGTCGAGGCATGGCTTGCCGAGGATCCGGGCCGGCGGGATCTGGTCCAGCGGATCCGCCGCGCTCACGCACTGGCCGAGGTGGTGCCCGGCCGGTGGGACGTGGAGGCCGGCTGGGCCCGGCTGGCGGCTGCGCTGGAGGCGGAGCCCCGGCGCGTCGACCCGGGCGCGGAGCGTGGGCGCCGTGGTCAGCGGACGTGGGGCGGATGGTTCGTGCCGGCTTTGCGGGCTGCCGCCGCGGTCGCCGCGGTGGCGGGCGGCGCGGTGCTCTGGCAGCACCGCGAGGCGGTCCTCGGGCCGGGCGAGGTGCGCGAGGTGGCGGCGGGCGTGGGCCAGCAGATGCGGGTTACGCTCGGCGACGGCACGCGCGTCGTCCTCGGCCCAGCGAGCCGGCTGCGGTTTGCCGAGCGGTTCCGCCGGGCCCGCGAAGTGGAGCTGGAAGGTGAGGCGGTGTTCGAGGTGGTCCCGGATCGGGCGCGGCCTTTCCGGGTCCGCGCGGGCGCGTCCGTCACGGAGGTGCTGGGCACGCGGTTCGGCGTGAAGGCCTACCCGGAGGACGGCTACGCGCAGGTCGTCGTGGCGGAGGGCCGGGTGGCCGTATCGGGCGTGGGCGGTGCGGACCGTGACGCGGCGCCGGCGGTCCACCTCACGCCCGGTCTCGCGGTGCGGGTCGAGCCGGATGGCACGGTCGGCCTGGTGACGGCGGTCGCCGCGGACGACATCCTGGCCTGGACCGAGGGCCGCCTCGTCTACCACGGTGCGCCGCTGGCGGAGGTCGTACGCGCGCTCGAGCGCAGGTTCGGCGTGCGGGTCGCGCTGGCGGATCCGGACCTCGCCGCGCTGCGCCTGACCGCGGAGTTCCGGCAGCCGGTGGCGGTGGAGGTCGTCGAGCTCATCGCCCACTCGCTTGGACTCGGTTACCGGCGCACCCCCGACGGCTACCTGCTCTTCCACCTCTCCCCCGCGGCGACGGGCTCCGCCGCGGGTGGTACCCCGATGATGGTCCCGACCCATGGAGGTTCATCGCGATGATGCGCATTCTGCTCCCGGGTCTGCTCGCTGCGTCGATCGCGGCCGCGCTGGTGTCTCCAGCCCCGGCCGCGGGTCAGGCGAAGCTGGTCCAGGCACGTGAGGGTGGGCACCCGGCCGCCGTCGCCGCGGGCGGCCGACTCCTGCATCCGGTCACGCTGAACGTGGTGGATGCACGCCTCGGAGACGTGCTCGCCGACATCGCGGCGCAGGCCGATCTGGCGCTGGTCTACGGCAACGACATCGTCCCCGTGGATCGGCGGATCACCCTGCGCGTGCGGTCGCTGCCGGCCGCGGACGCGCTCGAGCAAGCGCTGGCGGGCACGAACATCGCCGTCACGCCCGTCGGCCGCGACCAGGTCGTTCTCGCGAAGCGCGCCGCGCCTGCGGAGCCGGCCGCGCCGGCGCGGGTCCAGACGGGCGCCGTGGCGGGGCGCGTGACCGAGGCGGAGACCGAGACCCCGATCGCGGCGGCCGCCGTCTCGCTGGTCGGGACCAGCTGGCGGGCCCTCACGGGGAGCGACGGGCGGTACCGGATCGACGGCATCGCTCCGGGCGAGTACACCCTGCGGGTCCAGCGGCTGGGCTACGAAGAGGCGACCCGGCGCGTCGTGATCGAGGGAGACGGGACGGTCCAGGCGGATTTCGTGCTCACGCGGGCGCCGACGGAGCTCGACGCCGTGGTCGTCACGGTCACGGGCGAACAGCGGATCCGGGAGCTCGGCCACTCGGTGGGGCGGATCGACGCCGATGCCGTCGTGCGCACCGGCCCGGTCTCGAGCGTGAGCGAGCTGCTGAACGCCCGGATCCCGGGGGTGAGCGTGTTCAACACGTCGGGCACCGTCGGGGGCGAAGTCAACATCCGGGTCCGCTCGCCGAACTCGGTGCAGCTGAGCAGCTTCCCGATCGTGATCGTGGACGGCGTCCGCTACAACAGCTTCCAGGAGATCGCGAACGGGGTGACCTCGTTCACGATCGAGCCGACGAGCCGGCTAAACGACCTGAACCCGAACGACATCGAGTCGATCGAGGTGGTGAAGGGGCCCTCGGCGACCGCGCTCTACGGCACGGACGCGGCGAACGGCGTCATCGTCATCAAGACGAAGATGGGCCAGCCGGGGCCGGCGCGCTGGCGCGCGTACGCCCGCGCCGGCATCACCGAGATCCCCGATCCCAAGAGTCACGACGTCTACTGGGGCTGGCACAGCGGCACTGGATCCTGCACCCTGCGCAACGTGTCGCTCGGCTCCTGCGCGCAGGACAGCGTCAGCGTGCTCGCGAATCCCTACGACGATCCGGACCTCACGATCTTCGGCTCCAAGCCGCGGTGGGAGTACGGGATGAACGTCTCGGGCGGGAGCGAGCAGCTCCGCTACTACTTCTCCGCGGATTTCGATGAGGCCACGGGTCCCATCCAGCTCCCGCCGGCGATGGCCAAGCAGTGGCGTGAGGAACGGGGCGGGGCCAAGCTGCCGGCGGAGTACCTGGAGCCCAACCGCGATGAGCGGCTCAACCTGCGCGCCAACGTGGTCGCCATCCTGGGTGACGCCGCGACGCTGCGCGTCAACGCGGCGTACACGGAGGGCGAGACCCGGAACATCTCCCTGGACAACGGCAACCCCTACACGCGCCGGGCCGAGCAAGCGACTCCGGACGGCGACCCGTACGGCGGCGCGAGTCCGCTGAACGTGTTCACGCGCAGCTCGACCGAGACCGTGAACCGCTTCACCGGGAGCGCGAGCGCCGAGTGGCGGCCGGCGACGTGGCTCCAGACGCGCGCCGTGTTCGGCCTGGACCTGCCGAGCACGCACCGCTACACGCTCGCGCCGCGTGACGCGCTGCGCAATTACAACGGCTCGGTCGGTGAGATCCGGACCAGGGTCCATTCGACGTCCGCGGAGCTGGGCGCGACTGCGATGTTCGGTTTCGGCCGGATCCTCTCGCGGACCTCGGTGGGCGCGCAGTACGTGCGTCATCACCGCAACGAGCTGACCGCGACCGGCAGCAATCTCCGGCCGGGCGGTGCATCGATCATCGATGCTGCGAGCCAGTCCCTCACGCAGAGCTACAGCGAGACGGTCACGCTCGGGAGCTACGTCGAGCAGGTGCTCGGGCTCAACGACCGCCTCTTCCTGACCGGCGCGCTGCGGGCGGACGGGGCCAGCACCTTCGGCAATCCGTACGATCCGGCGTTCTACCCGCGGGCAGGGGTCTCCTGGGTGGCATCCGAGGAGCCGTTCATGCCGCGGATCCCGGGGCTGGACAACCTCCGGCTGCGGTACTCGTACGGCGCGGCCGGCCAGCAGCCGACGCCGGGGATGCGGCGCCTGGCCTACCAGGCGATCAACGTCAACCTCGAAGGGCAGACGAACCCCAGCGTCCTGGTGATCCGGCTGCCGAGCCCGGACCTGCGCCCGGAGAAGGTGAAGGAGCACGAGTTCGGCTTCGACGCCAGTGCCCTCGACGGGCGGTTCCAGCTCGACCTGACCTGGAACCGCCGCAAGACCGTCGACCAGATCACGACGGTCAATCTCCCGCGCGGGCTGCGCAATGTGTACGCCAACATCGGGCTCATCGAGGGCGAGGGCTTCGAGGCGCGGTTCGTCGGGCGTGTGATCGACCGGGATGACGTGATGCTGGACGTGATCCTCAATCACTCCGCGAGCAACAACACGGTCGTCGAGTTGGGCGGTCAGAACCCGGTGTACGGCACGGCCACCAGCCTGGTGGAGGGCTTCCCGCTCGGCGCGCGGTTTATGGTGCCGATCGTCAGCTACGAGGACAAGAACGGCGACGGGATCATCGGCGCCGACGAGGTCGTCATGGGCGACAGCGCGGTCTACATGGGCAAGGGCACGCCCGGCAACTCGCAGTCGCTCACGGCGGCGCTCGGCCTCTTCGGCCAGCGGGTGCGCCTCTCGGCGATGTTCGAGCGGCGGGGCGACTTCATGCAGGTCGATCGGATCAGCCACTACGGGCGCACCAAGTTGCGGGCCGCTGTGGACCCGACCGCGCCGCTGGAGGAGCAGGCGAAGGTCATCGCGACCTACATGGGTGCGCCGACCGGGCAGTCCGGCGCAGCCTACACCTTCATGGCGCCCGGCGACTTCATCCGCCTGCGAGAGGCGTCGGTCGCGTTCGAGCTGCCCGACGCCTGGGTTCGTGCCGCGCGGCTGAGCAGCGCGACCGTGAGCCTCTCGGGCCGCAACCTGGCGCTGTGGACGGACTTCACCGGCGCGGATCCAGAGAGCGCGCGCCCGTACAGGTACCAGGGCGGCGTCGCCGCCACTGTGCCGCAGGCGCGCAACTGGATCGCCCGCGTCGACCTCGGCTTCTGAGGAGAGCGATGATGAAGCGATCGAATTCGTTGCTCCGGTGGGCGATCGCCGTCGCCCTGCTCGCAGCGGCCGGATGCGATGGCATCCTCGACGTCGACAACCCCACGGTGGTCGAGGAATCCGACCTGGCGAACCCGGAGGGGCCTGAGCTGCTGCGCCGCTCCGCGCTCGCCATGACGTTCAACGCCGTGAGCTACTTGACGCTGAACAGCGCCATCATCTCGGACGAGCTCACGGCGATCCCGACGCAGTTCACGCTGTTGTCCGACAACGTGTGGACTGATTACATGCTCGACCTGCGCTCGGCCGAGGACCTGCTCGAGCCGTGGCGGACCATCGGCGGATACCCGTACTCGCCCCTCCAGGAGGCGCGCATCGCGGTGAGCCAGGCGCTGGACATGTACGCCAAGTACGGGCTGCCGTCCCAGCGGCCGCACGTCGGGCAACTGCTCGCGTTCCGCGGCTTCACCATCCTGCATCTCGCGGAGCAGGTCTGCCCGGGCTTCCCGCTGCACGATGTGGACGGCGAGCGGCCGAAGTACACGGGCCCGTTCACCACGGTGGAGGCGCTCGAGCGCGCCCTGGTCGACCTGGACTCCGCGGTCGTCGCGGCCGGCGACAGCGCCAGGTTCCTGAACCTCGCCAAGGTCGTTCGCGCCCGCACGCTCCTCGCGCTGGGCCGGTTCGGCGAGGCCGCCGCTGCCGTGGCCGGCGTGCCGACGGATTTCGTCTACAACGCCGAGCTCAACGGCTTCCCCGCGGGCTTCAACATGTTCGCCAACACGGTGGGGTGGTACCCGGTGTTCGGGATCGACGGGCTCAGCGTGGCGGATCGCGAGGGAGGCAACGGCCTCGATTACGGATCTGCGAACGATCCGCGCGTGCCGGTCACGCTGGCGGGCATGGCGGAGGACGGTGTCACGCCGTCGTACGTGCAGCTCAAGTACGAGGCCAGCAACTCGCCGATCCCGATGGCGAGCGGGATCGAGGCACGGCTGATCGAGGCCGAGGCGCAGCTCAATGGCGCGGCGGCGGGCGACTGGCTCGGCACGCTCAACAACCTGCGGATGACGCAGGTCTCGCCTCCGCTGCCGCCGCTCAGCGATCCGGGCACGCCGGAGGCGAGGGTCGACCTGCTGTTCCGGGAGCGGGCGTTCTGGATGTTCCTGACCGGTCGCCGGCTGGGCGACATGCGGCGGCTGATCGACCACTACGGGCGTGATGCGGAAAGCGTCTTCCCGACCGGCGCGCACCCCGTGGCCGGCACGTACGGGCGTGCGACCAGCATCCCGTTCACTCCGGCCGGCGAGGAGTACGCGAACACGGGCGTGATGGGGTGCATTGGGTGATTCCGCGGGAGGCGGCACCGCCAGCCGGACGCCGTAAGGCGGCGGGGCGGTCGTACACGATGCAGGCGGCGTGCGCGGTCATCGCCGCCTGCATCGCCGCCGCGCCGCAACCCGCCTCCGCACAGTACGGGCAGGACCTCCCGGTCGTCGAGCGCGTGCTGCCGAACGGGTTGCGGCTCCTTGCGCTGCGGCGGGAGGGTGCACCGACCGTCGCTTTCGTCATGCAGTACCGCGTCGGCGCGGTGCAGGAGCGCACCGGCGAGACCGGGATCGCGCATCTCCTCGAGCACATGCTCTTCAAGGGGACGACGACGATCGGCACGCGCGATCACGCCGCCGAGCTCGAGCTCTTTCCGCGCATCGATGCGATCCAGGACTCGATCCTGGCACTCAGGGCGGAGCGGTCGGACGCACCGGCACGGGCCGAGGGCCGTGGGGCCGCGTCGTGCGGCCCGCCTGCCGATGAACCGGCCGAAGATCCGCGCATCGAGCGTCTGGCCGCGCGGCTCAAGGCGCTCGAGGACAGCGCGCGCGCCTTCGTCGTCGCCAACGAGTTCGACAGGATTCTCACCCAGCACGGCGCGCGGGGGCTGAACGCGTCGACGAGCTACGAAGCGACGACCTACTACGTCGAGCTCCCTGCCAACCGGGCGCGACTCTGGTTCGCGCTGGAAGCGGACCGGATGCGCAACCCGGTCCTGCGGGAATTCTACGCCGAGCGCGATGTCGTCGCCGAGGAGCGGCGCATGCGCGTCGAGACCGACCCGGGCGGCCGGCTCTGGGAGTGCTTCGTCAGCACCGCGTTCTCCGCGCACCCGTACGGCCGGCCGGTCGTCGGGACGATGGAGGACATCCAGAACTTCACGCGCCGGCAGGCGGCGGAGTACTTCCGCCGCTACTACGCCCCGAACAACGCCGTGGTCGCGGTGGTCGGCGACATCGAGCCGGACAGCATCCTGGCGTGGGGCGAGCGCTACCTGGGCGCGATCCCTGCCGGCGAGCCGGCGCGGCGGGTCGAGGTGAGGGAGCCCGCGCAGCAGGGCGAGCGGCGCGTCAGCGTCGAGTTCGATGCCGAGCCCCAGATCCTGATGGGCTGGCACGTCCCGGGGCCCGAGCACGCGGACTACCCCGCGCTCGCGGTCCTGACCAACGTGCTCACCGGCGGTGCGACGAGCCGGCTGCACCGGCGGATGGTGCTGGAGGAGCATGCCGCGGCGTCCGTTACCGCCTCGCTCCTGCCGGGCGGGCTCGATCCGCAGCTCTTCGTGATCGGCGCGGCGCCCGTGCAGCCCAACACGACGGCCGACCTGGAGCGCCTGATCGAGGAGGAGATCGCCCGGCTCCAGACCGAGCCGCCCGACACGCTGGAGCTGGGCCGCATCCACAACCAGTTGGAGGCCGGCGAAGTCCGTCGTCTCCGCTCGAACATGGGGCTCGCCTTCCAGCTCGCCGAGTCCGCGAGCGCGTACGATGGGGACTGGCGCGCGACGTTCCGCTACACGGAGCGGCTCCTCGCGGTCGGGCCTGCGGATGTGCAGCGCGTGGCGCGGACCTATCTCCGGCCCGAGAACCGGACGGTGGCGGTGCTCGTCTCGACCAAGCAGCAGTCTGAGGGGGCGCCGTGATCGGGAGCGGACGGGGGCAGACGGCGCCCGTGCAGCGACGGCGGCGCGTCGGGCGTGTGCTGGGAGCGATCGCATGCGGCGGCAGCGTGGTCGGGCTGGTCGCGGCATGCGGGCTGGCCGGCCCGGCGGGTAGCGCGGATCCGCCGGTGCCCGCGCGCGCGGCGGCCCACGCTGGCGCCGCCGCGGCGACCGCGCCGGAGCCGCCGGTGCTCGACCGCGCGGCGATCGACACGATGAGCTTCCCGCCGCTCGAGTTCGAGCCGCCGGAGCCGGAGCGCTTCAGCCTCTCGAACGGGATCGAGGTCTACTACATGGAAGACCGATCCCTTCCGCTGGTGGAGCTGTACGCGCTGCGGCGGGGCGGCTCGTCGTTCTTCGAGCGGAGCGAGCTGCCGGTGGCCGAGGCGGTGAGCGGGTCGCTGCTCCTGTCCGGCGGCACGAGGAGCCTGGAACCGGACTCCGTGGACTGGCTCATCGAGTACCACGCCCTGGCCCCGTCGTTCAGCAGCAGCGGCTCGGCGATGCTGGTCGGGATGGAGACGCCGACCCGGCACCTCGACCTCGCCCTGCGGCTCTGGGTCGAGGTGCTCCGCTATCCTCGCTTCGACCCGGAGCGCGTGGAGAGCTGGCGGCTGCGCCAGCTCGAGCTGGTTCGCCGGGGCGAGGACCAGCCCGGGAGCGTTGCGGTCCGCACGTTCAACCGTGTCCTCTTCGGCGACCACCCGATCGGCTGGAATCTCACGCCCGAGGACCTCGCGCCCGGGGTCCTGACCGGGGAGCGGCTGCGCCGGCTGCACGAGGCCATCACGTGCGCGGACAACATGACGCTCGGGGTCGTCGGAGACATCTCGCGGGCCGACGCCGCCGCGAAGCTCGAGGCGGCGTTCGGCGACATGCCGGCGTGCGCGCAGCCGCTGGTGCCGCCGGATCCACCCGTGATCCGCGACGAGGCCGGCGTCTTCATCGTCCACAAGGCCGTCAATCAGACTTCCCTCGTGATGGGCCAGCCGGGCGGGATCCTCCAGCGCGACGATCCGGAGTACTACGCGGCGCAGATCGCGAACTGGATCCTGGGCGGGAGCGGATTGTCCAGCCGCATCTCCAAGCGGGTCCGCACGGATGAGGGGCTCGCGTACGGCGCGAGCACCGTCTGGGGCGCCGGGATCCGCCACGAGCGCGCGTTCGGCGCGCTCACGCAGACCCGTGCCGATGCGACGGTCGCGACTGCGCTGGTGATCCGCGATGTGCTCGAGCAGGCGCTTCGGGAGCCGCCGACGGAGGAGGAGGTGCGGCTCGCGATCGACAACACGGTGAACGCGTTCGTCTTCGCGTTCCAGACGCCGGGCGCGATCGTGACGCGCCAGATGAGCTACCGTGTTGGCGGGCTGCCGGCGGACTGGTTGCAGCGTTACGTCGCCGGGATCCAGGAGGTCACGCCGCGCGCGGTCCACGACGTCGTGCGTCGCTACATCCGGCCGCAGGACTGGACGATCATCATCGTCGGCGACACGACGAAGTTCGACGC
>Ga0079224_100013885_pt1 | contig 11232 bp, 7 predicted proteins | sample Stecom2015_FD_80414 | JGI IMG/M metagenome (GOLD analysis project Ga0079224, IMG submission 80414) | Agricultural soil microbial communities from Utah to study Nitrogen management - Steer compost 2015 | ecosystem: Environmental > Terrestrial > Soil > Agricultural land | place: USA: Utah...
CGAGCGAAAGCGACTTGTTTTTCGGAATCGCCCCATCGCTGTGCACAAATGGGAAATCACTTTCCCGTTCTAACTGTAGCAAGACTTCTTTGAGCGATTTGTTACGTAAATGGAGCTTCACCAGTGTCTTCGATAGCTCTTGAGCCTTCACCGTGTTGGCGCAAACAAGGCTATAACTCCACAGCACCACCGACAAAGCAAAGCAACCAGTGCTGAACGCTTTCAGCATAAAGTTTAGATAGTTAGGTATTCGATTGTTCATCCCTGATTTTGATTTTGCAAATTTTAACTTATTTAATATAGACCTGATTCTTTTCAATTCGATAAGAGAAAGAGCTGCTCTTACTTAGCATATCCAGCACTTTGTTAATGGGTAAATCTTTAAATTCACCGGTGAAACGCCGATTTAACAAAGACTGGTTATTAACATGGATTTTTACACCATACCATTTTTCCATTAAGGACGCTACTTCGGCAAAACGTTGCCCGTTAAAAGCCAAGACCTCCTTACGCCAAAGCCCCCAATAATCCTTATCATTGATGGGCAACACGCTACTTTCCTTGGTTAATTTATTATAGTTGATTTTTTCGCCTGGTTTTAATACAGAGGACGATGAGTCATGGTCAACACGTACCGATCCCGTTATCAGCGCCACAAAAAGATGATCGTCGTCACCAAAAGCCCGCACGTTGAACGACGTTCCTAAAACGTAAGTCCGCAGCTCTTGACTACGTACAACAAATGGCCGTGCTTTATCCGGTGCTACCTCAAAAAAGGCTTCGCCGATTAATTCAATTTCCCGATTCTGTTTATTATAAGTATTGGCATAGCGCAATACACTTCCCGCATTCAGGTAAATTAAGCTTCCGTCTGGTAAGGTGATTTTCTTTTTCTCGCCATAGTTGGTTTTTATTTCCGTCACATGAGGTGCTTCCAGACCTGGTGTTTTTACCTGTTGGGCGTAATAAAGTATTGCCAACCCAAACCCCAAGGCAATACTGGCTGCCGCTGCCCAGAAGGCTGGGAATCTCCTCTTTACTCTTCTTTCAGGGCTTTCGATGCGTGCCATTACCGAGGCTATCCGCTTCTTCCCCGCCGATGTTAGCGGGGCATTTTCAAAGTGCTCCGTGTCCTTCCATAGTTCGCGTATTAATTCCTCTACTCGTTCTTTATATTCGGGATTCCCCAGCAAGCTGAAAAAAAGTTCCCTTTCCTCTTCACTTAGGGTTTGACTTCTATACTTTTTAAATAGGGTTTGTAATAACGTCTCATTCATCTAATAAGATGACAGAACGACCTATTGAAAAGAGCTACGCTCAGAGATTAAGCTTCGTTTAAAGATTTGTTAAGGAAAAGTAAACTAAGTATCTGTAAACTCAGTTTTTTCTCACTTTACCTTTGATGCAAAGTGAGGCAAACATCAAGGCTGCACATCCTTTCGCTAAAGATTTAGGCCACAAGCGCAATCCTGTGGAGCCGCTCCGCCACGCTTGTCAACCCTTCGCTTCTTCACATGATTTTTTCCCAGGGTTATCCTAAATCTTCTTAACGCTCATGCTGTGAGGCCGTTTTCCCTTCACACAGGGCTATAGTACGAGGCTAAAGAATAATACGTTCGGTTAAAAGTAAAAGCCTTCCGTTCCGCTAAATGTCGCCTCCAAAATTTACATTTCGTATTGGGAGGCACTACCGTTCCTGTAAATTTTGCCTGCCTGCGGTAGGCAGGAAGCGACGAGTTTATTCACATATTGTTTATTCATTAGGCGTTCATGAGCTCGCCTTGCTCGGTTTTGCGTCACTTTTTGCGGACCTTGAAAAAGCTTGAGCTCCTTTAAAAAGAATTAATTAGCGAAAAAACCACGAAGTAGCATGAGTGCCTTTTAAAACAAACAATAACGAATAAAAGTGACTAAAGAAAAGGTTCCTTTTATACAATCACTGAACGTAACATTAAGATAATATAGCATTATTACTTTTGCCGCTGTAATCTGAAAGAGGTATCTTATGAATCAACCGGTCATGTCTCGACAGCAAGAAAAAGCATTGCTGTTGGAGATCAAGCAAGGTAATGCCTATGCATTGGAAAGCTTGATGATGCGTTACGAAGAACGGGTGTTCCAATTTATTCTTCGTTTGGTAAATTCCAGGGAACTTGCAGAAGAAATTACGCAAGACGTGTTTGTGAAGATCTGGGAAGGTCGAGAGCATTTAGGCAAAATTGACTCGATAGGGGCCTGGATGTACACCTTGGGAAAAAATAAAGCGATCAATTTATTAAAAGAATTAACGGCCAGAGCTGCCCGTGAAGAATATTATGCAAAGGATCGTGATTGGTCGATTGGTGGAGAAATTGAATCAGAAGAAAAGGGGGATATTTTTAGCTTGGTAGATGAAGCCGTAGCACAAATGCCCGAAAAATGTCAACAGATTTTTATCTTAAAACGCGATGAGGGTCTGAGTAATGAAGAAATTGCAGATCGTTATAATCTTTCCATTCATACGGTTAAAAATCAATTGAAAAAATCTTACGCTATATTACGCAAATCTATCGTGGAACAAACCTTACTTCTCATCCTTTATTCTTTTTTATCTAACCGATAAGTTTATATCGCACGTATTATGGATACCCTTCAAATCAGCTTTACAAACGGGATAGGATATATAAAATAAATCCTTCGCGGATATCGAGGCACAAACAGTAAAGCATAACACCAAAATAACAACTGCTTAACAAGAAGTTAAATTTAGCAAACTAGCTTTGAGGCCGAACGTGTCTAACCTTATGTCTGGTTCTATCTTAGACGAACTCTTCGAACACAGCAAAGCCGGTGATTCTGTCGCTTTCACATCATTGTATAGGGATACTTGGCAAAAGCTTTATCAATTGGCATTCCGTAAAACGCAAGATGAGGAAGAAGCAAAGGACATTGTGCAAGATATTTACATCCAATTATGGCAAAAGAAGGAAAACATTCATATTCAAGGTTCGGTAGAAGCTTATCTATATAGCATGACCAAATATGAGTTGGTCAGACGTATGCAGCGCTCGCTAAAGGACGAAGCGCATCGATTCGATTACCGTCAACTTATCGATACCTTAACCCATGCCGATGACCAGCAATTATTTGCAGAAGAATTGGAGGCACAACTGAAAAAAGAAGTGGATGCACTCCCTACCAAGCAACAGCATATCTACCGCTTACATCAAGAAGACAATCTGAGCACTGAAGAGATTGCACAAGAACTCGGATTGGCCGAGCAAACTGTCAAAAATCAATTAGGACACGCGAAGCGTAAAATACGACTGGCTATTAAAGATCACATGCTCTCCGTTATATTCTTTTTTTAGCCCACAACATAAACCACATAATTTATTAACAATTTGATAACCTAATCCCATTGGTACCCATGTCGGCATTTTTACTCCTATAGAATAAACGCACCAACATGGATCAAGATAAGATACGTAATTTATTAGAGAAGTATCTCAGAGGCACTTGTAGCCAAGAAGAAAGAGAACTGATCGATCGCTGGTTCGAAGCTGATCAGCGATTCGAACAGCCCTTAGCTACCGGAAAGGTTCAGGAATTAGAAGAAGCGATACTATCACGTATTCAAGAACATTTACCCCTAAAGCATCGAAACCGGAATGATACTCACAGGCTATGGTTCACAAGTAGTATCGCAGCTTCTATCGCATTGCTGATCGGTGTATTTATTCTTTTTAGTAAAAGGAGCCAAAGCGGCAGCGAAGGTAAACAGCCTGTACCTAAACTTTTTACCTTTCACACTGAACCAGGACAGCGGGCTAAATTGCGACTACCGGACAGTAGCACAATCTGGTTAAACGGCAATACCGCGATACGGTATGATCAACACTTTGCCGGTCCCAATCGCGCTATTTATCTTGACCGGGGAGAAGCTTTTTTTGAAGTATATCCCAATCAGCATAAACCCTTTATCGTATACACAACTAAGCTGCAAACGCGCGTACTTGGTACTTCCTTTAATTTACAAGTACAGAATCATCGCAATCAATACAACTTAAGTATCAATACCGGCAAGGTGAGCGTTAGCCATAACCAAGGTAAAATACAGCATACCATGCTTACCGCCGGGCAGCAGTTCACCTACGATTATATCAATGGCAGGCACCAAATCAAGGCCATCCAACCCGGAAGCGAGCACGCTTGGATTTATAATGAGCTGGTATTTCAAAGCGCCTCTTGGAAAGAAGTTGTTGCTCAGCTACAAACATGGTATGGCGTAAGCATTCATTTAAACCTACGCAGGGGGCAACATGAAACCTTCACTGCCCGATTTGAAGATCCAACGCTGGAGGCCGTGCTAAAAGCCTTACAAAAAATCAATCCATTTCAATATACCATCAAGAAAAAGGAGGTTCATATACACAACTAAAACCCGTTAAACAATAAACCGAAACTGTTGACAGCAGTTCCGGTTCCATCTGTTTTCAATCGTTCTTCCACAAACAAATCAAAAACAAATAAAGATATGCCAAAAAAACGAATACTGGTCACTTATTTCATTGCATTTATGAAGTTATCATGCATCACCCTCCTCACCTTGCTATCCATGGCCGGAACCCTGTTAGCACATAAAAGCGAGGCACAGCAAACCAGCAGCACAGTCATTCAATTTAAGTCGAAGAACATCGCCTTAGAAGAGGTGCTGCAAACCATTCAGGCGCAATCAGACTTCAACCTGATCTATAGCCCAAGCCAGATTAATGGGCAGATCGTAGTAGAACTACCTCAAAAGCGTACTACATTAGACGTGCTTCTGCAGTATTTGGCCGAAACTGCCGCCTTAGTTCCCGAAGTAAACAAAGGAAATATTTACATCAACCGCAAACAACAACCCGGAAGGCTCGCCGGCTTTATCAAAGACACGGAAGGCAATCCACTTATCGGTGCGAGCGTCAGTTTATTAGGAACCAATAACGGCACTATGACCAAAGAAGATGGCAGCTTTGCCCTTCAGGCCTACCCCGGTACCTATACACTCCGTGTGAGCTATATTGGTTATGAAACATACGAGCAAAAAGGTGTCAACGTTCTGGAGAATAAAGAAACATCGCTACAGGTGAGCTTACGCGGAACGGGGCAACTGCAAGAAGTGGTTGTGAGCTACGGTACCCAACGTAGACGCGAAATCACGGGTGCACTGGAAGAAATCAGTACCGAAAATTTACAGGATATGCCTGTCAACCAATTTGCACAACAACTACAGGGTAAACTGGCCGGTGTCCAAATTTATCAAACATCAGGACAACCTGGCAGGGGGATGTCCTGGCGTATTCGTAACGCCGCGTCCCTCTCCTCCGGCAATTCCCCCCTTTTTGTTATCGACGGTATGCCAATCACTGGCAGCATCAATAACATCAATCCCGCAGAAATCGAATCTTTCACCGTATTGAAAGACGCATCAGCTACCGCTTTGTATGGGTCAAGAGCCTCAAACGGTGTGATCCTTATCACCACCAAACATGCGAAACCCGGCGATCAAACCAAAGTGGAACTAAACAGTAACTATGGTATCCAAACCATTCCAAGTCGCGGTGTACCCGTCATGATGAATGCCCGCCAGTATGCGACGTTCATGAACGAACGCTATCAGGACATGATTCGCTATGAAGGCTATAAAGGCACCATCCCGGAGGTTTATCAAAATCCCGAGCAATATGGTGAAGGTACCGATTGGTTTGATTTGTTAACCCGTACCTCCCCCATTCAGCAATACGATATAAGTTTCACCAGCGCAGGTAAACACTCCGCATCGTCGGTTGTGGCAGGCTACCAGAATCAACAAGGAGTTGTTATCAATAGCGGTACCCAACTTTACTCCCTTCGTATCAATCAAGATTATAATCTCTTTGACGACAAGCTAAAGGTTGGTTTTAACCTCGCTCCGAGCTATCGTTTAGATCACAACAACCGCTTAGACGACGGTATTCAAGGCATTGTCCAAAAAACTTCCGAGGCGAGCCCTTTAATCAATCCCTATGATGAAAACGGTAACCTCGTTAAATACGCCAGCTCTCCCGGTATGGTTAACTACATCAATCCACTGGCTCGCTATCTAATGGTGAAAGACGACTATAAAACCACCCGTATTTTAGGTAATGCTCATCTTAACTATCAAATATGGGACGGCCTCAGCCTGAAAGGTTTGTTCGGTATCGATAAAGGTGATGAATCACGGCAATTCTTTTCGCCTGCCCTTATTAACGGTGATGACATCTCTACAGGCACCAGTAGTTCCGTAACAAACTATAGCTATACGGCAGAAGCCAATCTAAATTATACTAAACATTGGAAGGCACATTCCATCGACGTCTTGGCAGGTTATTCCTATCAATCTTTCGATCAGGAAAGCAATACCGTTACCGGACGCAACTACGCCAGCGATGAAGTCCCTTATCTTAACGTAGCTGCCAACATCACCGGCGGCTCCAGTAATGCCACGGCTTATGGTTTGATTTCCTATCTGGGTCGAATCAATTATAGCTTCAAAAATCGTTATCTCATCAGCGCCTCCATGCGTCGCGATGGTTCCAGTCGCTTCGGCCGTGATCAAAAATACGGTTCCTTTCCTTCCTTTTCGTTGGGTTGGATCTTGAGCGATGAATCCTTTATGCAGCGCTGGAGTCAAACATTAAGCCTGCTCAAAATCCGCAGCAGCTACGGTATCACCGGAAATAACAATATAGGTAACTATACCCATATTGCGCAGTTAGGCACTGCCAACTATGTAGCTAACGGAAGTTTAGCGCCCGGCACTACTATTACCACCTTAGGCAATACCAACTTGGCATGGGAACGCAGTAAGCAATTCGATATCGGTTTAGATGCCTCCTTTTTTGGCGATAAACTTTTCTTTACCTATGATTACTACCACAAGCTGTCGGACGGCTTAATACAAGCGCGCCCTATTCCACAAGCATCCGGTTTTAGCAGCATCACTTCCAATGTAGGCGAAATCAAATTCTGGGGACACGAATTCAGCTTGGGAGGTCAGTTCGACTTTGGCGAACTCAGCTGGAATACGGCGTTCAATCTATCCTTAAACAGAAACCGCATTGAATCACTGGTGAGCCCTGGCTATTTCCGCAGGAACAACACCACCAGTGCTGATTACTACCGCAATCAGGAAGGGTATCCACTGGGCATGTTCTTCGGATACATCTTCGAAGGCCTTTATAAAGATGCAGAAGATTTAGCCAACTCAGCCAAAGAAACGAATTCGGACGTCGGTACCATTAAAATGCGCGATATGAACGGCGATGGTATTATCAACGAGAACGACCGTACTTTTATTGGTGATCCGAACCCTGACTTCCTCTTCGGGTTTACCAACAACTTCACCTACAGACGATTCGATTTAGGTATTTCCATAGCGGGAGCTATTGGCGGTGACATTATTCTACCGGCCAAATGGGCCTATTTAACCAATATGGACGGCGCGCGTAACCTCTTAGCCGAGGCGGCCGACCGCTGGCGTTCACCTGAAGAGCCCGGCTCCGGCCAATTTCCGCGTACTAAAACCGGTTCAACCGGTATCGGACGGCAAGTCAATTCGCAATGGGTAGAAGATGGCTCCTATCTGGCAATGAAGAACATCACACTGGGCTACCGACATCCCGTTAAACGTCTCGGCCCCATTAAGCAAATCCGTTTCTACACCTCTATCCAAAATGTCTTTATACTGACGAGTTATTCCGGCATGAATCCCGAAATCAGCTTAGACGGGCTAGACGGCGCCAGCATCGGGATCGACGAAAATGCCTATCCGGTACCACGCACCATCTCATTTGGTTTAAATGTCCTTTTCCAATAACGTGCATATAAAAAATAGACAAAACATGAAAAAATATATTTCCATCTTATCGGTTCTGCTTGTTTTCCTCGTACAGGGATGCAAAAATGTCTTGGAGCTGTCGCCCGAAGATCAGGTTTCCGAAACCAATTTCTTTAAAACCGAGGCCGACTTTACACAGGCTATCAATGCTGCCTACAATCCCTTACGTACGGTAGGCCCGGATTATTATACGGCCGAGATGCGTTCTGATAACACCCATTACGAACATAACCCTGCTATCCAAGGTACCGCTGTTGAAATGAAAGCAGATATTGCCGATTTCACCAACGATGCCAGTAATAACTATTCCAATCAGATCTATTACGACAGTTACAAAGGCATCTCTCGCGCCAACGTCGTGTTAGCGAGAATTGATCAGGCCAGTTTCAACGACGAAGCAAAAAATAACTTCAAAGGGCAAGCCCTATTTCTTCGTGCCTTCTATTATTTCAAGCTTGTCCGCTATTTCGGTGGTGTCCCACTGTACTTAAAAGAAGTAAATAATGAAGCGGACGCCTTCCTTCCCCGTGCCTCGATAGAAGAAGTTTATACCCAGATTATCAATGATGCCTCGGAGGCTATTGCACTGTTACCGGTGCCAAGTAAGTTTCCACAATCGGGGTATGCTAGCAAAGGCTCGGCTACGATGCTACTGGCGGATATTTATGCCACCCGAAAAGAATACGCACAAGCAGAAAACTTGCTCTTGAGCCTAGAAGCGATGGGGTATAGCCTACTGCCAAACTATGCGGATGTCTTCTCCACAGCCAATAAAAACAGTCGCGAATCCATCTTCGAAGTACAGTTCATGCAAGGGCTGGAAACCGGCATGCAAAGCAACTTCATTTATATCTTCTTACCTAAATGTTATAATACCGCTATTATTACCTACGGCGTAGCCACCCAAAATACCGCCACAGATGGCGGCGGCGGTTGGAACACCCCGACCCAAGATATCATTCGGGCGTATGAAACGGGTGACACACGCTTAGAAGCTTCCATTGGCGTTGCTGAAGGTACGTACGATGGCAGTTATTACTTTACCCTAACCGCTCAAAAAAGTATTGTAAACTATCAGGCTCCAGCAGGAAAGGTAGGGGTTCCTTTCATCAAAAAGTACCTCAATCCACATACCGATAAGAACAATACCAATGATAACTGGCCGGTATATCGTTTTGCCGATGCTTTATTGCTATTAGCAGAAGTACAGAACGAGCAAGGCAAAACCCAAGAAGCCATGGTACATGTCAATCGTGTACGGAGCCGGGCAATCCCGCAAGCAGCACCTTTAACAGCCACTTCGCAGGAAGATGCCCGTAAGCTCATTCTACATGAGCGACGCGTGGAACTCGCCTTTGAAAACCATCGTTGGTTTGATCTACTCCGTTCGGGCAAGGCGATCGAAACCATGAATGCCTATGGGGCCGAACTTAAGAAAACACATAGCTATTTAGTACCATCCTCCTATCAGGTAGATGAGAACAAGCTTTTATATCCGCTTCCGTTTGCGGAAGTAGGTGTCAATCCCGAATTAATCCAGAACCCCGGCTATTAACGAAAAAGTATGTATAATAAATTTTTAAGACTCAGTTTCTTGATCGCCCTGTTACTGCCTTTCAGTACACAGGCACAAAAAGGCAATACCCCGCCGAAAGCCAAAAATACGTTCTCTATTGCCGTGATACCGGATACGCAGTATAACACCGAGGAGAGCCAAGGTGGCACCAACAAGCTCTTCGAAACACAGATCGAATGGATACTGGCCAATCGGGAAGCAGAAAATATCGTTTACGTAGCGCATTTAGGCGATATTACCGACAAGGGAGACAGTAAGCCCGAGCAATGGGCTAATGCTGCAAAGGCGATGTACCCATTGGAAAAACCCCTACCGGGACTTCCGAATGGGTTACCCTATGGGTTAGCTGTAGGGAATCACGATCAATACCCCAGTCAATTTGCGGTAAGCGGTACCACGAAATATTATAACCAATATTTTGGTATTGACCACTTTAAAGGTCGCAACTATTATGGCGGTTATTTTGGCAAAGACAACGATAGTCATTACGACCTTATTTCAGCAGGTGGGATAGATCTCATCATTATTTACCTCGAATTTGATGCTTTCGACGAGCAGCAAGAGGCCATGAACGATTGGGCGGTAAGTTTATTGAAGCAGTATAAAGACCGAAAGGCCATTATCGTCAGCCACTACATTCTTGGCTATAATCCCGTAGCAGGTAGCAATGTGGCGGGGCAGGCGTCCTTTGGCAAGCAAGGGCAACGTCTGTACGATCGCGTAAAAACCCAGTCCAATGTATTTCTGATGCTTTGCGGTCACGTAGGCGACAATGGCGAGGGCTATCGCCAGGATACTTATGCCGGCCATACCATCAAAACCATGTTATCCGACTATCAAAGTCGACCCATGGGCGGCAATGGACTCATGCGTTTATTGACCTTTGATCTTGAAAAAGATCAATTACGAGTCCGTACGCTATCCCCCTATCATCAGCTAGAAGAAAAAGACGAAGACAGTTTCTTTACCTTACCGCTTTTCCGCGAAGCTTCGGCCAGCAGGATCTATGACTTTGACTTAGACGGCAAGGCCGATCTATATCGTTTCAAAGACGGAAATTGGTACGATGCTAAAAGTATCAAAAGCTCATTAGGCCGCAAAGGTGATATTCCTGTTCCGGCACCTTATACGGGTTATGGCAAGACCAACCCAGCAGTCTATAATGCTGCCGGCGCATCATTTTATGTGGCCGATTGGCGAGCTGTTCCACTAGGAAAACCGGGAGACATTCCCGTTCCTGCAGATTATGATGGCGATGGCATTACTGATCTAGCCGTTTGGAATCCGGAAACAGCCGAATGGTTAGCGGCAGGAAAAGACCCCGTTAAGCATGGATGGAAAGCCTCTGTGCCCGTACCGGCCGATTATGATGGAGATGGTGCGGCGGAAATGGCCATTTGGCGTCCCAGCAACAAAACCTGGTATATTGCCACGGTTGGGAATGTACCTTTTGGCGAAACGGGCGACATACCCCTACCGGCAGATTACAATGGCGACGGGAAAGCAGATATAGCAGTATGGCGACCGAGCACCGGCGAATGGCTCGTATACGGTGCTGAGAAAGCCATTAAGCTGGGTAAGACGGGTGATCTACCTATTCCCGGTGATTACGACGGAAGTGGTAAAGTGCAACCGGCCATATTTGATCCGGCAGCAAAAGTCGTTCGTTTTGCTAACGGGCAAAGTATTCCGTTTGATGCAGGTGTCGAAGAAGTTGTCAATATACCTTATGCTATTAAGCGATATTATTTGGATCTGATGAAAAAATAGATTC
>Ga0079224_100013886_pt1 | contig 11232 bp, 9 predicted proteins | sample Stecom2015_FD_80414 | JGI IMG/M metagenome (GOLD analysis project Ga0079224, IMG submission 80414) | Agricultural soil microbial communities from Utah to study Nitrogen management - Steer compost 2015 | ecosystem: Environmental > Terrestrial > Soil > Agricultural land | place: USA: Utah...
ATCGATCTCGGGGCGTGTGGCGGGCGGCGCGGTGACGCTGCAGCTGCCGTCGAAAGCCGTGGCGATGATAGCGATCGAGGAATAGCCGCGACCGCCGCGCCGTTCAGTCGTGAAACGGATCGGTGCGGATCGTCCGCCCGCGCGTGAGGGCATCGGCGACGAGTTCGAGAGGGGTGGTGTCCATCTCGCTCGACTCGGCGCGGATCAGCTCGGCGAACCGGGCGTAGAGCGCGGGATACTCGGCATCTGGGGCCTCGCGTGTGCCGTCAGGCAGCGTCAGTACTGCGCCACCACGCGAGAGAAGCAGAGTGCCGGAGTCGGTCTCGACTTCGATGTCCCAGGTCTGCGGCCCGGTCTGGCGGAAATCGAGGTCGACGGCGATCGGGGCGCCTGCGGCGCTCAGTGACAGCCGTGCGGCGATGGGAGCCTCGCAATTGGCGGGGAACTCGAGTTCGGCATCGGACAGCTCGATCGGGCCCGGCAGGATTTCGGTCGCAATCGAAAGCGCGTTTATTCCCGGATCGAACACCCCGAACCCACCTGCCTGCCAGATCCACGCCTGGCCCGGATGCCAGACGCGAACGTCCTCGCGCCAAGTGATCCCCGCGCGGAGAATCCGTCGTCCGGCCAACCACTCTCGCGCCGGTTCGACGCCGGGCGCGAAGCGCGAGTGCCAGGCGGCGAAGATCGACAACCCGGCCTGCGTTGCTCGATCGGCCAGCGAACCCGCCTCCGCCACGGTCGCAGCCGGCGGCTTCTCGAGCAGGACGTGGAGTCCGCTGTCGAGCGCCTCCAACGCCAGCCGGTGCCGCACCTGGGGCGGCGTGCAGATGGACACGGCATCGAGCGCAACACCCGCGGCAAGACAGTCGCCAAGCGTGACGAATCCCGGGATTCCGTCGGCGGTTGCGCCGTAGGGGCATACGGTCGCGGCGACCTCGAACGCGGGGTTGGCTCGCAGCGCGGGCAGGTGCTGGTCGCGTGCAATCTTGCCGAGGCCAACGATCGCGAGGCGGATCGGTAGCGGGCTCAAAGCGGCCACCCCCGGGTGCGAGAACTGCCGTAAGCGGGGTGTTGGAGGAGACCTGGCATCCGGACCTTTCGAGAAGCAGCAGCTTCGGGCTTTGCGGAATTAGTCCGACATAATATGCAAGGCAAACGGCGATCTGCCGGTTTTGCAGTCGAGCGCCCGCGCGCCAGCTCCGGAGACCAATGCCGTTGAGCACGGAAGAACCGATCGAGCACGAGGAGACCTGGCGTCGCGGCGAGCGGAGCACGGGGCGCCGGCTGCGCGGCGCGATCGCGCACTATCTCGGCTCGGCGATAGTCAGCGGTGCGATCAAACCCGGGGAGAGGCTGACCCCCGAGGTCGCCAACGCCGAAGCGCTGGACGTTTCGCGAACGGCCTACCGCGAGGCGGTTCGCGAGCTGACGGGCAAGGGGCTCGTCGAAAGTCGGACAAAGGCGGGGACCCGGGTCTTGCCGCGCAAGCGCTGGAACCTGCTCGACCCCGACGTGCTGGCGTGGGCCTTCTCGGGCGAACCCGACCCGGGCTTCGTACGCAACCTGTTCGAGCTGCGCGTGATCGTCGAACCGGCGGCGGCGCGCCTCGCTGCGGAACGGCGCGACAAGGAAGACATCAGGCAGATGCGCAGCGCGCTCGCGGACATGCGCCGCCACACGCTGGCGACCGAAGCCGGCAGATCCGCCGACCGTGCGTTCCACGATGCAGTGCTGCAGGCCACCCACAACGACGCCCTGATCACGCTGGCCGCCAGCATCGGTGCCGCGGTCAGCTGGACCACGCAGTTCAAACAGAGGGCGCGCGCGCTGCCGCGGGATCCGGTGCCCGATCACGCCCGCGTCGCCGATGCGATCGCAGCAGGCGATGCGGAGGCGGCGGAGCGCTCGATGCGGGCGCTGATCGATCTGGCGCTCGATGACACGCGCCACGCGATGGGTGGTCCACGCGGCTGACGGGACCTCGCTCCTTCCCTTCGGAACCACGCCATCGATGTGCCGTTTGAGCGACCATTGGAAAAGATGGAGAGGTCGCGATGGTCGAAGAGCGCGTTACCCAGGTCGAGACACCCTCGGGCGAAACCCATACCCACACCACGGTCGTCAGCGACCGCCCGACATCGGGCGGAGCCACATGGCTGATCGTGGTCCTTGTCGTGATCCTCGCGGCGGTGGCCGTATTCTATCTTTCGGGCATGAGCAGCTCCGAAGTGGCCAAGGACAACGCGATCGCCGATGCGGCCGATGAGGTCGGTACGGCTGCGAGCCAGGCCGGCGAGGCGGTGCAGGACGCGGCAGACGCGGTAACCAATTGAGTCCGCACCTTATTCGAGGTGGACTGTAAAGTTTACCGACATTTCATTTCTCGGCGCTAACCACGCTGCGTCCAGCCATTGCGGCGGATGCGGCCGGTTGGAGCCATGGTTCGTCTCTTCAAGCACTACGTCCCGCACGCGGTCCTGCTGCTCGGCCTGATCGACTGCGTCCTGCTGCTCGTGGCCGGCGACCTCGCCTGGTCGCTTCGGGCGGCGCAGGTCGGCATGGATCCGGAGCCGCTCGAAGTGCGTCTGGCGCCGCTGGGTGGTTTCACCGCCGTCGTGCTCGCGGCGATGATCGCGGTCGGGGTCTACGGCAACGAGGCGCTGCGCTCGCTGCGCTTCGCCGGCGCCCGGCTTCTCGTCGCCGTGAGTCTCGCGATCATCGCGCTGGCCTTCCTCGATTTCGTTCTCCCGGGAAGCACCTTCTGGCGCTCGACTCTGCTTTACGCGATGGGGCTCGCGATCCTGCTGCTGGTGGCCAACCGCATGATCGTCGGCGGGATTCTCGGCGCCAGCGCGTTCCGCAGGCGCGTGCTGGTACTGGGCGCCGGCCCCCGCGCGCTGCGGCTGAAGGAGCTCAGCGAGAAGCCCGGCAGCGGTTTCGTTATCGTCGGCTACATCGGCATGAACGAGAGCACGCTGGTCGTCGAGGAGGCTATTCCGCGGTCGGCGATCCACGACCTCTCGCGCTTCGTCGCCAATCTCGGCGCCAGCGAAGTCGTTCTCGCGCTCGAGGAGCGCCGCAATGCCCTGCCGCTGAAGGACCTGCTGCGCGTCAAGACGGCGGGGGTTCACGTCAACGATTTCTCGAGCTTCATGGAACGCGAGACCGGCCGGGTCGATCTCGACACGCTCAACCCGAGCTGGCTGATCTTCTCCGACGGGTTCTCGTCGGGCCGCGCGCTTTCCAGCGTCGCCAAGCGATTGTTCGACATCGCCGCGAGCGGCCTCCTGCTGGCGCTGAGCTTTCCGATCATCGCGCTGTTCGCGCTTCTCGTTAAGCTCGACAGCCGGGGCCCGGCGTTCTTCCGCCAGCAGCGAGTCGGCCTTTACGGCCAGCCGTTCACGCTGCTCAAGCTGCGGTCGATGCGCGTCGACGCCGAAGCGGGCGGCGCGAAGTGGGCGGAGCGGGACGATCCCCGCGTGACGCGAGTAGGGCGGATCATCCGCAAGCTGCGGATCGACGAGCTTCCGCAGGTCTGGACGGTGCTCAAGGGCGAGATGAGCTTCGTCGGCCCCCGTCCCGAGGTGCCCGCCTTCGTCGAGGACCTCGAGGAGAAGCTGCCGTTCTATGCCGAGCGTCACATGGTCAAGCCGGGCATTACCGGCTGGGCTCAGATCAACTACCCCTACGGTGCCTCGACCGAGGATGCGCGGCGCAAGCTGGAGTACGATCTCTACTACGCCAAGAACTACACGCCCTTCCTCGACCTGCTGATCCTGCTGCAGACGCTGAGGGTCATCCTCTGGCCGGAGGGAGCGCGATGATCGGGGCGCTCGGATCGTTCACGGTTCAGCTCGGCTACCTGTTGTGCGCGGCCTTCGCGCTGGCTCTCTCGGGGTGGTCGTTGGCGAGGCGGGGCGAACGTGGCCCGGCGGCGTCCGCCGAGGCGGGCGCGCTTGCGCTGACGGCGTGCTGGGCGATCGCCTTTGTCACGCTCGGGGTATCGGCCGCCGCCACCGCGGTCCTGCTCAGCCTGAGCCATCTGGCGTGGCTGTGGACGCTCTACCGCCTGTTCGCGCACGACGACCGCGACAAGAGCGTTGCGCCGATCCGGCCGGTGGTGCTGGCGCTCGGCTTCGTCGAGCTCATGCAGCTCGCACTGCTCGCGGTCATGCAGCAGTACGCGGGGTCGCCGGAGGCGCAACAGGCGATCACCGGGTTCGCCGCGATCTTCCGCCTGCTGTTCTGCGTCGGGGCGCTGGTCCTGGTGCACAATCTCTACGCCGGCGCCGGGGCGCCCGCGCGCGAGGCGCTGCGCTGGCCGGCCGCAGCGCTCGCGACAATCTGGCTCTACGACCTGAACCTGTCGACGGTCGCCTACCTCGGCCAGCAGCTCCCGCTCGACCTCGTCACGCTGCGCGTCGCGGCGATCTTCGTCGCCGTCGCGCTGCTGGCGATCGGCCTCCTGCGCCACGACGGTAACCTGCGTTTCCACCCTTCGCGCTCGTTTGCGTTCCGCTCCGCTTCGCTGCTGATCATCGGCGCCTACCTGGCCGTGATGGTCCTGCTCGCTCAGGGCCTGGCTTATGCGGGCGGGAAGTTCGACTGGCTGGTCCAGGCGAGCGTGGTGGCGCTCGCCGCGGCTGTCGCGCTGACGGTGTGGCACTCGCGATGGCTGCGCGGCTGGCTCCGGGTCACACTGTCCAAGCACCTGTTACAGCATCGCTACGACTACCGCGCCGAATGGCTGAGGTTCACCGAAACGATGGGACGGGCGGGCGCGTCCGCGGCGCCGTTGCGCGAGCGGATCGTCCAGGCGGCCGCCGACATCACCGACAGTCCCGGAGGCCTGCTCCTGACCCCGCGCGAGGAAGGTGGGCTGGGGCTCGACGCGCGCTGGCAGTGGCCGGGCGTCGACGTTCCCGCCGAAGCCCTGGGCGTCCAGGGTCAGCGGTTCTTCGAGGACAGCCACTTCATCCTCGATCTCGACGACATGCGATCGGGACGCGTTGAGGGCATTCCCGCCGCGGCCTGTCCGGAATGGCTGCGCGATGAGCCCTCGGCCTGGGCGATGGTGCCGCTGCTGCACTATGAGCGCCTGGTCGGTCTGGTCGTGCTGTCGCGTCCCCCGGTCGCTCGTCGCCTCGACTGGGAGGACTTCGACCTGCTGCGCGTCGTCAGCCGCCAGCTGGCGAGCTACCTGGCGGAACAGGCCAGCCAGGATGCGCTCGGCGAGGCGCTCCGCTTCGACGAGTTCAACCGGCGTATCGCGTTCGTGATGCACGACATCAAGAACCTCGCGAGCCAGTTGGCGCTGCTCTCGCGCAACGCCGAGAAGCACGCCGACAACCCGGAGTTTCGCGCCGACATGCTGCTGACGCTGCGCAACAGCGCGGAAAAGCTGCAGGCCCTGCTGACGCGGCTCGGGCGGTACGGCTCGCCGGCCAGCGAGGCTCCGCAGCCCGTTTCCGTCGAAGATCTCCTGACCAACATCGCCAAGCGCTACGCCCCGCAGTACGAGGTGGTCGTCATCTCGCGCGACCCCTGCCTGGCGCTGGCCTATCGCGAGTCGCTCGAGCAGGCACTGGCCCACCTCGTGCAGAATGCGATCGAGGCAAGCCCCGAGGGCATGCCGGTGTTTCTCGACCTGCGTGCCGAGGACGCCCACGCTGTGGTCGAGATCGTCGATTCCGGCTCCGGGATGAGCCCGGAGTTCATTCGCACCCGGCTGTTCAAGCCGTTCCATTCGTCGAAGCCCGGGGGCTTCGGAATCGGCGCCTTCGAAGCGCGCGAGCTCATCCGGGCGATGGGCGGGCGGCTCGAGGTCGAATCGCGCGAAGGGCTCGGAACCCGGTTTCGCGTGGTGCTGCCGCTTGCCGAAGCCGCAGGCATGATCCGTTCAATACAATCGCACAGGACCGAGGTGGCGTGATGGCCGAAGCAAGACCCAAGCTGCTCATCGTCGAGGACGACGAGGGCCTGCAGGCCCAGCTCAAGTGGGCCTACGACGATTTCGACGTGATCATCGCCGGCGATCGGGCGAGCGCGATCGCGGCCCTTCGCGCCGAGGAGCCGCCGGTCGTCACGCTCGATCTCGGCCTGCCGCCGGACCCGGACGGCACCAGCGAGGGCTTTGCAGTGCTCGACGAGATCGTTGCGCTCAAGCCCGACACGAAGGTCATCGTCGCCTCGGGCCACGGGGCTCGCGAGAGCGCGCTGACCGCGATCGAGCGCGGCGCCTACGACTTCTACCAGAAGCCGGTCGACATCGAGCAGCTCGGACTCATCGTTCGCCGGGCGCTCAACCTGCACCGCATCGAGGCGGAGAATCGTGCGCTGGCCGAGCGCTCGGGCGAGGGCAACCGCGTGCTCGGAGGGCTGATCACCGCGGCGCCCGAGATGGTCCGCGTCGCGCGCACGATCGAGCGCGTGGCCAATACCAACGTCTCGGTCATGCTGCTCGGCGCGAGCGGCACGGGCAAGGAGCTGCTCGCGCGCGGTCTCCACGAAGCGAGCGGCCGCGGCAGCGGCAGCTTCGTCGCGATCAACTGCGCTGCGATCCCCGAGAGCCTGCTCGAAAGCGAGCTGTTCGGGCACGAGAAGGGCGCCTTCACCGGGGCGGTCAAGACGACCGAAGGCAAGATCGAGCAGGCGAGCGGCGGCACGCTGTTCCTCGACGAGGTAGGCGACATCCCGCTGCCGTTGCAGGTCAAGCTGCTCCGCTTCCTGCAGGAACGGCAGATCGAGCGGATCGGCGGGCGCAAGGCGATCGACGTAGACACGCGCATCGTCTGCGCGACACACCAGGACCTCGAGGCGATGATCCGTGACGGGCGCTTCCGCGAGGACCTGTTCTATCGCCTGGCCGAAGTCGTCGTCAGGATTCCTTCGCTGGCCGAGCGGCCCGGCGACGCGACGCTGCTCGCCAAGGCATTCCTGAAGCGCTTCGCGCGCGAGATGAACCCGCAGGTCACGGGGTTTGCGCCCGACGCGCTCGCGGCGATCGACGCATGGAACTGGCCGGGCAACGTCCGCGAGCTGGAGAACCGGGTGAAGCGGGCGGCGATCATGGCAGACGGCAAGCTCGTGACCGCGGCCGACCTCGACCTGCAGGCGGGTGGCGAGGACGATCCCGACGTGCTCAACCTCAAGAGCGCGCGCGAACGGGCCGACCGCAAGGTCATCCGCCACGCGCTGGCGCGGAGCGAGGGCAACATCTCGAATACCGCCAAGATGCTCGGGATCAGCAGGCCGACGCTGTACGACCTGCTCAAGCAGTATGGTCTCCAGGCCTGACCTGCGCCTGTTGCTGGTCGCCGCGGCGACCCTGATCCTGGGACCTCCGCTCGCGGCGGCGCCGGGCGCTGATCCTCTGCCCGACGCCGCTGCCGCGCTCGGTCGGAACGATGCGATCGCTGCGGAAGTGGCCGTCGACCGGGCGCTCGACGCCGGGCTCCCTCCTGAACAGGTTGCGGCGTTTGCGGGCGAGACCGAACTGCTGCTGGGGAACACCACGGCCGCGCGCGAATGGCTCGAGCCTGGGCGGTTCGCTGCCGAGAGCGCGCAGCGCGGCTTCCATGCACTGGCGCGGCTCGAATGGCAGGAAGGCGATGTTGCGGCTGCTGCGCGGGCGTTCGATCTCGCGCTCGCCCGGCCGCCCGCGAACGCGCGGCTGTGGGTCGATATCGGCCGGTTTCGCTATGCGAACGGCCAGCACGACCTCGCCGTGCAGGCCGCTGAGCGAGCCGTGGCGATCGACTCCACGGATCCGCGCGCGCTCGAATTCCGCGGCCAGCTGCTGCGCGACGCGCAGGGTGTCGGCGCCGCGGTCGAATGGTTCGAGCGCGCGCTCGAGCACGCGCCCGACGATCTCGGACTCCTCGGCGAATACGCCGCGTCGCTCGGCGAGAGCGGCCGGAATCGCGAGATGCTGCAGGTTGCACGACGCATGGTCGCGATCGATCCGCGCCATCCACGCGCCTACTTCCTCCAGGCCGTGCTCGCCGCGCGCGCTGGACAGGACAATCTCGCCCGCCGGCTACTGTGGCGCACCGAAGGGGCTTACGACGCGGTGCCGGCCGGGCAATTGCTGAGGGGAATCCTCGAACTGCGCACCGGCAATGCCTCGCTTGCCGTGCGGCAGTTCGACGCGCTGGCCCGCAGCCAGCCCGACAACCCGCGCGCCGTGCTGCTGCTCGGCCGCGCTTTGCTCGCGGCCGGAGAGGCCGGCGAGATCGTCGAACGGTTCGAGGGGCTGGCGGCACGGCCCGACGCCTCTGCGTATCTGCTGACTCTCGTCGGCCGTGCCCTCGAACAGCTCGGGCGAAGGGACGATGCGGCCAGTTACCTCGATCGGGCGGTCGCAAGGGGTGCCGTGGCCCTGGGAGTCCTGCCTGTCGGAGCCGCCGGAGACCTGGCGATCTGGCGGGACGGCAAATTGGAGAGCGCCGGCGCCGCGGTGCCGCGGTTGCGCCGGCTGATGGCCGAGGGCCGTACCCGCGAAGCGCTGGCCTTCGCCGCCCGTCTTGGAAACCGCTACCCGGGTTCTTCCGACGTCGCTCGACTGCGGGGCGACGTCGCGCTGCTCGCGGGCGACCCGGCAAGCGCGCTGGATTTCTATTCCCGGGCGGCCTCGGTGCGCACCGACTATGCGCTGATCGAGCGGAGCGTCGTCGCCCTGAGACAGCTCGGTAATCCGTCGGCGGCCCGGCAGTTGCTTGCCGCCGATCTCGTCCGCAACCCGCGGGACGCTCGCGCCGCGGTCCTTCTCGGGAGGATGCAGGGCGAGGCCGGAGACCGCGACGCCGCTGCGACGCTGCTCGAATATGCCGTCCGGCTCGGCGCGAGCGATCCGCAGCTGCTTGCCGACCTGGCCGTCGCCGAACGGGCGGACGATCCCGCTTCGGCACGCGAGGCCGCGCTGCGAGCCCACCAGCTCCAACGCGGCAGCGGAACGATTGCGGCAGTGCTGGCTCGCACGCTCGAGGCCAGCGAGCCGCGATCGGTCGAAGTGCTGCTGAGCAAGGCCCGGGCGATGGGGGCGCCATCGCGGCTGGCCGGCCGCTAGGCCCCGCTGGACAGCGCGCCGGGGGGCAGGCAGGGCAGAGCGATGCCGATCGCGCGCATCGCCGGAGGAATCGACCCGCTGGTTCGCCTGCTGGTGCTGGCGATCGTGCTCGCGTCGGTGCTGCCGGTCACCGCCGCCTACCGCCCGGCGGCGCAGGCCGTTTCGAACGCGGCGATCTTCCTGCTGTTCCTGCTCAATGGGCTGCGCCTGCCCCGTGCGGAGGTGCTGCGCGGGATCGTGCATATGCGCTTTCTTGCACCGCTAGCCCTCTGGTGCTTCCTGGCGATGGGCTTCGCCGGGTGGTCGCTGGCGAGGGCAGGCGAGGCGCTCGAGCTCCCGCAGCAGGTCGCGCTGGGGCTGCTGTTCCTCGGTATCCTGCCTTCGACCGTGCAATCGGCGACCGCCTATACCTCCCTTGCCGGAGGCAATGTCGCGGTCTCGGTCGTGGCGGCGGCGGTCCTCAACGTGCTCGGCGTGTTTCTCAGCGCGCCGCTGTTCTCGCTCCTGGCGGGCAGCGAAGCGGCACCGTTCGATCTCGCGGCGCTCGAACGGATCGCGCTGATCCTGCTGCTGCCGTTCGCGCTCGGCCAGCTCGCGCAGGGCCGGGCCGGACATCTCGTGCGCGATCATCGCCGGATCGCTACGTGGATGGACCGTGCCGCGATCGCGATCGCAGTCTACGTCGCCTTCTCGGGCGCCGTCGAGCAGGGGCTATGGCAACGGGTAGGAGCGGCCGACTGGAGCATCCTGCTGGCCCTTGTCTGCGTTTTCCTCCTCGTCGGCTTCCTTGGCGCGTGGCTGCTCGGCGGAATCCTGCACCTTCGGCACGACGATCGCATCGCGTTCCTCTTCTCGGGGGCCCAGAAGAGCATCGCGCTCGGCGCGCCTCTGGCGAGCGTGCTGTTTCCGCCCGCCGTGGCCGGGCTGCTGTTGTTGCCGGTGCTGACCTACCACCTGCTCCAGCTGGTGATCTCCGCGCCCCTGGCGGGTCGCCTCAATCGGTCTCCGGCTGCGCCGGCTTGACGCTCGGCGCCCGCCGGTTCTGGCGCACCGACCACCAGAACGACAGGGCGATCAGCGCCGCGCCGATCAGGCCGGTAACCACCTCGGGAACGTGCGCGACCGCGCCGAACAGCATGATGACCCCGAGTGCAATGATCGCCCAGAACGCGCCGTGCTCGAGATAGGCGTATTCGGCCAGCGTGCCGCGATGGACCAAGTGGATGGTCATCGAGCGTACGAAGATCGCGCCGATCGACAGGCCGAGGGCGATCACGACCATGTTGTTCGACAGGGCGAACGCACCGATCACCCCGTCGAAGCTGAAGCTCGCGTCGAGCACGTTGAGGTACAGGAACCCGCCGAGACCCGAGCGTACCGCGGCCCCGGCGAGGCGCCGGCGCTCGTCGTGGATCTCGAGCGCGGTGTTGATCGCCTCGACCGAAATGAACGTCACGATCCCGAGGATTCCGGCGATCAGGAAGGTCAGCGCCTCCGCGGCATCGAGCAGGCTCGAGATTCCCCACAGGACGAGTAGCAGCAGCCCGATCTCGACCGCCTTGACCGCCGAGACGGCAGCGAGCTTGCGCTCGACCACGCCGATCCAGTGCACTTCCTTGTCGGCGTTGAAAAAGAACTTGAGCCCGACCATCGCCAGGAACGCGCCGCCGAAGCCGGCGATGCCCACGTGGGCGGACGAGACGATCCGCTCGTACTCCGCGGGGTTGGTCAGCGACAGCCTGACGGCCTCCACAGGGCCGATGTGCGCCGCGATCGCCACGATCGCCAGCGGGAACACGATCCGCATGCCGAACACCGCAAAGGCGATCCCCCACAACAGGAACCGCTGCTGCCAGACCTCGTCCATTTCCTTGAGCACCGAGGCGTTGACCACGGCGTTGTCGAAGCTCAGCGAAACCTCGAGCACCGACAGCACGACGATGATCCAGAGCACCTGCGCGGTTCCCGCAACCGAGCCGGTGCTCATCCAGCCGTACCAGAGCCCGAGCGCGAGGCACACGAGCGTAAACACGATCGAAAATCGGTAATGCTGCATAGAAGGGATCAGTCTGCCTGGTAGGTCTGTTCGGGACCGGGGAATGCACGGCTACGCACGTCGGCCGCATAGCGTTCCGCGGCGCCCGAGATAAGCGCCGCGATGG
>Ga0079224_100013887_pt1 | contig 11232 bp, 8 predicted proteins | sample Stecom2015_FD_80414 | JGI IMG/M metagenome (GOLD analysis project Ga0079224, IMG submission 80414) | Agricultural soil microbial communities from Utah to study Nitrogen management - Steer compost 2015 | ecosystem: Environmental > Terrestrial > Soil > Agricultural land | place: USA: Utah...
AGGCCCTGATGGGTGGCGGCTTTGCCATCTCCAACCCCAACGCCATCAGGACCTGCGGCTGCGGCAGCTCGTTCCGGACTGCCGACGAGGAAGGCGAACCTGAGCTCTGCGACTGATGCAATCGTGTCGCGACGAGAGGTTGCGGTGAGCGCCGCGCCTTTTCGAGCTACCTTTTTTGAAGGCTCGCGATGGTGTCTACGACGGCCCTCCGCCTCACCAGCCGAGGCGGAGGGTTTTTGCATCCTAGACGGGACGGCGCGACTGGATGATGAGCGGTCTTGAAGGGCCAAATGCGGCCTCATCGCGGAAAGGATGAAAGAGGTGATCACCGTGTCGATGGCAATTTGCGTCTTTTGCTCGTCGCAGGATCAAATCCACCCCAAATACTTTGACGTAGCAAGAGAGCTGGGCGCTGCCATTGGCCAGCGGGGCTATACCCTCGTATACGGCGCCGGCCGGATCGGCCTCATGGGCGAAGTGGCGCGGGCGGTGCAGGCCCACGGCGGGCGTGTGGTTGGCGTGATCCCAGAAGCTTTAAATCAAAACGGGATCGTCTACGAAGAAGCCGACGAACTCATCGTCACCCGCGATCTCAGGGAGCGAAAGGGCATCATGGACCGGCGCTCCGACGCCTTTGTCGCCCTGCCTGGCGGTTTTGGCACCATGGACGAAGTGTTTGAAACCCTCACCCTCAAGCAGCTCCGCTACCACAACCGTCCTCTAGTCTTTCTCGACGTCGACGGCTTTTTTGAACCTGTTGCCCGCCTTTTGGACCGCATCGTCGACGACGGGTTTGCCTTGGAGCACCACCGAAACCTCTATCAGTTCGTTTACGATGTGCCCAGTGTCTTTGAGTACTTGGAAAGCTACGAGCCGCCGGAGGTTTGGGGGAAGTGGGCGTAAGGGCGCAAGGTGCAGGGCGCAGGGACGGGGGCCTTGTAGCGATCGACGAGAGATCTGGAGAGGCCTAATAGCGGTCTTGGCGCAGGGGCGCTCACTTGAGCTGAGACAACGAAATCGAGTACCCGTCGGGGTCGAGCACGTAGGCAATGCGCTCTCCCCAAGGCTCGTCGGACGGGCCCGTGACGCCATAACCGGCCCTGCGAAGCCTCGCCGCCAGGGCGTCGACATCGTCGACCTCCAGATAGATGGAAACGCGCGCGCCGTCGCGCGCCACGCTGGATGACGAGCTGTCCGAATCGTGGATCATGATTGTCGGGCCGCCGTCGACCTGAAACTCAAGGTCGTTGTCGTCATCGTAGACGCAAGGGAGCCCGAGGAGGTTACCGTAAAACTCCCGGGCCCGATCGATATTGGACGAGACGAGCATCACCCGCTGGAGTCGCAGCACTTTTCCCGCCGGCTCCGTCACGCTGGTCACGCCTTTCCATTTGAAAAGATGCTTAAAGTCAAACTTGTCATTCGCTGCTTCCTTTCGTAAACCTACCGGGAAGCGCTGGCGCGGGAAACCTGGCGCGGGCGCGGCGCGGGAGCGGAGGAAAAACCCGCCGCCATCGACGTGGATGAACGTGAATTCGCTTAGGCAAGAGCATCCTCAGGAAGAGGAACTTACCAGAACACGTCGAATGTGATAATTTGAGAATACGTTTTCTCAGGTTCTTGGGGTTTGCGATGAGCGAGGCGAAGTGCCAGTGGCGACGATGAAAGAGATCGCCCGGCTCGCGGGTGTTTCGCAGGCGACGGTTTCCCGGGTGATCAATGGAGCGGAAAACGTCCATCCTGAAATCCGCGAGCGGGTGATGCGATGGGTGCGGGAGCTGGACTACCAGCCCAACGCCAACGCCCGCAGCCTCAAACAGCGGCGCTCCAACTTGCTGGGCGTCGTCCTGCCGGGCATCTCCAATCCCTTCTTTCCCGACGTCGTGCACGCGGTGTTGCGAGAAAGCTACAGGCACGGCCGCAGTGTGCTCCTCTTTGAGTCGGGCGGAAACGCCTACCATGAATGGCGCTGCATCCAGAGGCTGTACGCTCACCGGGTTGAAGGAATGCTCCTGGTGCCCGTGGATCCCGAGGCGCCTCACCTCAAGCGTTTGAAGTCGATGGAGATCCCCGCGGTTGTCTTGACCCAGGAGATCGACGGGTTTCCCAGCGTCTCGATCGACCATCGCGAGGGTGGACGCCTCGTCGCCCGTCACTTCCTCGATCTGGGACACGTCGACGTAGCGTTTCTCGGCGCCCGTCGCGACCCCAAGCTGGCAGGATTTCGGGCAGCGCTCCTCGACGCGGGGATCCCCTTTGGCGATGAGCGGGTCATCGAGTGCCGCGCCTGGCACGAAGAGGCGACCTACGAAGCGTACCTTCGCACCAAGGAGTTTTTCCAGCAGGCCGGGCGGCCGCCGGTCAGCGCCCTTTTCGCTTACAACGATCTCGCTGCCATCGGCGCGCTGCGCGCCTTTGAGGAGCTGGGCCTTTCGGTGCCGGACGATGTCTCGCTCGCCGGTTTTGATAACACCTCGCTCTCGGCCGTGGCGCGGCCTGCTTTGACCACGGTCGCGCAGCCGACCCAGGAAATAGGGAGGATCGCAACGGATCTCCTCTTGGAGTGGATCGAAAGCGGAGAAGCAGACGAAAGCCCGGTGACGTTGGCTCCCCGGTTGGTGGTGAGGGAGAGCACCACCGGCGCCATGGTGCGAGCCGCGGGAGAGGCGAGCCGGTAAGCGCTGTACCCCGGTGGGCGCAGACCGTTTCGCCTCCTTGTGAAAACGTATTATCGTATTCACGACACGCCGAGGTGATCTCGCCGGTCGCGTAGGAGGTCAGGCAGACGAGTGTCCACACGCTACGAACCCTATCGTCCACAATTTCACTTCAGCCCCAAGCAGGGATGGATCAACGATCCCAACGGCCTTATCTGGTGGGGCGGCAAATACCACTTGTTTTACCAGCATTACCCCGACGCGCCCTTACATGGACCGATGCACTGGGGCCATGCGGTGAGCGACGACCTGTTTCACTGGCAGGATCTCCCGATCGCGCTGGCGCCGGACGCTCCCGCCGCGCCGGGCGATCGCAGCGGTATCTTTTCGGGCAGCGCCGTCGACGACGACGGGGTTTTGACCCTGATCTACACCCAGTTTACCGACACCAACGCGCGTCCTGGTTACCCACCCGAGACCCAGGCCATTGCGACGAGCCGGGACGGGGTCACCTTTGTCAAGGCAGAGGAGAATCCGGTCATCGGAACCCGCCCTGAGGAGGCTACCTCCGGCTTTCGCGACCCTAAGGTGTGGAAGGGAGACGACGGCCTTTGGCGGATGGTCCTCGGCTCTGGGGATGAGCAGGGGGGTAAGGTGCTCCTCTACTGCTCCCCTGACCTGAGGAACTGGGAGTACCTGGGCGTGCTGTACCGGGGAGATCGGACCCTCGGCACGATGTGGGAGTGCCCCGACCTTTTCCCCATCGGAGACAAGTGGGCGCTGATCGTCTCCGTCAACGTCGACGGCAAACAGGGCGTCGTCTGGTTTGCCGGCCGGTTTGAAAACGAGCGGTTTGAGCCCGAGACCCAGGGCTGGTGCGATTTCGGCCCCGATTTTTACGCTGCCCAGACGTTTCAAGATGGCGCGGGGAGGCGGATCCTCATCGCGTGGATGAGCCGCTGGGGCGCTAAGATCCCCACCGCCGCGGACGGCTGGGCCGGGGCGATGACTCTCCCGCGGGAGCTTTATCTCGATGAAAACGGCAGGCTCGCCTCCCGCCCCGTCGAGGAGGTCCGCACGCTCAGGGCGAGTGAGAAGCCTGCGCTGGAACTGACCGGCATAGTTCCCAAGGAAGGGAGCCCGCGAGGCTCCGGCCCTGAAGAGGTGTTGCTGGAGCTTTCCCCGGACGTGCTCGGCGACCTCTTGGAGATCGAGGTTGAGGTCGAAGCGCCGGGGGACCGGGGCCCCGGGTCTGCCTTCGGCTTCAAGCTCTTTCGCTCCAGCGATGGGGTGCAGGAGGTGGAAGTCGGCCTCGAAGCTGCCCCAGGCTCCTCCATGGACAAAGGTGCATTGCGCCTTTACGTCGACCGGGAGCGGGGCACCGTGGGCGACGGCGGCCGCTTCGAGTGCGAAATGGCGAGTGCGACGGCGCAGCTTCGCCTTTTTGTGGACCGGTCGTCGGTCGAGGTGTTTACGGCAGACGGCTCAGTCATGACGGCCAACGTCTTTCCCCGGCAGCCCGGCAACCGGGGCGTCGCCCTCTTTGCGAAAGGCGAGCCCTTTGTGGTGCGGTCGCTTCGCATCTGGCGGCTTAAATCTCCTTTGGCGAAAGGTTGAGCGTCATGCAGCAGGAGCGGGGACTTAGGGCCTGGTGGCGCTTTGACGAAGGTCAAGGCGCCGCCGCCATCGACAGCGTCACGGGCTTTCGCGACGCGATTTGCGACAACTTTGGCCGACCTGTTTGGAAACCAGGTGTCAGTGGGAACGCCCTGTTTTTTGACGGCTATTCGACGTGGGTGACAAGGCCTGCGGCGAGGGCGCCCCGCATCCATTCGGCCTTTACCCTCGCGGCTTGGCTCGCCCTGGCCACTTTTCCGGTGAACGGAGGCGCGATCATCGCCCGCAAGAGGCCTTACGGAGCCCAGGGGAAAGCCGCCGCGGGCCGCGTGGATCCCCCCGGACCGGGGGTGGTGGACGCAGGATACGCTTTTGTCGTCTCCTCCCTGGGCCAGTGGGGGCTCCAGCTGTCGGTGGACGGCCTCTGGCACTCGGTGTGGGCCGACCGCCGCTTGCCGCTGGGCCGTTGGGTCCACGTCGCGTGCACCTTTGAGAAGGATGCCGGCGTCTCGCTTTACCTGGACGGAGAGCGGGTCACGTCGGCCGCCGTGCTCATGGGCGAGTTTAAGGACGACGAGGAAGCGGACCTTTTGATCGGCAGGGATCCGCGCGCCCCCATCGTCGCTCGCTGCTTCCACACTGGAGTGCTCCACGGGTTGGTCGACGACGTGCGGATCTACGACCGCGCTCTCGAGGACGACGAGATCAGGGCGCTGGTCTCAGGGGGCGACTGGGCCTTGGCGGAAACAGGGGCGAAAGGCGCGGGAGACGAAAGCGCCCGAGACCACGACGGTGAGGTGCCGAGAGAGTTTCCGCCGCCCGATCTTTCCCCGCCCGAGGAGCGGTTTGCCCACGACCGCCACCGTCCCCGGTTTCACTTCATCCCCCCGGCCAACTGGACCAATGAACCCCATGGTCCCATCTACTGGAAAGGCGAGTACCACGTCTTTTACCAGGCCAATCCCAGTGGACCCTACTGGGGCCACATTCACTGGGGACACAGCTCCAGCAAAGACCTGGTGCACTGGAAGCACTGGCCGGCTGCGCTCCATCCGGGGCCGGCTTCGGACCGTTTCGGCATCTGGTCGGGGTGCACCGTGGTGGACGGCGACCGGGTCGTGGCCTTTTACACCAGCGAGCACCAGGGAGAGCAGGCGCAAAACCTCGCTTGGGCTCGGGATGACCAGCTCCTCCACTGGACCAAGCACCCTGGGAATCCCATCATCCCCGGACCGCCCAAAGGGTTTCAGATCGTCAGCGGTTTTCGCGACCCCTTTGTCTGGCGGTACCAGGACCGCTGGTACATGATCGTCGGCTCCGGCGTCCAGGGCGTGGGCGGGACGGTCTTTTTGTACCGGTCGGATGACCTGGAAACGTGGGAGTACCGGGGTCGCCTCTTTACGGGCGAGGTCTCCCAAACCGGCCAGTTTTGGGAGATGCCCCAGTTTGTCAACTTCGGCGAGAAATGGGCGCTGGTCGTCAACGAGTGGCCGGGCAGCAAGCGGGGGTGGTACTGGATCGGGGAGTTTGTCGACGAGCGCTTTGTGCCTGAGACAGGGCCCACCCTGGTCGACCTGGGCGAGCACTACTTGAGCCCCACCTTTACGACGGACCCCAGCGGGCGGCGCTTGGCCTTTGGCGTGATCAAAGAGAGCCGCAGCAGCGAGGACCAGCTCGCGGCTGGGTGGGCCAATCTCTTTGGCCTGCCCCGGGTGTTTGAGCTGGACGAGGAAAGAGGCGTCCTCCTCCAGCGCCCGGCGCCCGAGCTCGAGGTGTTGCGCCGGGAGCGCCTGGTCATCGAGAAGATCCGGACCGGCGGGGGACGTTGGGGCAGGCTCGTCGCAGAGAGCTTTGAGCTTCCGGAAAACGAGATCACGCGCTCTCCCATGCTCGAAGCGCGGGTGCTCTTCGCGCCCGGCGAGTGGGGGCAGCGCGGTCTTCGCCTCTTTCGCTCACCGGGTGGCGAGGAGGAGACGCTCCTCTACTATGACGCGGAGCGCGGGAAGATGGTGGTCGACAAGAGCCGGTGCAGCCTCAACCCGACGGTGGAAAAGGGCGTTCAGGGCGGCCCCTTTAGGTTAGAGCCAGGCGAGCCTCTCGAGCTCCATCTGTTTATCGATCACTCGGTGCTCGAGGTTTTCATCAACGGCCGGGCGACGCTCACCACGCGGGTGTACCCAACGCTGGAGGTGATGCCGTTCGCGGGGATCTTTAGCGAAGTGGCCGGTGTTACCGTGACCAAGCTCGAAGTCTGGCAATTGAGCAGGGCGTAAGGCAAGGCAAAGCAAGCAAGCCAAGGACAAAGTCAACGAGGAGGCATCGACGATGAAAAAGGGCGTTATAGGCGCGCTGGTCTTGTTGCTCGTTCTGGGGAGTGTAGCCCATGCTGAAACGCTCCACGTGTACTGGCACATCCCGTCGTCTCGCAACATGACCGGAGAGACGGTCGAAGCGTTTTTGCAGTCGGTGGGCGAAAGGATCGGCGTCGACGTGGAGGTGCACTTTGCCACGGGCGAACCGGCGGTCGAGGCGATGTTTATGCTCTCGACGGGCGTGCGGCTGGACGTGGCGCTTTACACCCACCCGGACATGGTGTACAACGGGATGCTTGAACCGCTCGACGAGTATATCGCTCGCGACGGAAACGACATCCTGGACCAGTACATCCTGCCGGTGCTCATGAATTCGGAGTGGAACTACCAGGGCAAGCTCTACGCCCTTCCCACGAGCCGCAACCACTTTGTGCTGGTCTGGAACAAGGACCAGTTTAACATGAGAGGGATCGCTGAGCCGCCCTCGACGTGGGATGAGTCGGCCGGCTGGACGTGGGAGTACATCACTGAGATCGCGCCCAAGCTGACGCGGGACCGCACCGGCGACGGCGTGCCGGATTACTTCGGCTTTTCCGGCATGGGGTGGAACCTGATCTGGCCAGGCTACTACGGGATCGACTTTGCCGACGAAAACGGCAATCCCACCATCAACACGCCTGAGATGCGGCAGGTGCTGCAGTTCTTTGTGGACTTTGTCAACAGCCCCTTCTACGGCGGCACGGCCCCCAACGACTGGTACCCGGCGGGGGTGTTTGAAAACAACGCCGCGATGGGCCTCGTCGGTTCATGGGACTACCACGCGGTGGCGGCCCGCAGCGAGCTGGACCTTGCGCCTTCGCCCATGGGCACCCAGTTTTCGACCATCAACTTCGTCGACGGCATGGGCATCTTTGCCACCTCGCAACACAAGGAGCTCGCCTGGAGGTTTATCAAGGAGATGGCTTCCCTTGAGACCTCAACAGAGTTTTTCCTGAAGGGCTCGGGCTGGACCCTGCCCCACAAGGACGGGTGGATGCCGCTCCTCGACTACCGCCGGAGCGAATTTGGCGACAACGTGACCGAAAAGCACATCTCGATCATCTTTAACGCCGGAAACTACGGGTACATCCCCAGGCCCTTTAGGGATCTCCGGTGGCGGGACATCGGCTGGACTCAGTACATCGAAGGCCCGCTCTTTGATCAGGTGATCCCGGGGACCCTGCCGGTAGCCAGCTGGCTCGAAGAGGCACAGCGGATCATCTCCAATCACCTTGAGCAGTACTAGGCGAGAAAGGTCGCACGTTGGCGGGGAGTGCCGGCACTGTCGCCGGCGCTCCTCTTCTCTTTATCAAGGGAGGTGGAGCTGATGCGTCGCCGCGGGGTCGTCTTCCTTCTCTTGAATGTCGGCGCGCTGGGACTTGTGTCGTTGTCCTTGATTGCCGGATTGCTTTGGGAGCCGGCCGCTTTGGCGAGCGGCGCCGGGCCTGTGGCCTGGTGGCGCTTTGATGAGCAGCATGGGCGCATCGCCCTCAACCAGGCGACGGGAGCCGGCGACTGGGTGCACGACAACTTCGGCCGCCCCGACTGGCGCCCGGGCGTCGTGGGAAACGCCCTGTTTTTCGACGGCTATTCCACTTGGATCGAGTCCGGCTTTGAGGCGGCTTTTGAAAACGGTTTCACCGTTGCATCCTGGGTGGCGGTGTTTGCCTATCCCGGATCTCCGGCTCCGGTGGTCAACCGTCAAACACAGCAGGCCGACGGCCGGCGATTAGGCTTCTTTTTCGGCGTCTACCCCTTAGGCGAGTGGGGCCTCGAGGCGTCAGTGGCCGGCCGGTGGTCGGTGTGCCGGTCGCCGGAGCCCCTGCCCAAAGGATCGTGGGTCCACGTGGCCGCAACTTTTGATCCCGAGGCGGGCATGGCCTTGTATCTCAACGGTGAACAGGTATGCCAAAACCTCGAGGCGCGCGGGAGCATCCACGGAGCGCCCGGAGCGAAGCTGCTCATCGGGCGGCACAACGAGACCCCATACATGCACCGCCTCTTTCCGACGGGGATGTTTCACGGCTTGATGGATGAGCTGAAAATCTACGACCGGGCGCTCTCTCCGACAGAAGTGCGGGCCTTGTATCTTGAAAACGTGCCGCAAAGCGAGCCCTGGCTGGGTGTGCGCTGGGAGCGGCTCGACGACCCTCACCGGCCGCAGTATCACTTCCTGCCGCCGGTCAATTGGATGAACGAGCCGCATGCCCCGATCTACTGGAAGGGGAGGTACCACATCTTCTACCAGTTTAACCCCCACGGCCCCTATTGGGGGAACATCCACTGGGGCCACGCCGTGAGCGAAGACCTCGTCCACTGGACGCACCTTCCCATCGCTCTGGCGCCCGAGCCTGGCCCGGACAGCGTCGGCGTCTGGTCGGGGTCGACCATCGCCCACGAAGACCAGGTCGTCGCGCTCTACTCCGGCGAGCAGCTGCCCTATCAGGTGATCAACTACGCGGCCAGCAGCGACGACCTCTTGCTCACGTGGGAGAAACATCCCGGTAATCCCATCGTCGCCCGGCCGCCCCGCGGCTTTGCTCTCGTCAGCGGGTTCCGGGATCCCTTTGTCTGGCGCGAGGGAGAGCACTTTTATATGCTGGTGGGCTCCGGGATCGCCGGAGCCGGCGGCACGGCGTTTCTTTACCGCTCCGATGATCTTGTCCACTGGGAATACCGGGGGCCGCTGCTTGTCGGCAACGCCGAGGAGAGCGGCGTCATGTGGGAGATGCCGCAGTTCTTTCCCCTAGGCGATAAACACGTGTTGCTCGTCAACGTCTGGCCGACTAACCGGGATGTCTTTTACTGGGTGGGGACCTGGGACAATGAGACGTTTACCCCAGAACGCTTTGGCCGGCTCGACTACGGAGGGCATTACCTCTCTCCCAGCGTATTGGTGGAGGAAGACGGGCGCGTGCTCCTTTTCGGGTTTATCAAGGAGAGCAATGGCGGCGAGGCGCAGCTGAAAAACGGGTGGTCGGGTGTGATGGCGCTGCCCCGGACCGTCTTTTTACGTGAGGACGGCACTCTTGGCCTTCGTCCTGTGGACGAAGTGACTGCGTTGCGCGGGGCGTATCGAGGCGTAAGCGATGTCACGATCCCGCCGGCAGGCGGCCGGGTATTGCACGGCTTTCAAGGCGATCAGTTTGAGGTGATCGCCACCTTCGATCCTGGGGAGGCCGATTGGGTGGGGCTGCGCCTGAGGCAGTCCAAGGAAGGGACCGGCCTCATGCGGGAGGAGACGCTGCTCTACTACGACGCGCTGCGCGGGCGAGTGGAGCTCGACCGGCGGCGTTCGACCTTGCTGCCGACCGCGGAGCGCGACGTAGTGTGGGCGCCCTTTGAGCTGGAGGAAGGGGAGCCTCTCACGTTTCGTGTCTTCGTCGACCGCTCGGTCGTCGAGGTGTTTGTCAACGACCACCTGGCGCTGACGTCGCGGGTCTACCCGGTCAGGGAGAACAGCGTAGTCCTGGATGTGTTCGCGCAAGGCGGCACGGCCCGGCTCCTTTCGCTCGATTTCTGGGAGATGAAGTCGATTTGGTCGGATGAAAGCTTCGCGCATTACCCGGTGTGGGACGCCGGATCCCCACAGGATGGAGGTGGCACCCCGTGACCCGTGATGTCAAGGCTTCGACGTTGGTCCTTGGCGAGGTTTTGATCGACTTCTTTTCTGGACCTGCCGATCGCAGCGTGCCCGGGGCGCGGGTATTCCCCTTCGAGGGGGTGCCCGGAGGGGCTCCCGCCAATGTAGCGGCGCACCTTGCGGTCCGCGGGCTCCCCGTCTCGCTCATCACGGGCTTTGCTGACGATCCGCTGGGCGAGGAGCTCAAACAGATGCTCGCTGAGCGCGGCATCGATCTCACGCACTGCCTCACCTATCCCCAGTCCCGCTCGCCGCTCGCGACGGTCATCTCGCTTCCCGACGGGGAACGGACCTTTCGCCTTTACCTTGAGGGCAGCTGCCTCGAAAAGCTCACACCTGCTCTGCTGACGCCCGAAGTCTGGAACGGTGTTGACTGGGTGCACTTCGGCTCCGTGATGATGGCCTTCCGGGGCCCCAATGAGCTGACGCACGCGCTGGCCGCGGGAGCCAAAGAGCGGGGGATCGTCGTCTCGCTTGACGTCAACATCAGGGCCGATCTTTGGCTCGAAAGCGACGTCGACCCCCGGACGATCGTCGACGTCTTGCCCCACGTCGACGTGCTCAAAGTGAGCGAGGAGGACTTCGCATGGCTCCAGGAGCGCTTTGAAGGCGCGTTGCAGCGCCCCGAGGATCTCCTCGAACGCGGTCCGGCGCTGGTGGCGTACACGCGCGGCCCCGAGGGAGCGATCCTTTTCACCCGGGATGCCCGGGTGGAAGTGGCTCCGCCTAAGGTCCAGGTCGTCGACACGACGGGGGCCGGAGACGCCTTTACGGCGGGCATCATCTACTCTTTAAAGGAAGAGGGTATCCGCAGCCGAGGGCAATTGGAAGCAATGACGCCCGGGCTCCTGCGGGGCGTCGGCCAGGATGCCACCGGCGCCGCCGCGGCGATTCTCGTGCAGCGCGGCGCCCTGCCCCCGCTGCACCGGCCGCAGTGACCGGCGGCCCCTTCGATAGGATCCAG
>Ga0079224_100013888_pt1 | contig 11232 bp, 9 predicted proteins | sample Stecom2015_FD_80414 | JGI IMG/M metagenome (GOLD analysis project Ga0079224, IMG submission 80414) | Agricultural soil microbial communities from Utah to study Nitrogen management - Steer compost 2015 | ecosystem: Environmental > Terrestrial > Soil > Agricultural land | place: USA: Utah...
TGATAGATCGCATCATGCAGTGTCAATTAATGATTGAAAGAGGCTAGTAACAATTAATGAAAAGCCTTTAGAGATAAATTGTATATTTAACGTCAAAATTAGGAAAATGTACTCAGTAACTGTCAACAATAAAAAATTCACCGTCGAAAACCCCGGAGATGGCCTTCAGGTAGCCGGAGACCTATCGGATTGGGACCTGCAGTCGATCGACGACCGCACTTATCATCTTATCAAAGATAACCTATCTTATAGGTTGGAACTCCTCCAGATAGACCGAAAGGAAAAAACGGTGACTGTCAAGCTAAACGACAAATTGGCCACGGTGGTCCTAAAAGATCGGTTTGATCTCCTTCTGGAAAAGCTGGGCATGAATGCGGCGCTTTCCCATGCATTACTCGATATCAAAGCTCCGATGCCCGGGTTGATACTTGAGATCAGCGTTAAAGTCGGGGACCGTATCAAAAAAGGCGACCCCGTGTTGGTATTAGAGGCGATGAAAATGGAAAATATGCTTAAGTCCAGCGGTGAGGGTGAAATCAAGGAGATTTTGGTGGAACCTGGCAGCAGCGTCGAAAAAAACCAAGTCTTAATCATTTTTAAGTGATACATTTAGTTTTGTAGAAACAAGGAATTATATTTGCTGCGCCGCAGGTGGAGCCTCATTGAAGCAAATATTTTATCAATAACATTCACTATTTGGCTCAAAACACATCCTCCTGGGATGTTCATCAGGCCTTATCTCGGCATTCCCCGGTAACAAGAAACTTTGTTATGGCACAGATTAAAAATGATAAACATTTATAAAAGCTCTTTTTTCAAACTGATCAGTTAATTATGAAATACAAAAGGATCCTCCTTAAACTAAGTGGCGAGGCTTTAATGGGGGAAAACAATTACGGCATAGATTCACGTAAACTGAAGCAATATGCCGTTGAGATCAAAAAGGTGCATGAAATGGGGGTTGAGGTTGCCATAGTCATCGGGGGAGGCAATATCTTTCGGGGTGTACAAGGCGAAAAAACAGGAATAGACCGCGTACAGGGGGATTACATGGGCATGTTGGCGACACTCATCAACGCCATGGCCTTGCAGAGCTCCCTGGAACAACATGGCATGTTCACCCGCTTGATGTCGGGTTTAAAAATTGAGAGCGTCTGTGAACCTTTTATCAGAAGAAGAGCGATTAGGCACTTGGAAAAAGGAAGAATTGTCATTTTTGGAGCAGGAATTGGCAACCCCTATTTCACTACCGACTCAACCGCTAGCTTAAGAGCGATTGAAATCGAAGCCGAAGTGGTACTAAAAGGTACCCGCGTGGATGGAGTTTATACAGCAGATCCTGAAAAAGATCCATCCGCCACGAGGTATAGCAATATATCGTTCCAGGAAGTGTACGAAAAAAACCTCAATGTCATGGACATGACAGCTTTTACCCTTTGTCAGGAAAACAATTTGCCGATCATTGTTTTTGATATGAACAAAGAGGGTAATTTAGAAAATTTGATCCTAGGTGAAGAAGTAGGGACATTGATTACATAAAAAACAAAAAGTCATGGAAGAAATTCAACTTTATATTGAAGAAGCTAAGGAACTGATGCAAAAGGCTGTGAACCACACAGCTTCCGAACTGGTAAAAGTCCGAGCCGGCAAAGCAATGCCGAACCTCTTGGATGGTATTTCAGTCAACTATTACGGAAGTCCAACGCCTTTAAGTCAAGTTTCATCCATTACCACACCTGATGCCCGCACCTTGTCGATCAAGCCTTGGGAAAGAAACCTGATCAGCGAAATCGAAAAAGCCATCATCAATTCGGATCTCGGCCTTGCCCCTCAAAATAACGGAGAAATCATCATTCTTACTATCCCTCCACTTACCGAGGAAAGACGAAGAACCTTGGTAAAGCAAGTGAAGAATGAATGTGAAAACGGAAAGATAAGCATTCGAAACATCAGAAAAGACACCAATGAAGCCCTCAGAAAACTGTTAAAAGAAGGTGCTTCTGAGGATGACGTCAAACGAGCAGAAGACAATGTACAAAAACTGACAGATACCTATTCTGCCAAGATTGACGAGCAGTTTGTCAAGAAAGAGGCCGAGGTGATGAAGGTTTAGTTCAGGTATGCCTGCCCGCCTGAATCATTAGGAGATAGGGAGACTCCGGTGTGCTTGTTGCGATCGATGTAGATCTTATGATTTTGTATTTCATATTTTACGTGTCCCAGCACCAACTGCACCCCTTTAGAAATGAAAACATATGACGCGAAAGCCTTAAGACGCTCTGGGAAAACCAGAACACCATAAAGACAGCTAAACAGGAAAGAATAAAAAGAGGCATAGAAGAGGGGATAGAAAAAGGTGCTCATTCCAAAGCCATCGAAATGAAAAAAGAGGGAATGCCTGTTGCTCAGATCATCCGCTTTACGGGATTAAATGAGAAGGATATTAAAAACCTGGATTAAACGGCGCTCTCTGCCTCAATGGATGCCTGTTGCCACTGCGCCACCCAGTTGCTGCCGCCACCTGTTTTACTTATGTTTTATCAACTAGACGTTTTTCCATTACAATGACTATCCGTGAGTTCAAAGGTTCGTTAACTAACAGCCAGCCCCCGGCCGGCATCTCCATCTACCTGCAATCGCTTTGGTTTGATGGAAAAGGTGACTGGCAAGAAGCTCATGCTTTAGTAGATTCTCTACCCGGAACTGAAGCAGCCCATGTCCACGCCTACTTACATAGAAAAGAAGGAGACCTTGCGAATGCCGACTACTGGTACTGCAGAGCCAACCAGTCAAGACCGGCCGTTGATTTGAATCAAGAATGGGAAAATCTGGTATACAAATTTTTATAGTAAGCCGCTTCCAGAAAAGCAGATAGTATTGTTCCTATCTGCTTTTCTATTTTCTAGATCCTAGAGCTGATCTAAGTCCCTCTCGTACTCCCCATGTAGCACACTGTTTTTTAGCTTTGGGTATTGGACCAACGATAAGATGGAATAAATTATTATAGAACACCATTGCTCTAAAGCTCCAGCATGTTCCCCACATTTTTGTGTTTTCTCTAATCAGTTCCGGCTGCTTTTGTGGCTTTGGCAACCAGATAAGGAATATGTTTGAAATACCCCCGTCTGATAGTTTTTTTCTATAAGACATTTTTTTCTGCAGAAAATTGACGATGGATTCCAAAGCGTCCATATCTTTGCATCAAATTAGATTTAATCTAAATAACATCTATCGATATAAAAATGCAGAGACCTTTATTTTTCCTTATACTTCTGTGCTTTGCCAGCATTAACCTGTATGGACAAAGGATACATGTTAATGGTATTGTTACAGAAAATGCTACGGGCCTTCCACTTCCTGGGGCCACTGTTCAAATTAAGGGGACTCCCACTACCGCTGTGACCGACCGGAACGGCAGCTTTAGGATGTACGCCACTTCCGGTGACGAGCTCGAAGTCAAATTCGTGGGCTTTCTGACCAAGATCGTTTCCGCTCCCGCCGATGAAAGCGTTTTATATATCAGCTTGGACGAAGATGTTCGTCTTTTGAATGAAGTAGTGGTGACGGGTGCCTTGGGTATCCGTCGTGCGGCTAGAGAGCTGGGCGGCGGTGCGCAGGTTGTTGACAACGAAAACCTTAACCAAGGAAAGACCATCAATCCGCTCACAGGGTTAACCAGTAAGGTTGCTGGCTTAAGAATTAACATGTACGACAGCAAGGTTGACCCTCAGATCCAGATTGTGATGAGAGGAACCCGTTCATTGAACAGGCAGGCCAACGCGCCTATTTATGTGCTTGACGGTGTACCCGTTCCTGATATTAACAGACTCAACCCCAATGACATTGAAAGCATCACCGTATTAAAAGGCGCCAATGCCGCTGCACTTTATGGTTCGGAAGGTGTAAACGGCGCCCTGATGATTACCACCAAAAAAGGCAGGGCCGGTAGCCAGCGAGTTACCTTCAGCAATACCACCACTTTCTCTAACGCCTTCTTGTTGCCTAAAGCACAAAAAGAATTCGGGCAAGGTCAAAATGGGGTTTATGATCCCTTACAATCTGAATCTTGGGGACCCCGTTTCGACGGGAGTTTGAAAGACTTTGGGCCAAAGCTGCCGGATGGCTCTCAACCGCAAAATGTGTACGCGGCATTGGACAGAGACAACCGATTGGACCTCTTCCAGACCGGCGTAAACGTCCAGAATGACCTTTCCTTCTCAGGAGGAGATGAAAATACCACTTACTTTTTCTCTTTGCAGGATGTTTCAATCAAAGGTATCCTTCCCGGCGACAAAAGCCGCAGAACCGGGGGCCGTTTTAATGGGTCCAGAAAATTCGGTAAACTGAACACTTCTTATAACATCAACTATGTGAAGTTCAACAAAGACATGTCCCCTGATGGCCCTTGGTTGTCAACTTACACTTCACCTGCAAACATTGACTTTTCCCAAATGAGGGATTGGCAAGACCCTACTTCACCCGCCAACCCTTTATATTACTTTACAGACCAGATCAAAAACCCCTTCTTCCTGCTGGATAATAATCGGGACAAGACAGGGCAGAACACCTTCAACGGCAAAATTGAGCTCGATTACGAATTTACTCCTTGGTTCAGTGCCTTGTACAGACTAGGTATGTATAACGTGAGCGAAGAGACCCGTTCTACGACAGGGAAATTTCAGGCATCCGGTCGAAGAAATGTAAACGGAAGCGTATCGGATGGTAGTGAAAACTTCCAAAGGCTGAACGGTGACTTTATCCTGAACTTCAACAAGCAATTTGGCGACTTTACTGCCAGGTTGTTACTCGGCCAGAATTTCCGCTCTGACTATATCAAAACAGTCAACGTCGGAGCAGACAACCTTTTATTACCGGGAATCTTTAATCCCGACAGCCGTGTGGGTGAACTCTCCGCGGGGTCTGGTTCTTCCATCACAGAATACCGCTCTCTGGCAGGCTACGGTGAGTTTACGGGAGGTTACAAAAACTACCTGTTCCTCACCTTGACCGGAAGAAACGACTGGGTATCTGTCCTAAGTGAAAACAACCGCTCTTATTTCTATCCTGGTGTAAGCGCCTCCTTTATCTTTAACGAAGCAATTCCTTCTTTGAAGGACAGCAGACAGTTGACTTTTGGAAAAGTATTTGCGTCTTGGAATAAAACAGGCAACGTGACGCTTGATCCCTATAAACTCAACAATCCTTATAGCCAAATCAATGGCTTCCCCTTTGGCAACTTGGTCGGCTTTACGCCCAGCAGCGCCTATCCGAACCCGGATATTAAGCCGGAATTTGTCACTTCTTACGAGATCGGAACGCAATTAAGCTTCCTTAACCACAGGTTGCACTTTGAGGGTAGCTACATCTATTCCGACTCTGAGGGGCAGATCTTTAACGCGACCACTTCGAGAGCCACCGGCTACAGCACCGCCATTGTTAACGCAGGAAGATTGACCAACAATATCATCGAACTGAACCTTAACTCGGACGTGATCAGTAGAGCGGATATGAAATGGAACATCGGCTTTACCTTTGCCCACATCAAGAACGAAGTGAAAGAGCTTTATGAAGGTGACTCTTACAATATCTTCCGGCAGTCGTATGCCAACGTCGGCCAGGCTTATCCGAGCTTGATGGTCAGCGACTACAAAAGAGATGATCAAGGCAGAATCGTAATCAATGGGGAGACAGGTTATCCCGTTTTGGCGTCGTCCGAGACCCACTTAGGCACCATGGTGCCTCCATACCAGATGGGCTTGAGCTCCTTCTTCCAATACAAAGGCCTCAGCATTGGTGCACAGTTCGATAGCCGATTGGGTGGGTGGCTATATTCTGAAATCATCCCCAGACAGTATACGGCAGGAACACATCCCCATACCGTGGCCTTCGACAGACAGCCATTTGTCTATCCTAACTCCGTGATTGAACAGGCTGACGGAAGCTTTATTCCCAACACCTCCGTCCTATCTCCAGGCGACAAGGCTTTCTGGGATTTCGAAGGAAAGATCCAAAGCAATACCGCAGCGAAATCTGATTTTATAAAGCTAAGAGAACTGAACATCACCTACAGCCTTCCTTCCAGTCTTCTCAGCGGGCAGAAGTTTGTGAAAGACGCCAGTATCGGATTGGTGGGTACCAACTTGTTCATCATCCGCCATGCTGACAATGATCACGGTGACCCTGAATACATGTACAATTCTACCGATGGTTACGTGAGTTTCAGAATGGTTCCCCCATACAGAACCTATGGTTTTAATGTGAATCTCACTTTTTAAAACATCATGGCTTATCTAACATCAATTACCTCTAAAACAATGACAAGTAAACATATAGCGATCGTCGCCATCTTTGCAGGGATCTTTTTAAGCGCTTGTGAAGGCTTCCTCGATGTAAATGACAACCCCAATGCTCCGGTTTCAGAAAACCTGGCTTTGAGCGCCAAGCTTCCGGCAGCACTGGTTGCTACAGTCAATCAGGAAACAGGCCAGCTAAACCAACTGGGGGCCTTATGGGGCGGATACTGGGGAACAACCAGCGAGGGCATCAACATGTTCTTTAACCAAAAAACCTATAATGGTGCGGGTCTTAGGGACGTGCGGGATGGCTACCCGGTATGGGAAACAAGCTATACCAACCTGCTGTACTACCAATTGATCCGGGAACAAGCCGAAGAAGAAGGCGCCTTGTTTTATCAAGGAGTGGCCAAGGTCATGCAAGGCTGGCATTTCCTCCGATTGGTGGACATCTACAACAATGTTCCTTTTGAGGAAGCACTTCAGGGAACCGGATATTCCACTCCTACCTATGAACCCGGACAGTCCGTTTATGAGAAATCCATCAACTTGATTACCGAAGGGATCCAGGACCTGAAAAATGCACCATCAGGCACGGAGGCAAGTAACGATGATATCTTGTTCAAGGGAAATAAGGCCTTATGGGCTAAGTTTGGGAATACGGTAAAATTGAGAGCTCTAATCAGACAAAGCGAGACGAACAATAACGCTTACATCCAATCCGAGCTCAACAAAATTGAGGCGGAAGGCAGCGGTTTCCTCGGCGCAGGAGAAAACGCTTTCGTCCAACCGGGTTACCTCAATACTGCCGCCAAGCTAAACCCTTTCTGGGAAAGCTACTACCGCAACGTAGAAGGCGCCGTGACAGCCAATTATCAAGACATCCGGCCTACTGTTTTTCTTATCGAACAGTTGGAGGAAAAAAATGACCCACGGCTTTCCCAACTTCTGGTTGATGTCGAGGGTGAATACCATGGGGTTCTATTCGGAGATCCGGTAGTCAACCATGACCTATACAGCAGAGCGGTGACCTCAGCTTTCAAAGGGCCTGTAGAAAACGATGGCCAGCCTGGAGCCCTTTTCAAAAGCTCTACGCAGCCTTCTGTGCTGCTTGGGGCTTTCGAAAGTTTGTTCCTTCAAGCTGAGGCTGCTCAAAGAGGATGGCTAAGCGCCTCGGCTGAGGAACTGTACGAAGCCGCTATCGGAGAGAGCTTCACTTATATGGGCGCAGACATGGGTCAGCTTTCGAAGTATCTTGAAAATCCTTTGGTCGAATTTGACCAGACGGTCGACCGCATCATTGAACAAAAATGGCTTGCCCTTACGGGAATCAGCAGTATTGAAGCTTGGAATGACTACAGGCGACTTGGTATACCAAACATTCCTAATTCTCTCCAGGCTCCCACTGCCAACGCCCGGCCGTTACGCATGATGTATCCTGAGACAGAAAGGATGACCAACAATGCAGAAGCATCCAAACAAGGAAACGACCTGATTACGGAAGCAAAAGTATGGTGGAACCAATAACCTAACTAGCATATACCTGTAACATTGCTGGTAGTGATATTCGCTACCAGCTTCCTCATTTGATCCACAAACCTCTCTTAAGGCAAAACCCATGAAAGAAAAATCCAGTTGGCAAAAAACCCGAAAGTTTTTCAACGACATCCACCTGTGGCTGGGCTTGATCAGCGGTATCGTCATCGTAGTCGTCTGCCTGAGCGGCACCATCTACACGTACAACACGGAGATACAGGAATGGGCAGCACCCCATTTACATAAGGTAGAGGTTCCTGAGAAAGCTTCGCGAATCCCGGCTGAAACGGTGATCGCCAATATTAAAGAAATGACTCAGGCAACCGTTACCGCCATTGCCATCTCCCATGATCCGGCCCGAACTTATCAGGTAACGGTTCGTAAGGAGGGGGATAACAGCCGGTCCGGCACTTCTTACTACGTCAATCCCTATACAGGAGATGTCACCGGCACTTCTTTAGAGAAGACTGCTACGGCGGACTTTATGCGATCCATGTTTAGCTTGCACCGCTGGTTGTTATTGGACCGGATTGAAGAGCCCCTGATCGGCGAATTGCCAAATAGGACTTTAGGGAGCTACATCACTGGTGCGGCCACCATCATGTTCACATTAGGCGTTATCACCGGGATGGTCATCTGGGTGCCCCAGAAAGTTAGAAACTGGAAACAGGGTTTGAAGGTCAAATGGAACGCCAACTGGAAGCGGGTGAACCACGACCTCCACAATACCCTCGCTTTTTACTCCCTGATCATTCTTTTCCTCATGGGGATCACTGGTCCCCAATGGTCTTTCCCATGGTATCGTACAGGGCTTCAAAAAACACTGGGCACCTACAAGGAGGCACCGGCAAGATCGCAGCAAGGACAAGGTGAAAGACCGCAAAGTGGAGGCGAGCAAAACCGTGAGGCTAGAGGAGGAAAAACAGCGGAAAAACCAGTTGAACTGCTGTCCATTGAGCAATACATCGCATCTGCCGATCTAGCGCTTCCCTACGAAGGCAATTATAGGATCAGCTTTCCCCAAAAAGCAGATGCGCCTGTAGAGATCACCAAAAACAGAACCGGCTTCTTTGCGCCTGCCGCAGGGGATAAGCTGAAATTAGAAGCCTCCACTTCAGAGGTGCTTTCCGCCGAAATCTTCAGAGACAAGCCTTTCAACGAAAGAGTAGCAGGATCGATCAAGGCTTTACATATCGGAGATGTGTATGGTCCGTTCACCAAGCTCCTGTATTTTATCTCTTGTTTGATTGCCACCAGCCTTCCTATCACTGGTACCCTGATCTGGCTCAATAAATTGAAGAAAAAGAAGGGACGAAAGAAAAATCCGGTTAAAACCGCCGAGTTCGAAACCACCACCGCCTGATCGCAACCGGGAGGTGATTGGTACAAGGGAAGAGGTACAAAGACAAACTGGGTTCTTGTCTTTGTACCTCTTCCTTTTTACTTCACTATTCACCTACACTCACATTAATAAAGGTCGCTACCCCAAACCTCAACCCTCCCCGACTATATTCTCCATTTTCAAACCCCGCCCCTACTTCTACCCGGAATATTCTGAACAAATTATCCAGCGAATAACCCAGTTCCGTATAGTGTGGCGAATGTTCTGTTTTTAAATAATTAAAGAAAAGATTTTCCCTCACACCAGAAAACCGCAGCATCGGCAGCTGCGTGAACAGGAACTTTCTAAACTGATAATGTAAGATACTGCTGAAATAGCCTCCTGAGGTACTGAATCGGTAGTAGTCCATAAACCTGTAATTGCTGGCCGCACCCATATTGCTGAAGATCGTCCTGTTCCCGCCAAAATGCTTATAGTCCATCAAATAGACTTGCTGATTGTTGAGAAAGGTTCCTGCCTGGATATTAAAATCCAACTTTCCGCTGATTCCAAAATTGAGAAAATGGGAGATTCCTAACTCAATTTGATCAAAATCAGCAGCGTCTTCATCCAATCCATTCCAGGGAATTCCTTTATTGTAACTTAATCTAAGCAGCGGCGCCGTCTCCATGAGCGGATATTTTCTGCCGTTACGCAGGCCGTATTTCAGTCCCGGACGCCAGAGCAGGGACGTGTTCAGCAGCAAGGCTTGGTGGATATCATAGGCTTTGGCGGGTGCTTCCAAATTGGCCGGCTGGTTGGGCAGGAATTCCCTACCGGGCTTCTTATAAAAACTGTAATCCGTATGATTGGACAAGGAACTTCTTTCGGCATACTCAAGATGCGCCTTATAGGAGAACGCATCGAAAGGCCGGTGCTCCCAGAAGATTTTCCCAAAAGCCTGCTCATAAAGTTTCATATGGTTTTGCCTCAGAAAAAGGGAATAGAAGGCATTTACAGGTTCATTGATTGGGTTGTCGCGGTTGTATTGGTAGATGTACTTCCCGCCCACCGCTCCCCAGCTATATTCCCTCCTCCCCTGACTCACCTTCCTTCGGACCTCTATCGTCGCATAGGCCTGTTTGCTGGCGAATCCGTACCTCAACTCCGGACGGAAATTCCAGGATTTTGTCTCGTTGGTTATGCTGTCTGCCATCTTGGTCTTTTGCTCCAAACGGTAATAACCTGAAAAGCCAAGCTTTAAACCCTCTACAGTATTGTAAGAGACCTTGGCCAGATTGGTGTGGAACCCGGCTGACCTACCTTTTCCAAAATGGTAGCTGCCACCAGTGAGCACCTCCTGCGGGTTAAACTTCCTTTTGGCTTTTTGGGCTACGGAATCCACCTCACTGGTCTTAGCCGCTTCGACCATTGCCAAACTGTCGTCCCGCTCGTATCCTCTGATTTCCTGCTCTGTCAACCTTACCGGCCGGATACTGTCCCAATAGGTCAGGCTTCTTTTCATGGCCAATGAATCGACGGTGTATTTTCTTTCGGATATGACTTCTGCGTCTTTCCGTTCTTTCAGCGCCTCCTTCTCGTACTGATTGATCAGCTTTCTAAAGTCCTTGCGGCTCATCTGATCTTGATCAGCCAATTGCTCAGGGACCGGCTTGCTTTGGTCAAAAGCCTTGACTTCTTGGGGGATTTCCTCCACCTTTTCATCAAGGATCTCCACTTCAGCTACTAAATCGGGATTTAAGGCAATTTCGTAATCCCGTGTGGCGGCCAGGTACCTGTATTCTCCGGAAAAGCCAAAAAAACTACCGCCAAAAGTATAAATATGAGTAAGTGGCATCCATACATTCTCTTTCACTGGAGCATATTGTTGCTTGACCGCGATATCAAAACCCATGAGAGAGGTTCTTAGATCCAGGCTGTGGATAGCCCATACGCCATCGATAATGTATATGAATCCATCAAATACCCGTTCACCTTTGGAGCGGGGCGTTACTCTGATTTTGTTGATCAATTGGCCATTTTCAAAAAAAGAACCTTCAAACCGAAACCTATAATAAGCAA
>Ga0079224_100013889_pt1 | contig 11231 bp, 8 predicted proteins | sample Stecom2015_FD_80414 | JGI IMG/M metagenome (GOLD analysis project Ga0079224, IMG submission 80414) | Agricultural soil microbial communities from Utah to study Nitrogen management - Steer compost 2015 | ecosystem: Environmental > Terrestrial > Soil > Agricultural land | place: USA: Utah...
AAACGCAACAGTTTATTCCACAGTGTAGATCGTATTTTTCTTGCTGTACATATTCTTAGCAAAGGATACAATAGTCTTTATAAGAACCTACACGATCATATAGTTAACGTAACTTGTCGTTGTCGTTTTGCTACGTAAGATTCTTTTAAAGAAAGATGAATTTCCTTAAAAGAACAATATCGCTACCTTAAATTAAACAATGGAACACAATTTGTATGCTATTGTTGTGCAAAAGACAATAGACTTTATCGCTTTGCAAATAGCATCCCTGTAAAATTACTATGACAACAGCAAAATTTGAATTGACTTATGGAAAATTCCAATACGCGATGCAAAAAAGCCTCCTATCATCAAGAAAAAGAGCATTGCACAGATATAAAATACAACAGAGCCATTGTAAATTCTCTTTGACTTTGTTCTAATGTATGTTGTCTCTGCGGTGATGTGTGTTGTCTTTGTTGTATTGCATGTTGTCTTTATAGCAATGTATGTCGTCACTGTCTCCATGTTACGTAGAATTTAAACTGTAAAACATAATTAATGCACAACGGGTTAAATTAACAAGATTATGATCAATAGATTTTTGTTTTTAGATAAGACCAGCTGGTTCAGTACAGCAACACCTTGACTTACTTTACTTTTTTTAGTAGATTGCATCAATTAATGCAGCGTATGGATTACAAGCTATTACTGGGAAAAGCTAAACAATATGCATTAGCCTTTATCCAAAAAAATAAAACACAAGATTATTGCTTTCATGACACCGCGCATACAGATGATGTTGTAAAGGCTGTCGAAGAAATGGCTGAGCATTATAATCTGAGCGAAGAGGATCACTTTGTCGTGATGTGTGCCGCCTATTTCCATGATCTTGGCTACTGTACCGGAGGAGCTGCAAAACATGAGGAGCGCGGCGCGGATCTTGCCGAAAGCTTTCTTACGCAAGAGAACGTTGAGAACTCCATAGCTGAAAAGGTAAAAGGTTGCATTTTGGCAACACACACGCCTCAATCACCCTCCAACCTCTTAGAAGAAATAGTCTGTGATGCAGACCTTTTTCATCTCGGAGGAGATGCATTCGAAACACGCAATAAGCTCATGCACAAAGAGGCTGAGCAAATCGCCAAATTCAAAATTGCCAAAAACGTATGGCGTGGGCTAACCATCGAATTACTAAAAAATCATCATTACCACACAGAATACGCCAAAAATAAGTTGGATAAAGGCAAACAGATGCATATCGAAAGCTTAGAAAAACAGCAACAAAAGAAACTCGCCCAAAACACTGAAGAGACTAAGGCTAAAAAGCCTGATCGCGGTATTGAAACCATGTTCCGCGTATCGACGACAAACAGCCAACGCTTAAGCGATATGGCGGATAACAAAGCAAATATCCTATTGACCGTAAACTCCATCATCCTATCTGTCGTTGTGGCGATGTTGGTGCAGAAGTTGGATTCCAATCAGCACTTGATCGTCCCGACCGTATTGTTGTTGATCATCGTTGTGGCAACCATGGTTCTAGCCATTCTTTCCACCATCCCCAAAGTGAAAGACGGACACTTTAAGCAAGAAGATGTAGAAAATAAGAGCGTGAACCTCCTATTTTTTGGTAATTTTCATCAAATGCCCTATCAATCGTACTATGATGCCATGAAAAAGGCAATGGATGATTACGATTTTCTCTATAGTATGCTCACACAAGATGTGTATTCACAGGGTGTAGTGCTGGGACGGAAATATAAGCTGCTCCGTTATGCCTATGGCATTTTCATGTTTGGGTTGATTATTTCGGTCATCGCTTTTATTATTGCGGTGATACTGGTAAACTAAAACTATGAAACAGATGTTGTTTTCAATCATCACAAGCTTATGGCTCACGACAATGGGCTTAGCAGGATGTCAGTCCCAAAGCCAACAAATAACGGCAGGCTACAAAAGTGTTTTTCCTTATACCCTAAAGGCAGACGAAAGCCACAGTATGCCCAAAGAGCTGAAAGAAATATCGGGCATCACCTTTGTTGAAGGACAAAGCAACATATTATATGCGATACAAGATGAAGAGGGAGTACTTTTCTCGTATGATTTAAGGAAGAAACAGGTTATTGCGACAAACGCATTTGCAAAAAAGGGCGATTACGAAGAAATCACGACCGATAACCATTATTTCTACGTATTAAAAAGTAATGGAGATATTTACAGCTTCCCGATAGGAAGCTCTTCATATGCTACAGAAGTCATCATCAATAAAAGTTTGGTTCCAACGGCAGAATATGAGTCCATGGCTTTCGATCCATCTTCCGGAAATCTGTTCCTATTGTGCAAGGTCTGCAAAGTAGATAAAAAAGGACAGCACGTTTCGGGGTATATTTTGCAGATTGGGAATCAGGGAAAGCTTACATACAAGGGAAATTTTAACCTTTCAATAGACGCTCTTACCGCTTTGGATCAGCGTATCAAAAAGACTTTCAAACCTTCGGCAATGGCTCGACACACGGCAAGCAACGAATGGTATATCCTCTCTTCCATCGATCAGTCGCTGGTTATCACCGATGATACTTTCCGGCCAAAGGAAATCGTTCGCTTACCCAGAAAAGACTTTGAGCAACCGGAAGGATTGGCTTTTGACGCCGAAGGAAACCTCTACATCAGTAGTGAAGCCGGTACCCAAAAGCATGGAATGGTTTACAAATACAACCGTATACGATAATGTTTCGTTATTTACTCATCAGTTTATGCTTCTTCACGAACCTGTTGCAAGCGCAGGAAGTGAAACAACGTCTAATATTGATCGGTGACGCAGGCGAGATCAACCCTCAGCAAGAAACCCTCTTGCCTACAGGCGCAGATCTTGTTCTTCCAAATAAAACGACTATTTATTTTCTGGGCGACAACATATACCCTGATGGAATGGGATTGGAAAATAGCAGAAAGGCTGAAACGGAAAAAATACTACAATCTCAATTCGAGCCTTTCCGGAAAAAAGGAGCTACGATATACTTCATAGCAGGTAACCACGACTGGGATAAATCCGGTGTGGATGGACTCGCAAAAATAAAAGCACAAGAAGCTTTTTTAAAGGGTATTGGAGATGACAAGATCCGATTTGTTCCTACAGCAGGCACATTAGGACCCTTTGTCGAAATGCTGACAGATAGTATCGTCACCATTCTCTACGATAGCGAATTTTGGCTTTTCCCTCACCACGAAGCAGGCCTTCTTCCGGAAATCGAAAAAGAAAAACAACGGTTTTTATTTTCCTTGGATAGTATAGCCAAGGTACATAAGGATAAGAAACTTCTGGTGCTGTGTCATCACCCTATGAAATCCTATGGTGAACATAGTTTGAAATTTTCTGTGAGTGAACATCTCTTTCCTTTACGCCGATTTTGGAAAGGTTTATATATTCCATTGCCGGTCGTTGGTTCGGTATACCCTCTTCTACGCTCAACCGCTTTCAGAACAGCTGAAGACCTGAAACATCCAACTTATCGGGAACTTATCCAGTCCGTGACCAAGGTATTGCAAGACCATCCCCAGGTTATTTATATTTCAGGGCATGATCATGGTCTGCAATTCATACAAGATGAAAGATTCACACAAGTGATTAGTGGCTCAGGTGCAAAAACCTCCCACATCAGCAAAGCGAAAGACTTACATTACAAGCATGGTCAGCAAGGTTTTGCTGTCATGGACTTTCTCCAGAACGGACAAATTAGAGTTAGTTTCTACATTGTAGATCAGGATCTTGTCACAAAGGATTTTGAGACCGTTCTGTACAAGGATTAAAAAAAGAAGAATACATGCTACTCAAAAATACAGACATAAAGCATCTTGGAGGATTCTCATTTAAAACGGGAATACTCTCGCTTAAGCCCTTAATCGATTATCTACAAAAAATTGTAGACAGCAAGGAAGGACAGCATAATCTGTTGCCTCGGTTTGGTCTCGAAATGATTAAAGGAGTTGAGCACAGGTACGGAGCTATATGTGAAGGCAATCTTGAGCCGTACGAAGGGGTCTTTGAGATGATATATGCCATGCAGGATGGGTTACGATTGGAGTCCAAAGGCCTTTGGGGTCTTGGCAGCCCCATTCCACATCAGATATTCTACGGAACAGCCGAGCTTTATCACTTTCTCGAGACTGATGCAGAATTAATCCTGAATAAGAAAATGGAGGGTATAATGCTTATCCAACTGCTTTTATACCGTGTTATTCTGGAAAGATTTTATAATATACCCGAGCACAGTGACAAAAATATTCTCTATAAAGTTAATCAAGACGGGGTAGATCGTTATTACGAACTACAAGTTGACTTTTCTTTTGTGGATATTCAGCGAAAAGGGGAATTACCGACCATAGACCTGACCGTATTACGCGATAAAGAAGTGCTTTCTATTGAGGATTTGAAACCTATTTTTCGAGTGCTGGACCCCAACAATTTCACATTCGAAGGATTCACCATATTGACCTTTCAGGACAAAACCATATCCTATGTGTCAGAATGGTTGCACACACTGACTAGTGATCTTCCACAGTATACATTGAAGCCATTCTTTGGAGAGTTGCGTAAGATTATGAGCACTATTGCAGGATCTAAAGAAATTGGCTTTTCACTATTGCCTATATTGGAGTTAAACGGTTATCCAATTCTGTCTCCCGACTTTGCGCAGGATTGCCTGTTTTTCTCCGAGATACAAACAAGAAAAGACGCTGGAGAGATAACACCGGCAATAATGTCTTTTTGTGAGAACCCACACCCTATTCTTTATGGGATAGAAAAATCCCTTGACACAGATGACCCTATCTTTCGCAAGCTCATTGAGCAAAAAGGTATTTCTTCATACGTATGTGTACCTCTGAAACATCATCAAAAGCTTGTCGGATTTGTGGAGCTGTACAGTCGTCGACCTAACGTGTTGACAAAATCAACGATGGTGACCTGGCATCGGTTTATGCCGCTATTGGCCAACTTGGCTGCAGAAACTCTGTTTATCTTCAAAAGCAGGCTTGAACGTATTGTCCTCAACAATTTTACGGCACTGAACCCTGCTGTAGAGTGGCGATTTAATGAAGTTGCTGTTGGTCAACTCGCTTCTTATATGCGGCAGGAAGGAGAACGCCCTCTCGAAACTGTACGATTTGAAAAAGTCTACCCAATATATGGAGCCGTGGATGTAAAAGGGTCTACCCAACTACGCAACAGCATCTATAGAAAGGATAACCTCTCCAGAGTAAATCGTCTTGAACAGTTCTTGCAAACATTGCCTCCTCCTGATGCCGGTAGCTCATTGGATCTATTGATACAACGGACAGATAAGATCAGGACAAGGCTCGAATCAAAACAATACGACCGATATATGCAAGAAACATATTTGTTTCTTCATGAGGAACTATTTATGATTCTCCGACAGATAAAAACAGAAAGTCCAGATTTTGGAACTGCTATCGAGAACTTTATAGCCCGTCAACAAGAAGTGTCCAACAACAGTCGGGACATTTTTGAGACCTCCTTACAGCTCTTAAATGGCTTAATCAAGGAAGAGGTAAAACAATTTAACGACTGCGTACAAGCTATTTTTCCGTCGTACTTCGAATTGTTTCGTTCAGACGGTGTAGAATACGACATGTATGTAGGCCAATCCATTACCCCAACTAAGGATTTCCAAAAAAGCTATCTCCGTGAAATTAGGAAACAACAGATTATTGCAATGGCACGCATAGGAAAACGAGCTGCGCAGATTGAGAAATCCTTACCCGTGCCCATGCAAGTCACGTTGCTCATCTTTGTGCATGCACTGCCTATTGATATCAGCTTTCGAGAAGATGAGCGACGCTTCGATGTAGAAGGGGGCTACAATATCCGTTACCAAATGCTGAAGAAAAGAATCGACAAAGCGTATATTAAGGATCGTGGAGAGAGACTCGTTAAGCCTAACACCTTAGCTATCGTGTTTCAGGGAAATACAACAGAACACGAAATTGCAAGTCTTCTTAAAGAAGTTGCCGAAGAAGGTTTTTTGAAACAGGAAGTTGAAAGTTGTACCTTAGAGGAAATACAAGGAGTAAGTGAAATCAAAGCCCTGCGTGTGCCGATTGCTTTGGAAGATATGCCTGAAAATTAAGTTATGAGGTGGTTTTTATCGATAGTCTGTGGAACCTTATTCAGTATTTTGGGTGGTTATGCCCAAGAGCAAGATAGTATGACTACCGTTGTGGCATCAGAATACGATGAGGTCGGTATGGTTCATCGGTTTTGGCTTGGCGACAGTTACCGACAGCTCTATAATACTCCGGTAAAAATGAGATTAATGGATCTCCGTGTGGAAAAAGGCGGGCTAGAGATCGTCAAGTTAGGCGGAGGTATGCAGACCCAATCGTTGCGTTTGGTCGATCCGACAGGCAGACAATGGGTTCTGCGATCTATACAGAAGTTTCCTGAACGAAGCCTCCCCGAAAGCCTTCGAAAAACCATCGCCAAAGATATTGTGCAAGACCAGATATCTATTGCCCATCCCTTTGGTGCGCTGACCGTCCCTCCTTTTAACGAAGCCTTGGAAATCCCTCATGCCGCACCGGAGCTGGTTTATGTGGGCGATGATCCACAATTAGGCGAATATCGGGAAATTTTCAAAAACCGCCCTTACATGTTTGAGCCACGGATGCCCTTTGAAGATAGCAAAACAGATAATACGCAAAAAGTAATCCGGAAGGTAATAGAAGATAATGACACACAAGTGGATCAACAGTTAACACTTCGTGCGCGTTTGCTTGACTTTGTACTTGGAGACTGGGATAGACACGAGGACAACTGGCGCTGGGATCCTGAGAAAGAAAAGGGCAAAAAAATATACACACCGGTACCTCGTGATAGGGATAAAGTCTATTATAAAACTTCGGGCGTCTTTCCTATCCTACTCTCTTATCAATGGCTCAAAGCAAATGTACAGCCTTTTGGTCCAAAAATCAGAAATGTCGCACACTGGAACTTTAATGCTCGCCATTTCGATCGATTTTTCCTAAACCATTTGGACAAAGAAGACTGGCAAAAAGAAGTCGGCCTAATACAGCAAACGCTCACAGATAGCCTGATTGATCGAGCAATGCGACAGATGCCCGATACGATTGTTGCTTTGAGCGCTGACGAACTGGTCGCAAATATCCGTGCGAGACGAGATGGTTTGCTGGAATCTGCAACGACCTATTACCACTCTCTTGTTCGTGAAGTAGATATTCCCTTATCTGGTAAAAATGAATTTATAGATATCCAATATCGTAAAGATGGAAGCATTACTTTGGATGTACATAATAAGAAAAAGGATGGTACAGAGGGGAGACGCCTCTTGAAGAGAACTTTCCTCCCAGAGGAAACAAGGGAAATCCGTGTATATGGTATCGGGGGCAATGATGTCTACAAACTCCGTGGATCAGGAAAATCACCTATCAAGCTACGTCTCATTGGCGGTACTGAACAGGACAGTTATGAAAGCACAAGTGCCTTTCAGAACGGCGACAAAGTATGGCTCTACGAAAACAAGGAGCCGAACGCAAACCTTTGGGAGAATCTTGGAAAAGTAAGAAAAAAGCTGAGCAAAGATTCTGCTGTCCACGACTATGTTTACGATGCCTTTGTATACGATCGAAAAGGTATACTTTTTAATCTCAACTACGGGGTAGATAGAGGCTTAATATTGGGAGCAGGTTATCTCATCGAAAACCAAGGATTCCGCAAAACTCCTTATGCTTATCGGCACGAATTTATGGCCAATTACCTCACTGGGAGAGAGTCTTTCATATTCCATTATTCAGGTAAATTTAAACAGTTGGTAGGCAAACATGACCTAACAATAGATATCACGTCCTTAGGTCCCAAAAACCTCAGCAATTTCTTCGGCTATGGGAACAACACCATTTTTAACAAAGACGAAAAGGGCATAGGCTACTACCGCAGCCGTTACGACCTTGTAGAAGGAGATATTTTCCTACAAAATAATCTGAGTGACCACTGGAAATTATACTACGGTTCCTCATCACAATTCTATAGCAGCAACGCTGCTAACAACACAGAACGCTTTTTGGGAGAATGGCATGAGCAAAATCCCGATGAATCGTCATTTGATAACAAGTTTTTTACGGGCTTAAGTCTTGGTATAGCATATGATAGTCGAGACAATGCCACCAATGCAAAGCGAGGTATGCTATGGACGAATAAAGTAAGTTGGAAATCAGAAATCGGGGGACTACAGCAGAACTATACTTCTTTACAAACAACATTTAGCTTCTATAAATCTACTGCGGATGAACGGCTAACAATAGCCAATCGTACGGGTTTCCAAACTGTATGGGGCGACCCTTATTTTTTCCAACACACACAAATTGGTGGGGAACAGAGCTTACGGGGTTTTAACTCGCGCCGATTCACTGGAAAAACGGCATTATACAACAATCTAGAAGGACGTATCAAACTCTTTAGCTTCGCCTCTCATCTGCTCCCAGGAACAGTAGGAGCAATTGGTTTTTATGACACCGGTAGAGTATGGATGACCGATGAGCAAAGTGGAACCTGGCACATGGGATATGGCGGAGGTATTTATTTTATGCCGGGTGATCTATTGACCATACAAGGAACTGTTGGCTTTAGTAAAGAAGCGGTATTGCCGTATATTCGACTAGGATTAGCATTTTGATAGAGATTACCAAGGCCGCATACGAGGACTCTTGTATGCGGTCTTGGTATAACAGATCTTTTTCCACCGTTTATTAATCCTTCCTTTAAACTGGCTTACACCATCCATAAAAGCTTCCACGATGATTCTTCCCGCAGGAAGATGGTTAATATCATAATTGAATACCGCATCCTTCACGGACTTGTATTCGTGTTTTTGCCACAAGACACCATCAACCGTAATTTCCACAGTCATATCGCTTTCCTTGTTTGAAACAACACTCAACTGCATTTTATCTACCACGGAACGCGGATATAGAGAAAAGGCATACCGACCTATGGTCGCGTCCCGTTCCAAGCCTTCGACCGCCTTAAAACTAAACATCTCTCCACTTCCACAATCACTTTCGAAAGCGTGAATCAGGCTTCCTTTCAAATCAAACAGGCGAAGATGACCATCCCCGTTAGCTGGTTGTGCCCAAAACTGCAATCCATTATCGGAAGCATCTAACAGTTGAAGCGAATAATTTCCTTCGGCAAGATCTATCGTATCTATATAAAGCGTTTCTGCTTTCAACTCTGATGGGATTTTCCGGAAAAGCGTATCCTGCTGGGCATTGACCAAGAAAATACTATTGTCTTCCGGTTTCTTATTCGTCAGGAACTGCATCACAAATTTTGAAGGAAATCGCTCTGGTGCAGTAAAGCTTACTTTCATTTCATTATCACCTGTCCATGCATCTTTTTTACCGTTTGGTTGGCTAAGCACGACATGAAAGACATTTTCGCCATCTTTTGCCTGAACTTCGCCCGGTAAAAACACCTCAGCGACTTGGTTAAAAGGAAGATTTCCTTTCCAATGATACGTTTGGGTTGGGAATCCTTCTGTGCCATAGACGATCGTGAGCGAACGAATCGGATCCGAACCAAGATTTCGGAACGATATCCGTGGCGTTGAGATCGCCGGATTCAACCGTGAAAAACGTTGTTCGTCTGTAGGTGCTATAAGAGCCTCCACAGCCATATCTGTTTTTTGCTTTGGTGCTGAATAGTGGAACAGAAAAGAAGTGATATTCTCTGTGGCTTGTATATTATCCGTTGCGGTATAGGGTTCCATTTGTAGGGAAACCTCATGACTGCCTGGTTTTGTAAAGGTTTGATCTTCGTCCATGATGTATACAAATTATCTAAAAAAAAGATACTTTTACTGATTTGACTGCTTCTCACAAAACCGATGGCAAAAAACAGCCTACAGCATTGCCCTCCCGAAAGACTGTCCTCCTTCCACACGTCTACGCATAGAAGCCAAACGCAGCAATTCGTATTGTTCCAAAGCCTGCGTAATATCTTGGTGCTTTTCCAAGACATTGGTCAACGCAACAGCATCAAGCGTCGCTTCTTCAAAACCAGCCCCGGTCATGGGTGATTGTGCATGTGCAGCATCACCAATCAGCACAATATTTTCCCTTACAACACGATTGGGAACATATTCTGAAATCGGTGTGGCGATAATCTTCCTCTTTTCGATAGCATTAATGACTCCCGAACGCCAAGGCTCATCCCACACACGTTTTGCCTTTTTTATTAACGATTCGTAAATACTATCGGGAATAGCTTCCGTGCGTGGGGTATGCAGAACATGATCCTTATTTACCACCCCGATTTCCCGCATCAAGCCATTGTGCTTGCTATCAAACCAACCAAAACCGAAATGATTCAATTCCATATTTTTTTCAATCAACGGATAGACTGCCAGTAATTCCCTATTTCCCGAAAAGAAATCTACACCACGAATTCGCCCTTTATATTTAGACGGAATTTCTGCTTGCCCCAACCAGGCAATATATCCCGCATAATTTGCATGTTGTTGGTCTGCAGAAACAAATCTGCGAACCACACTACGATAGCCATCGGCTCCAACCAAAATATCTGCCACCCAGCGCTCACCCGATTCACTCATAGCCCAAGGTCGATTTCCATCCTGCCCAACCTCTACGATTTTTGCTCCTTCCACAATCTGAATATTCGCATCTTCTAAAGCTACCGTACGCAACGCCTGATACACGTCCCACCAAGAATGAGGCAATGTGCCCTGCCGTACAGCAGCTTCTACCAATATATCGGTAATGGCTTTATATGTCGACTTGCCAACAGCGTTGTGTAAGGGCGCTCCAGCAACGCGAATGGCGACACCCCGCTGCGTGCGTCCTGTCGTACGTTCTAATATTGTGGATGAAATACCAATACGAGATAGAGCCAAAGCCGTGGTCAATCCACCAAGTGAACCGCCTATAATTAATGTTGCAATATTTTTCATTGTTGTACTCATACTTTGATAATGCAAAATTACAGCGAATCTCACCCCCTAAACGTGGACACATTCCTAAAAAAACGGATACATTTTACAGGTTTACGTTAATAAAAAAAGCCTCAACATATGTTGAGGCTTTTCTTTTCTAAATTTCTATTTAATTATCGTTCCGTACAAATCGAAATCTTCTGCACGGTCGACCTGCACCTGCACAAAATCCCCTACTCGAGCATAGTTAACTTTTGCATCCAA
>Ga0079224_100013890_pt1 | contig 11231 bp, 12 predicted proteins | sample Stecom2015_FD_80414 | JGI IMG/M metagenome (GOLD analysis project Ga0079224, IMG submission 80414) | Agricultural soil microbial communities from Utah to study Nitrogen management - Steer compost 2015 | ecosystem: Environmental > Terrestrial > Soil > Agricultural land | place: USA: Utah...
CGCCGGCTTCGACGCGCCATATGCGGCAAACGCCGGCGACCTCGCCGTCCTCGTCCAGCGCGACGCGAGTTAGCGCCGGCTCAGGCTCGGCGCCGCGTTCGCGGACGCGCTCGCTGGTCTTGGCGAAGCGGCCCGGGCCGAACGCGCGCGTAAGCACGCGCTCGATCGCGTCGCGATGCTCGGGTCTTTCGGCGGTCAGCGTGTGAGCCATGGAGGCGCGCGCTTAGGGCGCGCTGGAGGCCGCGTCAATCGCACCGTGGTGACGGTTGCAGCCGGGGGCGGCGCGGGTCCATAAGCGCGGCGCTTGGCCCTGCGCATCCCCTCCCTCGACATTTTCCGTCACCGGCAATTCGCCCAGTTCTGGGCGGCGCGGGCGTGCGCGACGCTTGCCGTGCAGATGCAAGCAACGGTGATGGGCTGGCAGGTCTATGATGCGGCGCGCGCGCAGGGCCAATCGATCATGGAAGGCGCGTTCATGCTTGGCCTCGTTGGCCTCGCGCAATTCCTGCCGCTCTTGGTGCTGTCGCTGTTCGGCGGCCAGGCGGCGGATCGCTACAACCGCCGGCTGATCATGTCGGCGTGCATCGGGGCGAAGGCGCTGATCCTGTTATGGCTGGCGCTGGTCTCGCACGGCGAGGCGAGCATCATCATTCCCGCCGTCTTCGCCGCTGCAATCAGCGCCGGGATGATCAACGCCTTCCTACCGCCGGCGGCGAGCGCGCTTATGCCGATGCTGCTGCCGCGCGAGGAGCTGCCGCAAGGCATCGCCTGGAGCTCGCTGGCGTTTCAGTCCTCGATCATTATCGGCCCGGCGATTGGCGGCAATCTCTACGCATTCGGACCGGTCGTTCCCTACCTTTCAGCGTTCGTACTGCTGGTGATCGCCGCCGTGTTGATGTTCGTGCTGAAGCCGCCGGCGCAAGAGCCGGTGAAGGACGCGCGCACGATCGGCATGATCGCCGAAGGACTCCGCTATGTATGGAGCAACAAGATCGTGCTGGGCGCGATCTCGCTCGATCTCGTCGTCGTGCTGCTCGCCGGCGCGGTGGCGCTGCTGCCGGTGTTCGCGCGGGACATTCTCGATGCGGGACCTGCGGGCAACGGCATCCTGCGCTCCGCCGTTGGCATTGGTGCCGCCGCCGTCGCTCTCATGCTCGCTCTCAATCCGCTGCGGCGGCGCGTCGGCATGTGGATGTTCGGCGCGACGATCGTGTTTGGCATCGCCACAGTCGTGTTCGGGCTTTCGCAATGGCTGTGGCTTACTGCGGTCGCGCTCGCCATTGCCGGCGGCGTCGACATGATCTCCGTCTATGTGCGTTCAAGCCTCATCCAACTTGCAACACCGGACGCGATGCGTGGGCGCGTTTCGGCGGTGAGTTTCGTATTCATCTCGGCCTCAAACGAACTGGGCGATTTCGAAGCCGGCTTGATGGCGCGGATATTCGGGCCGGTGCTGGCGGTGACGATCGGCGGCGTCGCGGCGATTGGCGCATCCGTGGGGTGGATGAAGCTCTTCCCGGCGCTGGCGAAAGCAGATGGCTTCGAGCCGGAGAAGCTCTCTGCAGAGGCGCAGGACGCCGTCGCCACCCTCCAGGAAACACAAAAATCGTAGACGCCGTGGCGTCAAGCGGAAGCGCTGGCAGCGAGCGGACGCGCGCGCTAGATCACAGGCACGGAGGAAGAAGATGGGCGTGTTAAGCGGAAAGGTCGTCGTCGTCACCGGCGCTGGCAATGGCATCGGCAAGGAATGCGCGTTGCTGGCCGGGCGCGAAGGGGCGGCCGTGGTTGTGAACGATCTGGGCGGCGGGCTGAAGGGCAATGACGCCGGCTCGGCTGGGCCCGCCGAAGAGGTCGCGAAGGAAATCCGCGCCGCGGGTGGCAAGGCGGTCTCCAACTCCGATAGCGTTTCCGATTACGACGCGGTCGCGGCGATGTTCGAGCAGGCGAAGAAGGAATTCGGCGGGCTGCATGCTGTGATCAATCCGGCAGGCATCCTGCGCGACGGCATGTTCCACAAAATGCCGCCGGAAGATTGGAAGGCGGTGATCGATGTGCACTTGCACGGCGCGTTCAACGTCACCCGCGCCTCGATCGAGCATTTCCGTGAGCAGCAAGACGGCTCTTACGTTCTGTTCACGTCCACCTCAGGCCTGATCGGCAATATCGGGCAAGCAAATTACGCTGCGGCGAAGCTGGGCGTGATGGGTTTGTCCCGGATTGTTGCAATGGAAGGTCTTTCGAAGAACGTGCGCTCCAACATCATCGCACCCTTTGCGTGGACCCGCATGATCGCCTCCATTCCGGTGAAAGATGAGGCAAGCGCGGCGCGCGTTGAGCGCATGAAGAATGGGATGCGCGCCGATCAGGTGGCGCAGCTTGCTGTCGCGCTCTGCGCGGATGGCGCGAAGGACACGACAGGGCAAATCTTTGCCGTACGTGGCAACGAAGTGTTTCTCTTCAACCAACCGCGCCCGATACGCGCGCTCGGCCGCCTCGAAGGCTGGACGCCGCAAACGCTCATCGAACAAGCGCTGCCGGCGCTGAAGGCGAACTACACCGACGCAGGCGCCAGCGCGTCGGTTTTTCCGTACGATCCAGTCTGAGGGAGGCGTCTATGCGTGCTGCGCTCTTGGCTCTATTGCTACTCGGCGCGTGCGCGCAATCGCCTGTCGCCGCGCCCCCGGCGACGGTCCAAACAGAAAACCATCTTAACGGAACGAAATGGCGTCGCATAGACGACACCGACGCCAACCCACACGGCGCGACGATGGATTTCGAAGGCAATCGCGCTTCGGGGTACACCGGCTGTAATCGCTGGACCGCCGATGTCACCCAGAGCGGCGAGGCGCTGCGGTTCGGGATGGTGGCCGTCACCGAGATGCACTGCGGCGCCGGCGTGCAGATGGCGACAGAACGCAGCTTCCTCGCCGTTATCGAAGCCGCGCGCTACGCCCACTACGACCGCGATGCGCTGGTCTTGCTCGACGCAGGCCAGAACGTGATCGCGGAGTTCAACAGCGAGCTGCCAGGAGAACCTCAATGAAGCGCGCCGCCCTCATCGCCTTATTGTTCACCGCAGCCTGTGCGAGCCACGGAAACGGCGACATCGGCAGCGGCGCGGCGCCGCTTGGCGCACTCGCTGGCAGCGAGTGGGTCATGCTGAGCGAAGCGGACGGCGAGACACCGCCGACGATCGTGTTCGCTCAGGATCGCGCCTCCGGCCACGCCGGCTGCAATCGCTGGTTCGGCGCGGCAAGCGCCAGCGACCAGGGGCTCGAGTTCAGCGGCATTGGGCTGACGCGTATGATGTGCCCGCCGCCTTTGATGGAGACGGAGAGCGCGTTCACGACGGTGCTGAACGAGACGCGCGGCTTCCGCGTCGAGAACGGCGAACTCGTGCTCTACGATATCGGCGGAACGGATCTCGCCCGCTTCCGCCGCACGAACTGACGCACCTTAGGGCGTCGGCGCGATTTCAACCGTCGGCACCTGACGCGGGCAACGGTCCGTTCCGTTCGGGCCGAGGCAATGCACAACCGCCGGTTCAGACGCGCCCGGCGCGAAAGCGATCAGCCACTTCTCGTTGAAGTCCATGCGCGTGGCGCTGATCAGCGCGCCGCATTGTACGGTGAAGACGGCTGAACCTGTGTGGGCGGCGTAGACGCTCTCTGGATCGACGTTGCCCGGGACGTTTACGCGTTCCGTGCCGCGCACGGCCGTGCAGGGCGGATTCACGATATCGGGATGCGCCGTCTGGTAGGCGGCAAGCTGTTGATAGGCGAACACCGGCTGCTCTTCCGGGCTCATCGCGCTCACTTGTTCGTAAAGTCCCTGCGGCGCGGCAGGCGCTTCTTCGGTCGGCGCGGCGCCCTGGCCGCAAGCGGCGAGCAAGAACACGGCGCTGGCGGCCAAGTATGTGCGGATCATGGATATCCTCCCCTTTGCCGCTCTTGCACTCCGCCGGAACGCTTTCGTCAAGCGCCCTGCGGTGTCAGGCTTGTGCCTTGAGGACGAAATGCGACGGCCCACATTGGCTGGCGAAGAGGTTTTCCATGATTGAGAAACGTCCGTTCGACAGTTTGGGCCGCCACGACGCCGATTGGCTCGCGGCGCGCTACCATTTCAGTTTTTCCGGCTACCACGATCCGGAGCGCGTCCATTGGGGTGCGCTCCGGGTCTGGAATGACGACACGATCAAAGCCAAGACCGGCTTTCCGCCTCACCCGCACTCGGACATGGAGATCATCACCTATGTCCGCACTGGCGCGATCACGCACCAGGACTCGATGGGCAACAAGGGCCGCACCGAGGCCGGCGATGTTCAGGTGATGAGCGCGGGCTCAGGCGTGACGCACGCTGAGTACAATCTCGAAGACGAGTCTACCACGCTCTACCAAATCTGGATCATCCCGAAGGAGCGCGGCGGCAAGCCTTATTGGGGCGCAGCCAAATTTCCAAAGGACGAGCGCGCCGGTTCGCTGGTGACGCTGGCTTCCGGCTACAGAGAGGATCAAGAAGCGGGCGCCCTGCCGATTCGGCAAGACGCGCGCTTGCTGGCCGCAACTTTGAAGAGCGGCCAGAGTGTTGCCTATCAGCTGGCGCCAGGTCGCTTTGCCTATCTGGCGCTCGCGAAGGGCAAGGCCAGTGTGAACGGCGTTGAACTCGGCCCGCGCGATGGCGCGGCGATAAAGGACGAGGGTGAGCTTCGCATCGAAGCTGGTGAGGATGCAGAGATCGTCCTGGTCGACGCGCCTTAGAAGTTGAACGGACAGTCAGGTCAGTCCGTACGATTGTGAAATCTTGGAACCGCCGCCGATCTACTGGTCGGCGGCGGTTTTCGTTTCATGGCAACTTCAAAATTTACCATCCGTTTGCAATTTCGCGCGCTTCTACAGGAGCTGTTTGAGAGCGGGGCGGTCAGTGGCGACGCTGAACGACATTCATGTCCTGGTTGTCGACGACAACAAGCAGATGCGCTTTCTGGTGCGCTGTCTCTTGCGCGCCGGGGGCATCACCAAAGTCACGGAAGCCGAAACAGGCGCGCAGGCTTTCGAAGTTATGCGTGCGCGGCCCGTCGATCTCATCATTGTCGACTGGAAGATGGCGCCGGTTGACGGTCTTGCCTTCACCAACATGGTCCGCCGCAACCACGATAGCCCAAACCCCTATGTACCGATCCTGATGCTGACGGCCCATACCGAGATTTCGCGTGTCGCTGCCGCGCGCGATGCGGGCGTGAGCGGCTTCGTCAAAAAGCCCATCAGCGCGCGGCTCCTGTTCGATCGCATTTCGAATGTACTAACCGACACGCGCATGTTCGTCCGCACCGCCGGCTTCTTCGGGCCGGACAGGCGCTTCGGCCAAGATCCGCACTATGCCGGGCCGCTTCGGCGTGAAACGGATAAGGACCAGCCCGTCGAGGCAATCGATCTCGACGACGACCTGCGTTGGACCGCTTAACGCCACTGCTAGCGCAACTTGCCATCTAGCTAGCGGGCGCGCACCGTCCGGTCGCGTTGAACCGCGGGGAGAAAAATGGTCCGGGTGCTTCTCATAGGCTTGCTTGCGGCGCCGCTGTTGGCGGCGTGCGTGGTCGGCACGGTCGTGGGTGCGACGGGGGCGGTGATCGGCGCCGCGGTTGGCACAACCGGCGCCGTGATCGGCACGACCGTCGACGTCCTCACCCCGGACGCCGACGACGATGACGACGACGACGATCGTTGAAAAGTCCGTAGCGTTGTGACGTGAACGTGAGTGGCGAACGCCGCGCGCGGTGGCATACTTATTTCAAACAACGCTGTGGGAGCCGCCTGATGCGCATTCGTCACCTTCTCGCCGGCGCCGCCGTGCTCGCGTTCGCCGCGCCGGCCTGGGCGCAATCGACACCCGTGTCGTTTTCCACTGAATTCCAAACCGCGCTCGAAGAAGATCTCGGCGTACGCGAAGGCGAAGTGCTGCGCGCAGCCGTAACGGACGCGATCGCACGCGAACTTGCGCGCCGCGGCGTCTCTGCCGACAGCGCAAGCATCGAAGTGACCATCGTCGATGCGGAGCCGAACCGGCCGACAATGCAGCAATTGGTTGATCAGCCTTCGCTCGGTTTCCAATCGGTTTCGATCGGTGGCGCCGAACTGCGCGCCGTCGTGCGCAGCGCCAACGGCGCAACCACGGAAGTCACGCATCGCCGCTACAACCACAGCTTGGCTGACCTTGGCGGCGCCGCAGCGACGTGGACCGAGGCTCGCCGCGCGATCCGCCAGTTCGCCGTGAAAGTCGCCGACGCCTACATCGCCACCCCGCGATAAGTCGGCGAAAACGCTAGGGCGGGCCTCTTGGCCCCTTTCCCCGTTCGCCCCGCCCGCCCTGGCGTACTGCTCAAACAGCCTTCGCCGTGAATGCGCGCCATCCTTTGGCGCGCAAATCACAAGCGGGACATACACCACAGCCATAGCCCCAATCGTGGCGCTGCGAGCGATCGCCTTCATAGCACGTGTGGCTCTGCTCCAGGATCGCCTCGATCAACGGCGCGCCGCCGATGTCGCGCGCAAGCTCCCATGTCTGCGCTTTTGTGAGATGCATGAGCGGAGTCGCGATCTGGAGCGGCGTGGCAAGCCCTAGCGAGAGCGCTTGCTCCATCGCGTCGAGCGTCTCGCGCCGACAATCCGGGTAGCCGGAGAAGTCCGTTTCGCACATCCCGCCAACGAGCGTCGCCGCGCCGCGGCGATAGGCGTGCGCAGCGGCCACCGAGAGAAACACCAAGTTGCGGCCCGGCACGAAGGTGCTCGGCAAACCGCTCGCGGTCATTTCGATGGCGCGATCGCTGGTGAGGGCGCTTTCGGCCAGCGCGCCGTATCCGGCCAGATCGACGACGACATCTTCGCCTAGCCGTGCGCCCCATGCAGGGCGCAGCCCGGAAATGGCGGCCCGAAGGATGGGGCGCTGCCCCAGTTCGACAGCGTGCCGCTGGCCGTAGGCAAAACCGATTGTCTCCACCCGCTCGAAGCGGCTGAGCGCCCAGGCGAGGCAGGTGGCCGAGTCCTGACCAGCCGAAAACAGGACAAGCGCTGCCGACATGCCCGTCTTATAGCGCGCGACTCACCCGCGATAAGAGGTTGAGCAAGGACTGCACCCCAAGCGTGTTGTATATGACTAATACAATCTGAAATTGTGCTTGCCGCTCCACTGGGTCGAACGGCCTATACGTAGTGTGACGGCGCCCTCACGTCAGTGTGACCCCGCCGCCTCAGGGGCGGGCCGCCATGACGCTGGCGTCAAGTTATCCAGATCGGACCCGTTGACACCCAAGGGGTTAGCCCCTGCTATAGCGCCACGCAGGTAGGGCGCGGGGGGAGCACCCGCTCGTCAGCCCGACTACGCCATTGGTCTGCCGCGGACACCCAAAGAAGGTGGTTCGGGCACTGGGAGGACGGCGATGAGCAAAAAGTCAAATTGGGGTCGGATTCTGCTTTCGGGCGCGTCGCTCGCGGCAATGGGCGCATTTTCTTCGCCCGCTCTGGCCCAAGATGCAGATGAAGTAACCGACGAAATCGTCGTTACGGCGACGGGCCGTGCGGCGGCGATCCAAGACGTTCCGCTGGCCGTCACGGCCGTGAGCGGCGAACAACTTGAAAACTCCGGCGTGCAAGATCTGCGCGACGTGACGCAAGTCGCGCCGTCGCTGCAAATGGGCACCGGTCAATCGAACTCCTCCGGCACGATCGCCCGTATCCGCGGCATCGGCACCGGTTCGGACAACCCAGGCTTTGAAGGCGCCGTCGGTATTTTCATCGACGGTGTTTATCGTTCGCGCGCGGGCGCTGCCCTCGCCGACCTTCCTGAACTTGAGCGCGTCGAAGTTCTGCGCGGCCCGCAAGGCACGCTGTTCGGGCGCAACACCTCGGCCGGCGCCATCAGCGTCGTGTCGGCGGGCCCGGGCTTTGAGCCGGGCATGTACATCGAAGGCAGCTACGGCCTCGACGACCTCGAAGAGTACGGCCTGCTCGCAGGCGTCAACATGCCGGTGACCGACTCGTTCGCGCTGCGCTTTGACGGCGCCCTCCGCGACCGCGGCGGCTACATCACCGACATCGTGAGCGGCGAAGACATCAACAGCTCGAGCCGCTGGTCCGCGCGCGCGCAGGCCATGATCGACTTCACGCCGAACGCCTCTCTCCGCATCATCCTCGACGGAGCGGAAAGCGACTCCGTTTGCTGTGGCGCGGTTCTCGTCGACTTCGGCCCGCCGGAATACGATCCAACCGCCGGCAGCACCTCGTCGATCATCTCCGTGCTGACGGGCGGCGGCGGCCTGACCCCGGGCGGCGGCGTAACCTCGCTGAACGCGGAAGATCGCCGTATGTCGGTGACGCCCGGCCGCGGCTTCGGCGAACAAACCGAAGAATGGGGCCTGTCAGGTCAGCTCGATTGGGACCTGGGCGGCATGAACTTTACCTCGATCACCGCGTGGCGTGATTGGGAAGCGGTTCGCGATCAGGACGTCGACTTCACGTCGGCGGACATCGCCTATCGCGATGGTCTCACCGTCGGCTTCAACACCTTCACGCAGGAATTCCGTCTGCAAGGTGAAGTGGGCCGACTGAACTGGCTGCTCGGCGCCTTCTATGCCGATGAAACGCTCGACACGACGGACACGATCCGCTTGGGCGCGCAGGCGGCGCTCTACACCAACCTCGCGGTTTCATCGGGTCACACGGCTCCGGAACTGTTCAACTTCTCAGCCCAACCGTCGATCTTCCAAGGCGCCGCTTCGGTTGCGCCGCTGAATGCTCTGAACCCGGGCCTCATCAACGCAGTGAACGCGACGAACGGCGGCTACCTGCTGCCGGGCGCGGCGGGCCAAGGCCAACAGCAGGACGCCTGGAACGTCGAAACGCAAAGCCTGGCGCTGTTCACGCACAACGAGATCAACCTCTCGGACAACTTGGTGCTGACGGTCGGCCTTCGTTACAGCGACGAGTCCAAGGAGCTGACGGCGAATCTCAACGCCACCAACACCACCTGCGACTCGCTTCGCGCGATGGAGACGGCGACCGACGCTGTCATGCCTGGCGTGGGCGGCATCGTCTCGGCGATCCAGTTCAGCTCGTCTGACGGCGCCACCGCGATGGCCCTGGCCTGCAACCCGGCGGTCAACCCGATCGCCAACGGCAACTGGTCGGGCAGCAGCGATGAGGAAGAGTTCAGCGGCACCGCGTCGCTGGCCTATCACATCAGCGACGACATGATGATCTACGGCGGCTACTCGCGTGGCTATAAGGCCGGCGGCTTCAACGTCGACCGTTCGGGCTTCGACATTACGCCGGCGACCACGTCAGTGGGCAGCTGCGCCGTTGCGAGCCCGTTCGGCCGCGTGTGCGTCGATGATCTCCGGTTCAACCCGGAATTCACCGACTCGTACGAAATCGGCCTGAAGTCGACGATCTTCGGCGGCACGACGACGTTCAACGTCACGGGCTTCTTCCAACAGATCTCCGACTATCAGCTGAACGCCTTCAACGGCTTCAACTTCATCACCAACAACATTCCGGACGTGATCAGCCAAGGTGTTGAAATCGAACTCAACACCCAGCCGATGGAAGGTCTGAACATCAACGCCGGCGCCGTCTATACCGACGCGTATTATGACAGCACGGTCGTGTTCAACACGCTCGACCCGATCCCGAACACCGTGAACGCTGGCGATCCGCTGTCGTTCGCGCCGGAATGGGTCGTGACGGGCGCGATCGCCTACCGCGTGCCGATCACCGCCAATCTCGGCGCGTTGTTCTATGTGGACGGCCGCTGGAACAGCGAATACCGGACGCAAACGCTGGGCCGCGACTCGGTTACGGACAACGAATCGTTTGCGGTGTTCAACGGCCGTATCGGCATCGGTCCGGAGAACGAGCGTTGGTCGGTCGAGCTGTTTGGCCAGAACCTGACGGATGAGTTCTACTATGTTGGTGGCTTCGCGCCGCCGCTGCAGAACTCGCGCGTTGTGTTCCCGAACGAGCCGCGCACCTACGGCGTGTCGCTCCGCCTGCAATACTAATCAGCCTTCAAAAGCTGAGCCTGACGGCCGGAGCGAAAGCTCCGGCCGTTTTGTTTTAACGCAACGCAGCCTAGCGTGGCGCACATGGAGCTTGCCGACCTCGACGTGCTGATCGTGGATGACCACGAAGCGATACGCACATTGCTGACACGCGTGCTCACCAAGGCTGGCGTCACCAACGTGCGCAGCGCGGCCAGCGGCGCGGAGGCGCTAGCGGAGCTAGCGGCGCGTCCGGCATCAGTCATTCTGGCCGATAACAGCATGCCGGGAATGAGCGGCATGGAATTCATCGCCGAAGTGCGCGCCCGCCACGGCGCGCAGCCGCGCATCATCATGGTGAGCGGCGCTTCAAGCCTCGCTCACGCAACTGAAGCAAAGACAGCCGGCGCCGATGAAGTCCTCGTAAAGCCAGTCCTTGCCAAGGACCTGCTCACGGCGATCAACACGCTATTCGCGGTTTAGCGGCAACGTTCCACGCAGCATCTGCAGGATGATGGAGAAGTCCTTGCCGCCGTAGCCGCCGCGGACGAGTTCGCCGTAAAGCGCCTCAGCGGCGCCGCCGAGCGGCGTCGGCGCGCCAGACGTATCGGCGGCGTCTTGCGCCAATTTCAAGTCCTTCAACATCATCGCCGCAGCGAAGCCGCCTTCGTAATCGCGGTTCGATGGCGCGGCCGGCACCGGACCCGGCCACGGACAATACGAGGTCATCGACCAGCACTGGCCCGAGGCTTTCGAGGAAATGTCGAAGAAGCGTTGCGCGTCGAGACCGAGCGATTCCGCCAACGCGAACGCCTCGCTGGTGGCGATCATTGAAATGCCGAGCAGCATGTTGTTGCAGATCTTCGCCGCCTGCCCCGTGCCGCTATCGCCGGCGCGAATGGTGGCTTTCGACATCGGCTTCAACGCTTCCTCGATGTCGGGAAAATCCTGCTCACGGCAACCGACCATGAAAGTGAGCGTGCCGCCCTGCGCCGCGGCTGTGCCGCCGGACACCGGCGCATCGGCGGACCGGAAGCCTTGCATGGCCGCGTCACGCGAAACCGTGCGGGCGCTATCGACATCGATGGTCGAGCAATCAATCAGCAACGCGTCTTTCGGCGCGTTCGGCAGAATAGATTCGAGGTAGACGTCGCGGACATGCTGGCCCGCCGGCAGCATGGTGATGACGATATCGGCGTCC
>Ga0079224_100013891_pt1 | contig 11231 bp, 8 predicted proteins | sample Stecom2015_FD_80414 | JGI IMG/M metagenome (GOLD analysis project Ga0079224, IMG submission 80414) | Agricultural soil microbial communities from Utah to study Nitrogen management - Steer compost 2015 | ecosystem: Environmental > Terrestrial > Soil > Agricultural land | place: USA: Utah...
CAGGTTTCTCTGTGTCACGGCATCACCAAAGGGATGTGCCTAGTTCGTTGTTCAAGTTACTGCTTTAGCTCTGCTATTTTTCAATATAGAATTATTGATTATCTATCATGTCAAAGATATGAGCTCGATGCGGGGTTCGATCTGAATATCGTTAAGAACCGGATAACGATTAGCGCCGACTATTTTAATAAGGTTACCGAAGACCTGCTATTCAGTATGGAGCTGCCCAACACGTCTGGTTTCAATAATGTGCAGACCAATGTGGGGAAAGTGCGGTTCCATGGGTACGATTTGGAAGTATCGTCGCGGAATATCCAGACCGACGTATTTTCTTGGGATTCGAAGCTCACCTGGAGCTTTGTCAAAAACGAAGTGCTTGAATTGCCGGACAATGGCCGGGATAGGAACCGTATCGGCGGCATCACGCTAGCCGATGGGACAGCATTCGGTGGAACGGCCGAAGGCGAACCACTGTATCGGTACTTTGGCTACAAAGTAGACCACATCCTGCAAAATGCCGAACAAGCGGCCAATGCGCGGTTTGATGAACTTGCGCGGGGATGGGATCCAGCAGATGGGCAAAACGTGCGGGGGCGTAAGCTTCCGGGCGATTACGAATGGATGGACCGTGATGGGGATGGAAGGATCACCGCGATGGACCAGTTTGAGCTGGGCGTAACGGTTCCGCATACCACGGGTGGGCTGAATAATTCATTTACCTATAAGAACTTCAGCTTGAACGTCTTTGTGGATTGGGCGTTGGGCCACTCCATCAACCACAATGCGTACATGCGCTATTTTATGAATACGTTTGCCAACAACTATGCGCTTGTAGACGCGGTAAAGGATACGTGGAAGCAGGAGGGTGACGACACCAAATACGCACGGTTTACGGCAAATGATCCCGATGTCGGTAATTCCAATTTTTCACGCACGTCCGATATTTTTAACTATAAGGGCGACTACCTCTGTATCCGGGAAGTGACCTTCCAATACCGCATGCCCGCACATGTTTTCGGAAAAATAGGGATAAAGGGCCTGACATTGACGCTATCGGGCAACAATTTGCATTATTTCTCTGCTGTGCAGGACAAGGGAATTTCGCCCGAAGTGGGTGCCGCTACGACATATGCAGGCAACTATTATAATTATCCGCCGATTAGACGATTCTCGGTAGGCGCCAAAATTATATTATAAAGTGATTGAGTTATGAAAATTAAACCATATTATCTTTCTTGTCTGGTTGCTGGTTTACTAGGTGCGCAGGCATGCCACGATAAGCTGGATGTCAGCCAGAAGAGTGCCATCACCGCAACCTCGATGTGGGAAAGCGAAGGCGATGCGCTGGCAGCTGTTTATGGGGCATACAATAAAATGCGTTCAACGTTTTCCGCAGCCTATGTGTTCTGGGGGGAATATCGTTCGGGTTTTTGGGGACCAGGCATCGCCACCAACACAACCTACAGCGATCCGTTTACGAACGAGCTGAACGCTACGCATACCCATGCCAATTGGCAGAACTTGTACACGACCATCAACGACTGTAACCTGATTTTGAAATACACGCCCGATATTTCGTTTATCAATGAGGCCGATAAAAACAACGTGCTTGCGAATGCGTTGTTCGTCCGCGCCTTTTGTTACTACTGGATAGGGCGTGTATGGGGGGATGCCCCGGTGTTGTTGGATGGATTTGAGTCCGGCCAACAGGACGACCTCTATCCTTCGCGTGAACCCGCCGATCGGGTCTTTGAGCAAGTTGGCATCGACTTGGCCGAGGCCGACGCCCTCATGCCTGACGATGTGATTGACCGTGATCTCGCTTCTAGAGCGGCAATCAATCTCCTGCAAGCCGATTACTATTTATGGATGGCGAAGGTCAGGGATGCGGGAGAGACGGCACTGAACGCTGCAAAACAGGCGGTGGACAACGTGGTGGGCAATCCCGATTATGGATTAATGGCCGACTTCAACAACGTGTTCCGGTCTGAACTTAACCAGGAAATTATTTTTGCATGGAGTTTTGTTCAGGATGAACATACGGGCGGATATCCAGCGGATTTGCTCGTGCCCCTGCAATACATATCTACCCAATATGTGGAGAACCCCATTAAGGTCGGAACACATCAACAGTGGATTTTCTTGACGAACGCGTTTAAAGAATTCCTGTCACAAAATGCCGACGACCAACGGACGAACGTCAGCTTTGAAACGTTTTTCGATGAACCGAAGAACACCACGTTCCAATGGATCAACAAGTTTTCGTGAAGCTGGGAGAACCAAACACGGGTCTTTGATTCGGACATCGTTATATACCGGTACGCGGATGCTTTGCTGTTGAGCGCGGAAATAGAGAACGCGTTAGGTAACGCGCCGATAGCGGTCGACAGACTCAACGAGGTGGCCGAACGTGCATACGGTATAGAAGATTTTTATGCGAATACGTTGTCGACACAGGACATCGACGATGCGATTTTGAACGAACGAAAAAAGGAGTTCGTGGCCGAAGGTAAAATCTGGTGGGACCTCATTCGGTTCGGTGTGGTGTTTGATGAAGTGCCGACGTTAGCAAGCCGTGAAGACGAACAGCACATTCTTCTGTGGCCGGTGCACAACTCATCCATCAATACGAACCCGAATATTAAGCAGACGCCCGGATACTAATCGGGAAAAAGATTTACCGATGTTGAAAAGTAGTATTTTGGGACATTCAATTAACGGTTTTGTGGCAGTTCTCGTGTCCGCCGTACGGGCGGTTGGGAAGGCGCCCACCTGGGAACTATAGGAAAACCAGCTATAAAAATTAATCGATGAGGTGCAAATCTGTTATATTATTGATCTATTTGCTGTCGTGTTGCCCGTTCATGATGGCAAAAGGCAAACGTCCGGACTGGCCTAATGTGGTATTTATTCTGGTGGACGATTTGGGGTGGTCCGACTTGTCGATCTACGGTAATGCGGTCCATGAAACGCCGAATATCGACCGACTGGCCGCAAGTGGAATGACATTCACCGACGCGTATGCGTCGGCACCTATTTGCTCGGCTTCCCGCGCTTCACTGCTTACCGGTAAATCACCGGCGCGGCTTAGGTTCGAGTTTGTCACCAAACCCGATGGCAGTGCGGTGCCGGAAGGGACGATGCTCCAACAACCTGCTTATCCCAGGGATTTCCCTTTGAGCGAAAAGACGATTGCTGAGCTGCTTCCCCCTGATTATGTATCCGGCTATTTCGGGAAATGGCACTTGACGCAGGAAAATGACCGTTACCTCGGGTGGGGCGATAAGTATGGCCCCCTTCAACAGGGGTTTGCTACGGGGTCTGAACATCGAGGGAGCCACTCGTATGGCTATAAGCCGACAGAGAAGGGTGCCTTTGGCAACGTGGACGAGGGAATGTTTCCTGTGGATTCCGTCACCGAACAGTCTATCCGTTTTATGGAGCAGCATCGTGATGAGCCGTTTATGCTTTATTATTCGATGTATTATGTTCATGCTCCGGTGCAGACACGGACGAAGTGGTTATATGATAAATACCGGGCAAAATTAGGCCCTGATGCGGGTGAAAAAGCCATTCACTACGCTGCTTTTATCGAAACGATGGACCATTACATCGGACAGCTGCTCGATGCGCTTGAGAAATTGAAGCTGGAGGAACATACCCTCATCGTATTCACATCGGACAATGGTGGCGACCCGCGCTTTTCGAAGAGCGAATCGTTGAGGGGAGGGAAGTGGACACTGTACGAAGCGGGGATCCGAATCCCGACCATCGTAAGTTGGAAAAATGTGATTCGGGCCGGATCGGTGAGCGGTGACCCAATCAATGGTTACGACTGGTATCCGACGATTGCGGAGTTGACAGGTAACGGGGCGTTAATGGGTTCTCAGGTGGATGGCCGGAGTATTGTGCCCCTTCTGTTGAATGGGCAGTGGCCGGCCGCCGAAAGAGACCGAATGCTCTATTGGCATTTCCCGTTTTACCATCAGCCAGTAGTGAATTCCAAACCACAGTCGGCCATTCGGATAGGGAAATACAAAGTGGTCTATTTCTACGAAGACGACCGGACAGAACTGTTCGATCTCGATAGCGATGAGGCCGAGCAACACGATATTTCCAAGGTGCAGCCCGAACAGGCGGCTAAGATGAGAAAAATGCTCTTCGATAAATTGAACGCGGTACAGGCCCGGATGCCATATCCGAAGCTGTGACGCGGTAATTGATAAAGTTAATCAAGTAAAAAATAATACGAACATGATAAAAATTAATGGGTTGATAGCAGCCACTTTTTCAACGTACCGTGAGGATGGATCGCTCGACTTGGAAGGGATATCGCCTTTGGTCAACAAATTGGTGAACGATGGCTTGAAGGGGATATTCATCTGCGGTACAAACGGCGAGGGACCGAACCTGACGGTGGAGGAACGGATGGCCGTGGCCGAGCGGTATGTGGCTGTGGCGAAAGGGAAACTTCTTGTTTTTGTACATGTAGGGCATACCTCCATAGCGGAATCCCAGAAGTTGGCGCGTCATGCCGAAGAGATCGGTGCCGATGCGATATCGGCGGTGGCAGCATTCTATTTCAAACCCGTGAGCGTCGAAAATCTAACGGACAGCATGGCGCAGATCGCGGCAGCGGCTCCGAATACTCCGTTCTATTACTATCACATTCCGGCATTAACTGGGGTGGGGATGGATATGGTTCAGTTTCTCCAGCTCGGTGAAGCGCGTATACCCACGTTGGCTGGTATTAAATATACGGCTGCGACGATTTATGAATACCAAGCCTGCTTGGCCTATGGCGATGGCAAGTTCGATGTACTGTATGGCTATGATGAGTTACTGTTGCCGGCATTGGCAGTAGGGGCGAAAGGAGCGGTGGGGAGTACCTATAATTTCGCTGCACCGTTGTATATCCGCGTAATGGAGCTTTTTAGCCAAGGGAATATCGAGGAAGCGCAGCGGACGCAACTGTTATTGGTGAAGATGGTGCACGAGATGGCTAAGTTCTCACCGATCCCTTCGCAGCGCGCCATCATGGAGATTCTTGGCTACCCATTAGGACATACGCGCTTACCGTTAGTGCCACTCCGGCTCGAAGAAAAAGAAATGCTGGCATCGCGGTTGGAAGAAATCGGTTTCTTGACAGCGCTGAGCGATGCTAAACAAACGGCACAGGATATATGACGAGGCAAGTTGGAAATATAGGGTTATTGGTGATGGTTTTGACGATGATACTGGCGTGTGACAATAAAAACAGGGCAACACATTTTGATTGGCAACAATTGCCGAAATTGCCCGATGCGGTTGGGTTTGCAGGTGCGTTCGCCGGCGTAAGCAATGGGCACCTGTTGGTAGCGGGGGGAGCGAATTTCCCGGAGGGCACACGATCATGGACCGGCGGCATAAAACAGTGGAGCGACAAGGTATTCGCCTTTGACAAACAAACGGGCAGTTGGAAAGTGGTGGGGGCGCTGCCACGTCCTATCGGTTATGGGGTTTCACTCAACTGGAAAGACCGGTTGATCGTTTTGGGTGGTGACGACCAGCAGCGGCATTATGCAGATGCCTATGTGCTCCGGTATCAGGCCGATCAACTGCTGATCGACTCGTTGCCGGCACTGCCGGCCCCCATTGCCAATGCTTGTGGTGCCTTGGTGGGAGATGTGGTGTATGTTGCGGGTGGGATTCACTCGCCAACGGCGACGGATGTCTTTTGGGCCTTGGATTTAGGGAAGCCCGAAGCGGAAAGGCAATGGGAGGTGTTGGAAACGTGGCCGGGTGCGCCCCGTATGTTGAGTGTGGCCGGCACGTTAGACGGGGCGTTTTACCTGATGAGCGGCGTGTCGCTACACGAGACCGATTCATTGCCTTCGCGTAACTATCTGACCGATGCTTACCGGTATGTGGCGGATAAAGGGTGGCAAAAAATAGCCGATCTTCCGCATGCGGTGGCGGCGGCGCCGAGTCCGGCATATGCCGGATCGAACCAGCTGATGGTGTTTGGGGGCGACGATGGCAGTTTAGCCGAACAGAACAATACCCTGAAGGATGAGCATCCCGGCTTTACAACGGACATCCTCCGGTATGACCTTACCGCCGAATCGTGGCGGCGTGAGGGAGTGGTAGGCACCGACATACGACCCGACGCGGCAGCGGACCCCAATGCCAGCACTTGGGCACCGGTGACCACGCCGCTCGTGGTGTGGCAAGATGCGATCGTTTTACCAGTGGGGGAAGTGCGACCGGGCGTGCGGACAAATCGTATACTGATGGCTACCTTAGCCGAAAAATGATGTTGAACCAGACCTTGATGAGGTTAATACTAGAAGTGCATGAAACAGTCGTTATTTAACAAATCGTGGTATCCGTGGCTATTGGTGGGCTTGCTATGGATTGTGGCCTTCTTGAATTATCTCGACCGAATCTTGATCACCACCATGCGCGACCCCATCGTAAGTGAGTTTTCGCTGACCGATGCCCAATTCGGCTTGCTGACGTCGGTTTTCCTATGGTCGTACGGCCTACTGAGTCCATTTGGCGGCTATCTCGCCGACAAATACAGTAGAAGGAACGTCATCGTATTCAGTGTGGCCGTGTGGTCGCTCGCTACGGCTTGGACAGGTTATGTGTTATCCTACGAGGAGTTGCTGGTGGCGCGTATTGTAATGGGAGTAAGCGAAGCGTTTTATATTCCTGCCGGCCTTGCACTGATTACCGACTACCATCGTGGAAAAACCAGCTCGTTGGCAACAGGCATACATTTCAGTGGATTGTATACTGGCCTTGCTCTGGGCGGAATAGGCGGATATATCGCAGAGTTATGGGGGTGGCGTTATGGATTCCATGTGTTCGGTTTCTTTGGCTGTCTCTACGCACTTGGCTTGTTGTTGTTTTTGCGCGATTGCAAATCGGATCGTGCAACCGATGTCGTCCGGTCGTCCCAGAAGACGGCTGCCGTCGGGTTTTCGGATGCCGTTAAGACATTGATTGGCGAACGGTCTTATTTGGTGTTATTGTTTTATTTCGTGGTGCTGGGCATAGCGAACTGGCTGATATATGCATGGTTGCCGACATTTTTGCGGGGGCAGTTTTCGCTCGGCTTGGGCGAAGCGGGGCTTTCGGCAACCCTCTATCCGCAAATCGGTTCGTTTGTTGGGGTGTTGCGTGGCGGTTTCTGGGCCGACCGCTGGGCTAAGGCCAATCGGAGGAGCCGGATTCTCGTCATCGTGATTGGGTTTACGGTGGGTGCACCTTTCTTGATGCTCATGTCGTGGACATCGTTTTTCATGATGGCCATCATGGCGCTCTTCTTTTTTGGAATGGCCCGTGGGTTCAGCGACGCGAACCTCATGCCGGTGGTTAGGCAGGTGATAGACAGTCGCTACGCGGCCACGGCGTATGGTGTGTTGAACTTCCTGAGCACCATCGCGGGCGGTTTGATGGTGTATGTTGGTGGGGCATTGAAAGACGCAGACATTAATCTTTCCGTCGTATATATCGTTGCTGCCTGCCTGCTGTTGATGGCTACGTGGTCGTTGATGTTGGTGAAGGTAAAGCCAGGCCTTGATGAAGAAAAAGGCGGTTGATGGGTGCGGCGTAATTCTGTAATGCTGATAAAGTTGTTAGTGGGGCGTCGATGATGGCGTTATTATAAGGAATTGCAGACGATGAGGTGGGTTGGGTTCCACTGAATTAATAATCGTTCTTGTAGTTGATCCAGCCCGTCGATCTAAGGGCATCTTTTGGAATGCAAGAATGTTTCGGGTAACCGTTGCTGCCACGAAATAAAAACCTTGAACGTGCCGGTTTAATAGTGGCGGCTCATTTTTATTTCACCAACGCTTTCACCCGCTCCCCATACTCATCCACTTTGTCGGCCCGCATGCCCAGCAGCTGGGACCACTTGCGGAACGCCCCGACGAACACGATAAGCATCAGTACCATCGCCAGTATCGCCAGTGAGGCCAGCAGGTACTGTCCATTGGGTAGGTAAATATCCATCACCTGCGCATACCCTGCCCAAAAGGTAATCACGGCCATGAATACGCCCGGTATCGCTGAGCACAGTGCGTACTTCCCGCGGTTCAGCCTGATCAGCATCGTGGTGCACACGATAAGCCCACATGCGGCCAGCAGCTGGTTGCTGATGCCGAACAACGGCCAGATGCTACTCACATTGCCCGTGTAAACCAGGTAGCCCCATGCGAAGGTAAACAACAATCCGGCGATCACTCCGCCCGGTGTCCAGTCCTTATCGCGGAACCGCGGAATGACCCCGCCCAGCATTTCCTGTAAGAAGAACCGGCCTACGCGCGTACCTGCATCGATGGCCGTGAGGATAAATACCGCCTCGAACATGATCGCGAAATTATACCAGTAGGCCATCACTTCGTCCATGAACGGAATATTGTTGAAGATATGGGCCATGCCCACGGCCAACGACACCGCCCCTCCGGTTCGCCCCTGCAATTCCACACCGATTTTTTCCACGAAGTGCGGCAGATCCACCTGGTGAAGCGACGGGTTGGCAGCAAGGAACGCATCGTATGCCGCCGCAGGGGTGTTGATGGCGAAGTAATCGCCCGGCATCAGCGTACACGCTGCGATGAGCGCCATCAAGGCCACGAACCCCTCCACCAGCATCGCCCCGTAGCCCACGAAAAGGATATCCTTTTCATTACCCAGCATCTTGGGTGTGGTGCCCGTGGCGATGATGGCGTGGAAACCCGAGATCGCCCCGCAGGCGATGACGATGAAGATGAAGGGCAGCACCGGGCCACCGATCACCGGACCGCCACCAGCGGCGAATACCGTGAGTGCAGGCATCTCCAAGGTGGGGTGTACGAACACGATGCCCATGGCCAGCATGAGGATGGTGCCGATCTTCAGGTAGGTCGACAGGTAGTCGCGCGGTACCAACAGCAGCCACACCGGCAGTACTGAAGCGACGAATCCGTATATCGCAATGGCAATGGAGATGGTGCCGACATCCCAATGGAACAGGCTGGCGATAGCATCATGCTCCATCAGCCCGTGCCCGCCGATGATAGCCGCGATAAGTAAAATGCCCCCTAGGATACTTGCGAAGGTGACGCTGCCCGCACGGTAGCGCATGATGAGCCCCATGATGATGGCTATCGGCATGGTGGCAATCACCGTGAACAACGACCATGGTGCTTCGTTCATTGCGCTGATGCAGGCCAACGACAGGCCGGCAAGCGTAAGAATAAGGATGAACAGCACGGCAACGCCGGCGATGGCACCCGTGGTACGGCCAATCTCCCTGCTGGCAATGGTGGCCAGGCTTTGCCCTTTGTGCCGCACCGAAGCGAAGAGCACGACCATGTCGTGCACCCCGCCCCCGAGGACGCAACCGATCAATATCCACAGTGCACCGGGTAGGTAGCCGAACTGCGCGGCCAGCACGGGGCCCACCAACGGCCCTGCTGCGGCGATGGCAGCGAAATGGTGGCCGAACAGCACATTCCTGTCGGTGGCCACGTAGTCGCGCCCGTCGGCGAGCGATACAGCGGGCGTCGCGTTCTTCGCATTCAACCGCAATACGCGGTGTGCCATGAAGATGCCGTAGAAACGGTAGGCGATGGCAAAAATCAGCAATGATGAAAATACAAGCGTGAGTGCGTTGATGCCGTCGAGAAATTCCATAGATACGATATTAGTGTTTATCAATTCGGCAGTTATCCATAGGATGTAGCACTGGGTTGGTGTTTCCTACTCAATCAATCACAACGAATGACGAATGATAACCTGCGTCGGGTTTCGCTGCACCACCGTTTCGCGGTTGATGATGGCATGGCTAACCGCTTTGCCCATGGCCTCGAAATCGGTAGAAATGACCGTGATGCCATCTTCCAGAATTTCTTTGACCGCCGTGTCGTTGTATGAGACGAGCCCGATTTCTTTGCCGAGCTTATAGCCTTTGGCCCGTGCCAGTTTGATTAATGCCACATCGTCTGTGTCGTAGCGGCTGAAAGTGATGTATGCATTGCCCTTCTTGAAGCTGCCGGCTTCTACTTCGTGCTCGATGGCATAGCGGTATTCGTGTTCCATGCAGAACCGCAGGAAACCATCCACCACGTGGCGGGCATGTGTGGCTTCATGGGGGGCGATGAGTACCAGTTTTTTGTACCCGGACAGCTGGTTTTCCAATTGTGAAAGACCATCGTAAATATCGTGTTCGAAATCTTGGAAAATGCACGAATACTCGCCTTCCAGGCCTGGTTGGTTAAAATCGATGATGATGCGCTTTTGCGGCGGGATGAGGTTGAGTATCGCCGAGGGGTCTTCCTTAAGGAACGTCGCCGCAACAAAGTGGGTGTAATTGCTGAGGTTTTCGCGGATGAGGTTCTCGAACACTTTAAAATTATGATGATGGAAATAGATGTCCATATCGGCGATGTCTTTTAGCTCGTCGAATAAGGTGTGGTAGAACCGGTCGCGCATCACGTTCATCTTATCGAGCAGCAGGAATACCCGGTAGGTATGGTCTACCGATTTCTTTTTAACGTAATACCCCTTACGGTACACAGATTCGATGATACCTTTTTCTAGGAGATGGCTCAGCCCCTTGAGTAAGGTTTCTTTGCTCATGCCCAGTTCCCGCTCCAATTGTTTGAGCGAGGGAAGCCGATCGCCGATATGGAGTTGGTCTGATTCGATGAGTGCATTGATGTGGTCAACCAGCTGCATGTATTTCATGCGGTGATTGCTTTGTGTAGGATATTCAATAGGTGCTATCGCCATTGTTGTTTGTAAAGTAAGCAAATGTAAACAAAAACCATAACAAACCAAACCAGTCTGTCGATCGTGTGTGTCTAATCGAAAATTGTGTTTTTGGAGCATGTTAAATTTTTTTAGAAAATTATTTGGATAGTAGAGAGTAAATACCTTATACTTGCAACGTGGTTTAGACACCAGACCACACCAGACCAATTTAGTTAAAAAAAATAAATGAACAAGTGCGAAGATTATAAGCAGATATGAGGCGAGTCGAATTTTTAAGGGCAGTATCGTTGGCGTCGATGAGTTGCTTGGCTGGCTCGATCGTGAAGGCGGCTGCTAAACCACGTCATATCCTCGTGGTGTCGGGTTGGCAGGACGTAAACATTGGCGATATTGCGCATACGCCCGGTTTGCTTGACATTTTGCAATCTCATTTTCCGGATAGTCAAATTACGCTCTGGAAAAAAAGTCGTAATGAAAGCGTC
>Ga0079224_100013892_pt1 | contig 11230 bp, 9 predicted proteins | sample Stecom2015_FD_80414 | JGI IMG/M metagenome (GOLD analysis project Ga0079224, IMG submission 80414) | Agricultural soil microbial communities from Utah to study Nitrogen management - Steer compost 2015 | ecosystem: Environmental > Terrestrial > Soil > Agricultural land | place: USA: Utah...
CCTCGGGGTCGTCGTGCGCGGCGTCGGCCAGGCACGCTTCGGCGCGCAGCAGGGCTGCTTCGGCGGCCTCGAGATCGCCGAGCCGCAGATGCACGACGGCGAGGCTGTGATGGAGGTGCGCGAGCGGGAGCGCGTGCGCGGGGAACTGCGGCTCGAGCCGCAGGAGGGCCTTCTCGAGGTGCTCCTTGGCTTCCCGCGGTCGCCCGACCTCGAGCATGAGATCGGCGACGTTGGCATGGATCGCACACAGCCGCGGCCAGTCACGCTCGGCCTCGACGAGCCCGACCAGGGCGACGTAGCCGAGGAGCGCGTCTTCGACCCGATGCTGGGCGATCAAGGCGGAGAGCCGTACGAGCAGCGCCGGAATCCGCGTCCGGTGCCGCGGCTCCCCGTGCCGTAACAGCAGGTCGTCGACGTGTTCCGCCGTGAGGATCGCTTCGGCGTACCGCTCCTGCGCCAAGTAGGTGCTCGCGCGCGCCGTGAGCACGATGGCTCGCGCGCCGATGAAGTCCGGTGCGGAGCGGGCGTAGACGTTCTCGGCCCGCTCGAGGTGCGCGTGGGCGAGCGCGAAGTTGCCGTCTTGCAGGTGAATCGTGCCGATCTCGTAGCTGAGGCCGGCCACGAGCGGATAGTCGTCGCCGAGCAGCGCCACCGCGAGCTCTTGCGCGCGCTCGTAGTACTGCATCGCCAGCCGCGGATGGTCGGCGTCGAGCTGGGCGTCCCCGATCGCCTTGAGGACGACCGCATTCTCGATGCTGCGTTCGCCGAACAGGGTGGCCGTGAGCTTCTCGGCCCGCTCGAGGGCATCGAACGCGGCGTCGAACACCCCACGCTGGGCTTCGAGCTGCCCGAGCGCGAGCGCCAGGCGAGCCGCGCGTGGACCCTCGCCGGAGTCGACCGCGAGCAGGTCGATCTGCGCCCGGCGTAGGGTCTCGCTGGCGCGCTCGAGTTCGCTGCGCTTGCGGTGGATGTCGGCGAGGTCGAGTGAGGCGTCGAACGCCGTCGCGCGGTCGCCCGCCGCCAGGGCCGTCTCCAACGCGTCCTGCAGCAGGGGCACGGCTTCGGCCCACGCCTCGCGCTCCGCGGCGATCCTGCCGAGCCACCGCAACGATTCGGCCCGCAACGATGCGTCTTCGAGTTCGTCGGCGCGTCGGCGGGCCGCTCGTGCGGCGCGTTCGGCCTCGGCGAAGGACCCGCTCGCGAGCCGTGCGGCGGCATCCGAGAGCAGCCGCGTCGCTTGCCGATCGCGGTGCAGCGGCGTGGCCCAGGGATCATCGCAGTGTGCGGCCTGGTCGAGGTTGGTCAGGACCCAGGGGAGCCGCTGCAGCGTCGAGGGCACGGCGTGGGCCAGCGTCTCCGCGGTGGCCTGCAGATCGATCAACCGATGCTCGAGGCACGCGATCCGTGCGCGGTCTTCAGGCGTGGCGGACGACGGTGTCGCGGCTTCGCAGGCCGTCGCGTACGCTTCGCTCCATCGCGTGGCGGCCTGCGTCAGCCGTGACTCCGCGTCGGCCAACGCGTTGGCGTAGTAGGGCAGCTCGGTCGACTTGAATGCGGCTTGCCGCGTCGCCCGGGCGCGCGGACCGAGCAGCTCCTCGACCGTCTCCTGTGCGGGTGGACACGGCGATGCGGTCGGGTTCATCGCCAGCATCGAACCGCCGACGGCGAACACCGCGAGCAAGCCTCCGGCCACCCACCGCGTGCGTCCCTGCCCGTGGCTGCTCAGCGCGGCCACGAGCGCGGACATCGACGGGTAGCGCTTCTCGGGCTGTAGCGCCAACCCGCGCGCGAGGGCGTGGCGGAGCCACGGCGGTCGCCAGGGCGAGCGCGGGGGGGATTGCAGCTCTTCGAGCACCAAGGAGCGCAGCAGCTCGGTGACCGTCTCTCCGCGATAGGGACGATCGCCGTAGAGCGCTTCCCACAACGCGACGCAGAAGCTGAACTGATCGCTCGCGGCATCGACGGGCTGCGCCATCATCTGCTCGGGCGACATGTACGCGGGCGTTCCCATCGTCGAGCCGGTGATCGTCAATCGATCGCTCAGCAGCGTGGCCGCGTGCTCGTTCGAGTGGGCCGCGAAAGGTTCGTCGGTCTCGTCCGTATGGATCGCGCGCGCCAGGCCGAAGTCCAGCACGCAGACGCGTCCGTCGGGACGAACCATCACGTTCGTCGGCTTGAAGTCGCGATGGACGATGCCGGCATCGTGGGCGGTTTGCAGTGCCGCTCCGGCGGCGACGTACATCTCGAGGATCGATCGCCAGCTCCGTCCGCCTTCGCGCTGCCACGTCGAGAGCGTCACGCCGGGCACGAACTCCATCGCGAGATAGAAGATGTCGCCGCTCGTGCCGACCTCGTAGACGTGCGCGATGTTGGGATGGCTGAGCCGCGCGAGCGCAGTGGCTTCGCGCTGCAATCGGATGCGGCACTGCGCGCTCAGGTCGGCGTGCAAGACCTTGAGGGCGATCGTCCGCTGCAGCTGCGGATCGAAGGCTTCGAACACCTCGCCCATGCCCCCCACGCCGACGCGGCGCAGCACTTCGTAGCGACCGATCCTCGGGCCGCCTCCGCTCGGCTCGAGATCGGGGAACAGCCTTGCCTCGAGCCGGGCACGCATGGCCAGCCCGGCGATGTCGTGGAGCGGCTGCGTCGCTCGTCCTCCGAGCTCCACGCTCGAACCCGTGTACGTCCGTTCCAGCCGGTGCCCTTGAGCATCGCTCGGCAGGGCGCTCCGGGAAAATGGCGGCGTGATGGGCGGGTCCGAGAGAACCATGGTGGACGAACTCCTCGGTTCAGATGTGGATGAGCCGGATCCTCAGGCGATTGACGAGCGTCGTGTGCCCGTGCGTCTCGGTGAAGATCTCGAAGTCCCATTGGTCGGTGTGTCCCTCCGGCGGTGGAAAAAAGACGACCTCGTTTGCTTGCTCGTTCACCTGAGCGCTGCCGAGGGGGGATCCGATGGGGGCGATGTGAGGAACGAAATCGGAGGGCCACAGCACCACCACGAGGCTGCTCTGGGTTTGCTCGCTCGGAGACAGATTTTGCAGCTCTTGGGTGATGCAGGCCACCTGCTGTTGAGCATTGGTGCGCAGCGCGACCGTCGTGTTCGGCGGGGTTCCGATGACTTGGAGTCGTACGGTGGTGCTGTTCGATTGCTGCTGACCTTGGCTGCAGTCGCTTTGGCTGGTGACGTAGATGGTCTTGGACATGGAAACCCTTTGCTCGAATGGCCCCTAGTCAGTGAAGCGAGCTGGTCGACTGATCATATTTTTTTCTCGAAACTTGCTCCAATGCGCGTTTTGCACAATCGCGACGGTCACGAAGCGAGAATCCCTCGCACGAACGCTCAGAAACCGTAGCGCGCGAGACGGTCGGCGGCGATGTCTTCGAGCAAGGCTTCCAAGCGAGCGCGTCCCGGACCGGCGGCGACGGCCTCGAAGTTGGCCCGGGCAATCTCGGCCGAAAGCTCCGAATCCGTCTGAATGCTGTTCTCCACGAGGGCGCGCAACCGCGGGTCCTGGCGCGCGACCGATTCGAGCAGGCGCTTCTCGGCGGCGCGCTGGGCTTGGGCGCGGACCCGTGCCAACACAGCGGCGTGGACGCGTTGGATGACCGGGTCGGGGCTCCGGCGCAGGAGCGGGACGAACATGTCTTTCGTCATCGGACGGTCGCGCGGGCAATCCTCGCCGCTGCGCGGGTGGAACGTGACCATGAAATAATCGGGTCCATCCAGCGCCTGGAATCGAGCCCGAACTTCGGCGCCATAGGCCTCGAATACCTTCGGATCGGCGAATCGACCGGGACGATCGACGAACGTCAGCAGGATGATCTCGCTGGCGGGATTGCGCCGATGGACGTCGAGCACGACGGCGGCACCCGTCTCGGGCGGGATCGGGCCTGTCTCCGTCCAGAACAGCGGACGGTGGACACGGCCGTGCTCGCGGCTATGGCGGGCGAAAGGGCACAACCCGAGGCCCTCGACGACTTCGACGAGATAGCGAGCGTGGATGGCGTGCACCAGTTCGGGACGAGGGCCTCGAGGGGGAGGGTGGCGCGGATCGGGCACGTCTCTCGAGAGTAGTCGCACCGCGGGCGACGGTCTCCGTGATTGCAACGCGCCGCGCGCTCGCGCATGAAGGAGCGAATGCCGCGAGCCCCCGCCACCCCCGCTGCCGTGCAAGCCGTACTTCGCCGCTATCCGGAGGTGGTGGACGGAGCGGAGACGCGACGCTGGGGCCAGGGCCTCATCCACGACACGTTTGCGGTGCGCGCCGCGGGAGACGAATTCGTGCTTCAGCGGGTCCACCCGGTGTTCTCCGCGCGAATCCACGAGAACATCGACGCGGTGACGCGGCACGTGCGGTCGCGCGGTCTCCCGAGCCCTCGGCTGCTCCGCGCCGACGACGATCGCCCCTTCGTCGAGCACGAGGGCGAGGTTTGGCGCCTGATGACCCGCCTCGCGGGCGTCACCTTCGATGCGGTCCAGGACGCTCGCCAAGCGGAGGCGGCAGGCCACGCGCTCGGGCTCTTCCATCGGGCCTTGGCCGACCTCGACCATGCCTTCGTCGGGCTGCGCTCCGGCGTGCACGATACGCCCGCTCATTTGCGCGCGCTCGAGGCCGCGGTGGCGCGGCATCCGGGCCATCGCCTGCACGGCGCGGTCGCCCCGTTGGCGGAGGCGATCGCGACGCGAGCCGGCGAGCTCCCACCGCTCGACGATCTGCCGCCGCGGATCGTGCACGGCGACCCCAAGTTCAACAACGTCTTGTTCGAGGGTCCGCACGGCGAGGCAGCCCGTCGCGCGGTGGGCTGGATCGACCTCGACACCGTCGGTCCGATGCCGCTGCATCTCGAGCTCGGCGATGCGTGGCGGTCGTGGTGCAACGCTCGCGGCGAAGATTCGACCGCGGCCGGGTTCCAGCTCGACACGTTCGAAGCCTCACTCCACGGCTGGTTGCGTGCCAATCCGTTCGCGTTGCAGGCCGAGGAACGCGAAGCGCTGCTGCATGGCCTCGAATGGATCACCCTCGAGCTCGCGGCTCGGTTCGCCGCGGATGCCCTCGAGGAGAGCTACTTCGGTTGGGACGCCGAACGATTCCCGGCGCGGGGGGAGCACAACCTCGTTCGCGCCCAGTCGCAGTGGTCCTTGCATGCGCAGGTGATGGCGGCTCGAACCGAGCGCGCGGCGGTCTTGCGCGCGGCGCTGAACCGCACCGGGAGCTCCGGAGTATAATCCGCCGGTGAATGCCAGCCCCTCGCCGCGGATTGCCGTGTACCCCGGGTCGTTCGATCCGTTCACGCTCGGTCACGTCGACATCGTCGAGCGCGCGGCGAAGCTGTTCGACACGGTGATCGTCGCGGTCGGAACCCATCCCAAGAAGCACGAGACGTTCAACGTCGAGGAGCGCAAGGAGCTCATCACCGCGAGCGTGGGGCACCTGCCGGGGATCTCGGTGGAGCACTTCGAAGGGTTGGCGGTCGAGTTCTGCATCGGTCGGGGCGCGTGCGCGCTGGTCCGAGGTCTGCGCGCGACCGGGGATTTCGAAGGCGAGTTCCGGATGGCGATGGCGAACCGGGACCTCGCGCCCCGCATCGAAACGGCTTTTCTCGTCCCGCGGACGGACCGAATGTTCATCTCGAGCTCCATGGTGCGCGAGCTCGCGGGGCACGGCGGCGACTTCGAGCGCTACGTCACGCCGGCGGTCGCTCGAGCGGTTCGCCGCCGCATGGGGCGGAGCTGAGCGCTCTCGGGTTCCGAACGTCACCTCCGTCGGAGGACCCGATCGTCGCGCGTCAGACGCAGCGTCCTGCGGTTCGTCCTTCGCGAGCGCCTCGGGGGTCGTTCACGCGACGCCAGCGGGAACCTTGCTCCTCGCTCGTCGCACGGCTCTAACACGATTGAGCCGATCGCCGAGGAGCGTCGCTTGCCAACGTGTTCAAGATGGAAGGTCGAGCCGTCGCTCGGCAAAGGGCTCGTCGTGGGTCGTGGGGTCGCGATCGCATCGATCGTGCTGCTCGCGGCCTGCGGCGGGGATTCGGGTCCTTCGGCGGACGCGGACGCGTTCGACAGCGGATTCGGGGGTGGGTTCGGGCACGGTACGGGCACGACCGGAACGAACGGTGTTCCTGCCGATGCATCGGGGCCCGCGTCGCCCGACGACGAGGGCGAAGGCGACACGGGGTCTCCCGCGGGGGAGACGAGCATGGGCGACGAAAGTGGAGACACCTCTTCCTCGAACGATGGCGGTGATCCACCGTCCCCATGTGTAGGAGGGGGAGCGGGTCCTTCGGTCGTCGTCCGTTTGTCTCGCGCCGAATACGCGCGCACGGTCGAGGCCCTGTTGGCGCGCCCCATCCCGGACGCCGGAGCGTTCATTCCGGCGACGGACATCCAGGGCTTCGTCGGCGCACCGGTCATGGTGAGCAGCGCGAGCGAGCTCGAAGACTACCTCGCCTCGGCGGAGCGCCTCGCGACGCAGGCCCTGGACTCCGAACGGCTCGCCGACGTCGACCTCGACGACCGCGCCGCGGTGGCACGGTTCGTCCGCACGTTCGGGCTTCGAGCGTATCGCCGCCCGCTCGCCGACGACGAGGTCGAGCGCCTGCTCGCGGTCTACGACGCCGGCACCGATGCCGAAGACGGCCGCACCGGGATGGAGTGGTTGCTGCAGGGCATGTTCTCGTCGCCCAACTTCGTCTATCGCATCGAGCTCGGCGACGACACGCGGCAGCAGGGCGACCTCCGGCCACTCACCGGATTCGAACGCGCGGCACGGCTCAGCTACCTCTTCACCGGCGCGGGCCCGGACGAAGCGTTGCTGGCGGCTGCGCTCGCGGGCGAACTCGACGACCCCGCCGTGCTGCAGGCCCACGCACGGCGCTTGGTCGCGGCGGGGCAGGCCGTGCGGTTGCCGGAGTTCTTCAGCGAATGGACGGGCGTGCTCGCGAGCGATGCCGGATTGGTCGCGAGGCTGCAACGCATCGATGCGGCGAATCCTCGCATCGCCGAGGTCGCCGCGGCCTCGATGGACGCCTTCGTCGAACACGTGATCTTCGCCAACGAGGGCAGCTTCGCGGACCTCCTCACGACCTCCGGCATCCCGCTCGATCGGGACCTCGCCGCCGCCTTGGGCATGCCCGGGGACTACGGTGCGGAGCTCACCTTCGTGCCCTCGGACCAGCGCCCCGGGATCCTCGCGCAGCCCGGGCTGCTCGCCGTGCGTTCCTCCGACACGTTCGCGGGGGCGACCATCCGCGGCAACTTCGTGCTGGACCACATCTTTTGCCAAAAGGTCCCGCAGCCCGACGGCACCGAGTTTTCGCAGTTTCCCGAGATTCGGCAGCCGCTCGCGACGGATCGCCAGACCCTGGAGGTGTTGCACGCGGCCGCGGCCCCGGCCTGTGCCGGGTGCCACAACTTCATCGATCCCTACGGCTTCGCGTTCGAGAACTACGACCGCCAGGGACGCTACCGCACGCATCAAGAGTTGATCCCGGATCTCGTCGCGCCGATCGATGCGAGCGGCACCGTCATCACGCGCGAGGGCTCGTACGCCTACACCGACCTCGGCGGGTTCGCGGCGATCGTCGCCCACTCGCAGACCGTCCATACCTGCTTCTCGCGCCAGCTGCTGCAGTACGCGCTCCGGCGCGCGGCGGTCGACCAGGACACCTGCAGCATCGCGCAGGTCGCCGAGCAATCGCTCGCGGGCGCATCCGTCGTCGACGCCTTCGTCGAGACGGTGGCGACGGATTCGTTCCTCTTCATCACGAACGCCGCGTCCGCGGAATCGGAGATCTGAAGCCATGAAGCGCTTCCCACTCTCACGCCGTCATCTCCTGCAGGGGGCCGCGGCCGGTTTGGCGGCCACGCCCCTCGCGAGCCTCGCCACCGCGGCGACCTCCGAGGGCCGACCGCTTCGATTCCTCACGATCTACACGCCGATGGGGCAGATGGACGAGTGGCTCCCGGTCGGCACCGGGCGCAACTTCGTGCTCTCGTCGCAAGCCGAGTCGCTGCAGAACGTCCGCGACAAGCTCATCTTCATTCGCGGCATGCGGTCGGCGCTCACGATCGACGATGCGCGCGACGGCGGCCATCAAATGGGGCATTACGCGGCGTTCTGCGGCACCCAGGGCGGGGCCGACGAGCGCTCGCTCGGGATCTCGATCGACCAGGAGATCGCCAATCGCTTCGACGGCGCGACACCCTTTCATTCGCTCCGCCTCGGCGTCTTGCCCTCGGGCCTCTACTACTCCGACATCTCGCACGCCGGGCCCTCCCAGCCGTTGCCCCCGATCGGCAACGCCGTGAGCGTGTTCAACTCGCTGTTCGGCAGCTTCGGCCTCGACGACACCCAACTCGCGCTCGCCCGTCTCCGTCGCCGAAGCATCCTCGACCTCTGGACGGCCGAGCTCGACGCGCTGAACCGTCGCGTCGGCCCCGAGCATGCCCGCGTCATCGAAGCACACCTCGAGCAGGTCCGCGTCATCGAGCGCCAGCTCGACACGACGGTCGCCGCGACCGACTGCGAGCCGCCGGTGCATCCGGGAGAACTCGACACGTTCTATCAGACGCCCGGGAACTACCCCGTGATCGGGCGGCAGATGATCGATCTCATCGTGGCTGCGTTCGCCTGCGACCTGACCCGGGTCGCCTCGCTGATGTGGCACCGCACGGCGTCGACGATCGTCCACACCTGGGCCGCGGCTACGCAGGAGCATCACGCGTTGACGCACGACACCAACCCGGACGCGGCCGACGCGGAGCTGCGTCCGGTCTACCGCTGGTACACCGAGCAGATGGCTTATCTGTTCGAGCGGCTCGACGCGATTCCCGAAGGCGACGGCACCCTGCTCGACCACACGGTCGTCTATTGGACGTCCGAGGTCGGCAACCATCGCTCGCACAGCGGGTACGACATGCGCGTCCTCCTCGCCGGTGGCGGCGCCGCAGGACTGGATACCGGACAATATCTGAACGTGGTCTCGACGCTCCCGCCCATGAACGACCTCCTTTCGGAGCTCGTGCACGCCCTCACCGGTGCGCCCACGTCGACCTTCGACGAACCCCGGCTTGAGACACGAGGCGAGTTCGGCGACATTCGCGTGTAGTTCTCGCTCACGTGGGTCGCTCCAATCCTCCGCCCAGTCCGATCCGTGCCCTCGCGCGTCGCTCCGACGAGGCGGTGCTACCATGGCGCGGCGACGAGCATCGGTTGCGCGTCGCTGCGGCCAAGGAGGCGGGGTTGACGGAGAGCGACGTTGCAGTGGAGCTCTACACGCAAGGGTTCAAGGCCGGGCTCGTGCTCGAGGACGCCTATGACGGCGCGATCGTGGCGCGAGGCCGTACGGCGCTGCGCCAGGACGAGTTGCTTCGCGCGCTCCGCCCGGCGCTGCAGTTCCTCGGCGTTCCGCGGGACGGCAGCAAGCTCCGCGTGCACGATGGCCAGTTCGAGTTGCGCGTCGCCAAGCACGTCGCGGACGCGAGCCGTCCCGCGCTCGACTCCGGGAAGCTCGCGCTCCAGCTCTGGATCGCGTTCGGATTGCTCGGATTCGCCGCCTATCACTTCGTCGCCACGCCGGTCGCCGCGATCCTGTGGGGCGTCGGCTTGATGCTCGGTGCCTGGCAGCTGCGCCGGGGCATGGCGAGTGGCCGCGCGATGTTGTCCGCTCGTCTCGCGGTCGCGCTCGGCATGCTCGCCCACGAGGGGCAACTCATCCTTCCCCCCGTGGTCTCCGGCGGCGAGGACGAGGGGGCCACGTGAGCATGGCCATGGAGGCGCACGAAGACGTTCCCGCGCTCCTCGTCGCGCTCTGCCGCCAGTTCTACGGGCTCGGCTGGGTCTCCGGGACCGGGGGCGGCATCTCGGTGCGCGCGGCCGAAGGCATCTGGATGGCGCCGTCCGGCGTGCAGAAGGAGCGCATCGCCGTCGAAGACCTGTTCTTGCTCGACCGCAACGAGCTCGACCGCGCCGTCGTGGTGCGACCGGCACGCAACCCGGAGCTGCGCGTCAGCGAATGCCAGCCGCTCTTCTACAACGCCTATCGTCTCCGCGACGCCGGGGCCGTCATCCACAGCCATTCGATATGGGCCGTCGTTGCCGCGGCGCTGTTCGTGAGCGACGCGCGGCACGGCGGCACCTTTCGTTGCCAAGGCCTCGAGATGCAGAAAGGTCTGCGCGGGAAGGGGTGCTTCGACGAACTCGTGATCCCGATCATTCCCAACACCCCGCGCGAAGCGGAGCTGCGCGAGGCGATGGCCGCCGCGATGAACGAGCATCCGGATGTCGACGCGGTGCTCGTGAGCGGCCATGGGCTCTACGTGTGGGGGCGGGATTGGGTGCAGGCCAAGACGCAGGCCGAGTGCCTCGATTTTCTCTTTCGTGCGGTCGTCGAGCTCCACCGATCCGGGCTCGCGCCGCGAAGCGGGGGGTGAGCGATGGAGTGGGCTTGGTTGGACGAAACACGGCAGCGGACGCACCCCCTCGAGTACGGGGCATGGACGGCCGTCGGGGTCTTCCATGAGGTCCTCGATCCGGACGAACGCGACCCACAGGACCTCCTCGATCGGCTGAAGGAGGCGCGTGGTTACGTCGAGCAAGACGTCGTCGCATTGAGCCCGGACACGCCCCAGCTCGACGAGCTCTGCCGCAAGTTCGCGGACGAGCACCGACACACGGACGACGAAGTCCGCTACGTCCTCGAGGGCGAGGGTATCTTCGACATCCGCTCGGTCGATGACCACTGGATGCGCCTCCGGGTCGAACGCGGCGACCTGCTCGTCGTCCCGGCCGAGCTCCACCATCGGTTCTTGCTGACCGAACGTCGCCACATTCGCTGCGTGCGGTTGTTCAAGGATCGCAGCGGCTGGGTCCCCCACTACCGCAACGCGTAGCCGTCGGCCCCGCGCGCGCGTCCGCGGGCCCGGAGCGCCGTCGCGCTCCGGCTGCGGAGGCTCCGGACGGAGGAGCGGCTCGTGACCTCGGGCAGGGTCGGACGATGCACGCGCGAAGGACCGTCTCGCGTGGCGTCGAAGCCGGCCGTTGGGCGCGTCATCCGTCGTGGCGGCGAGGGTGGACCCCGTCGAGAGAAGAGCACCGGGTGGGCGCGCGTTGCATCGAAGCCGGCCGCCAGGGCTGCGGAGGTCGTCGCGACGCCGCGCGGGCAGCTGTGATGGGCGCTTGCCGCGGAGATCGACCCCTTCGAAGCGCGTTCGCGGAGGAGAGTCGAC
>Ga0079224_100013893_pt1 | contig 11229 bp, 12 predicted proteins | sample Stecom2015_FD_80414 | JGI IMG/M metagenome (GOLD analysis project Ga0079224, IMG submission 80414) | Agricultural soil microbial communities from Utah to study Nitrogen management - Steer compost 2015 | ecosystem: Environmental > Terrestrial > Soil > Agricultural land | place: USA: Utah...
CCGTAATCAAAAGTTGGCTGAATGGATCCACGCCCACGTCCGTCTGTTCTCATTCCTCGGCGGCGTTCCCTTGATGATCGTTCCTGACCAGTTGCGGTCAGCCGTGACAAAAACGGGGCGCGATCCAGAGATCAATCGCACTTATCAGGAGTGTGCGCGCCATTACGGCACGGTGATCGCTCCGGCACGCCCCGGAAAGCCAAAAGATAAGGCGAAAGCGGAAGCCGGAGTACTGTTCGTGTCACGCTGGATTACGACTGCACTGAGGCGTCGGAAGTTCTTTAGCGTCGACGAGATCAATGAGGCCATCGTCGAGTTGTTGCAGCAGCTGAACGAGCGGCCGTTCAAGCGGCTGCCGGGCTGTCGCCGCAGTCGATTCGAAGAGCTCGACAAGCCGGCACTGAAACCCCTGCCGGGCCGTCCCTTTGAGTTCGCGGAATGGGCGGCCGAGCAAAAGGTTGGGCCTGACTATCACGTTTACGCGAAAGACCACGCGTACTCGGTACCCCATTATCTCGTCGGCGAACGGGTGGAAGCGCGCGTTGCACACCGTGTCGTGGAAATCTTTTATCGCGGGAAACGCGTTGCCGCGCACATTCGTAGCGACAAGCCGGGTCTTCATACGACTGATCCGAACCACCGCCCCCCACAGCACCAGGCGTACGCGAACCAGACACCTGAGCGATTTTTGCAGTGGGCGCAAAAGATCGGCCCCGCCACTGTACTTGCCGTCGAGGCCCAGTTCGAAGGCCGGCCGGATCACTCGATGCTGGGCCGAAAGGCCTGCAGTCAGTTGCAGCAGCTCTACCGGCTCTACGATGACCCCGAACGCTTCGAAGCGGCGTGTCAGCGCGCGGCGACCATCAAGTCACTCACCGTCAAAAGCATCCGCTCGATTTTGCAGCGTCGGCTGCACGAGATCGACGCGCACGAGGTTCCCATCCAGACCACGCTGCCCTTGCACGACAACGTGCGTGGTGCGGACTACTACCGACAGGCAGGAGGTCGCTGATCATGTTCCGCCAACAAATTCAAGATCAACTCAACAACATGCGTCTTCGCGGCATGGCACGCGCGTATGAGGAGCAGTGTGCCAATGCAACCCTACAAGCGATGAGCTTCGAGGAGCGAATCGGATTCATGATCGATGCGCAGGAGCATGACGACCGGCAACGTCGTCTGGAGCGCATCTTGCGTGAAGCGAAGCTCAAGTATCCGAGCGCGTATCCGGAGGACATCGATTACGTGGCCAACCGAGGGTTGGATCGGCAGATGGTCGCGTCGTTGCTCAACTGCGATTGGATTGACCGTTTCCAGCATGTTGTTATCACTGGCCCGACCGGCGTGGGCAAGACGCATCTCGGATGCACGTTCGCCCACCAAGCGGCCCGGAGAGGAAACCGCGTTCTCTATTGTCGGCAGTCTCGCTATTTGGAGGAAATTGAAATTGCACGCGCCGACGGCACGCTGCCGAAGCTGCGCGCACGCGTGGGACGCATGAAGCTGCTGATCATCGACGACTGGGGAATCGCACCGCTTACACCACGCGCCCGTCAGGACCTGCTTGAAGTTGTCGAGGACCGGACCAGCGTCGGCTCGCTGCTCATAACCTCACAGCTTCCTGTCGAGCAGTGGCACGACTGGATCGGCGAGCCAACGCTCGCCGATGCGATTCTTGATCGCATTGTGCATCGGGCTCATCGAATAACGCTGCGTGGCGATTCGCTGCGCAAGCGCCACGCGGATCAGTGAGGGAGAATCGAACATGCAAACGTTCCAACACTTTACGTGCCCGGCGTTCGGCGATCGTTCACAGGTTGTTCCTCCGTCACTCGATATCGAGTTCGATGACGGTGGAGAGGAGTTATCTCGTCACCCAGCTGCCGAGGATCCGCTGCTTATCGGAAAGGTCTTTGAGCTTTACCAGGAGACGCTTCCGCGAACGCCACGGGCGCTCGACTATCTGCGCAAGCGCGGACTTGCGGACCCCGGGGTGATCGAAGCGTTTCGCATCGGGTTCTCAGACAGGACGCTGGGGTTCCGCATTCCTAATGCAAGAACTCCCGAAGGCGGCGCGATCCGTGGTCAGCTGCAGCGTGTTGGCCTTCTTCGCCCGAGTGGGCACGAACTGTTTCGAGGATCGCTGGTGTTTCCTGTCTCCGATTCCGAGGGAAATCTCGTAGACGCCTACGGTCGCAAGATCACGTACCCGCTGCGACGCGGTACGCCATATCACGTTACGCTTGCTGATGAGCCTAGATGGCTGTGCAACGGCGACGCACTTGAACGGAGTCAGGACGTCATCTTATGCAAATCACCGCTTGAGGCGGCGACCTTCTGGGTGGCCCGTTTCCGCAATGTCGTGGCTACTCTCGGTCTGCGTGCATTCTCGGACGCCGATCTGGAGACCTTCGCAAGGAACGGCACCTCGCGGGTCTACATCGCCTTCGACAACACGCCCGGCGGGGACCGTGCTGCGCGGCTCGTCGCCCAGACATTGTCGCTGATCGGGACAGAGGCCCTGCGGATCATCTTCCCACATGGGATGGACGCTAACGAGTTTGCGTGTGCCAACGGCTCGCCGGCGTCGGCATTTGCGGCGCTGATACGCGCTGCGCGACCGTTCGCGCAGTCCTACGAGGGCATAAGGGAGGATTCAGCATGGAAATGAAGCAGCCGCCAAAGACCTTTGCAGGATGCACGGATTACTACTTCGAAGACTGCCTTGCGCGCGGTCAGTCGGACCGAACGGTCGAGGGTAAGCGCTCGGCGTTGCGAGCGTTCGTTCGCTGGTGCCTGGGCGAAGGTATCCAGCGACCGGGCCAGGTCACGGAAGTGCATTTGGAGGGCTATCGGCGGTACGTGCATGCGTACCGCCAGCCGTTCAGCCGTCAACCCCTGGATATCGCCACACAACGCAATCGCATGACCGCTGTAAAAGAATTTTACCGGCGACTCAGGCGCTGCGGCGTGTTCCGAACAGATCCTGCTGAAATGCTGGAGTTGCCGCGGGTGCCGCGGCGGCTCCCAGGTACGTTCTTGACCGTCGAGGAAGTCGAAGCCCTGCTGCAGCAGACGCTGCTACACGGATTAACTGGCATCCGGGACCGCGCCATTCTGGAAACGTACTACGCGACTGGCATTCGGCGCATGGAGTTGGCCAAGCTGGACGTCGATGACATTGATCTCCAGCGCGGCATCGTCAGGGTCAACCGGGGCAAGGGCAACAAGGACCGGCGGGTGCCGATTGCAAAACGGGCTTGCGAGTGGATTTCACTGTATCTCGAATCGGTACGGCCAAAGCTCGCCCGGATCGAATCGGGTCAGGCCCTGTTTCTTGCAAACAACGGGCTGCGTTTCCGTGACCGAAAACTCACGTATATCGCGGGAAACTACGTTCGCCGTGCTGGCATCAAGAAGCGTGGCGCCTGCAACCTGTTTCGGCATACCGCTGCAACCTTGATGCACGAGAATGGTGCAGATCTTTTATACGTCAAGGAAATGCTTGGCCACGCAGATGTCAGCACCACTCAAGTTTACGCACACGTAACTATCCGTAAGCTCCGGGAGGTCTACGCCAGAACGCATCCCGCCGCGACTTCACAACCTCCTCATCCGGAGAATCGCAGAGGAGCTCATCATGGATAACATTGACCTCCAGAAGCTGGTTGAAAAGATTGACGCGATCGACAAGGAGCGGGACGCCGTGTCTTTGGATGCTCTTCGTGCGCTCAAGCAAGTAGATCACGAGGTGTGGGCGCTCGCTGTTGACGTCTTCGACAAGGAGCAACAGGCCGCTGGTTGGTGTTCCGATAACATACCGGTGCTTGGCAACAGAATGCCGTTTCGGCTCGTGACGGAAGGAAAACGCGATGAGGTAATTGACTGCCTGTATCGAATTCAACACGGCTTCTTTGCCTGAGGGCGAAGTCATGAATGCATTTGAAGATGACTACCTCGAGCGCGTGGAGATGATGCCGCTGGCCACGGCAGGCGAACTGAAGATGTGGAACCTCCTGCTGCCTGGCATCGATCCCGAACTAATGGCGGAAGACAAATGGGTAATGATGGCGTGGACGCCGGCATACAAGTTCGCGGTGCGATTTCTTGAGAAGATAGAGATGTCGGAAGAAGCGATCCGACGCACACTGGCGTTGAAGGCGGATGAAGGCATTCACCAAGCCCCTGAGCGGCTTCCTCTTGAGACTAGGCACAGGCTCTACGACATTCATCGCATTCGTATCGCAATGACCATCCTTTATGCGGATCAACCAGAGCATCAGCGACACTGGTTTTCTGCGGAAAATGGCAGCTTTGGTGGAAAAACGGCGATCGAAGTGATGACATCAGAAGGAACGGAACGAGTTCGCAAACTTCTTGAAGGGCGGCTCAACGGCTGACCCAGCGCGGTATTCGGAAAGTTATATGTGAATGCGGTGCATGGAGAAAATGTATCGGTTAACCGCGATTGGGCTCCTCACTGCCAAGGTCCGGGGTACTTCCATTCCTTAGCGAAGCCCTGCTGTCCGCCGAGTGCTTGAAACACCGGGCAAGCGAAATCTCGAATGACCGCAATCGTTTGTTCGAGGCTATCGGCGGCTCGTAGCCCGTTCTTGTTGACGAAAGCCGTCCACTGTTTCTTCTTCCCCGGATCCTTTATGAAGGCGTCAGTTAAAGCGACTGGCGTTTCTGTCGGAACGTCTGTTTTCCTGCGCTCGAATGTTGCACCGATCGCGTCAGCCAGCAATGTCCCATCAAACGTTTCGTTCTTCGCCAGTGCAGCTATATCGAAGAAATCCTTCATTCGACTGTTCGCCATGCCAAATGTCACAAGGATGTGCAATTTCTCTGCGATCGCCGTTTCCTGGCGGTAAACGCGAAGACGTGCCGGCGGCATATCCAAGAGGCTCGGGTACTCGAGCTGCTCTGGCTCGGGCGTTACAGCGTCGCCGATTCCTACGTCGACCTGAATTCGGAGTTCGGCGTTGCCCAACTGGCTGCGCAACCTGACCCGCCGCCCGCCGTAGGCATCGTTTTCGCGAATGTCTTCTACGGCGAGCGTATCAGGGAGATAAACCATCCCATCCGGATCGACTGTTGTGTTGCAGATGTCTCGAAACGCGTCCAGTAGCCACTCGTCGTCCATTTCTCCGAAACCAAGAAGGTCGGCGTCGCGGGTTGGACGGATGTCTTCACCGAGCCAGACCAGCATCATCAGCGCCCCCTTCAGGACGAATCGTTCTGCGTGATCCGATTTGCTCAGGCGGTACAGAAAACGTTCAAGCGCATATCGCTCCATGACACGGTTGTAGTCCTGCCGCGTCTGCCGAGCATGATTCATCAGGCGCGCTCGTATTGAGGCGGGCAGTCCGTCATTCGTGTTTGTCATGCGACCAGAGCCTCAAGGTAGGGCCGCATCACGCGGCTTACGCGGCAAATCTCCGCGTATTTTTCCAGCTCGTGCATGGAGACGCGTTTTTTGCGCCAGGCGTCCTGCAGTGCTTCGAGCGCCACATCAAGCCCGATCTTATTTCGGTACTTGAAGCAATCGGCGACGGTTTTCGCAGGACTGTAAATTTTCACCTGCCGGCCCTCGATGTCATGTGCCTCCACGCCGGCCCTGAACGCGGACTGCGAGAAAAGGCAAACCCGAAGCGGTGGGTACTCGAGTTTCGGACGCCGACTCTTCTCGGGCAGGGCGAGCCAGACCTGGAAAGGCTGCTGGGTCGTGAGGTCGTGGTAGCTCAGCGCGGACAGCAGACAGATCACGGCATCCGGCACTCGCGCGGCGACCTGCGCGAGCGTGTGGTGCGGGGACATTGGCTGGTCGGCAAGCGTGTAGAGGCCTCGAGACTGCCGCACAAGGAGTCCTTGCTGGACCAGTCGGACCAGGTATTCGCGAGGAATGCCGTGCGACGCAAGGTCTCTGGCGCGCAGGACGCCTTGCTCTCTCGCCAGTTCCAGTACTTTTTCGGCCTTTTTCATGCGTGGAGTATGTTACTAAACGTTGATAGAAATCAATAACTATTGACGATTAGTAACACTTTCAGCGTTCCGCAACATTTTTTTTTGGTCACAGCCCTTGATATTGCGGTGCAGAGGACATAATTGCCCAAGATATAGGGTGATCGGCGTAATCTCGGCACTGGACATACATACAGCTCAGGAGTAAAAGGGAAAAAACTCCGGCAAACACCCGAGGGGACTAGGCCTCAGTTACGGACGGAACAAAGAGCAATGAGCGAGCGGCCATTCCAGATTCTTTCGATCTCAGGCGGCGGTTACCGCGGCCTTCATGCTGCTCAGATCCTGGCTGATCTTGAAACTCACCTCGGGGCACCTCTTTCCGAATACTTCGATTTGGTCTGCGGCACTTCAGCTGGGGCTATAAACGCGCTTGCCATTGCGAATGGCATGCCGGCATCAGAAGTAGTGGATCTTTTTGTCAGCAAGGGTGGCCAAATTTTCAACGGCAAGCCCAAAATGCGTTTCTTAAAGGCTCGCCATCAGCGCGAGCCCCTTGAAGAAGTCCTTGTACAGCAATTCGGCACACTGACACTTGGCGAGCTTAAGACGTTCGTGCTGATTCCCGCTGTCGATGCATCAACCGGTAAAGCGCGCGTCTTCAAAACCCCTCACCATGAAGACTTCAAGCTTGACCATGCATGTCGCGTAGTCGACGTACTTCTCTCTACTACTGCGGCACCAACTTACTTCCCAATTTACGCCTTTCCCACCAGCAAAAGACTCTATGTCGACGGCGGACTCATCGCGAACGCCCCTGGTCTCTTTGGTGTGCATGAGGCGATGCACTTCTTTGAACAGCCCCAAGCCAACATTCGGCTACTTTCAATAGGGACCGCATCCGTGGGGCGGAACGTACGAGTGTCAGAGTCGCGAGTGAACCGCGCAATGCGGCATGTGTGGCCGTTCAGCAGGTGGGTCGGAAAGGATGTACTCGATAAGGGTGTCTATTCCTGGGGTGCACAGTTGTTCGATCTGACGATCTCCGCACAGGAGTCAGTAGCGGACTACATGTTGAAGCAAATGCTCACAGAGGAGCGATACGTCAATCTTGATTCAAAGATCGACGCAGAAAGATCGAAAGATATTGAGGGACTGGATTCCTGCACACCAGCAGCGACGGATACTTTGATCGCGCATGCAAAAGACACTGCGCAACACGCGATATCGGACGGACGAGTAACTGCGTTTTTTGAGTCACCAAAGCCGCCCAGACGCTGGTTCTATGGGCCGCAAGCGAGTAACGAGGAGATAGCCCAATGAACCCAGCAAAAAATCTTCATTCCCTGTTTAGTGGAACCGCATCTCTCAGTGAGAACATCGAACTGCCGGCAGAAGACCGCGCCACCTTGGAGCAGGCGCGGTCGAAAGTGCGGCACGCATTGCGTAGCAATTTCTCTCGCGTGATGGAGCGTCTGGGCGATCAGGAGTTGGGAAAAGTACGTCCGAAATTCTTCACGCAAGGATCGTGGTCATACAAGACTCTGATCATGCCATTGCGCCCACCGCAACAGCAGGCGGATTTGGACGACGGCATATATCTTCCACTGAGTTATGCCGAAGACTGTGGGACGCCTCGTGCTGCAAGTAATCACTACACTAAAGCGGTCGAGATAATTCTCACTGACCTTGCTCGACGCGAAAACTGGACTGTTGATACGTCCAACGACAACTGTACAAGAGTAATTTTGCAAAACGGCGGAGTGCCCAACAAGCACATCGACGTGCCTGCGTACAGCATGCCCGACTCTCAGTACAGTCTTCTTGTTGAGAACCAGGCTCGGATGGCCAAAGCAGCGGGAGTCGAATTCGCTGAAGGCGACGATGACTGGTCGCTCTATCCGCAAAATGCAGTGCTGATGGCCCATAAGGAACGGGGTTGGATTGACTCTGATCCGCGTCCCTTAAAGGACTGGGTGGACCGTCAAGCCCGACTTAAGACTGAGCAGTTCCGACAGTTGATCCGCTATCTCAAGGCCTGGCGCGACAACCAGCAGTGGTCAAACGGGGATCCGAAGTCGATTCTCCTAATGGTTGCTGTTGATTTGGCAATGGACGAGCCAGTGCGCGGTCGTGACGACTTGGCGATGCTGAAAGTAACTAAGAAGTTGCCCTCGATCTTTGCCGGGGAAATTCTCAATCCCGCCGCGAAGTCGCGGGAAGATCTTGCCCGTCGACTGGATAAGGATGGAATTCGACAGGAATTGATATCAATGAGCCGCCGTTTGCACATGACACTTGAACGAGCGCTTGCCGTTCAAACATCTGAAAAGGAAGCGCACGAATTGCTGAGATCTGAGTGGGGGGTGCGAATGCCGAGTTACTCGGGACCATCCAGCGCAACGGTTACGGATGCGGTCCGGAGAACGCCGGCGGTTCGAGTCGAACCAGTGCCGTTAGTCGGAGTGCGGAAGTCCGGCTGAAATGTCGCAGTGGGATGAAATCAATTCGTTACTTGTTAATCGCGGCTTTAAGCAGGTTTCTGGTGAAGCCTTCGTAAGTTATAAAGGCGCTCTATCCGTTGCTGGAGACAGTGTATCGGTCACGATCAACTTCCCCGATTCCGATTTTCTTGTAAACCCCGAGGTATTGCTAAACGTGCGCCCGTCGTGGGTTCCGGGCGTTTGTCATCACATCACGGGAAGCCGAAACAGCGTATGTTATCCAGGGAAAATGGGTGACACAATGGACCGATATTCGGCGGCGGGACACGTCGAGCAGATACTTCGGGACACTGCGTCGTTATTGCAGGATATTAAGTCTGGAAATGTCACTGCGGACATTCAGGATGAGTTCGCGAGCTACTGGAGCGCCAACCTTCTCTACATCGATCATGAAGAAGGAGCTGCCGGCGCCTCCTTGTTTATGGCGGATTTTACAAACGATCGAGGCAACGCCACTTTAGTTACCACGCTAAACCAGCGCGTGAACTACGACGCAGTCGGTCTGACGGAACCCACTACTTGGAAGCGCGTAAGTGTGACGTTTGCAGAGCTGTCGGATGCTCCGGCGATTCCACCGAACGTGACTTGGCCTCCAGAGAATCTCGAGCAGGCATGCAAGTGGCTGCAACAAGCAGACAAGGGTGGTTTGCGCGCCATCAGAAAATTATTGGAGTCGATGTATCACGATACGCATAACCGCAATGGGTTGTTGATTTTCAAGACGCCCAGGATCTGGTTCGGCGTGCTTTTGATTTTGCAACGCACGGTCAATCGAAAGGCGTACACCAAGAAGAATAAGTTTGTGGACGCCGTAATCTACAAGCTAGCCTCGTCCGTGAAGCTGCATCGTTTCTCTCTGAGTCGTATCGATAGCACATTCCTGGTTGAGCGCAATCTACTTAATCCGAATGCATCGTTGATAAACCAGCGCGTCCTTCTCGTCGGCTGCGGTACGATCGGCGGGTTTCTCGCAGAGAATTTGGTTCGGATCGGTGCTGGTTGCGGTGGGGGCCTGCTGTCCATCTACGATCCAGATCACGTTACTGCTGGCATCGTTGGCCGACACCGACTGGGGCTAAGCTCACTTGGCAAGGAGAAGGCGCTGGTCCTGGCCGCCGAGATCAAACGCCAGTTCCCGTTTGCCAACGTTGTCGGCTCCGCAACCAGCGCGTTGGATTCGAGGAATTTTTCGAGTTTCGATCTGGTGATCGACGCCACAGGGCACCAGCCAGTATCGTTAAAGTTGAACGAGTTGTATTTAGCCAAAGAGATTAAAACGCTTGTGTTCGCCTGGATTCTTGGGAACGGCCAAGCAGTGCAAACATTGGTCTGCGCTGACAGAAAAGCGGGCTGCTTGCGATGCATAGATGCATCTGGAGATTCCAACTCGCTGATGCCTATTTCACCTAGCGATGTTGTCACCCGAGTCGGTAGGGGTTGCGAGGCACCTTACAGACCGTTCGCGGTATCTTCGTCGCTTCATGCCGTCGGGTTGGCAATCGACGCATGTATAAACCTCATGAACGGCGATAAACGGAATTTGTTGACAACGTTGGGGTTGGATGAGGATATCAGGCGAGTCAAGGTCAAGCCCCTGAAAAAAATCAACAGGTGTCCTGCGTGCTCCCCTTAAGTTGGCGCTCGCCCGATGGAAGCAATGTAGTCGTGTTCTCCGAGCATGCAGCGAGGACGATGACGGCATATATCCAGGCTACTGATACTGCAAATGAGGCTGGGGGAGTATTGATAGGGTTCCGTCGATCGCCACATTTGGAGGTTGTCGACGTAACCTTCCCTAGGAAGGGAGATGTGCGTAGCCGGACCTCGTTTCTCCGCCGATCACCACAGCACAAGAAATCGGTAGTAACGAACTGGCGAAATTCGGGTGGTTACCTTGATCATATTGGTGAGTGGCACACTCATCCTGAGGACCGTGCCACTCCGTCTCACATTGATCGAGCAGCTTGGACCGCTGGCGGAAAGAACCTGCCGTTTCTTGAAGTTATTTTAGGTCGTCAAGAGGCTTGGGTTAGTGTTCTGACAGCGGATGGCATGGTTCGCCTGTGTCCGATAAATGACACAGCCCAGCAGGTTCATGAGTGACCGTTTTCTCCGGCACAATTACCTAGGCTAAAAGAGCTGGCAGCAGAGCTGGGTTCTTTAACAGTGAGATCTGGCTACGCGTGCATGTAGTCATACTGCGCACGCATCCACATGAACGGGCGAATCTACGATCCGAAAATCGGCCGGTTCCTGAGCGCGGATCCGTTCGTACAGTTCCCGCACTCAACGCAGGGATATAACCGCTACACCTACGTTGGCAACAACCCGCTGACGTTTACGGATCCGAGTGGGTATTTCCTCAAGAAGCTTTTTCGCGGCGCAGTGTTCTCGGACATCAAGCAGATAGCGCCAACGTTGATCGGTATCGCCATGTGTGCGGGGACAGCGGGCGTCGGCTGCGCCGCAGCTGCCGGCGCGCTATCCGGTGCGATCGGGGGTTACTTGGCAACCGGTTCTCTTGAGGGTGCCCTGACGGGAGCTGCATTAGGCGCAATATCTGGTGCGGCTTTCGCAGGAATCGGAGGGTCTGACTGGGGAGTGTTTGGCAAGGCGATAGCAAGCGGCCTCGCAGGTGGCGCTCTCTCGGTAGCTGGCGGGGGACGGTTCGGGGATGGATTCCTGGGAGGAATAGCGGGAAGCTTTGCAGGTCAGATAGCACCTACCGGAGACATAGCGACCGATATGATCGTCGGTGCAG
>Ga0079224_100013894_pt1 | contig 11229 bp, 9 predicted proteins | sample Stecom2015_FD_80414 | JGI IMG/M metagenome (GOLD analysis project Ga0079224, IMG submission 80414) | Agricultural soil microbial communities from Utah to study Nitrogen management - Steer compost 2015 | ecosystem: Environmental > Terrestrial > Soil > Agricultural land | place: USA: Utah...
GCTCGGGTCTGATCAAGCCAGATGCGGTTCGCCGGCCAGGACGTGCTCCCGCGCCAGCACCGCTGCCCCCACCATTCCGGCCTTGTCGCCCCAGCGGCCGACCCGCACCCGGGCCAGCGGGCGGTGGCCGGCTCCGGTGACGGCCGCGGCGTAGTGCTCCCGAGCCGAACCGAGGAACAAGTGCGCCGACTCGCAGACCCCTCCGGCGATCACCACCACCTCCGGGTCGTAGACGTCGGCCACCAGCGCGAGCCCCTCGCCGAGCCACTTGGCCAGATCGGCCATGGCCAGCTGGGCGATCGAATCACCGGTCTCGGCCGCCTGGGCCACCTGCACGCCGGTCAGCTTCCCCGGCTCGATCGCCGCCAGCACGCTCGTCTCCTCCGGATGCGCGGCCAGCAGCTCGGTAGCGGTTTCCACCAGGGCGGTGCCGCTGCAATAGCGCTCCCAGCACCCGTGCTTGCCGCACGGGCACTGCCGCCCGCCCGGCACCAGGCGCAGGTGCCCCAGCTCCGGGGCGACCCCGTAAGCACCGCGGAAGACCTCCCCGTTGAGCACCAGCGCGCCACCGATGCCGGTTCCGATGGCCACCAGGGCCGCCACCTTGGCGCCGGCCGCCGCGCCCAAGCGCTGCTCGGCGACCGCAGCCGCATTGGCATCGTGTTCGAGGAGCACGGGAACGTCCAGGCGTGCCGCGAGCTCGTCCGCCACCGGCACGTGCCGCCAGTCCAGGTGTGGCGCGAAACGCACTATTCGGCGGTCCTCGCTGACGAATCCGGCGACCGCCAGTCCTACCGCCGCAACCGGGTAGCGATCAGCGAGCGCACGTACCGTGTCGGCAATGGCCGAATTTAACTCCTGGCCGGTGCGCGGCGTCCGAGCACGACGGGTGTCCAGGATGCGCCCGTGCGCATCCACCACGCTCGCACGCACGCTGGTCCCGCCTACGTCAACTCCGATGGTCAGCACTAAAGCGCCTCGACTCTGTCGTTGAGAACTTGGCCGTTGACCCGGCGCACCGCGATGTGCTGCACCTTGGTCGGCGCAGTTCGCTCTTCAGCAGCTTCCTCGGGCCGGGAGCGCTGCGGTGCTGCGGACGGGTCGGTGAGCAGTTGGCGGAGGGCCTGCAGGAAGCCGGCGAGCTGCTCGGCCACCCGGCCGGTCAACTCCGGTCGCTGACCGCGCAGCAGCCCGGCGGCCGCGCAGATCGGGCACCAGCCGCAAGCCCCCGAGCCGCTGTCGACTTCGCCACCGGCGCAGCCGCGCAGGTAGTCCTCCGCGCGGAGCGCGAGCGCGTCGAGCAACTGCCGGAGCTCTTCGAGCAGCTGCTCGTGCCCGGTCTCGTTCCGAGTCTGCTCCACCAAGCATCACCGCATCCACAGTTCCGGGTCGGGCTGGAACCCCACGGTCAGTCCGTCCTCGCCAGCGACCGCATCGACGACGACGCACCTGCGCAGCACAGCAGGCAGGGCGATGAGCCGGCGCCGACCGTCAACAGTGATTGCCAGCTCGTCGCCTATCCGGGCCAGGGCGAGGTCAGCGCCGGAATGCAGCGGCAACGCAATGCGCAGCTGGTATCGGGAGTCCAACTCCCGTCCACCGCCGACGACCTCCATCGCTGGGGCCGTCCCCTCGGTGCGCAGCGGGTCCGCGTCACCGTACAGCTCTGCCCCCAGCTCCAGCAGCGCATCGACGCCCACCGGCTCGCTGGCCCGGTGTTCCACGACGCGCACCGGCAGATGTGTCGTCTCCCGCAGAGTATCGAGAATCCTCTGCTGCTCCCGACGACGGGTGCGCAGCCAGTGGGCCGCCGCACCGCGGGCGGAGCCCGGGTCGGGCACCACCCGGTTGACCACCAAGCCGTCCACCCGGATCTGTTGCAGCGCGAGCGCGGTGAGGGTCCTGCGGGTCTCGGCTGCGACCACGGCTTCGGGCGTGAGCACCAGCCGGACGCTGGCCCCCGGGGCGGCCAGCATCTCGCGCAACCCGGTCAGCCGTTCGGCCAGTCGTCCCAGTGCTGACGCGACCGAGTCCCAGCGCTCCACGTCGTCGCTGCGGGCCAGGGTGGCCAGCAGGCCGCGCACTGCTCGCCGGTGCGCGGGGAAGAGCCGCTCCAAGTAGTTTGCCAGGGCCTCGGGCAGCGCCAGCAACCGCAGCGTCTCGGCGGTGGGGGCGCAATCCACCAGCACCGCGTCCCACTCCCCGCTGACCGCGAGCCGGTGCACCTCGGTCAGGGCGAGCAGGTCTTCCACCCCGGGCAGCACGGTGAGCTCTTCGGCGGCGACCTCCTCCACCCCTGCCCCTTGCAGGAGGGTGCGCAGGTGCTCGCGGAGCTCTCCCCACGCGTCGTCGACCAGGGAGCGGGTGTCGACCTCCGCCGCGTGCAGCGCCAGCCCCTGACTGCTGGAACGCACTTCCGCCGGTTCCGCACCCAGCGCCACCCCGAACGCATCACCCAGTGAATGCGCTGGGTCGGTGGACACCACGAGCACCTTGCCGCCCCGGCTCGCCACGTGAGCGGCGGTCGCCGCGGCCAAGGTGGTCTTGCCCACCCCGCCCTTTCCGGTGAACAGCAGGATCCGCAATTGTCCGTCTCTGCGATCTCAACGATTTCCTTCGACCCGGCGCTTGAGTTCCTTCAAGGCCGTGTCCATGATCATTTTTTCGGCTTTGCGCCGGAATAAACCGATCATCGGAATCGTCAAGTCCACCGCCAGACTGTAGGTGACTTCCGTGCGGTTCTCGTCCAGCGGCTTGAGCCGGTAGGTGCCGTGCTGCGCTTTCTGCACCTGGCCCTCGACGAGGGACCAACTGACGGAAAGCCCGTCCGGAGCCCACTCGTAGACGTTGACGTAGGTGTCCTTGACCACCCCAGCGTCCAGCACGAAGCGCACCTTCTCAGCCGTCCCGTCCGGTTTCCGCTCCAGCACCTCGGTCTCCTTGACCGCGGCCGCCCACTCCGGGTACGCGGCGAAGTCCGCGATCACTTCCATGATCGGGGCCGCCGGGGCCTCAATGACGATGGACTGGGTGGACTGATCGACCATGCGCGCAGATTACCGCTTGCCCAGCTGAACAGCGTCGTCCGGAGCCGCCGTTTCGAGGATTTCACCACTCGATCACGTACGGCCGACCGGTCTGCTTGAAGTGGCCGACGTTGACGCACTCGGTGCGGCCCAACCGGACCCGCCGCGCCAACGGCTGGTGCACGTGCCCGAACAACGACCACCGCGGTTGATCTGCCCGGATCCGCTCGAGGAGCCGGGTCGAACCGTGCTCGGGACGCTTGGCGACCACGTCGTAGGTCAGGTCGGCGACGGCCGGCGGCAGGTGCGTGCACAGCACGTCCAGTTCCGGAAGCTGGTCGACGAGCTCGTCGTACTCCTCTTCCGGGCGGATGTTGGGCACCCAGGCGGAGTCCCGGCGCAACTTCCCCCCGGGAGGCAGGACCGTGCCGCCGACGAAGCCGAACCGGAGCCCGCCGATGTCGACGGCATCGCCGTCGAGGACGTGGATGCCGGATCGGGCGAACTCCGGCCACAACTGCGGCATGTCCACGTTGCCGGGGGTGGCGTAGGTGGGAGCGGGCATCGCGCCGAACAGCTCGGCGTACTGCTCGCGGACCGCTTCCTGCAGCACCCGGGCCGGGTCGCTCAGGCTGGCCCACAAGGAACGCGCGTACGCTCCGATCTCGGCACCGCGTCGACTGCGCCGCAGCTCGGCGAACTTGGCGACCTTCTCCGGACCGAAGATGCGGCCGAGGATGCCCTTGCTGTGGTCCCGGTAGTCGACGAGATCGACGAGGTCGCCCAGCACGATGAGCGCATCCGCTCCGTCGCCGGCGCGCTTGAGGTCCTCGGCGTTGCCATGGACATCCGACACAACGTGGACGCGCAAATCCGCTCCTTTGCTGTGAACTACAACGGCCACCCACAAATGAACCTACTGCCGGGGCTCCGGTGTGCGGCAGAGTCCGTTCGTACCCTTCGGTGTGATCCAGTGCGGAGCACACCGGCGGCCGCTGGGCGCAGTTGCTGAACTGTTCAAGAAAGAGGCCGGCATCCGCACCCCGGGACGAGCGTGGCAAGCTCTCCAGGTTGGACTGCTCATGCCGGACAGGTTTCTGACCAGTTCCTGTCCAGTGTGCTGCAGTGCGATAACGGGGACTACCGCCTGGTAACTATCGGCGTTAGGTTGTGCCCCACAACGGCGTGTTTTCGGAGGTTTCGACGTGCGAGAGTACAGCGCACCTGCCACCACGGGCGTGGCCGACGACGAGAACCTCACCGACATGGTGTGGGCGAACGCGGAGCGCTTTGGGAGCACGGTGAGCTTCCGGCGCCGGGTGGATGGCACCTGGGTCGACGTAACCGCCGCAGAGTTCGCCGCACAGGTGCTCGCCGTGGCCAAGGGAATCGTGGCCGCCGGCCTGCAGCCCGGTGACCGGATCGGGCTGATGTCCCGCACCCGCTACGAGTGGAGCCTGCTCGACTTCGCGATCTGGTCAGCGGGCTGCATCCCTGTTCCGATCTACGAGACTTCGTCGTCCGACCAGGCGGAGTGGATCCTGAGCGACTCCGGCGCCAAAGCGGTCATCGTGGAAACCGACACGCACCGCGCCGAGGTCGAGAAGGCCCTCGAAAAGCTGCCGGAGGTCAAGCACCTGTGGCAGATCGAACAGTCGGCGAACGACGGCAAGTCGGTCGTCGAGGAGCTGACCGCCCTCGGAGCCGACATCGCGGACCGAGAAGTGCACGAGCGCCGACGCGCGGTGCGCGCTGACGACACCGCGACGCTGATCTACGCCTCCGGCACCACCGGCCGCCCGAAGGGCTGCGTGCTGACCCACCGCAACATGCTGGCCGAGGTCCGGGCGGACGTGGCAGCGTTCCCGCAGCTGCTGCGGGACGGCAACTCCATGCTGATGTTCCTGCCCATGGCCCACGTGCTGGCCCGCGCCATCGCGGTGTGCTGCGTGTACTCCCGCGTCACCCTGGGGCACACGGCCAACATCAAGAACCTGGTCGCCGACCTCGGCACCTTCCGCCCCACGTTCGTGCTCGCCGTGCCCCGCGTGTTCGAGAAGGTGTACAACACCGCCAAGCAGAAGGCCCACGGCGAGGGCAAGGGCAAGATCTTCGACGCGGCGGAGAACACCGCGGTCGCCTACAGCCAGGCCCAGGACACCGGCGGCCCCGGCTTGGGGCTGCGGCTGCGGCACCTCGTGTTCGACAAGCTCGTGTACGGCAAGCTGCGGGCAGCGCTCGGCGGACGCTGCATCGCCGCGGTGTCCGGTGGTGCTCCGCTCGGCGAGCGGCTCGCGCACTTCTTCCGCGGCATCGGCGTTCCGGTGCTGGAGGGCTACGGTCTCACCGAGACGACCGCGGCTGCCGCGGTGAACGTGGAAGGCGCGTTCAAAGTGGGCACCGTGGGTCGACCGATCTCCGGCACCTCGATTCGGATCGCCGAGGACGGCGAGGTGCTCATCAAGGGCGATGTGGTGTTCCGGGAGTACTGGAACAACCCGACGGCCACCAAGGAAGCCCTGGAGGACGGCTGGTTCCACACCGGAGACCTGGGCTCGCTGGACGAGGACGGTTTCCTGCGGATCACCGGCCGCAAGAAGGAGATCATCGTCACCGCGGGCGGCAAGAACGTCGCCCCGGCGGTGTTGGAGGACCGGCTGCGAGCGCACCCGTTGATCAGCCAGTGCATGGTCGTCGGGGACAAGAAGCCGTTCATCGGTGCGCTGATCACACTGGACCAGGAGTTCCTGCCCAACTGGTTGGCGAACAAGAACCGGCCGAAGGACACCCCGCTCTCCGACCTGGTCAACGACCCGGAACTGCTCAGCGAGATCCAGCAGGCCGTGGACGAGGCCAACAAAGCGGTCTCCCGGGCCGAGCAGATCAAGAAATTCCGCGTGCTGCCGACGGACTTCACCGAAGCGACCGGCGAACTGACGCCGAGCCTGAAGCTGAAGCGGAACAAGGTCGCCGAGAACTACGCCTCGGAGATCGAAGCGATCTACTCCTCGTGAGGCTGCCCGCACCACGGCGGAACCGGAAGCTGTCCGGTTCCGCCGTTTCTTCTTCCGGCTTCCTGCACTGAAAACCGCCCACGAAACTCCACAGTGCACTTCGCGCACCCCGGGAGGCCCCACCGCGCCGGGGAACCGCGGTGGAAACGACGGATCCTCTCCGAAACAACACGGGGCGGGAGCCGACAGCTCGGCTCCCGCCCCGTTGAGCGGAGTTCGGTCCAGCTCAACCGGCGATGCGCCGAATGGAGTTCACCGGACCGATCTTCTCGTAATCGACCACCTTCACCACGTCACCAGTGGTCGGCGCGTGCACGGCCTTGCCGTTGCCGACGTACATGGCCACGTGGCTGACCGGGCTGTAGTAGAAGATCAGGTCACCCGGCTTGAGCTCGCTGGCCGAAACGCTGCGCCCCTGGTTGACCTGGGTCTTGGTGGAACCACCGATGGTGACCCCGGCCTGCTGGTAGGCCCAGTACATCAGCCCCGAGCAGTCGAAGCTGTCCGGTCCCTTCGCCCCCCAGACGTAGGGAGCCCCCTGTTTGCTCAGAGCTGCGTTGACCGCTTCGATCGCAGCGCCGGAACCCGCGATGCTGCCGAAATCGGTGCTGCCGTCGGTGATCAGCGAGGCCTGGTCGATGCCGGACAACTCGGCATAGCGCTCCTCGACCTCGGCGATCCGCTCTTCCATCTCCTCGGTCTTCTTCTCCAACTCCTCGGAGATGCGAGCGGCCTCCGCCTCGGCCTTGGCAGCTCGGTCGCGCGCCTGCTGGGCCTTCTTCTCCGCGGCCTCGGCCTGCCGAGTCGCGGCAGCCAGCCGCTCGACCGCTTCGTTGTTGTCCCTGGCCAGGACTTCCAGCGCCGAAGCGCGGTCCAGGAAGTCGCTCGGGTTCTCACTGACCAGCAGCGCCGATAACTTGTTCAGCCGAGCACCTTGGTAGGAGGCGTTGGTGAGCCGGTCGACCTGGCCGCGGAACCTCTCCTCTTCCGCTCGAGCCTGGTCGGCGACCTGCTTGGCCTGCTCCGCCTCCTGCTCCGCCCGTTCCAGCTCGGCTTTCTTGGCCGCGTGGTCGTCTTCGGCCTTCTTCTTCTCCTCGGTCAGCTGCTCCGCCTGGTGCGCCAGTTCACGGACCTGCTGAGCCGCTTCCGAGGCAGTGTCGGGAAGTTGCGGGTCTGCGAGAGCCGGCGCGGTTGTCATACCAACAGCGGCAGCAACCGCGGTAGCGGTCAAAGCTCCCCGCAGAGAGCGCTTAAGTCGGTGCGACTCCACGTCGCGACTGCTCCTTCTTTCTCCTCCGACCGCCTACTGAAACTGAGCACAGAACACGGGCGCGCAATGCCGTGACCCCCTTGCGGCATTGAAACCGGACGCCCGGCACGGCTCCGGTTCGGCTCCCCGACAAGCCGATTCGGCGGTGACTCGCGGGCTGCCCCTGATGAGCAGCTGATCACCGCGAAGTCTTCGCCAGGTTACGAAAGGCGAGCAGCACTCGTCCAGAAGCAGGTGCGAATTTTGTACAAAAATGCACAAGATCTCTAACAGAGGAACACCATGCGCTTACTGTGAGCAGCTTGGCGTTTCATTAGCTCTTTCTACCCAGCGCTTTCACTCGTCCAGGGAGAGAAGCGCCCGGCCTGAAAATCACTGTGAGAAACTGCACACCCGGCCGGGCCCGAGGGACGACGAAGATCACCAGTCCGTGTCAGATGCGGGCCAAGCGGCTGAGCAGAACCGCCGAAGAAACCGTGTAGGCCCCTCTCCGCCGCACCGAAGTGGCCACCTCCCGATCCGAACTGGCGACCACCAATTGGCGCCCCCTCGGCTCCGCCGAAACCAGATCGCGAATGACGTCGTCAGCCTGCACACCCGGCTCGCTGAACAGCACCCGCACCCCCCGCGGAGCAGCGGTGCGCACCCCGAGGACATCAGCGCCGTCGAAGACCACGGTCACCTCCGCGCCGGTGCGGGCCGCCAGCGCCGCCAGCTGATGCGCCAACCGGTTCCGCTGATCGGCCAACGGCAACTCCGGATAACCGGTCTTGGTGACGTTGTAGCCGTCGACGATGAGGTGAACCGCGGGCAGCGCGAGCAGCCGATCCAGCCTGCTCGGGTCAGACGCTTCCCGGTCCTCCCCGGGATCCGCCCGAACCCGCTGCACGATATCGGCGGGCCGCGGCCCGCTACCGGTCGCGCCGAGTTCCCGGCGCAACCCGGAAACCGCCCCCTCCAGGGTCTCCAACAGCAAGGACAAGCGGACCTCGTCGCCCTGCCGCGCTTCCCGCGCCGACTGCCGAGCAATCTCCACCTCGGCCGAAGCCCGGTCCGCCCGCTCGCGCTCCTCCAAGACCTTCGACTGGGCCCGATCGCGTTCCGCGGCCAGGCTCGCCGCCAACTCCTCGCTCTCGGCTCGGACCCGTTCCAACTCGCTGCGGGCCTCCGCAGCTGCGTCCTTCGCCTCCTTGAGCCGAACCCCCTGCTCGCGAAGCCGCTTGCGCAGCTTGTCCGCCTCCTCGTGGCCAGCGCTGCCCGCCCGCTCCGCGGCGGCCTTCGCCTCGGCCAGCTCCTTGCGGAGATTCTCCAACTCCGCGCTCATGCGCTGGACCCGAGCCAACGCGGCATCGCGTTCGGCGCGCAACTGGCTCCGCTCCGTCCGGTAGCTCACCAGCTCCACGTAGTGCGCAGCCGACTTCGCCCCGGTCAGCAACCCGGCCACCGCCACCACCACCGGATCGCTGTGCTCCAGATCCAGCGCCTCCGGTCGGTGCGTGCGGCACCAATCCAGCACCGCGGTGCGGAACACCGGGACGTCCCGCAGCGCGGACACCAGCGCCGCCTGGCCCAGCTTCGCGCGCTTCGTCGAGGCGAACCGCACCACGGGACGCAGCGGCGCCGGGATGTCCACGGGCCGCATGTCGTCCAAGGAATCCGCCGCCAGCTCGGCCAGACGCTGCCGGACCGGGCCGGGAAGCGCATCCCACACGGGCACGCCAGCACCCGTCTGCTGTGCACTGTCCTCAGCAGACCCCTTCGCTGGTGGATCACCGGATCCACGGTTCGCTGCCACTCCCACAGGCTAATCGTCACCTCGGTGGGACAACGCACCAGTCGGAAGGTCGGTGGCAGGACGTAATCTGGTCGCCGATGTCCGCACAGCTGTCGTTCGACGAGATCACCCCCGCTGATCAGCTCTTATCCGATGTCACGTTCGTGGTGGTGGACCTGGAGACCACCGGAACCGACCGCGCCGGAGACGCGATCACCGAAATCGGTGCCGTCAAGATCCGCGGTGGTGAGGTGCTCGGTGAATTCACCACCCTGGTGAACCCGGGCCGGGACATCCCGCCGTCGATCGTCGCGATCACGGGCATCACCAACGAAATGGTGGCCGACGCTCCTCCCCTCGACTCCGTGCTCCCGGCGTTCCTGGAGTTCAGCCGCGGAGCGGTGCTCGTCGCCCACAACGCCCCGTTCGACATCGGATTCCTGCGGGCCAACTGCGAACGACTAGGACTCCCCTGGCCGAAACCGCAGGTGGTGGACACCGTGCGGCTGGCGAAACGAGTGATCACCAAGGACGAAACCCCCAACTACCGGCTCGCCACTCTCGCCCAGGTGCTGCACGCCGGCACCGAACCCGTGCACCGCGCGCTCGACGACGCCCGCACCACCGTGGACGTGCTGCACACCCTGCTGGAACGGATCGGGAACCTGGGAGTGCAGACCCTGGGCGACCTCCAAACCCACCTGGCCGGGGTCACCGCCGCCCAGCGGAGCAAACGCGCCCTCGCCGACGGGCTCCCCGACAGCCCCGGGGTGTACCTGTTCCGCGGCCCCAACGACGAAGTCCTCTACGTGGGCACCGCGACCAGCCTCCGGAAACGAGTGCGCCAGTACTTCACCGCCGGCGAGCGGCGCGCCCGGATCAAGGAAATGGTGGCGCTGTGCGAACGGATCGACCACGTGGTGTGCGCGCACCCGCTGGAAGCCGAAGTCCGCGAGCTGCGCCTGCTCACCGCCCACCAACCGCGCTACAACCGCCGGTCGAAATTCCCCCAACGCTCCTGGTGGGTGGCGTTGACCGAAGAACCGTTCCCCCGCCTGTCAGTGGTGCGCAAACCACCGGCTGACGCGCTCGGCCCGTTCAGCTCCCGTCGAGCCGCTGCCGAAGCGGTGGAGACCCTGCAGTCAGCTGTCCCGATTCGGCGGTGCACCGAGCGGATCCCCGCGGAGAACCAGCGCGGCCGCCCGTGCGCCCTGCACGAGCTGGGGCACTGCGGCGCCCCGTGCGCCGGTCTGGAGAGCCGAACCGAGTACGCGAAGAAGGTCATCGAGCTGCGCAGCGCGCTCAACGGGCACAGCGGCACGCTGCTGGACCGGTTGCGCGCGGAGCTGGACCGGCTCTCCGCCGCGCACCGGTTCGAAGAAGCCGCCGCCCACCGGGACCGGCTGGCCCAGCTCGTCCAAGCCCTCGACCGCGGTCAGCGGCTCGCCGCCCTGGCCAGCATCCCGGAAATGACCGCGGCCCGACCGGACGGGCACGGCGGCTGGCAACTTGCTGTGATCCGCTACGGCAAACTCGCCGCGGCCAGCACCGCCCCGCGCGGTGTTCCGCCGCTGCCCGCAGCAAACGAGCTCCGCACCGGAGCGGAGAACGTCATTCCCGGCCCGGGACCGCTGCGCGGCAGCACGGCCGACGAGACCACCGTGCTCTACCGCTGGCTGACCAGCGGCGAGACCCGCCTGGTGAACTGCGTCGAACCATGGGCGGAACCCGCGCGCTCAGCTGGCTCCTGGCGCGAGTGGGCGAAGCAGGCCAGCAGCGCGCGCCAGCCGTACGGCGCGGCCAACTAGGCGGTCATGTCGAGGTTCGCCACCACTTTCACCGGACGCAGCCGGACCACCAGCTCACCCGGTACCGCGTTGCGCCGCCCGAACTCCTCGGCACGCTCCCGCCCCATGCAGCGCTCGGCCAGCGAAGTCGCCGTGCACAGCAGCTCAGCGGGGTCCTCCGAGATCGATGCCTCCGCCTGGACCTGCACGAACCCGTAGGGAGGCTCCGGCAAGTCCACGCAGAGCGATACCCGGGGATCACGCGCGATGGACCTGCCCTTGGCGGTGTTCTTGCCGGTGTTGAACACGATCTCGGAGCCCTCGAGCACGAACCACACCGGAGCCACCAGCGGACGCC
>Ga0079224_100013895_pt1 | contig 11229 bp, 8 predicted proteins | sample Stecom2015_FD_80414 | JGI IMG/M metagenome (GOLD analysis project Ga0079224, IMG submission 80414) | Agricultural soil microbial communities from Utah to study Nitrogen management - Steer compost 2015 | ecosystem: Environmental > Terrestrial > Soil > Agricultural land | place: USA: Utah...
TCGGTGCGTCCGCCCGATTGCAGGCCGAACAGCGTGCCCCGGTCGAAAACCAGATTGAATTCGACATAGCGGCCGCGCCGGTAGGCCTGGAAGTCGCGCTGCCTGTCGGTATATTCCATGCGCCGGCGTTTTTCGACGATGGGCATGTAGGCATCCAGAAAGCTATCGCCCACTGAGCGGGCAAGGGCAAAACAGGGGTCGAATCCACCCTCGTTCAGGTCGTCGAAGAACAATCCGCCTATGCCGCGCGTTTCGTTGCGGTGCTTCAGGTAGAAATATTCGTCGCACCATTTTTTGTAGGCTGGGTACTTATCGTCGCCGAAAGGCTGGACTGCGTCGCGGCAGACCTGGTGGAAATGGCGCGCGTCTTCCTCGAAGGGGTAGAAGGGCGTCAGATCCAGCCCACCTCCGAACCAGAACACGTCCTCGTCCTTGCCGTTTGGAGGAGCATGGGCCACGAACAGCCTTACATTCATGTGACTGGTCGGCACATAGGGGTTGCGCGGGTGCAGAACCATGGAAACGCCCATGGCTTCCCAGGAGCGGCCCGCCAGCTCTTTGCGGTGGGCGCTGGCCGACGGCGGCAAGGTCTTGCCCTGGACATGGCTGAACAGCACGCCTGCCCGTTCGAACAGCGGGCCGCCTTCCAGGTAGCGCGATAGCCCGCCGCCGCCTTCGTCGCGGGTCCATTGATCGGATTGGAAACGGCTGCCATCGGCCTCTTCGAGGGCCTGCACGATGCGCGCCTGGAGATCCAGGAAATAATCGTATGCGGTGGAAATGGGTACGGTCATTCAGCTCCCTTGCCGCTCATGCAGCTGGGCGGCGATTGTATTCAGACGGCCGCGCCGGGAAGGGCGCGCCATCCGATATCGTTACGGTATTGCCGGCCGTCGAAGTGTGTCTGGGCGATCGCGGCGTAGGCGGCAGCCTGGGCGCGCTTGACTGAATCGGCAAGCACAGTCACGCAAAGAACGCGCCCGCCCGACGTCTTCAAGACGCCATTATCCAAGGTGGTGCCGGCATGAAACACCATACATTCGTCGGAGTCCTCGGGTAAAGAGCTGATGACATCTCCGGTTCGCGGCTTAGCGGGGTAATCCTTGGCCGCCAAGACCACACCCAGCGCGCTGCGGCGGTCCCAGTCTATGCTGGCCTGATCCAGGCGGCCCGCGACGGCCAGTTCGAAGACCTGTGTCAGGTCGTTCTTGATCCGCATCATGATGGGTTGGGTTTCGGGATCACCCATGCGGCAGTTGAACTCAAGCACCTTCAGCGAGCGTTCCGAATCCGTACCCGGCCCGATCATCAGCCCGGCGTACAGAAAGCCGGTGTAGGGAATGCCGTCTTTGGCCATGCCGGCCATCGTGGGATGTATGACTTCACGCATGATGCGGTTATGCAGGGCAGGCGTAATGACGGGAGCGGGCGAGTAGGCGCCCATGCCGCCGGTATTGGGACCCTGGTCGCCGTCTTGCAGGCGTTTGTGATCCTGGCTGGTGGCCAGCGCAAGCACATGCTGGCCGTCGCACATCACGATGAAACTGGCCTCTTCGCCCATCAGGCATTCTTCGATGACGACGCGGGCACCGGCGGCGCCGAACGAGCCGTCGCCCAGCATCTGGTCTATCGCCTGCTGCGCTTCAGCCACGGTTTCGGCGACCACGACGCCCTTGCCGGCCGCAAGGCCGTCGGCCTTGACGACGATGGGGGCGCCCTGTTCCTGCACATAGGCTTTGGCAAGAATCGGATCGGTGAAGGTCTGGTAGGCCGCCGTGGGGATGTTGTGGCGCACCATGAAGGCTTTGGCATAATCCTTGGAACTTTCCAGCTGGGCCGCCGCCTGGGTCGGGCCGAATATTTTCAGGCCGGCCGCGCGGAAGGCGTCGACCACGCCGGCGGCGAGCGGCGCCTCGGGGCCGACCACGGTGTATGCAATGTGTTCTTGCTGCGCAAAGGCCACGAGCTCGTCAATGGCGGCGATGTTCACATTCTTGATATGCGCCGACCGGGCGGTACCACCGTTGCCGGGAGCAACATATACAGTTTGAATGCGCGGAGACTGCGCCAGGCGCCATGCCAGAGCGTGTTCGCGGCCGCCGCCACCGATTACCAGTAATTTCATATAGTGAGGGCCAAAGTTATCGTAAGGCGAAGTAAAGTGGAAAATAAACGTAAGAATCGCTGGCGTCAGTCGGATTCGTCGAATGCGGCGGTAGTGTATACCTCTTGCACGTCGTCCAGCCCTTCGAGCGCATCCAGCATTTTCTGCATCTTGGCGGCATCATCGCCGGCCAGCTCGGTTTCGCTTAGCGCCTTCATGACGACGCCTTGCACTTCCGGCGTCAGCGATGCCTGTTCGAAGGCCTCCTTGACGGCGGAGTAGTCGGCCGGGGGGCAAATGACCTCGATCATGCCTTCGTCGTCAGTCTGGATGTCCTCCGCGCCGGCTTCCAGGGCGGCTTCCATGACGTGCTCTTCAGAGGTGCCGGGTGCGAACAGGAACTGGCCGCAGTGCTTGAACATGAAGGCGACCGAGCCTTCCTGGCCCAGATTGCCACCGTTCTTGCTGAGCGCATGGCGCACTTCGGCCACAGTGCGGATGCGATTGTCGGTCATGCAATCGATGATCACGGCAGCACCACCCACGCCATAGCCCTCGTAGCGGACTTCCTCGTAGTTGGCGCCATCGGCCCCGCCCGCGCCGCGCTGGACGGCGCGCTGGATGTTTTCCTTGGGCATGTTGGCTGCCGTGCCCTTGTCCCATGCCATGCGCAGGCGCGGATTGGAGTCGGGGTCGGGGCCGCCGGCGCGGGCGGCAACCGTGATTTCACGAATGATTTTTGTCCAGAGCTTGCCTCGTTTGGCGTCTTGGCGACCTTTTCGGTGCTGGATGTTCGCCCATTTACTGTGACCGGCCATAAAGTGTCATCAATTAAAGATAAAGAACCCATTTTACCCGTGCAGAGTAGGGGGCGTCGAATTACACTTGGGCTTCCCTTCAGCCCGTATCCGGAAAGGTAGGAATATGGCCGACCCCATTCTCGTCGCAAAAAATGCAGGCACGGCATCGATGCTGCTTCCTGAGCTGGCGAATCGCCACGGTTGCATTACCGGCGCAACCGGAACAGGCAAGACCATAAGCTTGCAAGTTCTTGCCGAAGCGTTTTCCCGCATGGGAACGCCGGTGTTCGTGGCCGACGTCAAAGGCGACCTTAGCGGCATATCGCAGCCTGGCGCCGGCAGCGAAAAGCTCAAGGACAGGCTGGCCAAGCTGGGCCTGCCCGAACCTGTCTGGGGCGGCTGCCCCGCCGTGCTGTGGGACATCTTCGGTGAACAGGGGCACCCCGTGCGGGCGACCGTATCCGACATGGGGCCGTTGTTGCTGGCCCGCATGCTGGAATTGAACGACACCCAGGAAGGCGTGCTGGCTCTCGTTTTCAAGGTGGCCGACGACGAGGGGCAACTGCTGCTCGATCTGAAAGACCTGCGCGCCATGCTGCAGAACGTTGCCGACCGCTCGTCGGAGTTGCGCACGCAGTACGGGAATGTGTCGTCCGCTTCCATAGGCGCCATACAGCGCAGCCTGCTGCGCTTGGAGTCGCAAGGCGCGACCCAGTTCTTCGGCGAGCCCATGCTCGATATCTTCGACCTTATCCGCGTTGACGAGAAGGGGCGGGGGATGGTCAATATCCTGGCTGCGGACAAGCTCATGCAGGCGCCACGCCTGTACGCCGTTTTCCTGCTCTGGATGCTGGCCGATCTGTACGAATGCCTGCCCGAGGTGGGCGATCCCGAAAAGCCGAAATTCGTTTTCTTTTTCGATGAGGCACATTTATTGTTTAATGATGCCCCCAAGGCGTTGCTGGAGAAAATCGAGCAGGTCGTCCGGCTGGTGCGTTCCAAGGGGGTCGGGGTCTACTTTGTGACTCAGAACCCGCTGGACATCCCCGACACCGTCCTTGGGCAGTTGGGCAACCGTATCCAGCACGCCTTGCGGGCGTTCACGCCGCGCGATCAGAAGGCCGTCAAGACGGCAGCCCAGACCATGCGGCCCAACCCGGGCCTCGATATCGAGGCGGCCATTACGGAATTGGGCGTAGGCGAGGCGCTGGTCTCCTTGCTGGATGCCAAGGGGCGTCCGACCGCCACCGAGCGCGTCTGGATGGTGGCGCCGGGCAGCCGTATAGGTCCGGCCTCGGAAGCCGAGCGCCAGGCCTTGCGCTCGGCTTCGTTGCTGGGAGGAAAGTACGAACAGACCATGGACCGGGAGTCGGCCTACGAGGTTTTGCAGAAGCGCAGCCTTACAGCGGCGGCAGACCCGAAGCAGGGGACTGCGGCCGGTAGCGGCGGAAAAGGCGAGCAGGGCGATACGGGGTTGATGGGTACGGTCAACGATTTCCTGTTCGGTTCCACCGGCCCCCGTGGGGGGCGTCGCGAGGGCGCCGTGCAGTCCGCCGTGAAAAGCGCCATACGCAGCACCGCTACGCAATTGGTGCGCGGCGTGCTCGGTTCGCTGATAGGCCGCCGCAAGTAGGGCGGGAAATTTTGATTCAAGAGGATGCTGTGTCGATCAGGATAGTTGTTGCAGGAAATACCCCCGAAGTTACCCGTAAATGGCATGAGCGTTTCGTGCGCGCCACCACGGCGGCGCAATTCATCGAGTGGGCCGAGGGTCAGCCGCCGGTCGATGCCGATTACGCCATCGTCTGGAGGCCGCCCGGCGCCTTGTTCCGGCAAGAGCGCCGGCTCAAGGCCGCGTTCAACCTTGGGGCGGGCGTGGACAGCGTCATGAGATTGCCGGAGTTGCCCGCGGAGCTTCCCGTGCTGCGCCTTGAAGACGCGGGCATGGCGCGGCAAATGGCGGAATACGTGCTGCATGGCATCGCCCATGTCACGCGCAGGTTTGCCGATTATGCCGATTTGCAGCAGGCTGGGCAGTGGCGGCAATGGCCGCCGGTTTCCTACAGCGAATGGCCGGTGGGCGTAATGGGCCTGGGTGCCATAGGCAGCCAGGTCGCGCAGGCAATCGTGGCGGCGGGATACCCAACGGCCGGCTGGTCCCGCAGTGCCCGGCATGTAGACGGCGTCCATGCCTTCGGCGGACCGGATCAGTTGGGCGCCTTTTTGGAGCGCAGCCGTGTGTTGGTCAATCTGCTGCCCTTGACGCCCGATACCGAAAATATACTGAATCGCCAGAACCTGAAGATGCTGCAATCGGGTGGATACGTCATCAACGTTGCCCGCGGGCCGCATGTGGTTGACGAAGACCTGCTGGCCCTGATCGACGAAGGCCACCTGCAAGGGGCGCTGCTGGATGTGTTCCGTGTCGAGCCGCTGCCCGCTGATCACCCTTATTGGAAGCACCCGAAAATCAGGATTACTCCGCATGTCGCCGCCATGACGCTGGAAGAGGAAACCGTCAGGCAGGTCTTGCGCAAGATCGAGCTTCTGGAGCAGGGCCGCCCCGTGACGGGCGTCGTCTCCAGGGGGCGGGGATATTGACTACATCATCAACTAGACAAAAAAGGAATCACGTGTCCGATATTCATAAAATTGCCGTTATAGCCGGCGACGGCATTGGTAAGGAAGTCATGCCCGAGGGCCTGCGGGTGCTGGAGGCGGTCGCCAGTCGCCACGGCATCCGTTTTGATTGGGATGTCCTGGACTGGAGTTCCGACTACTACGCAAAGCACGGGCGCATGATGCCTGCGGACTGGAAAGAGCGCATAGGCGGTCACGAGGCCATTTTTTTCGGCGCCATCGGTTGGCCAGCCACGGTGCCCGATCACGTCGCCCTGTGGGAATCGCTGTTCAAGTTTCGCCGCGAATTCGACCAGTACATCAATTTACGGCCAGTAAGGCTGATGCCCGGCGTGACATCGCCGCTGGCCGGCCGCAAGCCCGGCGATATCGATTTCTACATCGTACGCGAGAACACCGAGGGCGAGTACTCCAATAGCGGCGGACGTCTGTTCGAGGGCACCGAGCGCGAAGTGGTCATCCAGGAAAGCATATTTACCCGAATAGGCGCCAACCGCGTCCTTAAGTTCGCTTTTGAACTGGCGCAGAAACGCGGCAAGCACCTGACAGCCGCAACCAAGTCCAATGGCATTTCCATATCCATGCCATGGTGGGACGACCGGGTGGCCGAGATGGCCGGCAATTACCCCGACGTGCGCTGGGACAAATACCACATCGACATCCTGTGCGCACATTTCGTGCAGCATCCCGACTGGTTCGACGTGGTGGTGGCATCAAATCTTTTTGGCGACATTCTGTCGGACCTGGGGCCGGCCTGCACCGGCACCATAGGCATAGCGCCGTCAGCGAACCTGAACCCGGACCGTCTGTTCCCGTCTTTGTTTGAGCCGGTACATGGTTCGGCGCCCGACATCTATGGCAAAGGCATTGCCAACCCCATAGGCCAGATCTGGAGCGGTTCCATGATGCTGGACTTCCTGGGCTACCCAGAGGCGGCGGCGGATGTGCTCAAGGCCATCGAAACCGTGCTCGAACAAGGTCCGCGCACGCCCGATATGGGCGGCAAGGCCACGACGCAAGATGTGGGGCGTGCCGTCGCCGAGCTGGTATCGCGCGGTTGATGCAGATGCGTCAGGCCGGCTTCTTGCCTGCCTGGCGCATGCCCGACCACACGATGGCTCCCACCATTAGCGCTCCGCCAAACAGCGCGCGTATCGACGGATATTGAGCGAACAGCACCGCCGCAAAGAAGATCGCATAGACCGGTTCAAGAGCAATGACGATGCCGGCGCTACGGGCCTTCAGCACCATCAGGCTGGACACCAGCAGGTAATGCGACAGGGCAGTGCAAAGTATGCCCAGCATGGCTACCCATACCCAATCCAGTGCGTCAAGCTGCGTGATGGCCGGAAAGGCAAAGGGCAGCGTCATCAGGGCCACGAACAGGTTCTCCCAGCACGCCACTTGTTGGGCCGGTATGCGCGAGGCGGCGCGCCGGTTGATGAGGGTGAAGAGCGCGAAGGTAAGCCCCGACAGGATGGCCCATGCCAGGCCTATGGTGGCGTCGTCCTGGAAATCGAATGACGGCGTGACCAGCACAAGGCCCAGTGTGACCATCAGCAGGACCAGCCATTCCTGTATGCTGATTTTTTCCTTGAAGAATATGCATTCGCACAAGGTGATGAAGGCGGGGAAGCTGGCTAAGCCCAGGGTGGCGATGGCCACTCCGCTGATCTTCACGGCAAGGAAAAAGGTAACCCAGTGCACGGCCAGCATGAAGCCCGCCATGGCCAGTACGCCGATGTTCTTGCGGCTTACGCCTAGAAGGGGGGAAGTTCGCAGGTAGCGCATCACGGCCAGCAAGGCCAGCACGGCAAAGCTGGCACGGCCTGCAGTGATGACCATGGCGTCGGCCTGGATCAATTCACCGAAAATGCCGGTAAGGCCGAACAGGATGGCAGCGACATGAATCGCAAAAACGGCACGCTGACGATTCATATTTTCAGGTACGGATAGGCAATAAGGATTTAAACTAGGCGCAATTGTCGAGCACGCATTATTTCATGCAAGGAGTCAGTCTTGGAAAATCAGGTCAAAGCGATACGTATCGAAAAAAACGGCGGTCCCGAAGTGCTGAAACTCGTTTCGGTCGACGTCCCGGCGCCCGAGAAAAACGAGGTAACTATACGCCAAAAAGCGGTGGGTCTTAACTTCATCGATATCTATTTCAGGACCGGGCTGTATTCCCATCCCCTGCCTCATGGCCTGGGCTTCGAAGCCTCTGGCGTGGTCGAGGCTGTGGGTGCCGAGGTCAAGCATCTGAAGATCGGCGATCGCGTGGCTTACGGACAAAGCCCCTTGGGTTCTTACGCTGAAGCGCGCAACGTGCCCGCGAATCGGGTCGTCAAGTTGCCCAAGGGCGTCGATTTCGACCAGGCGGCAGCCATGATGCTCAAGGGCCTTACCGTTCAATACCTGTTCCGCCAGACCTACCGCCTGCAAGGCGGGGAGACCATTCTGTTCCATGCGGCCGCGGGCGGTGTGGGCCTTATCGCCTGCCAATGGGCGAAAGCGCTGGGCGTCAAGCTGATCGGCACGGCCTCCACGCCAGAAAAGGCGGCCTTGGCCAAAGCACACGGCGCCTGGGAGGTCATCGATTATTCCCGCGAGAACGTGGTCGAGCGCGTCAACGAGCTGACCGGCGGCAAGAAAGTGCCGGTCGTCTACGACGGCGTAGGCAAGGACACCTGGATGACCTCGCTCGATTGCCTGGAACCGCGCGGGCTGATGGTCAGTTTCGGCAATGCGTCGGGCCCCGTCGAAAACGTGAACCTGGGTGTGCTGGCCAGCAAAGGCTCTTTGTTCGTGACCCGCCCAACCCTGGGTACGCATGTAGCCACGCTGGAAAAAATGCAGTCGGCCGCCGACGAGCTATTCGGCCTGGTGGCCAAAAAGAAGATCGGCATCACCATAGGCCAGCGTTTCCCGCTAGCCGCCGCAGGTGATGCGCAGGAAGCGCTGGCCGGCCGCAAGACCACTGGTGCAACCATACTCACGCTCGAGTAGCATTGGGGCCCCGGCGCCTGCCGGGGCCGCCACCGGATCAGGCTTCCCGGTGGTAGCGCTCGACCCGCTCGACCTCTTCCCTGGAACCCAATACAACGCCGATGCGCTGGTGCAGGGCGGTCGGCTTGACGTCAAGAATGCGCTGGCTGCCGTCGGTGGCAGCGCCCCCGGCTTGTTCCACGATAAAGCTCATGGGATTGGCCTCATACATCAGCCTCAGTTTTCCGGCCTTGCCCGAGGGCCGCTCGTCGCGCGGGTACATGAAGATGCCGCCGCGCGTCAGGATGCGATGCACATCCGCCACCATCGAGGCGATCCAGCGCATGTTGTAGTCCTTGCCCAGCGGACCGGTCTTGCCCGCCAGGCAGTCGCCTATATAGCGTTTCACCGGCGCTTCCCAGTGACGCATATTGGACATGTTGATGGCGAACTCGGCGGTCTGTTCGGGAATGCGGATATCTTCATGCGTCAGCACCCATGAACCCATTTCCCGGTCGAGGGTGAATCCGACCACGCCGTTGCCCACGGTAAGGACCAGCATGCTTTGCGGGCCGTATACCGCGTAGCCGGCGGCGACCTGCTGCGAGCCGGCTTGCAGGAAGTCGTTCTCATCGACCTCGCGGCCCGAGGCATGGTGCGGCGCGTGCAGCACCGAGAAAATGGTGCCTATGGATACGTTGACGTCGATGTTGGACGAGCCGTCCAGGGGATCGAACAGCAACAGGTTTTCGCCCTTGGGATAGCGGTTGGGGATGCGGTGTATGGTCTCCATTTCCTCGGAGGCCATGGCGGCAAGATGGCCGCCCCATTCGTTGGCTTCGAGCAGTATCTCGTTGGACAGGACATCGAGCTTCTTCTGTACTTCGCCTTGTACGTTCTCGGTTTCCAGGCTGCCCAGCACGCCGCCCAGCGCACCTTTGCTCACTGCGTGGCTGATGGCCTTGCAGGCGCGCGCCACGGTTTCGATCAGCAAGCGCACTTCAGCCGATACCGCTTGTTTCTTTCTTTGTTGTTCGACCAGGTACTGGGTCAGGGTTTTACGTTTCATCTACATGCTCCGGGTTTAGGGCCTGTTAACAGCTCTTAGATATTCAATGCTTTCGAAATGATTTCCGACACGTTCCGGGAAAGGTCGGGATGCTGCTGTATACGCTTGAGCGCGTCGTGCATGCCTGCGCGATAAACGGGGGCGTACCGTGCCCAGTTATCGAAGGTGCGCGCCAGACGGGCTGCAATCTCAGGGTTCAGTTCGTCAAGGGCCAGGACTTGCTCGGCCCAGAAGGCATAGCCTTCCGGATGGTGGACGCCCTGCAGGTTGTTCATGCAGAACTGGAAGATCAGCGAACGGGCGCGGTTGGGATTGCGCAGCGAGAAAGCGGGATGCAGCATAAGGGCGCGGATCGCTTCGACCGTAGTCACGGGCGCCGTGGCTTGCAAGGCAAACCACTTGTCCATGATCAGGTCGTCCTGCTGCCACTGTTCGTAGAAATGGCTCAGTGCCTTCGATGCATCGGCGGATGTGGCGTAATGCACCAGTGCTGATAGTCCTCCCATGCGGTCTGTCATGTTGCTTGCCGCGTAGTATTGATCCAGCGCCAGGGCTTCGGCTTCCGGGTGCCCTGCGGCCATCAAATAGGAGAGCGCCAGGTTCTTCAACGAGCGGCGGCCTGCCGATAGCGGGTCGGGTTGGTAGCTTTCGTTGTTGTCCGCATTCGCCCGATAGGTTTCCAGCCACAAGGATGCCAGCGCCTTGCCCAGTTCGGCGCGCATGTGCCTGCTGGCCTGGACCGCGCTCAGGGGATCCATCGGAGCAGTCTTCTCGAGCAGCTCTTTCTCGCTGGGCAGGGTCAGTACGCGCGCCTTGTAGGCCGGGGTCAGCAAGGGATCGGTCAACAGGTCGCGCCAGGTATCGATGATCTGCGTGTCGGCTGACGTCGCCCCATTGGCGGCCAGCCCCTGTACCATCGCCAGCAACGCACGGAACGCCAGCTCCTGTCCGGCCTCCCAGCGGGCGAACGGATCGGTGTCATGCCTGGCAAGCAGCATAAGATCGGCGTTGTCGCGTTCAAATTCCACGATGACGGGCGCCGAGAAATTGCGCAACAGCGAGGGAATGGGTTCTGCGGGTATGTTGGTCAATATCCAGGTCTGCTCGGTGTCGGAGAGCTCCAGTAGAACGGTGTCGGCTGTTTGGCCGTCAAGTGTGATGGGCATCGCCTGGCCCTGCCGGTCCAGCAGGCCCAGCGCAAACGGAATATGCAGAGGCGGTTTGCGTACGGGCGGCTGCTGCAATTTTTCCACGCCCACCGGATCGCAGCGTTGGCCAAGGGTGACGGTGCAGGTTTGTTCTGCTGTGTCATAGGCCAGCCGGACCGAGACGCGCGGGGTGCCGGCCTGGGAATACCAGCGCCGGAACACGTCCAGCGTCTTGCCTGGATTGCGTTGTGTGTACACGGACTCCATGGCGCTGACGAAATCGTCGCAAGTGACGGCCTGGCCATCGTGGCGGCGAAAATATTCATCCAGACCGGCGCGGAAGCCTTCTTCGCCCAGCAGCGTGTGCTGCATGCGTATGACTTCAGCGCCTTTTTCGTACACGGTGGCGGTATAGAAATTGCCGATTTCCTGGTAGCTTTCGGGCCGGATGGGGTGTGCCATGGGGCCGGCGTCTTCGGGAAA
>Ga0079224_100013896_pt1 | contig 11229 bp, 5 predicted proteins | sample Stecom2015_FD_80414 | JGI IMG/M metagenome (GOLD analysis project Ga0079224, IMG submission 80414) | Agricultural soil microbial communities from Utah to study Nitrogen management - Steer compost 2015 | ecosystem: Environmental > Terrestrial > Soil > Agricultural land | place: USA: Utah...
CTCGATCAGCGGGTCGATCGAGACGACGCCCGTCGCGCCGGCGGGGCCGGTCGCCGCGATTACGAGCTCTGGGCCGTAGACTCCCAGACCCGACCAGCGCGATCCCGCGACGTCGATGGCGGGCGCGAGAATCTCGCGGTCTGTCGGTGCGCTCGCAGAGCCTCGTTGACCGTGCTTGTCGTAGGCGACGACGGTGTACGAGTAGGTGCCCGGCTCGAGCTGGTCGGCGTCCGTGTAGGTCAGGGCCGAGACCTCGGATGCGATGACCTTCCCGTCTCGCATGACCTCATAGTGCTGCACGTCGGAGCCGGCAGGGGCGTCCCACGCCACCTGGCCGTCGGACGTCACGGTCACGTTCTGAGGTGCCGCCGGGGCGGGCGGAAGAACCTCGCGCTCGACCGCCGAGCTCGGAGCGCTCGGGTTCCCCGCCGCGTCGACGGCGACCACCGTGTACGAGTACGGGCCGGGCGTGGTGAGATCAGAGTCGTCGTAGGCGGTTTCCCCGCGGCCCGAAACGATGACCTCGTCGTTCCGGAACACGGTGTACGAGGCGGCGTCCTCGACCGGATCCCAGGTAACGACGCCTTCGTCGCTCACGCTGAGCCCGGTGGGTGCGTCAGGCGCGACGGTGTCGATCGTCACCTCGGCATCGTCCGCGATCGATGTGCGTGCGCTCTCCTGACCGCCAGCCACCGTGGAGACGCTGAACTGATAGATGCCGTCATCGAGATTCTCGAGCTTGACGCTGGATTGTTCCGGCTGCGCGAGCAATGGCGCCGATGGTTCGCCCGACTCATAGACTCGGTACTTCTCAGCGTGGTCGACATCTTCCCAATCGAGCGTCACGCTGTCGCCGTCGATGTCGACGACGTCGATGCCGGTCGGAGCCGCGGGACTCGGCGTGGTTTCTTCGGGATCGTTGTCTTCGGGCGGATCAGACGGCTCCGGCGGGGTCGACGGCTCGGTCGGCTTCGACGGCTCGGGCGACGGCGTCTGCGACGGCTCGGGGTCGTCGGTCGGCGTCGGGGTGGGTTCCTGCGTCGGGGCTGGGTCGGGCGTCTCGCTCGGCGAGGGCGCGGGCTGCGGCGACGGCTCGGGGGCCGATCCGCCGCGCAGCGCGTCGCGCACGCCGAGTGCCGAGAGCGTCGCCCGGGCGGGCGCGTCGGCGGAGCCTTCGTAGACGACCGAGATCGTGACGTCGGCCTGCACCTGCGCGCGCGTGAGCGAGAAGGTGGCGGTCGCGGATCCGTCGTCGCCGATCGTCGACGACACGAGCATCGGACCGCCGACCGTGCGCACGGCGGCGGTCGCGCGGCGGTCGCCCGTGCCTCCCGCGCCGGACGGCTGGTGGGACCCAGCTGCGTGCACGCTGATCCCGCGTCCCGCGTCGCCCTCGATCGAGAGCGCGATCGTGCGCGAGTCGGCGTCGATGACGCGAGCGCCCGCGATCGCGAGTCCGTCAGTATGCTCGTCGTCGCGGTCGGGTGCCTGCGCGCCGGGGTCGTCGGAATCGAGCTCGTCTGACGCCTCGATCGACGCCTGGCCGGGAGCGCCGCTGCCGAACGCGTCGCCCGCCGCCGAGGGGCCCGAGGGGTTGGTCGCGGTGGATCCCGCGACGACGGCGATCGCCACCGCGGCTGCTGCGACGCCCGCCGTGACGAGGCCGCCGATCGTCCATGCGGCGCCCGTCGCGGTCGCGCCGCCGGATCCGCCCGCGCCGGACGACCCGGCGCCGGCTGCGGATCCGCCCGCGACGATCGCGCCGCCGGCTGCGGCGCCGCCCTCGACGACCGACGGCGGCATCGCGGCGAGGGCGACGAAGGCCTCGTCGCCGCGCTGCAGCGACGCGAGGTACGCGCCGGCCGCGGGGATGCCGACGGCGAGGGGGAGGAGGATCATGGCGAGCCGGCTGCCGACATCCTTGGCCTCGTCGGCGACGATCGCGCAGCGCGCGCAGTCGGCGAGGTGCGCCTCGAGCTTCTTGCGGTCCCGCGAGCCGAGGTTGCCGCGCGTGTGCGCGCCGAGGTGCTCGATCGCCCACTGGTGCTCCGAGCCGTCCTCGAGGGCGGCGAGGTGCGCCTGGATCCACGCCTCGCGCAGGCCCTCGCGGGCGCGTGCTGCGAGCTGCGAGACGGCGGTCGGCTTCAGGCCGAGCAGGGGAGCGGCCTCGCGCGGGCGCAGCTGCTCGATCTCGGTGTACCAGAGCACCTCCTGCCAGCGCGTGGGCAGCGAGCGGAAGGCAGTGTGCGTGATGCCGCGGTCGAGGGCGTCTTCGGCGGCCTGGTCGGTGCTGTCCGGATCCTCGACGTTCTCGATCTCGTCGATCGCGACGTCCTGACGGTCGCGGCCCCAGCTCGCGGCCGTGTTGCGGATCACCGTGAAGAGGTAGGCGCGGAAGGAGCTCGTCGGACCGCCGCCGCGGCGCACGGTCTGGAAGATCTTCGCGTACGCCTCCTGCACGAGGTCGTCGGGGTCGATGCTGCCCGTGATGCTGCGCGCGGCGGTGACGCCCGAGCGGTAGTGGCGAGCCCAGAGCTCGCCGAACGCATCGGTGTCGCCCGAGCGCGTGCGCAGGACGAGGTCGGCGTCCGACGCGTCTGCGACGTCGCTGACGTCACGCGCGTGCGAACCGGACATGCTTCTCCTCATCATTTGGGCCTCGGACGATTCTGCCCCTCTCGCCCCCGACTTGCCAAGCGCTGTGGAGAACTCTCGGGAAATATCCTGTCTGACCTAGGGTTTTGGAACGAAGCCAACAATTCTTCGCAACTCGCGTCATAAAACGGCCGCCCGCCCGTCTCATGGGGTGAGAGAGGCGTCGCTCGGCGTCCGGGGGGAGTAGGTCCGAGCGCGCGTGCGGGCTCACGGTCCGCACGAAGAGGCGGCTTGCGTCACGGGGGTGACGCAAGCCGCCTTGCGGTTTCGTATGCGCTCAGTCGCGCGAGAGCGTGCCGATCTCGGAGCCGTCCTCGGCGAACGCCGTGAGCGTGTCGCCGTCGATCTGCACCGATGTGGCGTTCCGCAGCCAGTCGTCGACGTCCTTGCAGTCCTTCAGCGTCGAGATGCCGGGCTCGAGCACGATCGTGTCGCCGTCGACCGTGTAGTCGCCGCGGAGGCCGTTGCAGCCGTCGGATCCGCTGTAGGTGCCGTCGTCGGCGAACTCGAGGCGCGGTTCGCCGTTGTCGGTGCTCGAGAACGTTGCGCCGATGTAGTCGTCGGGCGCCGGGGTCTCGCCGCCGCCGGCGCCGCCGGAGGCGCAGCCCGCGAGGAGGACCGCGGGCGCGGCGACGAGCAGTGCGAGGGCGTTCGTGCGGCGGATCATGGTCGGCCTCCCGTCATCGGGCGATCTGAGCGATGTGACCCAGCTTATCTCTCAGACTTTCCATTTCGTCGGGAAGTTTTGTAGTGTGGGGGCGCTATGTCTGAGCTGGGGATGCGCTGAGTGCCTCGTTCAGGCGGGCAATCTCACTTCGAAACGGCGGCATCGTCGCCACTGACAACATGGGGGAACTCCTTGAGCTCCACACGCAAGAGAGGCGCGCTGCTCAGCGCCTTCGGCGCCGCTGCGGCACTCACCGCGGGCGGCCTGGTCGTCGCTCCGGCAGCCGCAGAGGAAGGCGCACCCACGGCGTCCATCGACGACAAGGCCTTCGTGAAGGAGGCCTTCGCCGCTGAGGGCGTCACTGCGGTCGTGACCGACGGTCAGAATGTCATCATCAAGCGCGCCGCAGGCGACTCGGGCGAGGGCGGCATCTCCGCGCTCTCCGCTGAGGCGACCGGAGCCGAGAAGCTCCAGGCGCAGTACAGCAACGTCGTCATCCAGGACGAGGCTGAGCCGCTCGTGCCGAAGGAGGCCAACGAGCTGGTCGGCGGCGCCGGCTACGTCGGCGAGCTGGGCGGCAACATCTACACCTGCTCGACGGGCTTCAACGCCTGGTCGCCCGAGGGCGAGCCGGCGGTTGTCACGGCGGGCCACTGCACGAGCGACGGCGCCATCACCGACGTCTCGCGCTCGGTGCCCTCGCAGGAGGAGGCCGTCGGCGGCCCGGGCTTCGTGCCCTGGGACGCGCTCGGCACCTTCGGCTTCAGCCAGTTCGGCGGCCCGGGCAACTCGACGTCGCAGGACACCGAGAACGACCGCCTGACCGACGTCGCGATCATCGACGACATCAACCCCGAGCTGGTTCCCCGCCCCGAGGTCACCGACTGGACGACGGCGTCGAACGACGACCTCGCCGCGTCGACGACCAAGGTCAGCTCGGTCGGCACGGCGCAGATCGGCGACACGATCGAGCGCAGCGGCCGCACGACCGGCCGCCAGGCCGGCAAGGTCATCGAGACCGGCTACTACATGGTCGACGACCGCGTCGTCTACGGCCACGCTGCCGAGCAGATCGGCGACGAGCCCCTCGTGCTGAGCGGTGACTCGGGCGGATCCGTCGTCGTCGGCGAGACCGCCGTCGGCGTCGTCAGCGGCGGCACGCAGGCCGGCGACACCCTCGTCTTCACCGACCTCGAGTACGCGCTCGACACGATCACCGAGCAGACGGGCGCGTCCTACCAGATCGCGCTCGACATCGCGGAGCCCTCGGTCACCGAGGCGTCCTCCGAGATCGGCGGCACGTTCCAGGGCGAGGCCCCCGCGAACGCCGAGGTCACCATCACGGGCGACATCGAGGCCACGGTGACGGCCGACGACAACGGCGTGTTCTCGTTCGAGGCCCCCGGCGAGGTCGGCAGCTTCGACATCGCGCTGCAGGCCAAGCAGGGCTTCAACGTCTCGGAGAAGGTCAACGCGACCGTCGAGACGACCGCCGTCCAGCTCGACGCCCCGGGCATCACGAGCCCCGAGAACGAGTCGAGCACGACCGAGGCCGTGACGCAGATCACGGGCACCGGTCGTCCGGGCGCCACCGTCACCCTCCAGGGCGACGCCGAGGGCACCGCGACGGTCGGTGAGGACGGCACGTGGTCGGTCGCGACGGAGCTCGGCTTCGGCGCGTACACGGTCGGCGTGACGCAGTCGCTGTCCGGCACCGAGTCGGACGCTCGCTGGGTCTCGTTCCAGGTCGTTCCCGGCGCTCCGACGATCGTGACGCCGACTGACGGCGGCCAGTTCGTCGAGGGCGAGCTGCCCGGCGTCGTGGGCGAGTCGCCCATCAACGGCGCGACCGTTTCGGTCGACATCGAGGGCCCCGAGGCCGCTTCGGCCCAGCTGCAGGCACTGCGTGACGCGGGCGACGCCACCGTCGCCGACGGCACGTGGCGCGTCGACTTCCCGGAGCAGCTCGTTCCGGGCGCCTACACGGTGACGGCGACGCAGTCGATCGACGGCGTGTCGAGCGCTCCCGTCTCGGTCTCCTTCGAGGTCGTCGGCGCGACGGCCCCGCCGGAGGAGGAGCCGGGTGACGAGGGCAACGGCGGCGGCGAGAACCCGGGCGACCAGCCCGGTGACGAGCAGCCCGGCGACGGCAACGACGACGGACTCGCTCCGACCGGTGCCGACAACGCCACGCTCGTCCTGCCGCTCGCAGGCGGCGCCGCGGTGCTGCTGCTCGCGGGTGCGACGCTCCTCGTGGTGCGCCGCGTGACCCGCGCGTAACCCGCGCACACGGGATACCCGCCGGGGCGGGGAGCTGAAATGCTCCTCCGCCCCGGCGGTTCTCTTTTTCCGGCGCGCCAGCGCCGGCACGATATGATCGAGACCGTCGCGACTGGCGCCCGAGGTGGATCACCACTGGGAAGCGGCACACCGAACGGCATTCGACCGCGCGCCTGGGTCGAAGCGATCACCCGACGTCCGCCGAGTCCGTTCTGGAGAACGCATGACTGATTCGCTGTTCAACGCCCCCCTCACCGAAGTCGACCCCGAGATCGCGCAGGTCCTGCAGCGAGAGCTCGACCGACAGCGCGGATTCCTCGAGATGATCGCGTCCGAGAACTTCGTGCCCGTCTCGGTCCTGCAGTCGCAGGGATCCGTGCTCACGAACAAGTACGCCGAGGGCTATCCCGGCCGCCGCTACTACGGCGGCTGCGAGGAGGTCGACGTCGCCGAGAACCTCGCGATCGAGCGCGCGAAGCAGCTGTTCGGCGCCGAGTTCGCGAACGTGCAGCCCCACTCGGGCGCCTCGGCGAACGCGGCCGTGCTGCACGCGCTCGCGCGCCAGGGCGACACCGTGCTCGGCCTCTCGCTCGACCACGGCGGCCACCTCACGCACGGCATGAAGATCAACTTCTCGGGCCGCCTCTACGACATCGTCGCCTACGGCGTCGACCCGAAGACCTCGCTCGTCGACATGGACGAGGTGCGCCGCCTCGCGCGCGAGCACAAGCCGAAGGTCATCATCGCAGGCTGGTCGGCGTACCCCCGCCAGCTCGACTTCGCCGCGTTCCGCGAGATCGCCGACGAGGTCGGCGCCTACCTGTGGGTCGACATGGCGCACTTCGCGGGCCTCGTCGCCGCCGGCGTGCACCCCAGCCCCGTGCCGCACGCGCACGTCGTGTCGTCGACCGTGCACAAGACGATCGGCGGTCCCCGCTCGGGCTTCATCCTCTCGAACGACCCCGAGATCGCGAAGAAGATCAACTCGGCCGTCTTCCCCGGCCAGCAGGGTGGCCCGCTCATGCACGTGATCGCCGCGAAGGCGACCGCGTTCAAGCTCGCGGCAACGGAGGAGTTCGCCGACCGCCAGAAGCGCACGGTGCGGGGCGCGCAGATCCTCGCCGAGCGTCTCACGCAGCCCGACGTCGCCGAGGCCGGCGTGACGCTGCGCTCGGGCGGCACCGACGTGCACCTCGTGCTCGTCGACCTGCGCGACGCCGCGATCAACGGCAAGGAGGCCGAGGACCTCCTGCACGAGATCCGCATCACCGTGAACCGCAACTCGGTGCCGGACGACCCGCGCCCGCCGATGGTGACCTCGGGCCTGCGCATCGGCACGCCCGCGCTCGCGACGCGCGGCTTCGGCGACGAGGAGTTCACCGAGGTCGCCGACATCATCGCGACCGCGCTCAAGCCGGAGCCCGACATCGCGGCGCTGCGCGCGCGCGTCGCGAAGCTCGCCGACGCGTTCCCCCTGTACCCGGGCCTCGAAGGCGCCGGCCAGGGCTACGCCGGCGTCTGATGCGACGCGGAACGACGAAGGGAGAGGCCGCATGACGGCGAAGGTTCTCGACGGCAAGGCCGCATCGGCGGCCATCACGCAGGAGCTGGCCGAGCGGGTCACGGAGCTGAAGGAGCGGGGCGTCACGCCCGGCATCGCGACCGTGCTCGTCGGCGCGGATCCCGCCTCGCAGCTGTACGTGGGCATGAAGCACCGCAAGTCCGAGTCGATCGGCATGAACTCGATCCAGCGCGAGCTGCCGGCCGATGCGACGCAGGAGCAGGTCGAGGCGCTGATCGACGAGCTCAACGCCGACCCCGCGTGCCACGGGTACATCGTGCAGCTGCCGCTGCCGAAGCACCTCGACACCGACGCGATCCTCGAGCGCATCGACCCCGCGAAGGACGCCGACGGACTGCACCCGACCAACCTCGGGCGCCTCGTGCTCAACGTCAACGCGCCGATCCACACCCCGCTGCCGTGCACGCCGCGCGGCGTCATCGAGCTGCTGCTGCGGCACGACTACGACCTCAAGGGCAAGCACGTCGTCGTGGTCGGCCGCGGCGTGACGATCGGCCGATCGATCGGGCTGCTGCTCACGCGGCGCGAGATCAACGCGACCGTGACACAGGTTCACACGGGCACGGTCGACATGCCGGAGTACCTGCGCCAGGCCGACGTCATCGTCGCCTCGGCGGGCGTGAAGCACCTCATCCGGCCCGAGGACGTCAAGCCGGGTGCCGCAGTGCTCGACGTGGGCGTGACGCGCGAGGCGGATCCCGAGACCGGCAAGCAGAAGGTGTTCGGCGACGTGGATCCCGCCGTCGCGGACGTCGCCGGCTGGCTGTCGCCGAATTTTGGCGGCGTGGGGCCCATGACGGTCGCGCTGCTCATGACGAACGTCGTCGAGGCGGCCGAGCGCACGCTGGCCTGAGTCATGCGCAGAAGGGGTGCGGAGGGCGATCGATCGCCCTCCGCACCCCTTCGCGTGCGTCAGCCGTCGTGGCGCTCGAGGAACTCGTACACGTCGCTCTCCGAGACGCCGGGGAAGCGGCCGCGGGGGAGCGGGCTGAAGATGTGCGTGTGCACGCGCGCGCTCGGCCAGGCCTTGTCGCTCCATCGCTCGAGCACATCCTGCGGCGGCTTCCGGCAGCAGTTCTCGTCGGGGCACGTCGAGGTCTCGCGCTTCTGCGTCTCGCGGCCGCGCCAGAAGCGGGCGTCGTCGAACGGCACGCCGACCGTGATCGAGAACTCGCCGCGGTCGTGGGATCCGGTTTGCGTCGCGCACCAGAAGGTGCCCGCGGGGGTGTCGGTGTACTGGTAGTGCTCGGTCGTGCGGTTCTGCCGCTCGAACGCGCGCCGCGCGGAGAACCGGCGGCAGAGGATCTGGCCCTCGACGGCGCCCGTGACGTCCTCGGGCACCGGCAGCCCGTCGTTGACGTAGACGCGCTCGATCTGCCCCTCGTACCCGACGCGCAGGAAGTGCAGGCGCATGTCGAGGTGCTCGGTCATGAGGTTCGTCATGCGCATGCTCGCGGCCTCGTGGGTCACGCCGAACGCGTCGCGGAAGTCCTCGACCGCGAGGTTCCTGTCCTTCTTCGCCTCCTGCAGGAACTCGACGCCCGCCGTCTGCGGGATGAGGCAGCAGGCGGCGAAGTAGTTGATCTCGAGGCGCTGCTGCAGGAAGTCGGCGTACGACGTCGGCGGCTTGTGGTCGAGCAGGCGGTGCGCCATGGCCTGCAGCGCCATGGAGCGCAGCCCGTGGCCGCCCGGGATCGACGCCGGCGGCAGGTAGATGCGGCCGTTCTCGAGGTCGGTGATCGACCGGGTCGAGCTCGGCAGGTCGTTGACGTAGATGAGTTCGAAGCCGAGGCGCTCGGCCATGATGCTCACGGTGCGGTGGGTGAGCGCGCCGCGCGAGTGGCCGGCGGCGGCGAGCTGCTGCTCCGCGAGCTTCTCGATGTCGGGCAGGTAGTTGTTGCGGTCGCGCATGCGCAGGCGCAGCTCGGTGTTGGCGCGGCGCGCCTCCTCCGGCGTGGCGTTCGCCTCGCGGTCGCGGCGCTGGATCTCCTCGTGCAGGCCGAGCACGGTCTCGAGCGCCTCGTCGCTGATGCCCTTCGTCACCTTGAGCGGCGGGATCCCGAGCTGCAGGAACGAATAGCTCTGCTGAGCCTTTGCGAGCGCGATCTCGAGCGCCGCGCGCCGGTTGGGCGGCTCGGCCGAGATGAGGTCGGAAACGGTCGTCGAGGTGGCGTCAGCGATCGCCTGCAGCAGCGTGAGCTTCGGCTCGCGCTTGCCGTTCTCGATGAGGCTCAACTGGCTGCCGGCGACGCCGACGGCGGCGCCCAGTTCGTCGAGCGTGAGGCCCGCCGACACGCGGCGGTGCCGGATCCGATGGCCGAGGGTCTTGAGCTCGATGGGCGCCGTCGTGGGTGCCGAGCTGCGCGAGGGGGTCATTCCTTCATCGTAACGAAAGATTCGTGATTCTTGCAGCTCAGTTTGGCGCAAAGGTCGACGTGTTGTGTTGGATTCTTGATGTGCGGGTCACACAGCCCGCTCACTCGGACGCCAACGAAGGAGGATCGATGTCTCTCGCAGAGCAGACCGCGTTCGCCGACCTCACCAGCCTCGCCGAGTACGGTGCTCAGCCTGAATATGCCTCCGACGCGTTCGAGGAGCTCGCGTCCTGGGTGCGCGACATCGCCGCCCTCACGAAGCCCGCCAGGATTCACTGGGTCGACGGCTCGGAGGGCGAGCGCCAGGCGCTCCTCGACGACATGGTGCGATCGGGCACCCTCATTCGCCTCAACGACGAGCTGCGCCCGAACAGCTACCTGGCCCGCAGCGACGCGGGCGACGTCGCCCGCCTCGAGTCGCGCACGTTCATCGCGTCGGAGCGCGAGATCGACGCGGGCCCGACGAACAACTGGGCCGAGCCCGTGGCGATGCGCGCGACGCTCACCGAGCTGTTCGACGGATCCATGGCCGGCCGCACGATGTTCGTCGTGCCCTTTTCGATGGGGAAGATCGGCGGGCCGATCTCGCAGCTCGGCGTGCAGATCACCGACAGCCCCTATGTCGTCGCCTCGATCGAGATCATGACGCGCGTCGGCGAGGACGTCACCGAGCTCATCGCCGACGGCGCCGAGTGGGTGCGCACGGTGCACTCGGTCGGCGCGCCGCTCGAGCCGGGCGAGGACGACGTCGCGTGGCCGTCGAACGACGAGAAGTACATCGTCCACTTCCCCGACACGCTCGAGGTGTTCTCGTACGGCTCGGGCTACGGCGGCAACGCGATCCTCGCGAAGAAGTGCTACGCGCTGCGCATCGCCTCCGTGCTCGGCCGCGACCAGGGCTGGCTCGCCGAGCACATGCTGCTCATCCGCGTGATCTCGCCCGAGGGGCGCGCGTACCACGTCGCGGCGGCGTTCCCGTCGGCCTGCGGCAAGACGAACCTCGCGATGCTGCGCCCGACGATCCCCGGCTGGAGCGTCGAGACGCTGGGCGACGACATCACGTGGATCCGCCCCGGCTCCGACGGCCGCCTCTACGCCATCAACCCCGAGGCCGGCTTCTTCGGCGTCGCGCCCGGCACGGGCGAGTCGACGAACGTGACCGCCGTCGAGACGCTACGCGAGAACGTCATCTTCACGAACGTCGCCCTCACGCCCGACGGCGACGTCTGGTGGGAGGGCCTGACCGACGAGGTCCCCGAGCAGCTCACCGACTGGCAGGGCCAGCCGTGGACGCCCGACAGCGGGCGCCCCGCCGCACACCCCAACTCGCGCTTCACGGTCGCGGCGGCGCAGGCCCCGTCGATCGCGGAGGACTGGGAGGAGGCCGTGCCGCTCGACGCGATCCTCTTCGGCGGTCGCCGCGCGACGAACGTGCCGCTCGTCGCCGAGGCGTTCGACTGGGCGCACGGCGTGTTCATGGGATCCACGATCTCGTCCGAGCGCACGGCCGCGGCCGAGGGCACGGTCGGCGAGCTGCGCCGTGATCCCTTCGCCATGATGCCGTTCTGCGGGTACAACATGGCCGACTACTTCGGCCACTGGGCCCGTATGGGCGCCGAGCTGACGAACCCGCCGCGGATCTTCCAGGTCAACTGGTTCCGCAAGGGCGA
>Ga0079224_100013897_pt1 | contig 11228 bp, 9 predicted proteins | sample Stecom2015_FD_80414 | JGI IMG/M metagenome (GOLD analysis project Ga0079224, IMG submission 80414) | Agricultural soil microbial communities from Utah to study Nitrogen management - Steer compost 2015 | ecosystem: Environmental > Terrestrial > Soil > Agricultural land | place: USA: Utah...
GTCGAGGCCGTCGTCGTCTCCACGCAGCACAGCGAGGAGGTCGACCTCGACGCCCAGCTCGCGCCCGCGATCTCCAAGGTCGTCATCGCCCCGGTCCTCGAGGACCTCGCCGCGCAGGGCCTGGACGTCTCCGAGGTCGTCACCCACATCAACCCCTCCGGCCGCTTCGTGCTCGGCGGGCCCAAGGGCGATGCGGGCCTGACCGGCCGCAAGATCATCGTCGACACCTACGGCGGGATGGCCCGCCACGGCGGCGGCGCCTTCTCCGGCAAGGACCCCAGCAAGGTCGACCGCTCCGGCGCCTACGCCATGCGCTGGGTCGCCAAGAACATCGTCGCCGCCGGCCTCGCCGACCGCTGCGAGGTGCAGGTCGCCTACGCGATCGGCGTCGCCGAGCCGGTGGGCCTGTACGTCGAGACCTTCGGCACCGGGAAGGCGCCCGCGCACCGGATCGCCGCCGCCGTGCGCAAGGTCTTCGACCTCCGCCCCGCCGCGCTGATCGAGGCGCTGGACCTGCTGCGCCCGATCTACTCCCTCACCTCCGTGCACGGCCACTTCGGCCGGGAGCTGCCCGAGTTCACCTGGGAGCGCCGCGACCGCGCCGAGGAGCTGGAGCGCGCCCTGTGACCGTCCCCGTTACCTCCGGCGCCCCCGGCGCGGGCCGCACCGCCCCGACGCTGGACCCCGCCCTCGCCGCCCGGCTCAAGCACGACGGCGCCGGCCTGCTCACCGCCGTCGTGCAGGACGCGAGCGACCTGCGGGTGCTGATGGTCGGCTGGATGGACGACGAGGCGCTGCGGCGCACGCTCGCCACGGGCCGGGCGACCTACTGGTCCCGCTCCCGCGGCGAGTACTGGCGCAAGGGCGACACCTCCGGCCACGTCCAGTTCGTGCGCTCCGTCGCGCTGGACTGCGACGGCGACACCCTGCTGGTGCAGGTCGACCAGGTCGGGGCCGCCTGCCACCGCGGCACCGACACCTGCTTCGACGGCGGCGACCTGGACGCCGTCGTGCTGACCGAGAAGGAACGTTCCCTGTGACCGTCGAGGACGCCCGCCCCGAGGCCTATCCCGAGCGCATCGGCGGCCGTGAGGGCATCGCGCTGGGCGAGATCACCCCGGACCGCGAGACCTTCCGCGAGCTCGCCGCACGCCAGCGGGTCGTCCCCGTCTCGGTGCGGCTGCTGGCCGACGAGGACACCCCCGTCTCGCTCTACCGCCGGCTCACCGCCGATGGCGGCACCCGCGGCACCTTCCTGCTGGAATCCGCCGGGGAGGGCGAGGCCTCCCGGTACTCGATCATCGGCACCCGCGCCCGTGCGGTGCTCACCGAGCGGGACGGCGCCGCGCACTGGCGCGGCGACGTCCCCGCCGGGGTGCCCACCTCCGGCAGCCCCGTCGAGGCCCTCGCGGCCGTGACCTCCGCGTTCCGCGCAGCCCGCCAGCCGCATCTGCCGCCCTTCTCCGGCGGGCTCGTCGGCTACGTCGCCTACGACGCGGTGCGCCACTGGGAGAAGCTGCCCGAGGCGCCGCCGGACGAGATCGGTCTGCCGGACCTCTCGATGCTGCTGGCCCAGGACGTCGTCGTCCACGACGCCCACGACTCGACCGTCGTCCTGGTCGCCAACGCCCTGAACCTCAACGCCACCGACGACGGCGTGGACGCCGCCTACGACGACGCCCTCGCCCGCCTCGAGACGCTCCGTCAGCGGCTGCGCACCCCCGCGGTCGGCGGGCCGACCGTCTACGACACCGTCAGCGACCTCGAGCCCAAGGCCCGCACCGCCCAGCGCGAGTACGAGGCCGCGGTCCACGAGGCGGTGCGCGACATCGTCGACGGGGAGATCTTCCAGGTCGTCCCCTCGCAGCGCTTCTCCCTGCCGATCGCGGCGGACCCGCTGGACGTGTACCGGGTGCTGCGCCGCATGAACCCCAGCCCCTACATGTACCTGCTGCGCACCGAGGACGCCGACGGAGAGCCGATCGACGTGGTCGGCGCGAGCCCCGAGTCGCTCGTGACCGTCCGCGGCACCACCGCGACGACCCACCCGATCGCCGGCTCCCGCCCCCGCGGCGCGAGCCCGGAGGAGGACGAGCACCTGGCGGCCGAGCTGCTGGCCGACCCGAAGGAGCGCTCCGAGCACCTCATGCTCGTGGACCTCGCCCGCAACGACCTGCAGAGGTTCTGCGCTCCCGGCACCGTGGTGGTGCGGGACTTCATGCACATCGAGCGGTTCAGCCACATCCAGCACATCGTCTCCACCGTCACCGGCACCCTGCGCGAGGACGCCGCGGCCTACGACGCGCTGCGCGCCACCTTCCCGGCCGGCACCCTCTCCGGCGCCCCGAAGCCCTCCGCGATGCGGATCATCGACCGGCTCGAGCCCGTGCGCCGCGGCGTCTACGGCGGGACGGTCGGCTACTTCGACTTCGCCGGCGACATGGACATGGCGATCGCGATCCGCACCGCCGTGATCAAGGACGGCACCGCGCACGTGCAGGCCGGCGGCGGAGTGGTCGCCGACTCCGACGCGACCATGGAGCACCGCGAGACCCAGGCCAAGGCCGCCGCCGCGCTGCGCGCCGCCGCCTCCGCCGACACCCTCCGCCCCGCATGAGCGCCGAGCAGCGACCGCGCCGCACCGGGCCCTCGCGCCGCGCCGCCGTCCTCGGCGGCCTCGTCGCCGCGGGCGCCCTGGCCGGCACCACGCGCGCCACCTGGGTGCAGGCCACCGCCCCCGACCTCGCCGGCACCGCGCAGGACGTCGCGGTGGGCGGCGCGGACGCCGCCCCGGCGGTGCTCGCCCTCGCCCTCGCGGCCCTCGCCGCGGCGCTGGCGACCTCGCTCTCGAGCCGCTGGGTGCGCTTCCTCACGGGGCCGGTCCTGATCGCCGCCGGGCTCGGCGCGGGACTCGCCTCCCTCCCCCCGCTGCGCGACCCCGCCGCGGCCGCCGGCTCCGCCGTCGCCGAGTCCACCGGGGTGGTCGGCGCGGACGTCGCCGCGGACGCGACCAGCTGGCCGCTGATCGCCCTCGTCCCGGCCCTCGCCGTGATAGCCACCGGCGTGATCGTGCTGATCGCAGGCGGTTCCTGGCCCGTCGGCAGCCGCTACCGCAGCGCCGCCGTCACCACCGCCGCCGACCCCGCGGAGGACCCCGCCGCCGCCTGGGACGCCCTCACCCGCGGCGAGGACCCGAGCCTCGCCGGCCCCGACGAGGACGAGGACGCACCGCGCGCGGGGACGGACCCCGCGGTTGCTCCCGGGGCCGACGGCGCCGGGACGCCCCCGCAGCGCTGACCGCCTCGCGCAGCACGCCGCGGACGATGCCGTCGTCCGCCGGCATGACGTGGCACAATGGCCCCGACCGGGACCCAGACTGGAGAAGGATCATGTCGAAGACCTACACCGTGCCGCCGCCGCCCCATCACAACGAGGGGAAGACCGTCGCGGCGTGGACGATGAACATGGGCATCGTGATCGGCTCCGTCCCGATTGCGGCGGGCCTCATCCTCCCCGAGATGACGGTGCTGATCTGGGTCGGCGCCGCGATCGTCGTGCTCGCGATCCTGGCCGGCATCGTGATGTCCAAGGCCGGCCTCGGCCAGCCCAAGAAGTACGGCCACCCGGTCTCCGAGGCCGTCGCCGTCGCCGAAAACCGCCCCGCCGAGGCCCCCGCCGAGGCCGGCGCCCGGTGACCCTCGCGGCGCAGGAGCGGGACGAGCAGCTCGGCGCGGGAGTACCCGCGCGCGGTGCGCACCGGCTCCTGCTGCCGCTCGGCATCATGGGCGCCGCACTGGCGCTCGCGGTCGGGGTGCAGCTGATCTTCGACCCGTTCCGCACCCATGTGCCGCTGTGCATCGTCAACCACCTCACGGGCATCGAGTGCCCCGGCTGCGGAGCGATCCGCGCCGTGCACTCCCTGCTCGCCGGTGACCTGCTGCTGGCCCTGCGCAGCAACCTGCTGATCACCCTCGCGATCCCGCTGACCGCGATCGGCATGGGGGTGTGGGCGCTGCGCCGGGCGCGGGGCCTCACCACCGAGCTGATGCCCTCCCGCACGACGGTGCTCGTGCTCACCGGCGTCGTGATGGTCTTCACGGTGCTGCGGAACCTCCCCGCCTTCTGGTTCCTGGCACCGATCTCGTACGTCGGCGGCTGAGCCCCGCCTCGCGGACCGCAGCCTCGTGCGCGGCGCCGCCCCACCCGCTTCAGGAGGACCGAGTGACCACCACCGGAACCGTTCTCGACGACATCATCGTCGGCGTCCGCGAGGATCTCGCCCCCCGGCGCCGCGCCGTGCCGGACGCCGAGATCGAGGCGCGCGCGCACGCCTCCGCCCCGGCCCTCGACGCCCGCGCGCGTCTGGCCGGCGACGGCACCACCATGGGCCTGATCGCCGAGGTCAAGCGCGCCAGCCCCTCCAAGGGCGCCCTGGCGGAGATCCCCGAGCCGGCCGAGCTCGCCGGCACCTACGCCGACTCCGGCGCCTCCGCGATCAGCGTCCTCACCGAGCAGCGCCGCTTCCGCGGCTCCCTCGCCGACCTCGACGCCGTCCGCGAGCGGGTCGACGTGCCGGTGCTGCGCAAGGACTTCGTCGTCGAGCCGTACCAGGTGCACGAGGCCCGCGCCCACGGGGCCGACATCGTGCTGCTGATCGTCGCCGCGCTCGAGGACGGACCGCTGCAGGAGCTGTACGCCCTCACCGGCGAGCTGGGCATGCAGGCGCTGGTCGAGACCCACACGGAGGAGGAGCTCGAGCGGGCCCTCGCCCTGGACCCGCAGCTCCTCGGCGTCAACGCCCGCAACCTCAAGGACCTCACCGTCGACCTGGACCGTGCCGCGGCGCTGCTGCGCCGCATCCCCGCCGGTCCCCTCGCCATCGGCGAGTCCGCGGTCGCCTCCCGCGCCGACGTCGAGGCCTACGCCGCCGCCGGCGCGGACGCCGTCCTGGTCGGCGAGGCGCTGGTGACCTCCGGGGACCCCGCCGACGCCGTCGCCTCGTTCCGCAGCGTCGCCCGCCGCGGCCGCCCCCTCCCCGAAGGAGCCCAGGCATGAGCACCCCCGACCCCGTGCTGCCCGACCTCACCCGACCCTCGACGGCGCTGCGCTCCGAGGCCGGGCCCTACTTCGGCGACTTCGGCGGGCGCTTCCTGCCCGAGGCGCTCGTGCCCGCCCTCGACGAGCTCACCGAGACCTACGAGAAGGCGATCGTCGACCCCGAGTTCAGCAGCGAGCTGCGGCGTCTGGCCGCCGAGTACACCGGGCGTCCCTCGCTGCTGTCCGAGGCGCCGCGCTTCTCGGCCCTCGCCGGCGGCGCGCGGATCCTCCTCAAGCGCGAGGACCTCAACCACACCGGCTCGCACAAGATCAACAACGTGCTCGGCCAGGCGCTGCTGACCCGACGCATGGGCAAGACCCGCGTGATCGCCGAGACCGGCGCGGGCCAGCACGGCGTCGCCACCGCGACCGCCGCGGCCCTGTTCGGGCTCGACTGCACGATCTACATGGGCGCCGAGGACACCGAGCGCCAGGCCCTCAACGTCGCCCGCATGCGCCTGCTCGGCGCCGAGGTCGTCGCCGTCGAGCAGGGCTCCCGCACCCTCAAGGACGCCATCAACGAGGCCTTCCGCGACTGGGTCGCGAACGTGGAGACCACCCACTACCTGCTGGGCACCGTCGCGGGACCCCACCCGTTCCCCGCCATGGTGCGCGACTTCCACCGCATCATCGGCGAGGAGGCCCGCGCCCAGACCCTCGAGCGCGTGGGCCGACTGCCCGACGCGGTCGTCGCCTGCGTCGGCGGCGGCTCCAACGCGATGGGCATCTTCCACGCCTTCCTGGACGACACCGATCCGCTCGTGCGCCTCGTCGGCTGCGAGGCCGGTGGCGACGGCGTCGCGTCCGGCCGTCATTCGGCGACCATCACCGGCGGCTCCGCCGGGGTGCTCCACGGAGCGCGCAGCTTCGTCATGCAGGACGAGGACGGCCAGACCATCCCCTCGCACTCCGTCTCCGCCGGGCTGGACTACCCCAGCGTCGGCCCCGAGCACGCCTGGCTCGCGGACATCGGCCGCGCCGAGTACCGCGCGATCGGCGACGGCCCCGCCATGGAGGCCTTCGCGCTGCTGTCCATGACCGAGGGCATCATGCCCGCGATCGAGTCCGCCCACGCCCTCGCCGGCGCGCTCGAGCTGGGACGCGAGCTCGGGGAGGACGCCGTGATCCTGGTGAGCCTCTCCGGCCGCGGGGACAAGGACGTGGACACCGCCTCGCGCTGGTTCGGGCTGGTGGGCGACGATCCCGCGCGCGCCGACCTCGCCGCCCTGCGCGATCTCGCCCGCACCGCCGCACCCGCCGCCCAGGAGGAAGCCCGATGACCGCCGCCGACACCCACCGCCTGCGCGCCGGCGACGCCCTGGACCGCGCCCGCGCCGAGGACCGCGCCGCGCTCATCGGCTACCTGCCCGTCGGATATCCCGACCTCGACCGCTCGATCGAGGCCGCGAAGGTGCTCATCGACCACGGCGCGGACATGATCGAGCTGGGCCTGCCCTACTCCGACCCTGTCATGGACGGTGCCGTGATCCAGCAGGCCGCCTCCGCCGCGCTCGAGCGCGGCACCCGCACCCGGCACGTCCTGGAGGCCGTCGAGCAGCTCTCCGGTCGCGGCGCCGCGATCCTGGTGATGAGCTACTGGAACCCGGTGCTCGCCTACGGGCCCGACGCCTTCGCCCGCGACCTCGCCGCCGCCGGCGGCGCCGGGCTGATCACCCCCGACCTCATCCCCGACGAGGGCGCCGACTGGATCGCCGCCTCCGAGCAGCACGGCGTGGACCGTGTGTTCCTCGTCGCACCGAGCTCCCCGCGGGACCGGCTCGAGCATGTGGTCTCGCACACGCGCGGATTCGTGTACGCGGCGAGCACCATGGGCGTCACCGGCACCCGGGCCAGCGTCTCCACCGCCACGGAGGGCCTCGTCGAGCGCACCCGGGCGGCCGGGGCGAGGAACGTCTGCGTGGGCCTGGGCGTCTCGAACGGTGAGCAGGCCGCGCAGGTCGGCGCGTACGCTGATGGAGTGATCGTCGGCTCCGCCTTCGTGCGCGCCCTGATCGAGCACGAGGGCGACGACGCGGCGGCCCGCACGGCCCTCGCGGCCGTCGCGGCGGATCTCCGCAGCGGCGTCGAGCACGCCCGCACCTGACCAGCCCCGCAGGACCCACATCCGAGAGGAGAGCACGCGATGATCCCCAGCCCGAGCATCTCCGCCCTCTCCCTCGGCCCCCTCACGATCCACTTCTACGCCCTGTGCATCCTCGCCGGCATCGGCGTGGCGCTGTGGTGGGCGACGAAGCGGTGGGAGGCCCGCGGCGGCGACGGCGACACCCTCTTCGACATCGTCTTCGTCGCGGTGATCGCCGGGATCATCGGCTCTCGCGTCTGGCACGTCCTGACCTCCCCGGCGCCCTTCTTCGGCCCCGGGGGCGATCCGCTCTCGGTGCTGTACATCTGGCAGGGCGGGCTCGCGATCTACGGCGGCGTTGCCGGCGGCGCCCTCGCGGTGTGGATCATGGCCCGACTCAAGGGCGTCTCCTTCACCGCGCTGGCCGACACGATCGCCCCCACCATCATGCTCGCCCAGGTGCTGGGCCGCTTCGGCAACTGGTTCAACCAGGAGCTCTACGGCCCGCCGCTGGACGCCTGGTGGGCGTGGGACGTGACCTGCGAGACGAACGGGGCCACGATCGCCGGCTGCGTGCCGGGCACCTACCACCCCACCTTCCTGTACGAGCAGCTGTGGAACTTCGCCGGCCTCGCCGTGCTCCTGCTGCTCAGCCGCCGGTTCCAGTGGGCGGGCGGCCGTGTGTTCTGGGCCTACGTCGCGATCTACTCCACCGGACGCGCCTGGATCGACGCGATCCGCTCCGAGCCCGTGCTGATGGTCGGCCCGCTGCGCATCCACACCCTCGTCGCCCTGCTCATGGTGCTCGTGGGGGTGGGTATGTTCGTGCTGCTCACCCTGCGCAAGCGGAAGCGCGGGGGAGAGGTCGTCGCCGCCGACGGCTCCTTCAGCCTGCCCGCCCAGACCGAGGGCAACGGCCCCGACGAGGACGAGGTCGAGAAGTCGGGCACGCCTCCCTCTCCCGGCCCCGCTCCCTCACCCGGCCCCTAGGGACCCTCCTCCGGACGACGCGAAGCGCGCGGAGGGCGGCCCGGGGCCCGGGCGCTCGTCGGATCCTCGACGAGCCCGTCACCGGCCGCCGCTCCAGAAGGGCTCCCGCGTCATGCTCCCCCTCACCTCCCGCTTCTCGTCCCTCCCTGCCGCCCAGGGCCTCTACCGGCCGGACAGCGAGGTCGACTCCTGCGGCGTCGCGATGATCGCGACGCTCCGCGGCACCCCCCAGCACCGCATCGTCCAGCACGCCCTCGAGGCACTGCGCAACCTCGATCACCGCGGCGCGGTCGGCGCCGAGGAGAACACCGGTGACGGCACCGGGATCATGGTCCAGTTGCCCGACGCCTTCCTCCGCGAGGTCAGCGGCCTGGACCTGCCGCCGCTGGGGCAGTACGCCGCCGGCATCGCCTTCGTGCCCCGCGAGGCCGACGGCCGCGCCGCCGTGCTCGAGACCCTCGAGCGCGTCGCCGCCGAGGAGGGCCTGCGCCTGCTCGGCACCCGCGAAGTGCCCGTGACCGACGGGCTCGTCGGCCCCTCGGCCGAGGAGGTCCGCCCAGACTTCGTGCAGGTCTTCCTCGCCGACGCCCGCGCCGAGCGCACCGGCCTCGAGCTCGAGCGGGCCGTCTTCGCCACCCGCCGCCGCGTCGAGCACGCCACCGAGGGCTATTTCCCCTCCCTCTCGACCCGGGTGATGGTCTACAAGGGGATGCTCACCCCCGTCCAGCTCGACGAGTTCTACCCCGACCTGCGCGATCCCCGCTTCGCCTCCGCCCTCGCGATCGTCCACTCGCGCTTCTCGACCAACACCTTCCCCGCCTGGCCGCTCGCCCACCCCTTCCGCACCCTCGCGCACAACGGCGAGATCAACACGGTGATCGGCAACCGGAACCGGGTCCGGGCGGCCGAGGGCTCGATGGCCACCGACGCCTTCGGCGAGGACTTCTCCCGCCTGCTGCCGATCACCACGCCCGGCGGCTCGGACTCCGCAGGTCTCGACGAGGTGGCCGAGCTGCTGCACCTCTCGGGCCGCTCCCTGCCCCACGCGCTGATGATGCTGGTGCCCGAGCCGTGGGAGAACGACGAGTCGATGGACCCGGACCTGCGGGCCTTCTACGAGTTCCACGCCGCGCTCCAGGAGCCCTGGGACGGGCCCGCGGCCGTCGTCTTCTCCGACGGCACGCAGGTCGGCGCGCGCCTGGACCGCAACGGCCTGCGCCCCCTGCGCTACTGGGTGATGGAGGACGACCTGGTGATCCTCGGGTCCGAGACGGGGCTCGTGGACGTCCCCCGCTCCGAGGTGGTGCGCACCGGCCGCATCGCGCCGGGAGAGATCTTCCTGCTCGATCTCGAGGCGGGCGAGATCGTGCCCAGCGACGAGCTCAAGCACGAGATCGCCACCGCCCGCCCCTACGCCACCTGGGTGAAGGAGCAGAAGGTCGCGCTCGGTGACCTGCCCCGGCGCGAGCACATCACCCACTCCCGCTCCTCCGTGCTGCGCCGCCAGCAGACCTTCGGGTACACGGAGGAGGAGCTGCGGGTGCTGCTCGCCCCGATGGCCGCCAAGGGCGCCGAGCCGCTCGGCGCCATGGGCACCGACACCCCCATCGCGGTGCTCTCCGACCGTCCCCGGCTGCTGTTCGACTACTTCACGCAGATGTTCGCGCAGGTCACCAACCCGCCGCTGGACTCGTTGCGCGAGGAGATCGTCACCTCGCTCGGGGTGAGCATCGGCCGGTCCCGGAACCTCCTGGACGCGACCCCGCAGCACGCCCGGCAGCTGTCGCTGGATGCTCCGGTGCTGGACAGCGACCAGCTCGCGCAGCTGCTCGCGGTCGACGCCCACCCCGCCACGGCCGACTTCCACACCGTGCGGCTGCGCGGCCTCTACCCGGTCGCCGGCGGCACCGCCGCGCTGCGCGCACGGCTCGAGGAGATCTGCGAGGAGGCCGTCGCCGCGATCGACGACGGCGCGACCTTCCTGGTCCTCTCCGACCGCGACACCAACCAGGTCCTCGCCCCGATCCCCTCGCTGCTGATGACCAGCGCCGTCCAGCACCACCTGGTGCGCACAGGCCGACGCACCTCCGCCGCGCTCGTGGTCGAGGCCGGGGACGTGCGCGAGGTGCACCATGCGGCGCTGCTCATCGGCTACGGCGCCAGCGCGGTCACCCCCTATCTCGCGATGGAGAGCGTCGAGGAGCTGGTCGAGCGCGGGGTGGTCAGCGACCTCAGCCCCGAGCAGGCCGTCGCGAACCTCGTCAGGGCCCTCGCCAAGGGTGTCCTGAAGATCATGTCCAAGATGGGCATCTCCACGGTCGCCTCCTACCGCGGCGCCCAGGTCTTCGAGGCCGTGGGCCTCAGCCAGGAGCTGGTGGACACCTGGTTCCCCGGCACCATCAGCCGCATCGGCGGGATCGGGCTCGAGGTCATCGCCGAGGAGATCGCCGCCCGCCACGCCCTGGCCCATCCGGTCGACGGCGTGCACCCGCCCCACCGCGGCCTGCCCGTCGGCGGCGAGTACCAGTGGCGCCGCGAGGGCGAGCCGCACCTGTTCACCCCCGAGTCGGTGTTCCGCCTGCAGCACTCCACCCGCGCGAGGAAGTACGACGAGTTCCGCGCCTACACCGACGCGGTCGACGAGCAGCACGAGCGGCTGCTGACGATCCGCGGGCTGCTGCGCCTGCGCACCGACGACTCGCCCGCGATCCCGCTGGAGGAGGTCGAGCCGGTCGAGTCGATCACGCGACGCTTCATGACCGGTGCGATGAGCTACGGCTCCATCTCCCAGGAGGCCCACGAGACCCTCGCGATCGCCATGAACCGCCTGGGCGGCATGTCCAACAGCGGCGAGGGCGGCGAGGATCCCGAGCGCCTGCACGACCCCGAGCGGCGCAGCGCCATCAAGCAGATCGCCTCCGGCCGCTTCGGCGTGACCAGCGAGTACCTGACCTTCGCACGCGACATCCAGATCAAGATGGCGCAGGGCGCGAAGCCCGGCGAGGGCGGACAGCTCCCGCCCGAGAAGGTCTACCCCTGGATCGCCCGGACCCGCCAC
>Ga0079224_100013898_pt1 | contig 11228 bp, 8 predicted proteins | sample Stecom2015_FD_80414 | JGI IMG/M metagenome (GOLD analysis project Ga0079224, IMG submission 80414) | Agricultural soil microbial communities from Utah to study Nitrogen management - Steer compost 2015 | ecosystem: Environmental > Terrestrial > Soil > Agricultural land | place: USA: Utah...
CCTGGTTGTTGACCACCACGTGGACCGTCCCGCCGGTGCGGTAGCCCCGCAGCTGCGAGAGGTTCAGCGTCTCGGCCACCACGCCCTGGCCCGCGAAGGCCGCGTCGCCGTGGATCGCCACCGGCAGCACGGTGAAGCCGTCCTCGCCGAGGTTCAACCGGTCCTGCTTGGCGCGGACTATGCCCTCGAGCACCGGGTTGACCGCCTCGAGGTGCGAGGGGTTGGCCGTGACCGAGACGACGGTCTCGTTCTTGCCGTCGGGAGTGGTGAACCGCCCCGTCATGCCCAGGTGGTACTTGACGTCGCCCGAGCCCCCTATGGTCTTCGGGTCGATGTGCCCCTCGAACTCGGTGAAGATCTTCGAGAGCTTCTTGCCCACGATGTTGGCCAGCACGTTCAGCCGCCCGCGGTGGGGCATGCCGATGACCACCTCGTCCAGCTCGGCGTCGGCCGCCGAGTGCAGGACCTGATCGAGCAGCGGGATGAGCGACTCGCCGCCTTCGAGGCTGAACCGCTTCTGACCCACGAACTTCGTCTGCAAGAACGTCTCGAACGCCTCGGCGGCGTTGAGCCGGCCGAGGATGTGCTTCTGCTCCTCGACCTTCGGCTTCTCGAACGGCACCTCGATGCGCCGCTGGAGCCACTCGCGCTCCTCGGGGTCCTGGATGTGCATGTACTCCACGCCCATGCGGCGACAGTAGGAGTCGCGCAGCACGCCGAGGATGTCGCGCAGCTTCATGCGCTGCTGTCCGGCGAAGCCGCCCACCGGGAAGGACCGGTCCAGATCCCACAGCGTCAGTCCGTGCGAGAGCACGTCGAGGTCCGGGTGATGCCTTATCTCGTAATGCAGCGGGTTCGTGTCGGCCATGAGGTGGCCGCGCACCCGGTAGGCGTGTATCAACTCGATGACGCGGGCGTTCTTGTCGATCTGGCCCTCGTGCGTCTTGGCGACGTCCCGGACCCAGCGCACCGGCTCGTAGGGGATGAGCAGGCTGCGGAAGACCGAGTCGAAGAAGTCGTCCCCCAGCAGCAGCCGGTGCAGCGTGGCCAGGAACTGGCCGGACTCCGCGCCCTGGATGATGCGGTGGTCGTACGTCGAGGTCACCGTCATGGTCTTCGAGACGCCCAGGTCGGCGAGGGTCTCGTCCGAGGCGCCGGCGAACTCGGCGGGCACCTCCATGGCGCCGACGCCGACGATGAGGCCCTGGCCCTTCATCAGCCGCGGCACGGAGTGGACGGTGCCGATGCCGCCCGGGTTCGTCAGCGTCAGCGTCGCCCCGGCGTGGTCCTCCATCGTGAGCTTGTTGCTCCGCGCCTTGCGGACGAGGTCCTCGTAGGCGTGCCAGAACTCGCGGAAGTCCATCGACTCGCAGTGCTTGATCGAGGGCACCACCAGCGTCCGCGAGCCGTCGGGCTTCGCGAGGTCGATCGCGAGTCCCAGGTTGATGTGCTCGGGGGTGACCAGCCGCGGCCTGCCGTCCACGACCTGGTAGGAGGCGTTCATGCTCGGGTGGGCCTTGACGGCCTGGACCAGCGCGTACCCGATCAGGTGCGTGAAGGAGACCTTGCCGCCCTGGCTGCGCTTGAGGTGGTTGTTGATGACCACGCGGTTGTCGAACAGCAGCTTCGCCGGCACGGCGCGCACGGAGGTCGCCGTCGGGATCTCCAGCGACGCCTCCATGTTCTGCGCCACCTTGGCCGCGACGCCCCTCAGAGGTTTGGAGGGGGCGGTCGTCGAGCCTGCTGCGGCCTCGGACTCGTTCACTGCGGGGGTCGCCTTCCGGGTCTCGGTGCTGGCGGAGGATTTCGGTTCGGAGGCGGCCGACGCGCGGTCCTCGACCGCGGGGCTCGGCTCGGCCTCGGCGGGAGGCTTGGGCACCACCTTGGGTTTGGCGGTCTGCTCGGTCTGCGGCGCGGGTCTGCCCTCCGCGATGGTCTCGGCCTGACTCTCGGTGGCCGTCGGCCCCGGCGCCTCGGCGGCGGGGGCGGCCGTGCTCTCGCCGCCGGCGCCCACCGGATCGCCGCCGAAGAACTCGCGCCACCCGGCGCTCACGCTGTCAGGATTTTCGCGGTACCGCTCGTACATCTCGTTGACCAGCCACTCATTGGCTCCGAAATCGGTCAACGGACCGCCCTGAGTCGAACTCGACACAGCTGAATCGCCTCTTCTTTGCAGACGCTGCTGGATGGAGGACGGCAGTCCCCCGATCAAGGGTAACTGCGGGGCGGGGAATGTGTAGTACCGGCAACGCCGTTGCGGAGCCGATCACTTGAGATGACGGGCATGTGCCTCACGGCCGGTTCCGGGCCGTTCCGCGACCGCCGCCGCTGTACGGAGGCCCTGGGCACAGGGCCGCGGCGGCGATCCGAGCCGTGCTCTCCCCGAGCCGGTCGGGCCGGGTGGCAACGGGACCGTTCGGTCGATTCCGGACGTCCCGGCCCGTGGCGGGCGGGCGGTCCAGTGACGCAGAACGCCCCGATCGCCTCGTGGCGACCCGCGAGGAGACCGGTGCGGCCTTCGTCTCACCCGGAGCGGGCAGGCCCTCCCTAGGCGGTCTGCGTGGAGAAGGTCTCGGTGGGCTCTTCGAGGAGCTCCTCGGCCCCGACCACGGTGAACAGCCTGGTGATGAACCGGTTCGGGTTGACCACCGCCAACTCCACGCCCATCTCGCGCGCGATGCGGTAGGCCACCACGATGGTGCCGATGCCCGTGGAGTCCAGCACCGTCACCTTGGCGACGTCCACCCTGATGGCGGTGACGCCGCCCCCTTCGAGCGCGTTGGTGATGGTCTCCCGGATCTGCGGAGCCGTGGCGTAGTCGACCTCGCCGGCCAACTCGACGGTGACGATGCCGTTCTCGCTCGTACCGGTCTCGATTGACAGTGTCATCGACATTCCTTTCGCGGGGACACCCGATGTTCGTCTGAGGCGAACGATCGGTGGACTACCGACGATCGCTGGACAAGAACCAAGCGTTGCGGCCCTGGGGCCTCTGGTCGGCGGGACGGGAAGTCTGCGGAGGCCGCCTGAGGCCACGGCGTTTCGACGGTCGCCGTTGGAACAGGAAACACCTCCTAGCGATCAGGGGCGCCTCAGTCTTCGGATCGAGGGACAGGCCGAGCGCTCACCTGACAACCGTGCTCGTCCGGAGCGCCGCGCCCTCTCGAGTGCGGTGCTCCGTGACATCTCGGCCCGAGCGCCTGCCGTACTCGGATGCCACACAAAGTCTATCCGACGGGATCGAGCGAAAACAGCCCGCGCACGCCGGGAAACTCGAAAGCGCGGAGGCGGCCCGCCGGGCAGTGACATACCGCATCGAGCGGCGTGCTCGCCGATCCGCCGCACGTCTTGGATCGTCCGCTCACCGGGCGTATTCTCGCCACAGAACGACCCCCGACCGGCGCCGCACCCACGGCGAGACCGCATCGTGGCGGGCCGGGCGCCCTGCGCGGCTGGTGAGCCGCACCGCGACGATCATGTGAAGATGAGGTCCATGCCCCAATCGAACACCGAGTCCGAGGCCACGCTCCTGGTCGTGGAGGACGACGAGAACATCTGCGAACTGCTCGCGACCTCCCTGCGCTACGCGGGCTTCGCCGTCCACGCCGTGGGCTCGGGCGACGAGGCGCTGCGCGCGGTCGCCCGCCACCGCCCCGACCTGGTGGTCCTCGACGTCAACCTGCCTGATTTCGACGGATTCGAGGTCGTCAGGCGCCTCCGCTCCGGTTCCGACCACACTCCCGTGCTGTTCCTCACCGCCCGCGACGACACCGCCGACACCGTCACCGGCCTCTCCGCCGGCGGCGACGACTACATCACCAAGCCCTTCGCTCTCGAAGAGGTCGTCGCCCGCATCCACGCCGTCCTGCGCCGCTCCGCGGGCGAGCTGCCCCGGCCCTCGCGCCTCAAATACGCCGACCTCGAACTCGACGAGGAGACCCACGAGGTCTGGCGCGCCGGCGAGGCCGTGCAGCTCTCGCCCACCGAGTTCAAGCTGCTGCGCTACTTCATGATCAACGCGGGGCGGGTGCTCTCCAAGGCGCAGATCCTCGATCACGTGTGGCGCTACGACTTCCGCGGCGACGACGGCATCGTCGAATCCTATGTCTCCTACCTGCGCCGCAAGGTCGACACCGGCGACCCCAAGCTCATCCAGACGCTGCGGGGGATCGGCTACGTCCTGCGGGAGCAGAATCGTTGAGCGCGCCCCACTTCGTCGAGGCCGTCAGAGCGCGATGGGACCGCACCCCCCTCCGGGTGCGGTTGACCGCGGCCGTGCTCGTCCTGGTCGCCGGATCGCTCATCCTCATCAGCGTCTCCACGATCCTGGCCCTGCACTCCTATTTCCTCGGCACGGTGGACGACGAACTCGAGGGCACGCTCCGCAAAGGGGACCCGGTCACCTTCGACGGGGCGATCAACGAGGCCTCGCCCGAGATCGGCGTGCGGCCCAACCAGTACATCCTCAGCCTGGTGAACCACACCGGGAACCGCATCGACGTGCCCGCCAACCGCTCTGACACGCCGGTGTTCACCCTCGAGCAGCTCGAGCGGGCGAACGGCGAGCCCTTCACCGCGCTCGCCGCCGACGGCACCACCCGCTGGCGGGTCCTGGCCCTCCCGGGATCGGAGGTGGGCACCGAGAACCCCCAGTACGACCCCGAGGCCGCGACGAACGAGCGGGCCGCCTACTACACGCTGTCCTATCGGCTCGCCCACTTCGACAAGACCGTCGCCGGCCTGGTGTGGGTCGACGTCTTCATCGGCGCGGGCGTCCTGGCGGGACTCGCCGCGCTCGGCGTCGGGCTGGTCCGCGCCAGTCTCTCGCCGCTGCGCCAGATCGAGAACACCGCCGCCATGATCGCGGCCGGGAACTATTCGCGCCGCGTCCCCGACCACGACCCGGCCACCGAGGTCGGCCGCGTGGCCCACGCCATCAACACGATGCTCGGCAAGATCGAGAGCTCGATCCGCGCCAGGGAGTTCTCCGAGGAGCACGCCCACACCTCCGAGCAGCGCATGCGGGAGTTCATCGCCGACGCCTCCCATGAACTGCGCACCCCGCTGACCAGCGTCCGCGGCTACGCCGAGCTGGTCCGTGCCAACCCGGGCATGCCCGAGGCCGACCGGCAGCACTACATCGGACAGATCGAGGAGGCCGCCAAGCGCATGGGCCTGCTCGTGGGGGACCTGCTCCACCTCGCCAGACTCGATCAGGAGCGGCCGGTCGAGACCGAACCGGTCGACCTGGCCGTCCTCGGCGAAGAGGCCGTCTCGGCGCAGGCCGTCGTCGCCGAGGGCCACCGGTTCGAGTTCAAGGTCGCACCGGACGCCGCCACCACGGTGCTCGCCGACCGGGCCCGGATGCGCCAGGTCCTCGACAACCTGCTTTCCAACGCCGTCAAGCACACCCCGCCCGGCACGCGCGTCGCGGTCGAGATCCTCGCCGACGCCGCGCACGTGGTGCTGCGGGTGGCCGACGACGGGCCGGGCATGGCCCCCGAGATCGCCGAGCGCGTCTTCGAGCGCTTCTTCCGCTCCGACGCCGCCAACCACCCCGGTTCGGGGCTGGGCCTGGCCATCGTCGCCGCCATCGTCAAGTCCCACGGCGGCACCGTCTCCGTCCAGTCCGCCCTCGGCGAGGGGACCGTCTTCACGGTGCGGCTGGGGCCGGTGTGAGCGCCGCCCCTCGCCTCGTTCGGATCCTTAAAGGGTTTTAAGGCGTTTTCGCAGCGAAGCGAGAGCCCAGGGCTGCATGCTGCATGCATGAGCAACGCTGAGAACCACTCACGCCCCGAGGAAGGGCCGGAACAGAGCTCCGAGAGGGCTCGGGCGACGCCGCCCGCAGGCGCCGAGCCCGAGCCGGACCGGCCCGAACCCGCCCCGCCCGCGGCCCCCGCCTCCTCCGGCGCCCCGTCCGCCTCTCCGGCCGAGCCCCACCGGCCCGAGCACCCGCGGCAGCCCGGCCCGACGCAGACCCCGCAACCCGCTCCCGATCCGCGAGCGGGCTTCTCCGCGCCCGGCCAGTTCGGCCACCAGACCCACCTCATCCACCCCTCCCAGCACGCCACCGCCCCGCACACGGCCGCCCCCGGCGAGACCACGCACGCCTGGCAACCGGGCGCGGTCCCCGCCGGGCCGCCGCCCGGGCACTCCCCGTACGGCCGCCCCCCGGGGCCCCCGAGCCGGGGACGCGGCCGTCTCGTCGCCGGGGCGCTGCTCCTGGCGCTGCTCGCCGGCGGCGCCGGGGGCGCCGTCGGGTGGTTCATGGCGGACAACAACGGCTCGACCACGGTCGTCGAGTCCGTCTCGATGGACGCCGGCGCCGGCATGACCTACACCGAGATCGTCGACAAGGTCACCCCCTCGGTCGTCACCATCGTCACCGACGCCGCCGAGGGCTCCGGGGTGGTCTACTCCGAGGAGGGCTACATCGTCACCAACAACCACGTGGTGGAGGGCGCCAGCGCCATGGAGGTCCGCTTCTCCGACGGCACCGTCGCCGAAGCGCAGGTCGTGGCCACCGACCCCACGCAGGACCTGGCCGTCATCCAGGTCTCCGGGGTCGACGGCATCGAGCCGATCGCCTTCGGCGACTCCTCCTCCCTGCAGGTCGGGGACGCGACGGTCGCCATCGGCTCGCCGCTGGGCCTGGAGGGCACCGTGACGACCGGCATCGTCTCGGCGCTCAACCGCTCCATGTCCGTCGGCAGCGAGGGCACCGGTCAGCCGGCCGGCCACACCCTGAGCGGCCTGATCCAGACCGACGCCGCGATCAACATGGGCAACTCCGGCGGCGCGCTCGTCAACGGCAGCGGTGAGCTGATCGGCATCAACACCGCGATCCTCTCCCCGGAGTCGGGCAACGTCGGCCTCGGCTTCGCGATCCCCTCGAACACCGTGGCCGAGGTGGTCGAGCAGCTCATCGAGCACGGCTCGGTCGAACGGGGCTATCTGGGGGTCTCGGTCACCGACACCCAGGGCAACGGGGCGATGGTGCTCGCGGTCGAGGCCGGATCGCCCGCGGACGAGGCCGGGCTGCTGGAAGGCGACGTGATCACCCGGATCGACGAGGAGCAGGTGACGAGCGCCTCCGAGGTGGTCTCGGCGGTGCAGAGCAAGGCCAGCGGCGACACGATCGCCATCACGTACACGCGCGACGGCGAGGAACGCACCGCCGAGGCCACCTTGACCTCGAACTAGGGCCTGTCGAGGCCGCCCGGGCGAGCGAACCGGAGCCCCGGGGCCCTGCCCGCTCCAGGACTCCGGTCCTCCGGGGGGCTATTGGTTGGCGGTGCTCTGGAGGGCGGGGCGACCGACACGCAGCTCGGCGGGCGGTTCGCCGGTGTCGATCCACTCAGCGAGGCGCTCGCGGTCCACGATGAGGACGCCCAGCTGCGCGGCCACGCTCTCGTTGCGGGCGGCGTGGTGCATCCAGTGCAGGTTGGCGTTGGTGATGAGCACGCCCGCGTCGCAGTCCCAGCGCGCCTTGATCTCCCCGCCGAGGATTTGGACGTGTCGGGTGCCGTTCTGGCGTTTCATGGCGTGGTCGTCCTTCTTGGCGCGCACGATGATGCGCTTGCCGTTGTTGAACGTGACCACGAAGTTGCAGCCGAGGTCGTTCTGGCGGTGTCCGAACTTCTTGACGCGCTTGGCGTCGAGGCGCACCAGGAGCTGGCCGACCATGGCGTCGTAGGTGGGGATGTTCATCTTGTCGACGCTGCGCAGCAGCTGCTGTCGCTCGGCGGTGGTGAGGCGGTCGACCTGATCGTGGTGACCGCGGCTGCGGAGCAGCACCCACGTGGCGAGTGCCGTGCCTCCCAGCAGGATCGCCGCTGACGCGAACCAGGCCCAGTGGTCGGCGACGAAGCCGATGGCGAAGTATCCGAGGACGAGAACGGCGAGTCCCGCTCCCACTCTGAGGATCACTGACACGGACAAGGCGGCCTCCACTGTGTCGAGAGGGCGTTCGGCTGCGTTATGTCGCCTGTGGTGTTACACCGAGTATCCGTTACCGTTCGCTCATATGTAAGGTCACTGTCCGGTACCCGACAACATGGGTCCGCAGCATGCATGTGCGTGGTGCGACCGCATGCCGACCGAAGCCCGCCGCCCCCGCGGTGTCGGCCGCGAGTCGTGACGCTGCCCAGGACGGTAGTGGATACTGGCCGGATGTCAACATCATCGACCGGCGTCCTGGTGCTTCTCGGTGCGCCGCTGGGAAATCCAGAGGACGCTTCACCTCGGTTGGCGTCGGAGCTGGCGCGCGCCGACGTCATCGCCGCAGAGGATACAAGACGGCTCCAGCGGCTGCTCCGCGAGCTCGGCGTCTCGACTTCGGCGTCGATCACCTCCTACTTCGAAGGCAACGAGCTCGGCCGGACCGGATCGATCATCGAACAATTGTTTGATGGAAGTCGTGTCGTCGTCATCACCGACGGCGGCATGCCCTCGGTCTCCGACCCCGGCTACCGCCTCGTGCGGGCCGCCGTCGACGCCGGCGTGCCCGTCACCGCCGCCCCCGGCCCGAGCGCCGTCACCACCGCCCTCGCCCTCTCGGGCCTCCCGTGCGACCGGTTCTGCTTCGAGGGCTTCGCGCCGCGCAAGGACGGCGAGCGGCGCCGCCTGTTCGCCGCGCTGGCCGAGGAGACGCGGACGATGGTGTTCTTCGAATCGCCCCGACGCGTCGCCGACACGCTCCGGGCCATGGCCGCGGCCTTCGGCGAGCAGCGCGCCGCCGCGCTCTGCCGCGAGCTGACCAAGACCCACGAAGAGGTCCGCCGCGGCGGCCTCGGCGAGCTCGCCGCCGGAGCCGAGGAGGACCCGCCGCGCGGCGAGATCACCCTCGTGATCGAAGGATGGGGCGGGCCCGACCCCGAAGACGCCACCCCCGAGGCGCTGGCGGCCGCGGTAGCCCGGCTCGAAGCGGACGGCATGGACCGCAAGGCCGCGATGAAGGCCGCCGCGGCACGGTTCGGCGTCCCACGCCGCGAGGTCTACGACGCCCTCGTCCGCGGCGACTGACCCGCGCGCCGGCGCCCGGCGAGGCCGACCAGCGCGCCGCGCCGGGCCCGGCTCACAGCTCGTCGAACTCGAAGGTCTTCCAGGCGAGCAGCGCCACCGCCACGGCGAAGGCCGCCAGGACGCCCACCTCCGGCAGCACCGCCGCCGGAGGAGCGCCGCCCACGACCACCTTCTGGAGCCCCTCGTTCAGGTACCGCATCGGGGAGAGCGCCGAGAGCCACTGGACCCACTGCGGCGCCGCCGCGAGCGGGAAGAACGCCCCCGAGATGAACGCCATCGGCATCGTGACCATGTTGCTCAGCCCCGCCGCGCCCGGCCCGGTCTTGGCGATCCCGCCGAGCACCACGCCGATCGCCAGGAACATCGCCGTGCCCAGCAGCACCAGCGGCACCGCGAACCACGTCCACGCCGACAACCTCAGTCCCATCGCCACCGCGACCGCCAGGAACAGCGCCGTCTGCAGCAGCGCCACCAGGAGGCTCACGGTGATGCGCGCCCCCACGAACGTCCCCGCCGAGGCCGGTGTCAACCGCAGCCGCCGGAGCAGCTTGTCGCGCTTCCAGTCCACGATCGTGCCCGCGGCCCCGAACACGCCCGAGATCGCGATGCCCCACGCCAGGATCCCCGGTGCCAGGTACTGGACCGGCTGCAGGGAGTTGTCCTCGGCGGCCTCGGTCGCCAGCTCCAGCACCGGCGCCTCCGGCGCGGCCTCGGAGAGCGCCGTGACATTGACGTCGTCGACCAGCCCCGACAGCCGCTCCAGCGCGACCACCCCGGCCGTGGCGTCGGTCTGCGAGTAGTACACCGTCACCTTCTCGCCGTCCTGGACGACCACCGCGTCGGCCTCGCCGTCGGCCACCGCCTCCAGCGCCGAGTCGAGGTCCGCCGCCTCGCGCACCTCGAAATCGCCGGGCTCGGCCCGCTCGAGCACCGGCGCCTCGCCCACCTCGAGCACCTCCGGGACCGGCGTCTCGTTCGACCCGTACACGCTCACCAGGAGCACCAGGAACATGCCCGGCAGGATCAGGTTGAAGAACACCTGCGAGCGGTCCCGCAGCCAACTGAGCCCCAGCGCCCTGATCAGACTGAGGTACGCGCGCGAGCGCCGCGGGGGCGCTCCGGTCCGCTCCGGCGCCGCCACGCTCATCCCCGCCACTCCCGTCCGGTCACCTGCAAGAACACGTCTTCGAGGTTCGCCGTGCGCACCGCCAGCCCCTCCAGGGCGCCCTCGGCGGCCAGCGCCGTCAGCAGCCGCCGCGGCTCCCGCGTCTCGAACACCACCGCCTCCTCGTCGGAGGCGACCGTCCCGTCCCCGGCCAGTTCCGCCACGCGCGCCCCGCTCAGCTGCCCCGCCGCGACGGTCACGCGCGTCGGCGCGTCCAGCCCGCGGATCAGCTCCGCCGGGGAGCCCACGGCGAGGACCTTCCCCGAGTCCATGATCGCGACCCGGTCGCACAGCGCCTCGGCCTCCTCCATGTAGTGCGTCGTCAGCACCACGGTGCGGCCCTCGGCGTTGATCACGCGCATCAGATCCCACAGATTCCGCCGCGCCTGCGGGTCGAGCGCCGCCGTCGGCTCGTCGAGGAACACCAGCTCCGGATCGCCGACCAGCGCGCACGCGAGCGACAGCCGCTGCTGCTGCCCTCCCGAGAGCTTCTGGCACCGCGTGCCCGCCTTGTCGCCCAGCCCCACCTGCTCGAGCATCTCGGCGGCACGGCGCCTCCCGGCCCCGTAGAGCTCGGCGAACGTCTCGATCTGCTCGCTCGCCGTCAAGAACTCGAAGAACGAGGAGGACTGCAACTGCACGCCCATGCGCTGCGACAGCTCCGGCGAGTGCGGCCACGGGGATCGGCCGAGCACACGCACCTCACCGCCGTCGGGCCTGCGCAGGCCCTCGACGATCTCCAGCGTGGTCGTCTTCCCGGCCCCGTTGGGCCCGAGGATGCCGAAGAACTCGCCCGTCTCGACCCGGAAACTCACCCCGTCGACGGCGCGGACCTCCCCGGTCTTGCGGCCGCGATAGCTTTTCTGAAGGTCGGTGACCTCGATGGCGGCTTCCATAGCCGTCAACGCTATGCCATGGCCCGCTGTGACGGGTTTCTCGCCTTCCCGGCGTACGCGAGCCGCGCCGGTACGCCACTGGTAGGACCCGCACCGCCTCCGCGTCGGCCCTGTGCGCCGGACTTCACCGGCCCGGCACGGCC